>Ga0335069_10002886_pt1 | contig 26222 bp, 28 predicted proteins | sample Lox_Sample_11_FD_206714 | JGI IMG/M metagenome (GOLD analysis project Ga0335069, IMG submission 206714) | Soil microbial communities from Loxahatchee National Wildlife Refuge, Florida, United States - Lox_Sample_1.1 | ecosystem: Environmental > Terrestrial > Soil > Wetlands | place: USA...
CGGCGCGTACTTGAGCAGCATGACGTCGCCGAGCGGATGGCCCGAGCCCACCACCGGCACGCGCGACCCGCCGCCGGCCTGTGCGACCGCCTCGCCGAGAGCGTTGATCTCGGTGATCGCCTTTTGCAGGTACTTCTCGTAGATCTCGTCGGTCGCCACGGTCACTGATGCCCCGGGAAGAAGGTTCGGTATCAGCGAACCCGTTCCTTGGCTTGGGCCACCCACTTCAGCCCCTGGAGGTATGCGAGCGAGCGCGGCCGGCGCAGGATCTCGGCGCTTCGGAGCGAGACGAGGAACTCCTCCGGCCCGGTGAAGCGGCGCATCCGGACTGCGCCGGTGCCGACGCCGGGGAGAACGTGTGCATCGGACCCCGCGCCCGCCGTGAGGTTGTACTTCCGCGCGAAGCGGAGCGCCTCGTCGTTGTAGGCCTCGAACAGGAGCCGGGCGTTGTACACCTCGAAGACGTCGATCTCGGCGAGGTGGCGGTGCAGCGTCGCGGCGTCCGGGATCGCGTGCATCCGGTCGAACGGGTGCGGCACGTACACGAGCCCGCCCTGCGCGCGGATCGCGTCGATCGTGTCCGCGAACGAGAGCCCGCGCGGGATCTCCTCCGTCAGGAAGAGCCCGATCACCTCGCCCTGGCCGTCGGTCTTGATCTCCTCGCCCGGGATGACGATCAGGCGGCGGCCGCGGGCGCGCTCCACCGCGTCGAGCGCCCCGCCGAAGACGTTGTGGTCGGTGACGGCGATCGCCCCGAGGCCCTCGGCCTCCGCGTGGTCGAGCAGGTCGCCGACGTCGGTCGAGCAGTCGTGCGACCAGTTCGTGTGCATGTGGAGGTCGGCGACGATCCACTCGCGGTCCTCGAGCGGCGCCGGGCGCGCCGGCACCGTGCGGCGCCTCCTCGTCATCGACTCGTACACCGCTTCGACCCGGTCGGCGAGCGCGGCGAAGCTCTGCGTCGAGGCGTACTCGACCCCCTGCTCCGCCCGGCGGGCGCGGAACGCCTCGTCCTCGAGCAGCCGTGCCGCCTCGGCGACCGCGAGCTCCGGCTGCGCTCCGCGCCCCGGCGGGTCGGCGACCGCGACCGCGGCGGCCTGCGCCTCGAGCGCCGCGCGCGCGACCCCGCCGATCGCCGGCACGTACACGGTCGCCTCGCGGAAGACCTCGGCGCGGCTCCGGCCGTCGAAGCCGACGCGCACCTTCACGCGGCCGCGCAGTGCGCGCGGCAGCGGAGGCCGACCGCTCAGCGGCCGCGTCCGCAGGAGGACGAGCTCCCAGCCGGGCAGCGCCGCGAGCTCCCGCGCGAGCGCGCGGAGCTGCGGCCGCTCGGTCTGGCGCCACTCGACGACGACCGTCCTGCGCTTCCGCCCCGGGGCGTGCGCCGCGAGGTCGACGCCGAGGGGCACGACCTCGTACCGCCCGGGGAACCGCTCGGCGGCCGCCTCCGCCGTCTGCTCGCTCGTGGCGAGGAGCGCGTCGAGGCGGCCGAGGAGCCGCTCGCGCTGCGCGCGGCCCGGCGGGTACGACAGCCGCTCGGGGGAGAAGAACGTCGCCGCCGTGAGCGCGTCCGCCTGCCGCAGCGCGAGGTACGAGAGGCTCGGCAGGCCGGGCTCGAAGCCGTGGACGACGTCGAAGCGGCCGCGGGCGAGCGCCACCGCGAGGTTCGCGCGCACGCCCACCCGCACCCCCATCCGGCTCCGCCGCGAGATCGGCACGGCCGGCCCGAGCGCGAGGAAGTCGGGCAGCGGGACGTCGTCGCGGGCGAGCGCCCGCCGCCCCTCGGCGAGGTCGCGGGCCCGGTTCGAGGGGCCGAGGACGACCACCTCGTGCCCGCGCGCCCGCAGCTCGGCGGCGAGGCCGGCGACGTGCTCGTTCACGTCGTGCGGCTGCGACCAGGCGAAGGGGGTGACGAGGGCGACGCGAAATGCCATCGTTCCGGCAGAACTCTAGTGAGCGACGTGCGCGGGCGGATCGTCGCTGCGGCCCGGTGGGGGATCCGAAACGAGCCCCGGATCCACTACGCCGAGACGCGCCCCATGCCCCTCGCGCGGACGCTGCCGCTCACGACCGACTGCTCGGGGTTCGTGACCCTCTGCTACTTCCTCGCCGGCGCGCCCGACCCGAACGGGCTCGGCTTCGACGGCCGGGGCTGGACGGGGACGCTGCTCGAGCACATGGAGAACGTCGACCGCCGGGCGGTCGAGCGCGGTGACGTCGTCGTCTTCGGCGAGTACCCGGGCCACCACTGCGCCCTCGTGCTCGCCCCCGGCGACGACCCGCTCCTCTGCTCGCACGGGCAGGAGCGGGGCCCGCTCGAGATCCGCTTCTCGGACGAGTCCCGCTACCAGCCCGCGGACGTGACCTGGCTCAGCTCGCTGCCGTAGCCTTCGCCGGCGCCTCGACGGGCGCCGTGCGGCGGTACCGCTCGATGAACTCCTCGGTCTTCTCGTACGCGTCGTCGTCCGGCATCTGCACGGGCGGCGACTTCATGAGGTACGAGCTCGGCTCGACGAGCGAGCCGGCGACGCCGTTGTTCAGCGCGAGCTTCGCGAGCCGGACGGCGTCGATGACGATGCCCGCCGAGTTCGGCGAGTCCCACACCTCGAGCTTGAGATCCATGATGAGCGGCACGTCGCCGAAGGCGGAGCCCTCCATCCGGATGTAGCACCACTTGCGGTCGGTCAGCCACGGCACGTAGTCGGACGGGCCGACGTGCACGTTCTTCGCGCCGATGTCGTAGTCGAGCATCGACGTGACCGCGTTCGTCTTCGAGATCTTCTTCGACTCGAGGCGCTCGCGCTCGAGCATGTTGAGGAAGTCCGAGTTGCCGCCGACGTTGAGCTGCATCGTCTTGTCGAGGTGGACGCCGCGCTCGCGGAAGAGCGAGGTGAGCACGCGGTGCGTGATCGTCGCGCCGACCTGCGACTTGATGTCGTCGCCGATGATCGGCACGCCCGCGTCCTGGAAGCGCTTGTTCCAGTAGTCCTCGCGGGCGATGAAGACCGGCATGCAGTTCACCATCGCGCACCCCGCCTCGAGGATCTGCTCGGCGTACCACTTCGTCGCCATCTCGGAGCCGACCGGGAGGTAGTTGACGACGACGTCGGTGTTCGTCTCCTTGAGGATCCCGACGATGTCGTCGGTCGGCCCGGGCGCCTTCTCGACCACCTCGGAGAGGTACTTGCCGATGCCGTCGTGTGTCATGCCGCGCGAGACCTTGATCCCGGTCTTCGGCACGTCGGCGAACTTGATCGTGTCGTTCGGATGCGCCCAGATGGCGTCGGCGAGATCCTCGCCGACCTTGCCCTTGACGACGTCGAACGCGGCCGTGAACTCGATGTCGTGGACGTGGTAGCCGCCGAGGTTCACGTGCATGAGGCCGGGGACGAAGTGGTCGTCCGCAGCGTCCTTGTAGTACTCCCGCCCCTGCAGGAGCGAGTTGGCGCAGTTGCCGACGCCGATGATCGCGACGCGGACCTTGCCGTCGTCGAGGCGGGCGCGCCCGTTCGAATTGCCGTTACTCGTGGACATTCGTTCCTCCGAGATTCAGTTGCTTGCGGACGTACAGGATGCGCTGCAGCACCGTGACCCAGGCGGTGACGGCGAGGACGACGATCGCGTAGGGGAGCACGCCCCAGGGGGCGAGCACGAGCCCGGCGGTGATGACGACGACGCGCTCCGCGCGGGAGCCGAGGCCGACGTCGCCGCGCAGCCCGAGCGCCTCGGCCTTCGCGCGCGCGTACGGCACGAGGAACGAGCCCGAGACCGCGGCGACCGTGAAGGCGACCGCCCAGTCGTTCCCGGAGCGCGCGAACACGAGCGCGATCGCGGTGAGCATCGCGCCCTCGCCCACCCGGTCGGTGGTCGAGTCGAGGAAGGCGCCGAAGGGCGTCGTCTTGCCGCCGGCGCGTGCGAGCGCGCCGTCGAGGATGTCCAGGACCGAGCCGACCACGAACACGGCGGCACCGAGCCAGTAGAAGAGGAGCTTGTCGCGGTCCTCGAACGGGACGAGGACGGCGGCGACGAGGCACAGCGTCACCCCGGTGGCGGTGAGCGCGTTCGGCGTCACCCCGGTGTGGACGAGTCGCCCGACCGCCCGGGTCGCGAGCTTGCGGGCCCCGGTGGTGTAGCCCTCCTTCAGGCGTAGCGGAAGCTGTCTCGAGGTCGAGTCCAATCGCAATCCTGCTATGGGGAGTTATAGCAGGTTTGCGATGAGGGGTCGAGCCCGCCGGGCCGACCGGACGGCCACGATCGAGACGAGGGCGACCCCGATCCCGGCGAGGACGTCGAGGAGGAAGTGGTTCGCGGTCGCGAGCACGCAGAACCAGACCCAGGCCGGCCAGACCACCCAGATCGCCTTCGCCCACCAGCGGCGGCAGATGGCGACGAGGAAGACCGACACGATGAGGGCGTCGGCTGCGTGGAGGCTCGGCATGGCCGCGTACGGGTTCGCGAAGAAGGCGAGGGCGCCGTTCGAGTGGTTCACGCCGTCCTGGAAGTACGTCGTGAACATCCACGGGGGCGCGGTCGGCCAGACGACGTAGCCCACGAGCCCGACGAGGTTCGCGAGCAGCACCGTGTTCCGGAAGCGGGCGAAGTGCTCGTGGTGGCGGAGGTAGACCCAGAGGAGCGCGAGGCCGACCACCGTGAACTCGGAGTTCCAGTACGTCCACGCGGCCGCGGTCAGGAGCCAGTGGGACGAGTTGACCACCTGCTGGGCCGTCACCTCGATGAGGTTGTGGGTCGTGTGCCGCTCGAAGGTGAGCACCCGCCAGCCGTTCCAGAACGCCTGGGCCGGGTTGCGGTCGGCGAGGCTGCGGGCGCCGAAATACGCGAAGTAGAACCCGAACCAGATCGAGAGCTGGCGGACGAAGTCCTTGTAGCCGAGCGGAAGCGCGCGGCGGCCGGCTGCCACGACAGCGGTCATCCGGGTGATTCTATTCCCGGCCCCGGGGGCTGGGCCACCCGGCTCAGAGAACCTTGGAGAGGAAGGCGCGGGTGCGTTCGTGCTGCGGGTTGGACAGGATCTCCCGCGGCTTTCCCGCCTCCACGACGACCCCTCCGTCCATGAAGACGACCGTGTCCCCGACCTCGCGGGCGAAGCCGATCTCGTGGGTCACGACGACCATCGTCATCCCGTCGTTCGCGAGCGCCCGCATCGCGTCGAGCACCTCGCCGACGAGCTCGGGGTCGAGCGCCGAGGTCGGCTCGTCGAAGAGCATGAGCTTCGGGTTCATCGCGAGCGCGCGGGCGATCGCCACCCGCTGCTGCTGGCCCCCGGACAGCTGCGCCGGGTAGCTGTCGACCTTGTCGGAGAGGCCGACGCGGGCGAGGAGCTCGTCGGCGGCGGCCGCCGCGCGCTCCTTCGGGATCCCCTTCACGCGGATCGGCGCCTCGACGACGTTCTCGAGGGCGGTCATGTGGCCGAAGAGGTTGAAGCGCTGGAAGACCATCCCGATCTCGGCCCGCTTGCGGCAGACCTCGGAGTCCGGCAGCTCGTACAGCTTGTCTCCCGACTGCCGGTAGCCGACGAGCTCGCCGTCGACCCAGAGCCGGCCCGAGTTGATCTTCTCGAGGTGGTTGATGCAGCGGAGGAACGTCGTCTTGCCGGAGCCCGACGGTCCGAGGATGCACATCACCTCCCCGGGCTGGACCTCGAGCGAGATCCCCTTCAGCACCTCGAGCCGGCCGAAGCGCTTGTGGACGCCCTCGGCTTTCACCATCGCGGTCATCGACTGATGAAGGGGACGTCGATGAGGTTCCGCCACCACGTCAGCATCACGTTCTCCGGCTGATTCCGCGACGTGCCGCGCCCGTAGTAGCGCTCGACGTAGTACTGGCCGAACGAGAGGATCGTGGTCACGATGAGGTACCAGATGCTCGCGACGATGAGCAGCTGGATGATGTCGTACGTGCGCGCGTAGATGACCTGCGCCGAGTAGAGCAGCTCGGTCACGGCGATCGCGCTCACGAGCGACGTCGTCTTCAGCATCGAGATCGTTTCGTTGCCGGTCGGCGGGATGATGACCCGCATCGCCTGCGGCAGCACGATGCGGCGCATCGTCAGCAGCCTCGTCATCCCGAGGCTCTGCCCGGCCTCGATCTGGCCTTCGTCGACGGAGATGATCCCCGCGCGGACGATCTCCGACATGTACGCGCCCTCGTTGAGGCCGAGCGCGAGCATGCCGGCGATGAAGGGTGTGATGTGCGACGCGACGTCGACGTGCGTGAACTGCGGCCCGAGCGGGATCCCGATCGCGAAGCGCGGGTAGAGCGCCCCGATGAAGTTCCAGAAGAAGATCTGGACGAGCACCGGCGTTCCGCGGAAGAACCAGATGTAGACCCAGCTCGCGCCGGACACGAGCGGGTTCGGCGACAGGCGCATGACGGCGAGGACGATGCCGAGCGCGATGCCGATCGCCATCGAGGTGACCGTGAGCTCGAGCGTGACGAGGAGGCCGTGCAGGATCGGGCTCGCCGTGAAGTAGTGCCCGACGATCGACCAGTGGAAGCGCTTGTTCGTCGCCATCGAGACGGCGACCGCGTAGACGAGGAACGCGATGACGACGGCCGCCGCCCAGCGGCCGGGATGGCGGACCGGGATCGCCCGGATCTCGTCGGGCGGGACCGCTGGAGCGGCCCCGCCCGACGTCAGGTCAGCTGGTTGCGCCGTTGATCTTCGGGTTCGAGATTGCGCCGCCCTGGACGCCCCACTTCGCCAGGATCGACTTGTACGTGCCGTTCTTCATGAGCAGCTTCACGGCGTCGAGCACCGGCTTCGCCATTCCGTTGCCCTTCGGGATGGCGATCCCGTACGGCGCCGTGCCGTACGGCGTTCCCGTCAGCTTGAACTGGCCCTTCGACTGCTTGACGATGTACGCGGCGACCGGCGAGTCGGCCATGCCGACCTGGGCCTTGCCGCTCGCGATCGCGAGGTTGGCGGCGTTCTGGTCGGGGAACGCGGAGACCTTCACCGCCGGCTTGCCGGCCTTCGTGCACTTCGCGCTCTGCGCGGTCGCGTCCGTCTGCTCGGTCGTGCCGTTCTCGACGGAGACCGTGAGCCCGCAGATCGACGCGAGGCCCTTCACGGCGGTGCCGCCCGAGGCCTTCGTGTAGAAGGACGTTCCCGCGGAGAAGTACGTGACGAAGTCGACCACCTTCTGCCGCGCCAGCGTGTCGGTGAACGCCGACATGCCGAGGTCGTACTTGCCGGCCTGAAGACCGGGGATGATGCCGTCGAAGGTCGCGTTCTTGACCTGGAGCTTCAGCCCGAGGACGTCGCCGATCGCCTTCGCGAGGTCGGCGTCGACGCCGATCACCGTCTTGCCGTTGGTCGCGACGAGCTCCATCGGCGCGTACGTCGCGTCGGAGGCGACGACGAGGGTGCCCTTGGAGGCGACGCTCTTCGGCACCTCGGCGGCGATCTTCGGGTTCTTCGCCGCCCCCGCGGGAGCCGCGAGGACGGCTGCGACCGCCAGGCCGAGGAGCCCGGCGGCGATGCTTCTCGATCTCATGCCCTTCCTTTCGACTGAACCGGCCTGCTTTGGGTGGACAGACTAGTCCGGTTCAACCGCCGATGTAAGACATCTCGACCTTCGGCAGCGCGACGGTCTCGGAGGTGCGCAGCTCGGAGTAGCGGTCGGTGCGGCGCGTCCAGACGCCCCGCAGCACGTCCGCGAGCTCGTCGTCGGACGCGCCCGAGCGCAGGGGCGCCCGCAGGTCGTGGCCGCGGACGGCGAACAGGCACGTGTACAGGCGGCCCTCGGCCGAGAGCCGCGCGCGCGAGCAGCCGCCGCAGAACGGCTTCGTCACCGACGCGATCGCCCCGATCTCGCCGGCGCCGTCGCGGTAGCGGAACCGGAGCGCGGTCTCGTCGGCGCGCGCCGCCTCGACCGGCTCGAGCGGCCAGCGCGCGCCGATGCGGGCGACGATCTCGTCCGCGCCGACGACGTCGTCGAGCCGCCAGCCGTTCGTGTGGCCGACGTCCATGTACTCGATGAACCGGAGCACGTGGCCGGTGCCGCGGAAGCGCTCGGCGAGTGCGAGGATCCCCGCGTCGTTCACGCCGCGCTTCACCACCGCGTTCACCTTCACCGGCAGCCCGGCCGCGGAGGCGGCGTCGATCCCTTCGAGCACGCGGTCGACGGGGAAGTCGACGTCGTTGAGCGCGCGGAACTGCTCGTCGTCGACGGAGTCGAGGCTGACGGTCACGCGGTCGAGCCCCGCGTCGGCGAGCGCCTGCGCCTTCTGCGCGAGCAGCGCGCCGTTCGTCGTCAGCGCGAGGTCGAGGTCCGGGATCTCGGCGAGCTGCGCGACGAGCCGCTCGACGTCGCGCCGCACGAGCGGCTCGCCGCCCGTGATGCGGACGCGCTTGACGCCGAGGCCGGCGAACACGCCGACGACGCGGCCGATCTCCTCGAAGGTCAGCAGCTCCTTGCGGTCGAGGAACGCGTGGTCGCGCCCGAAGACCTCCTTCGGCATGCAGTAGACGCAGCGGAAGTTGCAGCGGTCGGTGATCGAGACGCGGAGCGTCTCCAGCGGGCGGCCGAGGCGGTCGGCGATCATGCGGGCACCGTAGCGGGTTCCATCCCGGCCGCCCGGTACGCGTCCTCCTGGTCGAGCGTCTCGTGCTCGAGGAGCGCGTGCGCGAGCGAGTCGAGCTGCCCGCGGTGCCCGCGCAGGAGCTCGAGCACCTCCTCGTGCGCCGAGCCGACGAGGCGCCGCACCTCTTCGTCGATGAGCCGCTGCGTCTCCTCCGAGACGCCGGCGGCGCCGGGGAGCAGCGGGCTCTGCCCGTCCTGCGGGATCACCGTGAGCGGGCCGATCCTGTCGGTCATCCCCCAGCGGCCGACCATGGCGCGCGCGATCTGCGTCAGCTGCTGGAAGTCCGACTCGGCGCCGGTGGTGAGATCGCCGAACACGATCTCCTCCGCCGAGCGGCCGCCGAGCGCGACCTTGATCTTCGCGAGCAGCTCTTCCTGGGTGTAGTTGAACCGGTCGGCGTCCGGGGCCGAGAACGTCACCCCGAGCGCGAGCCCGCGCGGGATGATCGACACCTTGCGCACGGGGTCTGCGCCGGGCGTGAGCATCCCCACGATCGCGTGCCCGCCTTCGTGGTACGCCGTCCGCCGCCGGTCGGCGTCGCTCATCATCACCTTGCGCTCGGCGCCGAGGACGATCTTCTCGAGGGCGTCGGTGAAGTCCGCCTCCTGTACCGCGACGTGGCCGCGGCGCGCGGCGAGCAGCGCCGCCTCGTTCACGAGGTTCGCGAGGTCGGCGCCGACCATCCCCGGCGTCGTGGACGCGATCCCGCCGAGGTCGACGCCGGGCGCGAGCGGGACGCCGCGCGTGTGCACCTCGAGGATCGCCTTGCGCCCGTTCCGGTCGGGCGGCTGCACCGCGACGCGGCGGTCGAAGCGTCCCGGGCGCAGCAGCGCCTGGTCGAGGACGTCGGGCCGGTTCGTCGCCCCGATCACGATCACGCCGGTGGAGGAGTCGAAGCCGTCCATCTCGGTGAGGATCTGGTTGAGTGTCTGCTCGCGCTCGTCGTTCCCGCCGCTGAAGCCGGCGACACCGGACGTGCGCGAGCGGCCGATGGCGTCGAGCTCATCGATGAAGATGATCGCCGGCGCGGCCGCCTTCGCCTTCGAGAACAGGTCGCGCACGCGGGACGCGCCGATGCCGACGATCGCCTCCACGAACTCGGAGGCGGCCATCGAGAAGAACGGGACGTTCGCCTCGCCGGCGACCGCGCGCGCGAGCAGCGTCTTGCCCGTGCCGGGCGGCCCGCTCAGCAGCACGCCGTGCGGGATGCGCGCGCCGAGCTTCGCGTACTTGCCGGGGTCGCGCAGGAAGTCGACGACCTCGCTCAGCTCCTCCTTCGCCTCGTCGATGCCGGCGACGTCCCTGAACGTCACGCGGTCGCCGCCCGGCTGGTACTCGCGCGCGCTCGAGCGCCCGAAGCTCCCGAGGACGTTCTGCATGCTCGAGCCGCGCCGGAACACCCAGAAGATGAGCCCGAGGAAGAGGAGCGTGGGGCCGAAGCCGAGCAGCACGTTCTCCCACCACGGCGCGCCGGTGCTGAGCGGCTCCGCGTTGACCGTCACCTTCTTGCGCTGGAGCAGCTGCGAGAGCGCGTTCGTGTCGGCGAACTCGGGGATCTCCGTCTTGAACCGCTTCGTCTTCTTCGCGCCTGCATAGCTGAGCGGGACCGTGAAGGTGCCCTGGACCGCGGTCCCCTTCGACGTGATCGACGCGACGTGGCCCTCCTTCACCTGCGTGAGGAAGAACGGGCTGTACGGGACGCGGACGCGCGGCGGCGCCTTCGTCTCGCGCGAGGCGACCCAGTAGTTGAGGACGAGCAGCCCGATCACCCACGCGATCCACCAGCCCCAGCGGATTCGCGAGCGGGGCGGCTTCTGCGGCTGCGGGGTGCGCGGCCCCCGTGCGGGGTCGGAGCTCACCCCCGGAATGATTGCCTACTCGGCCCAGACCTTCGCGAGCTCGACGATCGTGGCCGCGGCGATGCCCATGTCCTCGACGCAGATCCACTCCCGCTCGCTGTGCGCGTCCTGGCCGCCCGTGTAGATGTTCGGCGTCGGCAGGCCCATCTCCGTGAGCGCCGACCCGTCGGTGCCGCCGCGGATCGCCGTCCGCCTCGGCTCGAGCCCGATCCGGCGGACGGCGTGCTCGAGGTTCTCGACGATCTCGGGATGCTTCTCGAGCTCGGCGCGCATGTTCCGGTACTGGATGCGCGTCTCGACCTCGATCGAGCAGCGGGGGTCGGAGACGGCGACGTCCTCGGCGAGCGTGCGGAGGTACTCGCAGTGCTGGTCGAGCAGGTCGTTGTCGAAGTCGCGGACGATGAAGCGCAGCTCGACCTCAGACGCGTCGCCCTGGATCAGCGTGGGGTGGACGTAGCCCTCGTGCCCCTCGGTCGTCTCGGGCGAGAGCGCGTTCTTCGGCAGCCGCTCGACGATCGCCCCCGCGAGCTTGATCGCGTTCACGAGCTCGCCCTTGGCGAGGCCCGGGTGGATGGAGCGGCCGCGGATCCGCATCCGCACCTGCGCGCCGGAGAAGGTCTCCTCCTGGATCTCGCCGACCGTCGAACCGTCCATCGTGTAGGCGGCGGCGGCGCCGAACGTGTCCACCGGGAAATGGATGACGCCGCGGCCCACCTCCTCGTCGGGGTTGAACGCGACCTTGAGCGGCCCGTGCGGCACCTCGGGGTGCGCGAGCAGGTACGCGGTCGCGGCCATGATCTCGGCGATGCCGGCCTTGTCGTCGGCGCCGAGCAGCGTTGTGCCGTCGGTGGTGATGAGCTCGTGGCCGACGTGCGCGGCCAGCTGGGGCGACTCCTCCGGCCTGATCGTGTTGCCCGACGTGCCGAGCGGGATGTCGCCTCCCTCGTAGCGGACGCGCCGGGGGCTCACGTTCGCGCCCGTCACCTCGCGGGCGGTGTCGACGTGCGCGAAGAACGCGATCGCCGGCACGTCGCGGTCGACGGTGGCCGGGATCGTGGCGGTGACGTAGCCGTGCTCGTCGATCTGCGCGTCCTCGAGGCCGAGCTCCTTCAGCTCGTCGAGGAGCAGGCGCAGGAGGTCGAGCTGCTTCTCGGTGCTCGGGTACGAGGTCGAGTCCTCGTCGGACTGGGTGTCGATGCGCGCGTAGCGCACGAGCCGCTCGGCGGCGTCGGCTGCCAGTTGCGCGGCGAGGTCGGACATCGCTCCGAGTCTACGGTTACGGGAAATGGGGCGGCGGCTGGTACAGCTCTATCTCGGGCTCGTGCTCTACGGGGTCAGCTCGTCGCTGCAGGTGCTTGCCGGTCTCGGGCTCGGCCCGTGGGACGTGTTCCACCAGGGGCTCGCGCGGCACACGGGGCTCGCGATCGGGACGTGGAGCATCCTCGTCGGCCTCGCGGTCCTGCTTCTGTGGATCCCGCTGCGGCAGCGGCCGGGGGTCGGGACGGTGAGCAACGTCCTCCTCATCGGCGGGACGATGGACGTCGTCCTCGGCCACGTCTCGCCGCCGCACGCGCTCGCGTGGCGGATCGCGCTGCTCGTCGCCGGCGTCTTCCTCAACGGGGTCGCGACCGGCGCGTACATCGGCGCGGGGCTCGGGCCGGGGCCGCGCGACGGCGTGATGACCGGGCTCGTCGCGCGCGGCGGGTCGATCCGCGTGGTGCGCACGGGGATCGAGCTGACGGTGCTCGTCACCGGCTGGCTCCTCGGCGGGACGGTCGGGGTGGGGACGGTCCTGTACGCGGTCTCGATCGGGGCGCTCGCGCACGTCTTCGTGCCGCTGTTCTCTTCCGGCCCCGCGCCGGAACCTGTTATTGACGCCGCGTGATCGCCGTTCTCCTGGCCCTCGTCGCCGCCCTCTTCTTCGGCGGGATGAGCGTCTTCATCCGGATCGGTCTCGCGCGCAACCCGGACGTCGGCGTCGGCACGCTCGCCACCGTCGCGACCGCGTTCCTCGTCGCGGTCGCCGCGCTGGTCGCGGAGGCGCCGTCGCGCGGCTTCCACCTCGGCGGGGCGTGGCCGTTCGCGCTCGCCGGGCTGCTCCAGCCGGGGGTCGGCCAGTTCCTCGTCACGCTCGCGATCCGCGAGACGGGTGCGTCCCGCGCGTCGATGATCTTCGGATCGGCGCCGCTCGTCTCGGTCGCGATCGCGCTCGTCCTCCTCGGCGAGCCGGCGAGCGCGCCGCTCCTCGTCGGGGCGGTGCTCATCGTCGCGGGCGGGGCGGAGCTCGCGCGGGAGCGCGACCGGCCGGCGCACCTCCGCCGGATCGGGATGCTCTTCGCGTTCGCGGCGGTCGTCCTGTTCTCGAGCCGCGACAACCTCATCCGCTGGCTCGCCGGGAGCACGACCGCGCCGCCGGCCGCGGCCGGGGCGGCCGCGCTCCTCGGCGGGCTCGCGTGCGCGGCGGTCGTCGTGGGGCCGACGGTGCGGCGGCGGGAGCTGCGGTTGCTCCCGTTCGTCCCCGCCGGGATCTGCTTCGGCCTGTCCTACGTGGCGACCTTCGAGGCGTACTACCGCGGGCGGGTGACCGTCGTCTCGCCGCTCATCGCCACGGAGGCGCTCTTCGGGGTGGCGCTCTCGGCGCTCCTCCTGCGGCACACGGAGCTCGTCGGCCGCCGCCTCGCCCTGGGTGCGCTCCTGATCGTCGCCGGCGGGGCCCTCATCGGCGCATTCCGCTGACGCGTCCGTCCGTGGCATCGGGCTGGCAGCGCGGGGGCGGAGGATTTCTCTGGCGAAGAGCGCTCAGATCTGCTATAAAGAGGCTTAGATTTTCTCATAGGAGGCACACACCAACATGGCGAAGACGATTGGCATCGACCTGGGCACGACGAACTCGTGCATGGCCGTGCTCGAGGGCGGCGAGCCCACGGTCATCCCGAACGCCGAGGGCGGGCGGACGACTCCGTCCGTCGTCGCGTTCACGAAGGACGGACAGCGGCTCGTGGGCGCCCCCGCGCGCCGGCAGCAGGTCACGAACCCGCTCAACACGATCTCCTCGATCAAGCGCTTCATGGGGCGCAAGTACGGCGAGGTCTCGGAGGAGATGAAGATCGTCCCGTACGAGGTCGTCCAGGGCCCGAACGGCGACGTCCGCGTGAAGGCGGAGGGCAAGGAATACGCCCCGCCGGAGATCAGCGGGATGATCCTCCAGAAGCTCAAGCAGGACGCGGAGGCCTACCTCGGCGAGCCGGTCACGGACGCCGTCGTCACCGTTCCCGCGTACTTCAACAACGCGCAGCGCGAGGCGACGAAGGACGCCGGCAAGATCGCCGGCCTCAACGTGCTCCGCATCATCAACGAGCCGACCGCCGCGTCGCTCGCGTACGGGCTCGACAAGGAGTCCGACCAGACGATCCTCGTGTTCGACCTCGGCGGCGGCACGTTCGACGTGTCCGTGCTCGAGCTCGGCGAGGGCGTCTTCGAGGTCAAGTCGACCGCGGGTGACAACCACCTCGGCGGCGACAACTTCGACAAGGCGGTCGTCGACTGGATGGTCGCCGAGTTCAAGCGCGACCAGGGCATCGACCTCTCGCAGGACCGCATGGCGCTCCAGCGCCTGTACGAGGCGGCCGAGAAGGCGAAGATCGAGCTCTCGTCGACGATGACGACGCAGATCAACCTGCCGTTCGTGACCGCGACGCCCGAGGGGCCCAAGCACCTCGACCTGCAGCTCACGCGCGCGAAGCTCGAGGAGATCACCGCCGACCTGCTCGAGCGCACGGTCGGCCCGACGAAGCAGGCGCTCGCCGACGCCGGCCTCGACGCGTCGAAGATCGACCACGTCGTGCTCGTCGGCGGCATGACCCGCATGCCGGCGGTGCAGGCGAAGGTGAAGGAGATCGTCGGCAAGGACCCGCACAAGGGCGTCAACCCGGACGAGGTCGTCGCCGTCGGCGCCGCGCTGCAGGCCGGCGTGCTCAAGGGCGAGGTGAAGGACATCCTCCTCCTCGACGTCACTCCGCTCTCGCTCGGTATCGAGACGAAGGGCGGCGTGTTCACGCGGCTCATCGAGCGCAACACGACCATCCCGACGAAGAAGTCGGAGACGTTCACGACCGCGGACGACAACCAGCCGTCGGTCGAGGTGCACGTGCTCCAGGGCGAGTCGGAGATGGCCGCCTACAACAAGACCCTCGGCAAGTTCCAGCTCGTCGGCATCCCGCCGGCGCCGCGGGGCATGCCGCAGATCGAGGTCACGTTCGACATCGACGCGAACGGGATCATCCACGTCGCCGCGAAGGATCTCGGCACGGGCAACGTGCAGCAGATCCGCATCGAGGGCGGCTCCGGCCTCTCCGAGGACGAGGTCAAGCGGATGATCAACGAGTCCGAGGCGCACGCCGACGAGGCGCATCGCCTGCGCGAGGCGGCGGACGCGAGAAACGCGGCCGAGACGCTCGCGTACCAGACCGAGCGCACGCTCAAGGAGAACCGCGACAAGCTCGACGAGGCCGAGGCCTCGACGATCGAAGGGCGGATCATGGAGCTGCGCAAGGCGCTCGAGGGCGACGACCTCGCCGACATCCGCGCCAAGAGCGAGGCGCTGCAGCAGGCCTCGTACAAGCTCGCAGAGGCGATGTACGCCCAGGCGACGGCGCAGGCGCAGGCCTCCGCCGGCGGCAACGGCTCCCCGACGGCCGACGAAGAGGTCGTCGAGGAGGGCGAGTACGAAGACGTGACCAATGACTGACGAGCACGTTCAGCAGGAGCAGGAGGCGCCGGTAGCCGACGACGATCGGCTGCTGCGCCTCGCTGCGGACTTCGACAACTACAAGAAGCGGGCGGCACGCGAGCGGGCGGAGTACGTCGCGCTCGCGAACGAGCGGCTCGTGAAGGAGCTGCTTCCCATCCTCGACGACCTCGAGCGTGCGCTCGACGCCGCCGACGAGCACGAGGAGGCGAAGCTCGAGGAGGGCGTTCGCCTCGTTCACCGGTCGCTCGAGCAGGTGCTCGCGCGCGAGGGCGTCGAGGTGATCGACACGAGCGGCGCGTTCGACCCGCACGTGCACGAGGCGATGCTCGCGCAGCCGGTCGAGGGCGCCGAGAGCGGCACCGTCGTCGACGTCATGCAGAAGGGCTACAAGCTCGGCAACCGGGTCGTGCGGGCGGCGAGAGTGATCGTCGCCGAATGACCTCGCTCTACGACACGCTCGGCGTCTCGAAGAGCGCATCCGCCGACGAGATCAAGAAGGCCTACCGCAAGCTCGCGCGGCAGCACCATCCCGACGCGAACCCCGGCGACGCCTCGGCGGAGGAGCGCTTCAAGGAGGTCCAGCAGGCGTACGACGTCCTCTCGGACCCCGAGAAGCGCAAGCAGTACGACCGCTTCGGCACGCAGAACGGCCGTCCCGGCGCCCCCGGCCCGAACGTCAACTTCGACTTCGACCTCGGCGACCTCGGCGACATGCTCGGCGGCATCTTCGGAGGCGGCGCCGGTGCGGCGCGCGGGCGCACCGCGCGCCGGCCGACGCGCGGCAACGACGTCGAGGCGGAGGTGCACCTCTCGTTCGAGGACTCGCTCCGCGGCGTCGAGGCGAAGGTGCCGGTCGAGATGCTCGCCGCCTGCCGCGAGTGCGGCGGCACGGGCGCGCGCCCGGGCACCGCTCCGGTCATCTGTCCCGAGTGCAACGGCCGCGGAGTCCGCACCGAGGACCAGGGGATGTTCGCGTTCTCGCAGCCGTGCCCGCGCTGCCGCGGCAACGGCACCGTCATCGAGCAGCCGTGCCCGAAGTGCCAGGGCACCGGCCGGGAGCGGCGGATCAAGACGTACACGGTGAAGATCAAGCCCGGCGTGAAGGACGGCACGCGCATCCGGCTGAAGGGCAAGGGCGAGGCGGGGCTGCACGGCGGCCCTGCCGGCGACCTCGTCGTCGTCACGCGCGTGGCCGACTCGCCGGTGTACGAGCGCCGCGGCGACGACCTCGTCGTGAACGTGCCGGTGTCGTACGCGACCGCCGCGCTCGGCGACAAGGTCGAGGTGCCGACCCCCGACGGCCCGGTGTCGCTGAAGATCCCCGCGGGCTCCGAGGACGGAAAGCTGCTGCGGATCAAGGGCCGCGGCGCGCCGAAGCTCAACCGCTCCGGCAAGGGCGACGTGCTCGCGCGCGTGCGCATCCAGGTGCCGAAGCGCGTCAACAAGAGGGAGCGCGAGCTCCTCGAGGAGCTCAGGAAGGTGAACGGATGAACGAAGACCTGCTCAAGCAGGGCCCGCGCGAGGCGCCCGAGCCGGAGACGGCGGAGGAGCGCTCGAAGCGCATGGGGATGAAGACGGCCGGCGGCGGCGTCGCCGCGGGCGGCATCGGCCTCGCGAAGGCCGGCTTCCTCGGCAAGTTCTTCATCTACCTGTTCCTCTGGAACGGCGTCCGCACCGCGTACCTCGTCGGCGGCTGGATCGCGATCGCGCTCGTCGCGGCCGCGGTGGTCGCCTACATCGTCTACCGCAACCGGGAGCGCGCGTCGCAGTGAACGACCGCGGCATCTACATGATCAGCGTCGCCGCCGAGCTCGTCGGCATGCATCCGCAGACGCTGCGCATGTACGAGGCCAAGGGGCTCGTGCGGCCGCAGCGCACGCCCGGCGGGACGCGCCGCTACTCGGAGGCGGACGTCGAGCGGCTGCGGATCATCCAGCGGCTCACGACCGAGCTCGGGCTCAACCTCGCCGGCGTCGAGCTCGTGCTCCGGCTCGAGGACGAGCTGCGCAAGGCCCGCGCGCAGATCGAGCGGCTGCAGTCCGAGATGAAGCAGGAAGTGCAGAACGTGCATCGCCAGTACCGCCGCGACCTCGTGCTCTATCGCGACGAGCGGCTACCCGACAGGAGATAGATGGACTTCAACAAGCTCACGATCAAGTCTCAGGAGGCGGTCGCAGCCGCGCAGGAGCTGGCGCGCCGTCTCGGCAACCCCGAGCTCTACCCGGAGCACCTGCTCGTTGCGCTCCTCGACCAGGAGCTGCCGCGCGAGCTCGTCCCCGACCCCGAGGCGCTGCGCGCGGAGGCGGAGGCGAAGCTCGCCGCGAAGCCGCGGCTCGAGGGCGCGCAGCAGCAGCCCGGCGCGTCCGCGGCCTTCTCGCGCATCCTCGACGACGCGTTCGACGAGGCGAAGCGCATGGAGGACGACTACGTGTCGACCGAGCATCTGCTGCTCGCGCTCGACGTCGTGCCGCGCGACCAGCTCGAGGCGAAGATCAAGGCGGTCCGCGGCGGCCAGCGCGTCACCTCGCAGGACCCGGAGGGGACGTTCCAGGCGCTCTCGAAGTTCGGGCGCGACCTCACCGAGGCGGCCGAGCAGGGGAAGCTCGACCCGGTGATCGGGCGCGACGAGGAGATCCGCCGCGTCATCCAGGTGCTCTCGCGCCGCACGAAGAACAACCCGGTCCTCATCGGGGAGCCGGGCACGGGCAAGACCGCGATCGTCGAGGGGCTCGCGCAGCGCATCGTCGCCGGCGACGTGCCCGAGGGCCTGAAGGGCAAGCGCGTGTGGGCGCTCGACATCGGCGCGCTCCTCGCCGGCTCGAAGTACCGCGGCGAGTTCGAGGAGCGCCTCAAGGCGGTCCTGAACGAGATCAAGAACGCGGAGGGCGAGCTCATCCTCTTCATCGACGAGCTGCACACGATCGTCGGCGCGGGCGCCGCCGAAGGCGCCGTCGACGCCGCGAACCTGCTGAAGCCGATGCTCGCGCGCGGCGAGCTCCGCTGCGTCGGCGCGACGACGCTCGACGAGTACCGCAAGCACATCGAGAAGGACGCCGCGCTCGAGCGCCGCTTCCAGCCGGTGTACGTCGGCGAGCCGTCGGTGTCGGACACCATCGCGATCCTGCGTGGGCTCAAGGACACCTACGAGTCGCATCACGGCGTCCGCATTCGCGACGCCGCGCTCGTCGCCGCGGCCGTGCTCTCGCACCGGTACATCGCCGACCGCTTCCTTCCCGACAAGGCGATCGACCTCGTCGACGAGTCCGCGTCGCGTCTGCGCATGGAGATCGATTCCTCGCCCGTCGAGCTCGACGAGGCCGAGCGTCGCGTGCGCCAGCTCGAGATCGAGCTCGCGTCCGGCCCGGAGAACCGGGACGCGCTCGAGCACGAGCTCGCCGAGGTGAAGGAGCGGCGCAACGGGCTCGCCGCGCGCTGGGAGCGCGAGAAGGCCGCGCTCGACCGGATCAAGGAGATCACGAAGCGCGTCGACGAGCTCAAGCGCGAGGCCGAGCGCGAGGAGCGCGCCGGCAACCTCCAGCGCGTCGCCGAGATCCGCTACGGCGAGCTGCCGGCTCTCGAGCGGGAGCTCTCCGAGAGCCAGCTCGACGACCCGATGGTGAAGGAGGAAGTCGACGAGGACGACGTCGCCGAGGTCGTCGCGCGCTGGACGGGGATCCCCGTCGACCGGCTGCTCGAGGGCGAGACCGAGAAGCTCGTCCAGATGGAGAACAGGCTGCACAAGCGCATCGTCGGCCAGGACGAGGCGGTGGAGGCGGTCGCGAACGCGCTGCGGCGCGCCCGCACCGGCCTGCAGGACCCCGACCGGCCGATCGGCTCGTTCGTGTTCCTCGGCCCGACCGGCGTCGGCAAGACCGAGCTCGCGCGGGCGCTCGCGGAGTTCATGTTCGACGACGAGCGCGCGATGGTGCGGCTCGACATGTCGGAGTACCAGGAGCGGCACACCGTCTCCCGGCTCGTCGGCGCGCCTCCGGGCTACATCGGCTACGAGGAGGGCGGCCAGCTGACGGAGGCGGTGCGGCGGCGCCCGTACTCGGTCGTCCTGCTCGACGAGATCGAGAAGGCGCACGCCGAGGTCTTCGACGTGCTCCTGCAGGTGCTCGACGACGGACGGCTGACCGACGGCCAGGGCCGCACGGTCGACTTCCGCAACACGGTGCTGATCATGACGTCGAACGTCCGCACCACCGCGGAGATGCGCGACCGCTTCCGGCCCGAGTTCCTCAACCGGATCGACGAGATCGTCGTCTTCCAGCCGTTGTCGCGCGAGCAGATCGGCGAGATCGTCGAGCTGCAGCTCGGCCGCCTGCGCGAGCGGCTCGCCGAGCGCGAGATCACGCTCGAGCTGACGGACGCCGCGAAGGAGACGCTCGCCGACGCCGGGTGGGATCCCGCCTACGGCGCGCGGCCGCTCAAGCGCGCGATCCAGCGCATGCTCGAGAACCCGCTCGCGCTGCGGCTGCTCGAGGGCGACTTCCACGACGGCGACACGATCCGCGTCGACGCGGCCGATGGCGGGCTCCGCTTCGAGCGGGCCGGCGAACCGGCGATCGTCTAAAACCGATCGCGCCTCGCGCGCGAACTTCTCACACCAACCCTACGAGGAGGGCACTGTGAGGAAGATCGTTCCGCTCGCGGTCGCGTTCGCGTGCGCGCTCGTCGTCGCCGGCCTGTCGGTCGCCGCCGGGTCGGCGTCGTGGTCGGCGCCGCTGACGTCCGGCCAGGAGATCCCGAGGCAGGTCGCGAAGGACGCGGCCGCGCACGGCCAGTTCACGGCCACGCTCGCCGGCTCGAAGCTGAAGTGGAAGCTGACGTTCGCGGGCCTCACCGGCCCGGCGACCGCTGCGCACATCCACCTGGCGGCGAAGGGGAAGTCGGGCAACGTCGTGGTAGCCCTGTGCGGGCCGTGCAAGAGCGGCCAGAGCGGCACCGCCACCATCCCGGCCTCGGTGAAGTCGGCGTTCGCGAAGCACCTGCTGTACGTCAACGTGCACACGGGAAAGAACGCGGCCGGCGAGATCCGCGGCCAGCTCGGGGGCTAGTGTCCACCGTGTGCTGATCGTCGCCGCCACCGAGCCCGAGCTCGCGCACGTCCGCCGCTTCGAGACGTTCTGCTGCGGGGTCGGACCGGTGGAGGCGGCGGCTCGGACGGCCCGCGCGCTCGCCGAGCGCACGCCGGAGGCGGTCGTCCACGTCGGGATCGCAGGGGCTCGAGCGATCGAGCCCCTGTCGCTCGTCCTCGGCTCGGAGTCGGTGTACGAGGACGCGGCCGGTCCGCTCGTGGCCGCGCGCCTCGAGCCCGACGCCGCGCTGCTCGCGTCGCTGCAGGCCGCGCTGCCGGAGGCGCACGTCCTCCCGATCGGGACGAGCGCGCGCGTCGGCGGGACGCACACATGCGAGGTGGAGGCGATGGAGGGCTTCGCGGTGCTGCGCGCATGCGCGCTCGCCGGCGTGCCCGCGGTCGAGTTGCGCGCGATCTCGAACGCGACCGGAGAGGAGGACCGGTCGAGATGGCGCTTCGAGGAGGCGTTCGAGCTCCTCGGCGCGGCGCTAGACCGTCTCGACGTCCTCTAGGAACTCGGCGTTGCCGTGCTGCGGCGGCGCCCCGTAGGCGAAGAAGACGATCTCCTCGTCCGTCTCGTTTCGTGCCTGCATCGGCGTGCCGATGTGGACGACGACCGCGCCGCCGGGCCGGACGTCGACGCGCTCCCACGGGTCCCCGAGGAGCATCGTGAGCGTCCCTTGCAACGGCACGAACACCTCCTCCTGGTCGGGGTCGCGGTGGCGGCGGCCGCGCGTGCGCGCCGGGTAGCGCCACATCCGCGCGCGGGACTCGGTCATGTGGGCGGCGTCGGTGATGGACGCGGCGTGCCGCGGCGCCTGGCCCTCGTGGCCGGGCCGCTCCTCCCAGGCGATGTCTTCTGCGTGGACGACGTCGTAGCTCATGGGGCGACTGTACCCTCCTGCGCGTGGCAGAGGCACGTCCTGCTGCGCTCCCGCCGGCGGAGCGCACCGTCGGCCAGCTCGTCGCCGAGGCGGTCCGCTTCTACGGCGACCGGTTCAAGCGCTGCCTCTGGATCGGCGTGCCGCCGGCGATCCTCGCGGTCGTGACGCCGCACGTGTCGCGCACGATCGGCCTGATCTTGGCGCCCACTGCGTACGGGGCGCTCCTGAGCGCGTCGTTTATGTACGCGTGCACGCTCGTGCTCGACGCGAAGCCGTCGATCCGGGCCTGGCTCGTGGGTTGGGCCGTGTTCGCTCCCGTGCCGTTCCTCGTGCTCGCGTTCCTCCTGCCGGCGCTCGCCTGGCTCGCCGCGGTCGGGCTCGTCGTGCCGGTCCTCGTCGTCGAGCGGCCTGCCGTGCGGGCCGCCTTCGCCCGGGCCTGGCAGCTCGCGCGGGGGGACTACGTGCATGCGCTCGGCTCGCTCGCGACGCTCGCGATCGTCGTCTTCCTCACCCAGACCGTGCTCGTCTTCCTGCTGCGCGGCGCCGGCGGGGCGGCCGTCTCGACCGCGCTCTTCCTCGCGAACGTCGTCGTCTCTCCGGTGCTGTTCATCGGCGCGGCGTGTCTGTACGTGGATCAGGCCGCGCGGGTGAAGTAGGTTCCCGCCATGCCGATCTACATCTTGCTCTCGAAGCTTTCGCAGCAGGGCGTGCAGACGCTGAAGTCGAACCCGGACCGCTTGCGCGAGGTGAACCGCGACGTCGAGGAGCTCGGCGCCAAGGTGCTCAACCAGTGGGCGACGCTCGGCGACTTCGACTTCGTCAACGTCGTGGAGGCGCCGGACACGGAGACGATGGCGCGCGTGTCGGTCGCGCTCGCCGCGCGCGGGTCGACGCGCATCCAGACGCTGCCCGCGCTGACGATCGACGACTTCGTCAAGACGCTTTCATAGTCCACCGGTGTCAGACACCGATGGCCGGTGTCAGACACCGGCGGGCACTTACGCGTCGTCCACCGCGACGCGCCTGACGGTCACGCCCCAGGCCTTGCCCGAGGCGAACAGCTGCTCCGGGTCGACGTCGGCGCGCCAGCCGAGGAAGTGCGGCTCCGGGTCGTCCTCGGTGCAGCCGTACACCGCGGGATGGAGGCGCGCCTCCTTGCGCCGCGCGGTGCCGCGCGCGACCTCGTCCGCGCGCCGCTCCGCCTCCTCGGATGCGGGGCCTTCCATGTAACCGCGCGGCATAGGGTTGGAGTGTGCCCGACGCGCTGACGGTCCGGAACCTGCAGAAGCGCTACGGCTCCGTCGACGCGCTGAAGGGCGTCGACCTCGAGGTGGGGGAGGGCGAGCTCGTCGGGCTGCTCGGCCCGAACGGCGCCGGCAAGTCGACGCTCGTGAAGATCGCCGTCGGCCTCGTGCATCCGAGCCGGGGGGAGGCGCGCATCGCCGGCGCGCCCGCGGGCTCGCGCGCGGCCCGCCGCGAGCTCGGCTATCTCGCGGAGATGTTCCGCTTCCCCGGCTGGTACACCGCCGACGAGGTGCTCGAGCTGCACCAGCGGCTCGCGGGATCGCACGGGGGAGAGGCGGAGCGCAAGCGGCTGCTCGAGCTCGTCGGGCTCTCCGACGCGGCCGGGCGCCGCGTGGACGGGATGTCGAAGGGGATGCAGCAGCGGCTCGGCGTCGCGCAGTCGCTCGTCGGCGAGCCGCGCCTGCTCATGCTCGACGAGCCGACCTCGGCGCTCGACCCCGTCGGGCGGCGCACGGTGCGCTTGCTGCTCGAGGAGCTGCGCGGGCGCGGCGTGTCGGTGCTCCTCAACTCGCATCTCCTCTCGGAGGTCGAGCTCGTGTGCGACCGCGTCGTCATCCTGCTCGGCGGCGAGGTCGTGACCGCGGGCACGCCGCACGAGCTGTCGCGGCCGCGCGGGGTCGAGCTCGAGACGGACGAAGGGACGCGGCGGATCGACGGCGCGACGCGCGAGGACGCGCCGCGGCTCGTCGCCGAGGCGGTCGCGGCGGGGCGGAAGGTGTACGGCGTGCACGTCCTGACGTCCACGCTCGAGGAGGTCTACCTCGAAGCCGTCGGAGGCGAGACGTCGTGACCTCGGTGTGGGTGATCGTCGGGTACGGCTTCCGCGAGGCGGTGCGGCGGAAGATGTTCGCGGTCGTCCTCGTGCTGACGGCGCTGTTCCTCGTCCTCTTCTGGCTCGCGAACCACTTCGTCTTCCGCTCGCTCGACACGATCACGCCGCCATCCGGCGTGAACGTCGACACGCGCACGTTCGCAGGCGCGTTCCTGCTCGGGCTCGCGATGTTCGCGACGCTCTTCCTCGGCGTCGTGCTCGCGGTCTTCCTCACGATGGGAGCCGTCTCCGGCGACGCCGAGCGCGGGCTGCTCCAGCCGCTCGTCGCGCGGCCGATCGGCCGCTCCTCGCTTCTCGTCGCGCGCTTCCTCGGCGCGGGAGGCGTGTGCACGGTGTACGTGCTCGCGGTCTACTCGGCCGGGATGATCATCACCGGGCTCACCGGCCACTGGTGGCCCGACCGGCTGCTGTGGCCGGGCGTCGAGCTCGCGGTCGGCGTCCTCGTCGTGATCGCGCTCTCGCTTCTCGGATCGGTCGTGCTGTCGGCGACCGCGAACGGCATCGCCGTGTTCATGCTCTTCGGCGCGGGCCTCGTCGCCGGCCTGCTCGCGTCGATCGGGCACGCGCTCAACTCGCACACGATCGAGCACGCGTCGACGATCGCGTCGTGGGCGCTCCCGTTCGAGGCGCTCTACCAGGACGGGCTGCGGATGATCACCGAGCACGCGTCCGGCCTCACCGGCTTCCTGCTCCAGCTCGGCCCGTTCGGCGGCGGGTACGTGCACGGCTGGGGCATCCGCGTGTGGGCGGTTGCGTACATCCTCGTCGTCGGCGCGCTCGCGCTCGCCGCGTTCCGGCGGCGCGACCTCTAGCTCGGGCCGAAGACCGGGACCTCGGCCGCGAACCAGACGCGCACGGCCGGCGCCTGCGTGAGGCAGAGGAAGATCGTCGAGCCCGTCGTGCCGAGCTGCGCGGTGATCGGCCACGTCGTCCGCGTGCCGGGCGGCACCGTCTGCGACGCGTCGCCGGTGAACCACGCCGGCGCGGTCACGTTGCCGCCCTTCAGCGTCGCCGCGTACCGCTTCAGGTCCGCGAGCGTGTGCGTGCCGTCGAGCCGGCCGGTCGCCCAGCCGAGCGTCGTCGTGCTCCGGTTGACGACGTCGAGCACGAGCGGGCCGGCGGTGAGCTTCTTCGCGCCGCCGTACGTGCACGTCGAGCCGTCGAACGTGAGCGTCGCGTCCGGCCTATCGGGCGGGATCGCGAACGGCGCCCCGCCGAGCAGCGTCGAGAGCAGCTGGTGCTCGAAGCGCGGGCGGTCGGCCGACATCGCCGCGCCGTCGACGACGTGCACGAGCGTCGGGTCGACGGCGACGCTCGCCGCGAGCGGGTCCCAGAAGTACGAGCCGCCGTTCGCCATCCCGGTCGCCTCGACGACGTCCCACGCGGCGGTCGCGGCCGGCGTCGCGTAGTGGTAGCGCTTCAGCGCCTGCGCGAACCACGTCGTCACCGGGACGTCGTTCGTCGCGTCGAGCGGCACGCGCGTCAGCGGTACGCCGCTACGCTCGACGATGCGCGCGGCGGTGGGGTCGACCCACTGGTTCACCTCGGCGGCCGGGTCGTCCGGCGCGTTCCCGGGGACGTGGATCGCGCCGCCCATCGCCACCACGCGCCTCACCCTCCGCGCGAGCCCGGGCTGGGCGCGGAACGCCGAGGCGAGGTTCGTCATCGGCGCGAGCTCGACGACGGTCGCGCCGGGCGCGGTGCGCTCGAGCAGGCTCACCGCGTCGCCGCTCGGCCTCGCGCTCGTCGGCGGCAGCGTCACGCCGAACAGCCCGTCGGCGGCGGAGCGCCACGCGTCCGGCAGCGCGTGCGTGCCGGCGAGCGGGACGTCGCTCCCGCACGCCACCGGGACGTCGGTGCGACCGGTGAGCGCGATGAGCTCCAACGCGTTGCGCGCGCCCTGGGGGCAGTGCACGAGGCCGGTGCCCGAGACGGCGACCGCGCGCACGTCGACCTTCGGGCTCTGCAGCAGGTACAGGAGCGCGATCGCGTCGTCGGTGCTCAGGTCGGTGTCGACGACCACCGGCATCCGCGACGACCCGCCGCACCCCGCGAGCACGAGCGCGGCGAGGAGCAGGACGGGCAGTGCGCGCATCAGCGACTCGCCGAGACCGCGATCTCGCCGGCGAGGCGTGCGTTCTGGGCGACGAGGTCCTTGTTCGCCTTCTGCGTCCGGCCGCCGCTCTGGCGGTGGATGTACGCGAGGACGAACGGCGTCACCGCCTGCCCGAAGATCCCCTCGGCGTGCGCGGAGGAGAGCGCCTCGTCGATGAGCGGGTCGACGTCGTCGAGCGGCTCGTCCGGCGGGCGGCCGAGCAGGACTCCGCCGCCTCCGAGCTGCCAGTGGGCGCGGGCGATCCGCGCCGCCTCGTCGGCCGACTCGACCCGTGCCGACACGGGCGGGCCGCCGGCGGCGGCGTAGAACAGCGGCATCGTGTCGGTGCGGAAGCCCAGCACGGGGACGCCCAGCGTCTCGAGCATCTCCGCGGTCGCGTCCACGTCGAGGAGCGACTTCACGCCGGCGGAGACGACGATCGCCGGCGTCTCCGCGAGCTGGCGGAGGTCGGCGGAGACGTCGGGCGGATCGGGGTAGCCGCGGTGCACGCCGCCGAGGCCGCCGGTGGCGAGGACGGTGATGCCGGCCGCGCGCGCGGCGGCGAGCGTGCCGCCGACCGTCGTCGCCCCGGTCGCGCGCTGCTCCATCGCGGCGGCGAGGTCGCGCGGTCCCACCTTGCGCGCGGACTCGTCGAAGCGCTCGAGCTCCCGCTCGCTCAGGCCGACGACGATCTCGCCGTCGAGCACGCCGACCGTCGCGGGGACCGCGCCGGCCGCGCGCACCTCGCGCTCCGACGCGAGCCCGACCTCGACGCCCTCGCCGGGCGGGAAGCCGTGCGCGACGAGGGTCGTC
>Ga0335069_10002887_pt1 | contig 26217 bp, 30 predicted proteins | sample Lox_Sample_11_FD_206714 | JGI IMG/M metagenome (GOLD analysis project Ga0335069, IMG submission 206714) | Soil microbial communities from Loxahatchee National Wildlife Refuge, Florida, United States - Lox_Sample_1.1 | ecosystem: Environmental > Terrestrial > Soil > Wetlands | place: USA...
GCCGCGCTCGAGGCCGCCCGGCTGCTGGCCGACATGGTGCCCCGCACGCAGGCGGTGCACATCTTCGCCCCGCTCGGCCTCGGTCCCTCGATCGACCACCTGCTCACCTACGAGGCCTCGGTGCGGGCGTTCGCCACCGGCCAGGGCCGCAACCTGTTCCTCTACGAGGAGCGCCCCGAAGCCTTCGTGCCCGGCGCGGTGCGCACACGGCTGGCGCTGCTGGGCGCGCGGCTGCCGCCGGCCGCCCAGCGCGCCGCCGAGCCGGCCAGCCTCTGGCGCCACCTGTGGTGCCTGAGCGAACCGCGCCGCCTGCGGGGGGAGAGCACCACCTGGCGCGAGCGTCTCGCCGCCCTGGCTGTCGCGCGCCGGGCGTTGCGGACCGCGCGGCCGTGGAACCCCTTGCGCGCCTTCGGACCGCGACTGCAGCCGGTCCTCCACTCCGCGGAGGAGGAGGCGATGCGGCGGGCGGCCGCCGTCGTGGAGACGCTGCTGCCGGCGGACGGCCGGCGGTCGCGCGCAGCCAGCCGCTTCAACGCGCGGGCGGCGGCGGCGGCGAGGAAGCTCGGCGGCGTCTACCACACCGAGCGCTTCTGGCTGTTCCTGCCCTCGGGCGACGGCCTGCCGGAGGTCCAGCACCCGCTGGAGCACTCGCTCGCCTGACCGATCGCTGGACCGCGTCCGCGGGCGGTGTCATCCTTGCGTGACGGGCTGTCCGTCCTCCGCGCCGCGCCATCCGCCCCCCCGGAGGAGTCGCAGGCCGCATGCAGTCCACGTCGGCCGGTCCCGCCGAAGCAGGTGAACGCCGCAGCCGGCTGCCCGAGCTGACCGGCCTGCCGCTGGTGCTGCGGCTCCGTGGCGGCTGGCGCCACCTGATCGCCGTGGTCGCGGCCGCCGCCGCCTCTGTGGTGCAGCTCGCGCTCCTGCCTCGGCCGGGGATCGCCCCCTTCGTGTTCTTCTCCGCGGCGGTGGCGCTCGCCTCCTGGTTCGGGGGGATCGGCCCCGGCCTGCTCGCGGTGGTGCTCACGGCGGCGGTCGGCAACTACGTGTTCCTCGAGCCCAGCCCGGGCTGGTCGACCTCGGCTCCCGAGTTGCGGGCGACGGTCCTCTTCGTGGTGGCCGCGTCGCTGGTCGCCGTGCTGTGCGCCTCCTTCCGCCGCTCGCTCTTCCAGCTGCAGCGGACGGCAGGCGCGCTCCGCGAGGTCGAGCAGGCCCTGCGCGACGCGGATCGGCGCAAGACCGAGTTCCTGGCCCTGCTCTCGCACGAGCTGCGCAACCCGCTGGCTCCCATCACCAGCAGCCTCCACGTTCTGGAGCAGGCGGCGCCGGGCGGAGAGCAGGCCCGCCGCGCCCGGGAGGTGATCGGCCGACAGGTGGCCCAGCTGGTGCGCATGGTCGACGACCTGCTGGAGGTCACCCGCCTCACCCGCGGCCGGATCAAGCTCCAGAGGCGGCCGCTGGAGCTCCGCGACCTGGTTCGCCGCACGATCGAGGATCACCGCTCGCTGTTCGACGGCTCGGGCATCGGCCTGCGCTTCGAGGCGGCGGCAGGCCCCGTGCGGGTGCACGCCGACGAGAACCGCATCGCCCAGGTCGTCGGCAACCTGTTGACGAACGCGGCCAAGTTCACGTCGCGTCTCGGCCGGGTGACCGTCTCCGTCGCTGCCGACGCGGCCGCGTCTCGGGCGGTCCTGCGGGTGGCCGACGACGGGGCCGGGATCGCGCCAGAGATGCTGCCCTGGCTCTTCGAGCCGTTCACGCAGGCGGACACCACCCTCGACCGCAGCCGCGGGGGGCTCGGGCTGGGCCTGGCGCTGGTCAAGGGCCTGGTGGAGCAGCACGGAGGCACCGTCGAGGCGGCGAGCGACGGTCCCGGCAGGGGAGCCGTGTTCACGGTCCGGCTGCCCCTGGCGCCCGACGCGGCGGCGACGGACCGACCGCCGGCTCCGCCTCGGCCGGCCAGCCGCCGGGTGCTGGTGATCGAGGACGGCGTCGACGCCGCCGAGAGCCTCCGCGAGCTGCTGGAGATCGAGGGCCACTGCGTCGCCGTCTGCTACGACGGTGCTGCCGGCATCAGGAAGGCCCGCGAGTTCCGCCCGGAGCTCGTGCTGTGCGACATCGGCCTGCCGCAGATGGACGGCTACGAGGTGGCCCGGGCCTTCCGTGCCGATGCCCAGCTCGCGAGCGCTCGGTTGATCGCGCTCACCGGCTACGCGCAGCCCGAGGATCTCGAGCGTGCGGCCGCCGCGGGCTTCGCGCGGCACCTGGCCAAGCCGCCGGACGTGACGCGCCTGCGCGAGGTGCTGGCCGGCCTCTGAGCTAGCCGGGCGTCCCGGCCTCCACCCACTCGACGGCGTGCTCGAGCGCGGCCCAGCGCTCGGCGTCCTGCAGCAGCAGGGTGTTCAGGTAGGTGAGCACGTGCTCTCGCGGGAAGCCGGACAGGGCCGCCACCGCCTGGCGAGCGGCCTCCTCCGTCACCGGCGGCGCCGACTCCGCGTCTTCCTCGAGCAGCCCCTCCTCGTGGGGGAGGCCGAGCGCGTCGAGGAAGGCGCCGAGCAGCGGCCGGCGCTCGGAGAGGTGCAGCGCCACCAGCAGCCCCTGGGCGAGCGGTTCGCCCGGGTCGAGGGTGGAGGCGAGGATGCGCGCCTGCGCCTCCGGCGGCAGCTTGCGCGCGGCCTGCGGTCGCATGTGCCGGGCCTTCGCCAGCGCGCCGAGGGCGATCGCCGCCAGCTCCGCGGGCGTGTTGGCGAAGAACGCGTTCGCCGCCCGCCGTCGCTCGTCGGGCGGCAGGTGCTTCCACAGGCGCGTCGCGGTGGGTTGCAGCGTCATCGCGCCATTAAAGCAGGGGTCAGGTCTCGAGTGCTAGCGCCGCTGACCCCGGGCCGTCCACCGGCACCAGCGCGCCGGTCACCGGCGCCGAGTCGGGCGAGAGCAGGAAGGCGATCGTGCGCGCGACCGCCTGCGGCGGCGTCCACGAGGAGCGGTCGGCCTTCGGCATGGCCGCGCGGTTGGCGGCGGTGTCGATGGTGCCCGGCAGCACGGCGTTGACCCGGACGCCCCGGCCGCGGTTCTCGGCCGCGAGAACGCGGACGAGCGCGTGCAGCGCCGACTTGGCGACGGCGTACGCGGCCATGCCGGCGCCGTCGGTTTCGGCCGCCTGCGAGCCGACGGCGACCACGCTGCCGCCGCCGCGCAGCAGCACCGGAAGCGCCGCCCGGCAGACGTGGGCGGCCGTGTCGAGGTTCTGGCGCAGCATGGCGGTCCAGTCCTCCTCGGGCGCCTGCTCGAAGGGCACCCCGCCGGCCCACCCGCCTGCCACCAGCGCCACGGCATCGATCCGTCCACCGAGCGCCGACACGGCCTCGCCGACGAAACGCCGCGCGTCCGCGGCCTGGTCGACCGCGGCCTCGAGCCCCACCAGCCGGGGCCCCGCAGCGGTCGCCTCCCGCAGGCGCAGCCACGCCTCGCTCCCGCGGTACGGGACCGCCACCCGCGAGCCGAGCGCCAGCAGCTGCCTCACCACCGCGCCGCCCAGCGCGCCGGTGGCGCCGGTGACGATGGCGGCGGACGGGCCCCTCATCGCGGCCTCCCGGGCCGCACGCCTCTCACCCTCATCTGCGGGAGCCTCCTCCCGGCCTTATAGCACGAGGTCGGCGAGCAGGCGCTCGACGCCTTCGGCGAAGTCGTCCGCGGGCGTCAGCAGGCTGAGCACGAGGTACGCCTCCCGGGGGAAGTCGAAGAAGTAGCCGGGGTGGACGAGGAGGTCGCGCTGCTCCAGCAGCCGCAGCACGCGCTCCTCCTCGGAGATGGTGGCCGGGACGCGCAGGACGGCGTACCAGCCGCCCTCCGGCGCCAGCAGGGTGGCCGGAGAGCCGGGCAGCCGCGCGCGCAGCCGGCGCAGGTTGGCCGCGGTCCGGACGCGGATGGGGGCCTGCAGCTCCGCGCGGCGGGCGAGCAGCTCGGGTGCAGCCACCTGCACCGGCGTGGACACCGACAGGTAGCTGTCGGCGATCACCTCCAGCCGGGCGAGCGCGTCGCGACGGAGCGCCGCCGGCCCGGCGACCGCGGCCCAGGCGAGCTTCAGTTGAGGCAGGGCGCAGCTCTTGGACAGCCCGCCCAGCGCGAAGGCGAGCGCGCCCTGGACCGAGGCCACGCTGGCCTCGCGGCGGGGATCGTCCCCGAAGGCGAAGTCCGAGAACACCTCGTCGGACACGAGGGCGAGCGAGCGCTCGGCGCACAGCTCCTCGAGGGCCCCGCGCTCGTCCCGCTTCAGGAAGACGCCGGTGGGATTGTTGGGGTTCACCACCACCAGCGCGCGCGTCCGCTCCGACACCGCCGCGCGCAGGGCGGACAGGTCGAGGTGCCATTCGCCGTCGTAGGCGAGCGCATAGCCCCGCGTCCTCACCGACTCGAGGCCGGCCAGGAAGTCGAACAGCGGGTACCCGGGCCGCGGCACCAGGATCTCGTCGCCGGGATCGGCCAGCAGCTTGAACAGGAACGCGTAGGCTTCGCTGGTGCTCGCCGTCAGCAGGACCTCGTCCGGGCCGACCGTGTAGCCGCGTCGCGCGAAGTCGGAGGCCACCGCCTGCCGGGCGCCCGGCAGCCCGAACGGCGACGGGTCGTAGCGGCGAGCCTCGGCCCCGGCCAGCGGCTCGAGGACGTCCGCCGGGTGCTCGATCCCGGCGCGGGTGGGATTGGACGCGGTCAGGTCGAGCAGCCGTACGCCGGAGGCCCGCCGCGCCGCCACGCGCTCGGCCAGCCGGTTCGGCCGCAGGTCCCAGCCCGTGCGCGAGGAGAACATGGCGCGGAGATGCTAATGCAGCAGGCGGCGATTTGACGCCCCCCGCCCCCGCGACCTAGCCTGTCCCCTTGCCCCTGACAGCGGCCGTGCGCGTGCGCGACCTGTGCAAGAGCTACGGCCGGGTGGAGGCCGTGCGTGGCATCTCCTTCGAGATCCAGACCGGCGAGTGCTTCGGCCTGCTGGGGCCGAACGGGGCGGGCAAGACCACCACCGTGGAGATCCTGGAGGGGCTGCTCGAGGCGAGCTCCGGCGAGGTCGAGGTGCTCGGCCTGCGCTGGGGTCGCGACGACCTCGACATCCGGGAGCAGCTGGGCGTCTGCCTGCAGCAGACGGTGCTCTCGGAGAAGCTCGAGGTGGGCGAGACGGTCGCGCTCTTCCGCGCGTTCTACCGCAGCGGCCTCGACCCGCGGGAGGTGGTGGAGGAGGTCGGGCTGCAGGAGAAGCACGACGCCCGGGTGGGCACGCTCTCCGGCGGGCAGAAGCAGCGCCTGGCGGTGGCCTGCGCGCTGGTGGGCGACCCGCAACTGCTGTTCCTCGACGAGCCGACGACCGGCCTCGACCCCCAGTCGCGGCGGCAGGTCTGGGACATCGTCAACGGCTTCAAGCGCCGGGGACGCACGGTGGTGCTCACCACCCACTACATGGACGAGGCCGAGAAGCTGTGCGACCGCATCGCCGTGGTCGACCTCGGCCGCATCATCCAGACCGGCACCCCGCGGGAGCTGATCCGGACGCTGGGCGGCGACCACGTGGTGGAGATCGCCCTCGAGGACGGCGAGGGACGGCCCTTCGCCCCGGAGGAGCTGCTCGACCTGCCCGCGGTGCGCGCCGCCCACGCGGAGGCCGGACACCTCTTGCTCACGGTCACCGAGCCGCACCTGGCGATACCGGCGCTGCTCGAGCGGGTGGACAGCCGCGGGCGCAGCCTCGCCAGCCTGGCCACCCGGCACGCCAGCCTGGAGGACGTCTTCGTCTCCCTCACCGGCAGGCACCTGCGCGATGACTGACAGGACGCGGACCCGGGCGACGGCCTTCCTGGCGCTGTGCGGCGCCCGGCTGCGGGAGTTCTACCGCGAGCCGGAGGTGATCTTCTGGGGGTTCTTCTTCCCGGTGATGCTGACCGCGGCGCTGGCGGTCGCCTTCCGCTCGCGGCCGGCGGATCCCTCGCGCGCGGTGGTGCTCCTGGGCCCGGGGTCGGCGCCGGTCGAGGCCGCGCTGAAGCGGGCACCGCTGGTGAAGGTGGAGGCCGCGGAGGAGGCGGAAGCGGCGCGTGCCCTGCGGGTGGGGAAGGCCGACGTCGTGGTGGTGCCGCCGGCCGGACCGGGACAGCCGGTGACGTTCCGGTTCGATCCCTCCCGGCCGGAGGCGACGGTGGCCCGCGCCCGCGTCGACGACGCGCTGCAGCGCGCCGCCGGCCGGGCCGACCCGCTGACGTCGCGCGACCTGGCCGTCAGCGAGCCGGGCGGGCGCTACGTCGACTTCCTGGTCCCCGGCCTCGTGGGCATGAACCTGATGAACGCCGGCCTCTGGGGCGTCGGCTACGCGCTCGTCGACATGCGCATCAAGAAGCTGCTGCGCCGCCTGCTGGCGACGCCGATGCGCCGGGGGGACTTCCTGGCCGCCCAGCTGGCGACGCGCGAGCTGTTCACCGTCCTCGAGGTCGGCTTCCTGTTCGGCTTCGCGCACCTCGCCCTCGGCGTGCCCGTCCGCGGAGGGGTCGCGGCCCTGCTGGTGGTCTCCATCGTCGGCTCGCTGTCCTTCTGCGGGCTGGGGCTGCTGGTGGCCAGCCGCGCGCGCAAGCTGGAGTCCGTCAACGGCATCATGAACCTGCTGCTCTTGCCGATGCTGGTCGGCTCGGGGGTCTTCTTCTCCATCGAGCGCTTCCCGGCGGCGGTGCAGCCCGCCCTGCGCGCGCTGCCGCTGACGGCGCTCGTCGACGCGCTGCGCTCGATCGTGCTCGAGGGCCAGGACCTGGCTGCGCAGTGGGCGCGGCTGGCGGTGCTCGCGGCCTGGACGGTGGTGAGCTTCCTGGTCGGCCTGCGGATCTTCCGCTGGACCTAGCGGTCAGCCGCGCGGGTCGTCAGGCCCCGGCCAGCCGCTCCAGCGTCTCCTCGTCGCGGACCAGGAAGCCGTCCCGCTCGGTGGAGACGACGCCTTCCTTGCCCCAGCGGCTCATGATGCGGATGCAGGTCTCGGTGGTGGTGCCGGTCAGCTCCGCCAGCTCCTGGCGGCTGAGGGGCATGGGCACGAAACGACCCTCCGGCCGCCGCTCGCCCACCCGCTCGGCCAGCTTGAGGAAGAGGTGGGCGAAGCGCGTCTCCACACGCCCCCCGGCGACCTCGGGGATCCGTCGCGTCAGCTCCACGATGCGCTGGGCCATGCCGGTGAGGAAGCCGCGGACGAAGGACGGGTGTCGCTCCAGCAGCGCGAAGAACTCGGAGCGGCGGACCAGGATGCAGGAGCAGGGCTCGAGCGCGACCGCGGAGGCGGGGTAGGGCCGCCCCTCGTAGGCCACTACGGCTCCGACCGGGTCTCCCGGGCCGAAGATCTCGAGGATGATCTCCTTGCCCGAGGGGATCATCTTCACCACCTTCACGCGCCCGGAGGCGATGGTCACCAGGAAGTCGGGCGCCTCGCCCTCGCCGAAGATGGTGTCGCCCTTGTCGTAGCTGCGGGCGAGGGAGACCTGGGCCAGCCGGCGCAGGTCCTCCGCGGAGAGGTTGCGGTAGAGGGTGCTGCTGCGGAGCAGGTCCTCCACCTTGGCCATGCTCCCCGATCATAAGGCCGGGGCGGAGGACGATGGGGCGTTCAGCGGGTCCTCTGGATCTGCACCCGGTAGGTGACGGGCTGGCAGCCGATGACGGCCGTCATGCCGATGGCGGGTGGCTCAGGTGTCTGCCTGGGCGGAACAGGCCGGAGGCCAACCGCCGTCCGCAGGCGTCGAGGTCGCGCAGGGTGGCTACGGTCTCCACGCCGGGCCTGGCCGTGGGCGCCCCCTCGCCGCCCGCCAGCAGCACCACCCGCCGCGGCAGCGCCTCGCGCAGCTTGCGCAGCGCCGCGGTCGAAGCCGGCCCGCGGGTGGCGATCGACAGGCTGACGGCCACGGCCCGCGCGGAGAGGTCGCGCGCCAGCGAGGCGACCTGCGGGGGCGGCACCTCGGTGCCGAGGTACAGCCCGCGGCAGCCGACTGCCGCCAGCACCAGCGCCGCCATCTGCAGCCCCAGGCCGTGCGACTCGCCCGGCAGGGTGGCGTAGACCACCAGCGGGCCGGTCGCCCGCTCCTCGAGCGGCAGCCGCAGCGAGCGCAGCAGGTCGCCGATCCGCTCGGAGAGGAAGTGCTCGTGCCGGATCTCCAGGTCCCCTCGCCCCCAGCCCTCGCCGACCGCCCGCACCAGCGGGGCGATGCGGGACTCCAGGAACTCGACCGGCCCCATGCGCGCCCAGTCGCCGAGGAAGACGCGGGTGAGCCGCTCGCCGTCGAACGCCCTCACCAGCCGCAGCAGCGCCGGGACGTCCTCGGCCGGCCCGATCGCGGTGGGGACCCCGGCAGCGGCCGCAGGCGGCGCGCCGCTCGTCTCCAGCAGCCGCGCCAGCGCCTCGTCGGAGGCGGCCACCACCTGGCCGGCGCGGTGGCCGTGGGAGAGGGCCTGGGCGATCCGCCGCAGTCGGGGAACCGCGGACACCGGATACACCCGGTGACCCGAGGGCTTGCGCACCGGCGTGGGGAACCCGTAGCGGTTCTCCCAGGTGCGCAGCGTCTCCACGGCGATTCCGGTCGCCCTGGAGAGCGCCCCTATGGAAAGCCACGGCCCTTCGTCGTTGCGTTGTTTCGCCGGCACCACTTGGTTTCGCGCCCGTCGCTGAGGCGGTGCTTGAATGATAGCGCCGTCCCCGGAATACCTCGTCAGGCGCGCAGCCGGCCGGGGAAGCGGGCGATCGTCCCGCGGCGGACCGCGGCCAGGAACTCCAGGCGGAGCGACGGGTCGCGCTCGAAGTCGCCGCGCCAGGCGGTGGTCACGGTGTGCGACTGCTGCTTGCCGATGCCGCGCATCATCATGCAGAAGTGCTCTGCTTCCAGCATGACCGCCACCCCGCGGGGTGCGATCGCCTGCTCGATCGCCTGCGCCACCTGATGGGTGAGTCGCTCCTGCAACTGCAGCCGGCGGGCGAAGACGTCCAGCAGCCGTGGCAGCTTGGACAGGCCGATCACCTTTCCGTCGGCAGGTAGGCGAGGTGGGCCCGGCCGTGGAACGGCAGCAGGTGGTGCTCGCACAGCGAGTAGAACTCCACGTCCTGCACCAGCACCAGGCCGCGGTGCGACTCGGCGAAGATCGCGCCGTTCAGCACGTCGGCGGGGCTGAGGCTGGAGCCCGAGTTGAGGAACCCCATCGCCCTCGCCACCCGCTCCGGGGTCTTCTGCAGGCCCTCGCGGTCGGGGTCCTCGCCGATCGCCCGCAGCAGCCGGAGCACCGCCTCCGCCGCCTCGCCTGCCTCGTCCGTCCACACCGCCGCCGCTGTCGCCAGCGAGCCCTCCGCCCTGCTACTGCGTGATGAAGGGCGCCCCCGGCGGGCGCCGGGGGCGCGTGCCAACCGCTCTTGCCTGCTACTCCGGCAGGATCACCGAGTCGATCACGTGGATGACGCCGTTGGAGGCGATCACGTCCGCCTTCACCACGTTTGCCCCGTTCACCTTGACGCCGTGACTGGCGTCGATCCTCACCGGGTGCCCCTCGACCGTCTTCGCCTCGGTCAGCTTGACCACGTCCGCAGCCATCACCCGCCCGGGCAGCACGTGGTAGGTGAGGACCCGGACCAGCTTCGCCTTGTCGGCCAGCAGCGCCTCCAGGTCAGCCTTGGGGATCTTCGCGAACGCCTCGTCGGTGGGTGCGAAGACGGTGAACGGCCCGGCGCCCTTCAGGGTCTCCACCAGACCCGCGGCCTGCAGGGCCTTCGCCAGCGTGTTGAAGCTGCCGGCGGCGACAGCGGTGTCGACGATGTCCCTGCTTCCGGCGGCGGCAGGGACGGCGTGATCGCCGGCCCGCAGGGCGGCGGGCGCGGCGAGCGCCGTGACGGCGGCAGTGACGACGAGAACGCGCTTCAGCATCCTTTCCTCTCCTCTTCTCCTGGAACCCGTCCGCCGGCGGGACGCCTCACGGACGTGACGAGGACCAAGATAGGAGGGGTCCAATGTTTTGTCAAGGGTCTGAATAGATTTTGAAGGAGCCAAGCGGAGCCGGCACCCCCGGTTGCGGGCAAGTCCAATGCTGGAAATGAGTTTCAGGGTTGAGAGGCCGGGCCTCGCCGGCTACGAGCCCGGGCGTCGCCGGCTACGAGCCCGGAACCTCTACCAGACGCCGGGGACCAGGGCCACCCCCGTCGGCCGGACGCCTACCACCCGCTTGTCCGGGCGCCGGTTGTGTGGTGTCCTTGTTGCGGAAGCGATTCGGGTCTGGTGACCTGCGCGGCCTTCAAAGCCGTCCGGCTCCGGGCTGACCCCCGGAGCGGTAGGTTCGATTCCTACCCGCTTCCGCCATCTAACTGCCAGCCGATCAGTAGGTTAGCGGATCCGCCCACCCTCGATTGTGCGCATTTTGTGCGCAATCTCGTTCGGCTGGTGGAACTCGGCCACGTTGCGCGCCTGCGGCTGTGTCTCGCGCCAGGTGTCCACCTGCACGAGCGCCGCAGCTGTCTGCTCCGCGGTGAGGATGTTGTACCGGCGGAACATCGTCGCCGTCTTGTGGCCGGAGACGAGCATCGCGGTTTGCTGATCGACGCCGGCTCTGATGAGATTCCGCACCGCACTGCGGCGCAGGTCATGGAAGAGGAGCCCGGCGGGCAGCTTGGCCGCCACCAGCGCGCTGCGCCATGCCTTGTCGAGCGCCTTGATGGGCACGCCGACCCGGCCCTTCGAGGTGCGGTGGAAGATGAACGGGCAGTCGAGGCGCTGGCGCTTCAGGCGGCGCTCGATCACGGCACGTGCGGTGCCGCCGATGCCGATGGAGCGCGCCTTAGCGTTCTTCGTGACGGCGCCGGGCACCTCCAGCGTCCACGGGTCCGCCGTGCGCCGCAGCATGTCCCACGTGAGGGACGCAGCCTCTCCCTTCCTCATGCCAGTGGCGTAGGCCCACTCGATGAAGTCTTTGAGATCCTGGTCGCCTACCTGCGCGAGCAGTGCGGCCACCTCGGCGGGCTCAAGGAACCCGCTGCGAGCGTTGTCCACCGCCAGGTACTCGATGGCCGGCATCCGGTCGGCCGTGAGCAGCTTGTCTCGCACCGCCTGCCTGTAGGCTCGGACGAGGACTTCCAGCTCTCGGTTGACGGTCGCAGGCGCCCGGCCATCCTTGCGCCGCTGGGCGGTGTAGCGGGCCACCGCCACGCTGGAGAGATCGACGGCGTGCTGCAGGCCGAAGGCGCGCCGGAGAGGCTTGGCGTGGCACTTGATCTTCTTGAAGGAGCGCAGGCCCTTCGTCTCCGCGCGCAACTCGATGGCGTCCAGCAGGTCGGCCACCGTGAGCCGCGCCGCCGCCGTCGTCAGGTGGTGGCCGCCCCGGACCTCACCGATGCGCGCCTTGAGAAACCGCAGCGCCTCCTGCTCGCTCTTCGCTGGCCTCAGCTGGCCCGCCTTGGCGAGCACCGTCGCGGGCCTTCGGATGTCTTCTCCGCCGGCGCGGTACCTGGCCCACCAGCGGCCGCCACGTTGATAGACGAAGCCATCGCCCCTCATCGCACGCCTGCCTTCCTGGCCTGGCGCCCGGGCCTACGCTGTGGATTCGCGCCAGGCGCCGCACGCTTGACGCGCCGCCTGTACTCGAGGTGATAGTCGCGCTTCCTGCGCGGTGCGAAACGGCTCCACCTGTCCTGCGCCGCACAGGTGGCGTCGTGGTACTGCTGGCGGCCATGGCGCGGCAAGAACCACGCCTGGCAGTGGCGGCAGCGGCGCAGCTGCGGGTACCACTGCGCCACCAGCTCAACCGCGGCGGACCGTAGCGCCTCCGGCGGATCGAGGCGCGCGTACACCAGACGCGCGGTGCCGTCGGGCTGCTGCTGGAGATGCGTCAGGGTCCTGGCGAGTGGCGGCCGCACATCCCACCGGCCGTCCGCCGCGAGGGCCTCCAGGCCCTGGCGCAGCTCGCGCTGCAGACCGCGCGCGGCCTCCTCGAAGTTCGGCCAGCTCATCTGCCACCCGAGGTAGACGGCGGCTTCCGACACGGCGTTCAGCCAGTCGCCCGGCCGGAGCGCATCGGTGTCGCGCTGGAGAAACGACAGCAGCCACGCCAGGCGGTCGCGGGCCGCCGGCTCCTGCGGCTGGTGGGCCGCCCGTGCCGTGCGCGTCTTCTTCATCGGGTACCTCCTGTTTGCATTTACGGCAACGCCAAACGGATGGTAACGCCACCAGCACCACGGCGCAATTATCCGACAACGGCAGCGGAAGCAGTATTGATATACGTTGCCGCTCTCGCCTACGCTTGCGCGGAGAGCTGACGTAACGGGCTCGGAGGACCGCAGATGACTCGGATCGAAGCAGAGCGTCGGCGGCGCGGCTGGAACCAGACCACGCTCGCTTTCCACTCCAGCACCACGCAGGCGGAGATCAGCCGCATCGAGTGCGGGCTGCTGCGCCCCACGCCCCGCGTGGCCTCGCGGATCGCGGGCGTGCTGGGCCTCCCGGCGGACCGGCTGCTCGATGAAGTTGGCGACGGAGAGGCCGCGAGGGGCTGATGCCCACGCCGGATCCTTTCGGCACGCTGGACGCTGCCATTGCGAAGGCGGCCACACCGCAGGAGAGAGCGGCGCTACTGGTGCAAGTCGCGGCGCGCCTCGCGGCGCTGGGCGCTGGCATGGTCGAAACCGCGTCCGCTACTGCGCCGGCCGAAGACCAGCAGCTGAGCGTGCAGCAGGCGGCGGCCCGCATCGGCGTCTCAACGAGCTACGTCTACCACAACGCGAAGCGGCTGCCCGGTGTGGCGCGGATTGGCCGGCGGCTGGTCATCAGCGCTCGGGCCTGCGACCGGCTGCTCGAACGGAACCGCACGTGAGCGAACCAAAAGTCCCGAGCGGCGGAGTGGGCAACGAGTTGGCTGACGCCTGGGCGTTCGGCAGCGGCGGCTTCGCCAAGCTCTACGGCGACCGTCTCGCGCAGTCGTCCCTGTTGGACCGCGCCGTGGCGACACGGTGGGTCTTCGTCTTCATGTTGTCGCAGGCCGACGCCGAGGGCCGCTATCGCTGCGCCACGGTGGCGGGCCTGGCGCGCGCAGCTGCGGTCACGCTGGAGCAGGCAGAGCAGGCCGTCGCCGAGTTGGAGGAGCCGGACCCTGCCTCGACCACCGACCCCGACGACGGCAGGCGCCTGCGGCGCATACCTGGCGGCTGGCAGATCGTCACGTTCCAGCGGTACCGGGAGTTCAGGACCGCCAGGCAGGTGGCGGATGCCGCCCGCCAGCGCCGGCACCGGGAGCGAGAGCGTGACATGTCACGTGACATAACAGGCAGTCACGCATCAGAAGGCAGAAGGCAGAGGGCAGAGGGCAGAGAACGGAACAGCGGATCTGCGGCGGCTGCGCCGCACGCCGTCGTGCCGGCCCCGGCGCCCTCGTGGTCAGCCGAGGCGTGCCAGGACTGGATGGCCAGGTTCGGCGGCACGGCGCCGGGTGGGCGGATCGGCGGGGCATTGCGGCCGCTGGTCGAGAGGTACGGGTGGGCAGCTGTGCGCACCGCCTGGCAGACCTACCTCGCGCAGGCCGAGGCGGAGTACGCCTCGCCCCAGCGTTTCGCTGCGACGTACGGCCGGTGGAACGGCACGGCGCCCGCGGTGGCGAAGGACACGGCATCCGACCGCACCATGGCCGCCGCCCGGCGGTTCGTCCAGCGTGGGGCGAAGCGGTGATCGACCACGGGGCCTTTGCCGAGGGCCTCACGCGCATCGGCGTCGCCTGCCGCACCGAGGTGACGGAGCCGATGTTCAGCGTCTACTTCGACGCCGTAGCGCCGCAGACCACGGCGGGCGAGTGGAGCCAGTTCGCGACCGCCGTCGTCGCTGCCGGCCGCTGGGAGCACTTCCCTTCGGTGCGCGCGATCCTCGACGCCCTCTGCGAGTACCGCGGCCAGCGTGTGCCCGAGGCAGAGGCCATCGAGGCATACGAGCGTGTCATTGCCGCAGCCAACTGGACGCCGGAGGCGGGCGCGAGTTGGAACTACCGAGACGTCCTGACACGCTGCGGTCGCGCGAGCGCAGAAGCCTTCCTCGCCGCTGGCGGGCACAACGGGTTCGTGTCCTGCTGGGACGAGGTGAAACGGCGCACGGCCTTCGTGCGTGGGTACGCCACCGCCGTACGTGATGACCCGAGCACGCAGTTGCTGCCTGCCGCGGCGGTGCCGCAGCTGCCACCTGGCGACGATGGCCAGCACCACACCCCGCCCGACGAAGCCCGCGCGCTGCTGCAGCAGATCGCAGGCACCGCGCCCAGCAGGCCAGAGGCGCGCCGGGTCGTGCACATGTCGCAAGAGGAATGGAACGAGCGCCTGGCGGTACTGCGGCGCCAGGCGGAGGAGATGCGGTAGCGGCTGCTCGATACGTGGGATACCAAATATCTGAAGGGAGCGAGAGATGAGCGATGACACAGAGAAGAAAATCCAGCAGCACAAGTCGATGGCGGCAGCGCACGAGCAGCACGCGCGCGAGCTGTTGCAGTTCAGGGACGCCCGTGCGGCCCTGCGTGCGCAGCCGCCGACCGAGGAGCAACAGGCGATGCTCGTGCGCTGGGGCTACTGGCGGCCGGGCATGACGGCGGGGGAGGCGGCCGACGTGATCCGCTCCGTCGGGACGGTCAGCGAACGGGGCGGTGGCGCCTGAGCGCACGGTGGCCAATGTGTTGAGCACAAAGCGGAGCGCCCGGCAGACAGGGGGGTCCCTAGGGAGGGCAGGCCCGAGCGGGTCCCCCGGACGCGAAACGCCCCCGGGCGGTAGGAGCCGTCTAGGGGGCCATGGGTTTGAGGAGGTGGTGATGCGGACGAACTTGCGGTTGCAGGCGCCGGGCCTGGCGGTGGTGGCGGCGGCGCGCGGTGGCCCGCGGCTGTCGCCGGAGCAGGACCGGGCGCTGCGCCAGGCCGAGGCGCTGCCGTTCGACGTGGGCGCGATCTACCGCGAGCTGGCACAGCGTGCGGCGGAGGCACGGGCAGCGGCGGAGGCGGAAATCGGTACCGGCGAGCAACCGATTTCTGACCGCGGCGTCACGGCGCCGCCCACGCTGGATGGCCTGGCGTCGCTGTACTACGCGGGCGGGCTGCGTTGAGCGCCGGCGTGGTGCCGGTTGTCACCGCCCGCCCCCTCGTGGCGCAGCTGCAGGCCCTGCTGGGCGCGCTGTACCCGGCGGGCGGCGGGCTGGTGCGCATCCGCAGTGACGACGACGAGTGCCGGGCGGTGGCCGATGGCTTCCGGCTGCTGCCGACCGTGCTGTTGCGGTGGCTCGCCTACGACCCCGCGGCCGAGGCGCGGGTCGCCCTGGCCAGCTGGGGCGCGGCCGACGATGCGCTGCAGGTCGCCGCGGTCGGCGCCGAGTTGGTGCTGCCGATGGTCTTCGACCGGCGCGAATGGCAGCCGGATCCGGCGGCGCTGGACGGGGCGGTGGCGCGGTTGTCGGCCTTTCCGCTGCCGGTCAGCGCGTTGATCGACCAGGCCACGGGCCTCGCGGCTCTGTGGCTGTTGTCGGAGCCGGCGCGGGTGGACCAGCGCATCCAGGCATTGCAGGCGGCGCTGGCGCAGGCGGTGGGCGGGCGCACCGGCCGGGTGAAGGAGCGCGTGCCGCAGCGCACCGGGCGCAGGCCCGGCGAAGCGGTGGCAGTAGTGGAGATGGAGGCCACGGACCCGCGGCGGTTCTGGCTGCGCCTGCCGGGCTCGCACAACTTCGAGAAGGGCGGCCGCGGGCTGGTGGTGCAGTTGGTGCACGCGGACCCGAGCGTCCGCTACAACATCACGGAGTTGGAGGCGGCAATCGGCGGTGCCGAGAGGGTACTGCCAAAGAACCAGGCGCCGACGCGGCGCAAGGGAGCGTGAGATGGGCGCTGCGGAACAGGTGAAGGCCGAGCACGAGGCGCTCGACGATAGGGCCAGCGCCGACGTGGCGCTGGCGGAGATCGACCGCGAGCTGGGCAGCCTAGGCGGCTGGCTGCCACCGGAGGAAGTCGTCGAGGAGCTGGTCGCCGTCTTCGTTCGGGCGAACGAGAGGTACGCGCGTCCCGACCGTGGGCTAGGCGACCCGCGAGCACTCGACCTCGTGGCCCGGGTGAGCGGCGACGATCACCCGGTGCGGCCGGAGGACGTGCCGTGGTGGTGGGGCCTGTCGGAGCAGCAGCTGCGCGAGCGGTTCACGGCCGGCATGGCCCGCGTTCGGTACGAGAGCGGGCCATCGTCCGCCGAGCGGGCGCGGCGCCGTGTTGAGGCCGAGGCGCAGCGGCCGCAGCACCTCGCCCGCCACCGCCACGCGACCGAGAGGCTTGCGGCTCTGGGCAACACGAAGCCACACCACCCGGACAACCAGAAGCTGATCGAGGCCGAGGATGCGCGTGTGCGCGACGAGGCGCAGGCGCTGCGTCGTCAGGAGCTGCTGGGCTCGGAGATCGACCAGCGCCACCAGGCGGAGAAGCGGAAGACGACGACGGTGCACCTGGACCAGCCCAGCAGGACGACACACTCGCAGTACCTGGCGCGGGGCAGGCGGGCAGAGGACGGTGACGACGTGCGCGTGCCATAGGCCACGTCGCGCGGGCGGGAGCCGGGCTACCCGCCACGGCCGCGCCTGGGTAGCTCCCTTCGGCACGGCCCAAAGCCCGGCCAGCTGCGCCCGTGCAGCTGAGGAGGTTCGCCAGCTGTCCTTTCCTGGCGGGCTCGCGGGTATTTGACGCCATTGGAGCGTGCAGTGGGCGCGCTCTCTATGGATAGCGCGCCTACGGCGCGCCCTTCTCCGCATCGCGCCTAGCGCGAATGATCAGGCACTCGTCCTCTGACATTGCGAGCCTGGCGGCATCGATCCGAGTGTCGAGCAACTCCCTGTCAAGCCGCCGTTTGTGTGACTCAAGCGCGCCCACGACTGCGTTCCACCGATCCTCGGGCACGTCTGGGAATGGCACCAGCAGCCGATCCATAGCTTCGACAGTCGTCTGCCTACCTCTCGCGTCGGCGAGGAGACGTACCTTCCAGATGCCCATGAGAAGATTCGCGCAGTAGTGCGGCGAGCAACCCGCCTTGACGAGGCTCTCCGCGATGGTTCTGATGGCCGCGGCGCAGCTAGTAGTGATGTCGTCGAACCCGGCATCGCAGTAGTGCATCGCAGTCACAGTTACCTCGTCGACCACCGACTCTGCCCACAGTTCTTTCGCGGAAGGCGTCTTCTGGAACGCGACCCACAGACACGACACGTACCACGACACACCGTGGGCGAGCTTAGACAGCTGCTCTTTGTCGTCCGTCAGCGGCTTAGCGAGCAACTGACCGTAAACCTCGGCACAGTGAGCCACCATCTTCCCAAGGTAGAACATCAACCCTGAGCTGCCACACCCCGGCGTCTGCGCGAGTTCCCGGAGGTGACGCCAGATGACCTCGTTCACCCTTGTGAACTTCGAGTACGGATCAACCCACGGACGGTCATCATCCTTCCGCGCACGCCGCGCCGACACCTCTACGAAGTAGGGCAGGCTATACTCCGAGGCGAGATCGTACGCTGTAGAGAGTGGCAGCCGCACCAGACCCGCCGCCTGAGCCCGCGTCTCTTGTTCAAAGACAATCGGCGCCAACGCTGTCAACTCGCCCAGACTCTGCGCGAGGCATTCATCAAGCTGCCAGTGGTCCTGCTTGAGCAGTACCCAGTTGATCCGGACCAGATTGCCGATGGGATCGCGCGCGATCTCTCCCTGCCCAGCCGCGAGGAATCCGAGAGCGATCTCCCGCCAGGCGTGGATGATGAAAACGTGCGCTTGGATGATGCCGACCTGGGGCGGCAGGGCGGTCGCTAGGCGAAGAAGGGAGCGACTTCCCTCCAGAGCAGACTCGGTGAGACCTCCGCGCTGAGCACTGCGAATGCACCCTGTTAGGTATCCCAGTGGTAGGTAGGCTAGAGCGCCCCTCCGGTCCTCGAAGGGCCGTCCGTCAAGTGCTGCAACCGCCAGAGTGAGGTCCGTCAGGCTCCTGATGGCAGCGGTGGCGACGCCTTCGTGTTTCTTGGACACGGCGCGCAGCACCAGTTGATTCAGACTCTCGAGGGCTGGCGTCAGCACCTCAAAACCGTCGCTTTCGAGACTGTGGAGGTCGACAGGGCGCAGCTGGAGGTTGTTCTTACGGCGAACAAGATAGTGGGCCGCGACGCCGGCTATCGCCGATGCCGCCTGGCGGGTGGCGAGGTCGTCGCCGCGGTCGAGGGCTTTTAGCGCAATCTCAGTGAGGCTGTCCAGCCAATGGAGCAGGTTCGTCTTGTGGGAGCGGTCGCCCAAGTAGATCCGAAGCTCCACGTCTTCAACGGCGTGTGCGTCCCGCTGCTGCTGCGGCATCGACCTTCGGAGAAGCCGCGCTCCACGCGCGATGTTGTGCTGGAGGTCGTCGATCATACCGGTGGCTCGAGCGGTCAATCGGGAGATCGCTTCCCACGGGTCCAGGAGACGGGTGGTCCGTCTGTGGTGCCAGCGCATTACGTCGAAGGCGGCGGCCACAACGGCGAGCGGGAGGCCAGGCCAACCGGGCGGCTGACCCACGAGAAGCCCCCGAACCGCGAGGGCGAACAGAAGCACTGAGAAGCAGGAAAGGAGGACGATCAATCCGGTGGTGACTGCGTCCTCACGAAAGAGCCGGAGAACAGCGGAGGCGTACCGATCCGCCGCCCTCTGAACGGGGATTAGCGAGAGATTGACGGCCAGAGCGACCATCGTGCCGATGAGTGTGGCAGCACCGGCGTACAGCGGCATGGCGAACCGCTGCGAATCGACAGGTAACTGCGTGCTGCGCGTTATCCAGATGAACAGCGCCACGCCGAAGGCTGTAATCGCCCAGTGGCTCACCGCATGAACGGCACCGCGTACGCGGAGAGTCACCGACCGCCAGAATCGGAGTAGCCGAAGCCTCGCCATGGCGTTGGCCCGCGCAAGCCGATCTCCCAGGCCCACCACGACGGCCGGTAGCCATCTCATGGTTTGGGATTATAGAGACGAGGGAGCCTACGTGTAGGCTGGAGAGTCCGTCGCGTTCGTGCGGTTTGAGTCGCTGCCCACGGCGGCATGTCGGGCGCAGTCTCGCCGGCGTCCTCCTCATGCGGTGGCCGGCGGACTGGACCTCTCTCGGGAGGGGGCGATGCCATACTCGGCTCGGGAGGAGACCCCTCGATGGCCGAGATGGCGCAAGCCGAGCGCGACGAGTGCCGAGCGCCTAAGTGCGCCCCGGGACCGCGAGAGCTATGCCGGAGCTAGAGGCGCGGATTGCTCTCCGTCGACTTGAGGTCGGGCTCCGCGAGTACTGCAGCGGCATAGACGCTGCGCTGGAGAAGCTCAGCCACGGGCAGGAGGGGCTGCTCACCAAGGTTCCGGCGTGGTGCCTTGCTCGCCGGGAGATCAGGATGGGCGCCAATCGCGAAGGGCGTGGCGTCGCGATCCGCATCCTACCGCGGCCGGACCTCCAAGAGGATGTCGTTTCGTTCGAGGAGCTCCTGACGCGCGGAGACCAGAACCGGTTCATGGCCCCCTGGCAGTCCGAGGGAGAGCCCTCGATGTGGTCGCAACCGGGGTTTGTCATGTTCTCTGGCATGCAGCTCGTCAGCCTCGAGGATCCCTTCGAGGCGCCGCGCCTCGACGAGCCGGGCGTCATCGGGTGGGGGAACGTCCGCAGTGCGGAGGAGATGTTCAACAGGGAAAAGGGCGCAGACGATGCCGTCCACATCTGGAGCACTGTCCTCGCTGGTATGCCGCCGGGCGGATCGTTCATCGACGGCGCAAAAAGGGTGTTCGACCGGTTTGCGGCTAGCATCCGGATGCGGTTGTTCCGGGAACGGAAGATCCACCGGCTCCTTCGGGCACACGCTGGACTCCTCATGCCGCCCCACAAGCGCCTGCTCTTCGAACACGAGATCTATCTTGGTGACGATGTACGGAAGGCCGACTTTATCTTGGAGCGAGAACAGGGCGCGCCGGCACTCCTGGTGGAACTAGAGGCGCCGGTACACAAGGTGTTTCGTAAAGACGGCAACCTCACGCAGGAGGCGACTCATGCCCGAGAGCAGATTGTCGAATGGGCATCGTTCATCGACCAGGATGCGAAACGAAACGCCAGCGGTGACCTGAACTTCCTAGCGGGCCCAAAGGAGCGCCTCGTCGTCATTGGCAGAGGTATTGAGCAGCGCGAGTTGATGCTGCGGCAGCGGTGGTCCGATACGAACATCTGGACGTACGACGTGCTGCTCGCCGAAGCACGAACCCGGTGGAACAACACCGTCGCCGAGCAATGCCGGCTGCTCGGCCGACCCGAAACGCGACCGTTCTAGCGTCGGCGGGCGCCCTCGGCGCAACACGATCAAACCCGCCGCCAGTCGGCTACACCGTGGGGGAGGAGCGGACGATGGAGCTGGCGTTCTGGTTCGCTGCCCAGCACCTGGCAGCCTACGACGAGGAGGTGCGCCGGGGCGTGGCGAGCTAGGCTGGGGATCCGCTGCGTCGCACCGCCGGCACCAGCGCGCGCGAGGGCGGACGCTCGCTCGTGGCCTATTCCTTCCGCTCGGGCGGCTGACTCGCCGACGCTTTGTCCTTTGCGTTCCAGATCTCGCCAAAGGCTCTGTCCGCCGCCTCCAATGCCGGAGCGAGGCCGTCGGGATGGAACCGTTTCTCTTGCAGCTGCAGCATCACCATCAGAATCGTATGGGCATGGAACAGAGCGTGATCGGCCTCCGTGTGCTGAGCTTGGAAGTCAAACGTCCAGGCATCGTCCTCTTGTCGGTGGATGAACGCTTCAACTGAGTGCGGCGTCGCGTGTGCGTGGAGCATGCCGTAGTAGTAGCAGCCACCGAGTAGCGCCTTCAGCGGACCATCCGCCTTCGCCATTGAGACGAGGTCAGGGCCCCAGCCTGGGCTCGGTCGCGGGTGGCCGCACTTCTCACATCGGATGACGTAGTCGTCCTTGAGTTCGCGCGCTGCGACGACCGCCTTTTCGAGCGTCTCGATGCGGTCTTTGGGTATCCCGTCGCGGAACATCTCCAGCCACACTCGCGCGAGCTTGCCCTTTTGGATTTCCGAGTATCGGAGGTATCTCTCCGACTCGTCGGGATGAGCATCGAGGTAGCTGGCCGTAACAGCGCGCTCATACATGCTTCTGATCAGCCTGGCCGCCGCAATCCCGTATCCGTTCCCACAGAGGAGCAGAATCTCAAGGAATTCCTCGGCGCATACTCTGCCGATGCCGTGTACCAGCGCATCCGTGAGGCACGTTAGGCGCGCCCTTCGAAACGCAACATTGCAGGCATCCTCCAGGGCCGGAAACAGCTCAAGGAAACGCTGTTGCCGGGCTTCGAACGCCTTCCACTCTGCCGGGAGGCCAACGGTCAGCATGCTGGAGCCTACTCCTGATGGGGAAGGCACGACCAGTGCACGCGAACGGCAGCGTGCTGCGGCGGTGCCAGCGGCTACTCTTCCATCGCACCGCGCGCCGTCTCGCACGGCGTGCACTCGCAGTCCCACGGCACCCCGGCCGCCCTGGCCTCCTGGCGGTGCAGCTGCGCCACCCGGGCCCAGCGCACGGCAGCAGCACGCTGGTAGTAGGCGCGCCCGCCCCGCACCTTGGCCGCCGCGCGGCCTGCCCGCCCCATGGCTGCAGCTGCCAGCTGCACCGCCGTGCGCCTGCCCGCCTTCGCCTTGGCCATCTCGATCCTCCCGCTCAGAACACCAGCGGCCGCCCCGTACGCTGGCGGCCGCGGTGCCCGGCTGGTACTGCTAGGCGGCCTTCCGGCCCTTGCGGGTGGTGGCCTTCTTCGCCCGCGCCTTCTTGGTCACCTTGGCCGGCGCCTTCTTTATCGCCTTGGCGGCGGCTGCGGGCTTGGCCGCGCGGGCGGCCTCGCGCTCTGCACGGGCCTTGAGCCGCGCCTGCACGCTGGGCCGCTGCCGCCACTTCGCCAGCGCCGCCCGGCCCTCCGGCGTGTCCGCCTTGCGGAGATCCCGCGCCGCCTGCGCCTCCGCCCGCCACTTCGCCAGCTGCGCTTCCTTCTCCGCCTTGGTCATCTTGTCGTTTGGCATCGTTGTGCTCCCTTCGCCGCGGACAATTGCACAACGTTGTGCAGCCGTCGAGCGTAATCTTCCCGAGTGCCAGCTGTGGCGCCGCGCCACATGGTGGCCGGGTGGGTAGCGAGGCGCCGCGCCGCTACGTGGCGGGGACCCCCGGCACATGGCCCCGGTCGCTGCGTGACCGCCCCGGTCACGGGCCCGGCGCCGGCGACCAGGTGAACGGGTGTCCGGGGCGCCCGGGCGCGCCTGGCGGCCTGCTAGGGCCCTGACCGGGGGTGCCGGCGGCCAGGCGGCTGCAGCTGCCGGGCCAGGGCCACCCGCAGGCGGTCAGGCGCGCTACCGCGGAACGTGGCACCCGTGCCGGCCAGGAAGGCCGCCGCCTGCGCACGCACCGCGGCCGGCTGCCGGCTGTCTCGCATGTCTGCCAGGGCCTGGCGCAGCACGGAGGCGACCAACCGCTGCTCGGGGTCAAGTGCAGCCATTGCCTCGGCCAGTGTCTCGTCTGTGCCGACACGGGAGAAGGCGCCGGGCACTACTGGCCCCGCTGGCGGCGGCGCTGCACCACCAGCTGCACCACGCTGGCCGGCGCCCACAGGTGCAGCCGCGGGTGCTGCCCACGCCTGGCCAGGTGACACTGCGCCCGGTGCGGCTGCAGGGCCCGCCAGGCGGCCAGGCGGCTGCAGTGCAGCAGCTGGGCCACCTCGGCCACCGTGTACCAGCTGGGCGCCGCCACGGCCGACGATGGTACCTTGGGGCGCGAGCACGGCAGGCGCGCTGTGCGCTTTCTGTGCGCAATCGTGGAGACAACCGGGGCAAAACGGGGCAAACGACGGCTCTGTCAGGCCGCGTAAGTCATTGTCCACAGTGCACCGAGTGTATGGCGTGAAACTGCGGCAGCGGTTCGATTCCTACCCGCTTCCGCCACCCAGAGCTTTGAAGCCGCGCAGTCGCGGCACGGCGCGGGCACCGATCGCGGTGACTCTACGGACGGAGCCACCCGGGCGGTACGTTCTCGCGTCGGGCGCGCTCCTCGAGCGCAGACCACTGGTCCTTGGCCTGCTGCAGCACGTCCTTCGCGGCCAGGGCCCTGGCGCGTGCCTTCTTGGGTCAGCCGCCGGTGGGGACGATGAGGCCGCGCCCGCAGGTCTCGTCGTAGGCGCGCTGAGTAGCCTCGACACGCTGGCGCGTCGCGGCCGCGAGCTGTCTCCAGTAGCTTTCGCGTTGCCTGCGATCGGTTTCCTCACGATCGAGTTGGGCCCGCACCGGGTCGACCAGGGAGGCCGGCGCCCCCGCGAGAGATCGCGGGAGGGCCGTGTCGCCTGGCGCGACTCTGGCGCGACGCTCGGCTGACGCCGCGGGATTGGTGTTGGCGGTCGAGGCCGGGACCGGTACCGTCACCGGCTCGGTGGCCAGCAGGTCGGCATCGGTGTACACCTTCGCGGAGTGCTCGCCGCTCGACCTTTGCCTGGCCTGCCGGCTCGCCACCTCACCCAGCGACTGCGGTGTCGACAGGGCCGGCACCAGAGTCAGCGCAGCGGCGGCGACCAGGACTCGCATTCGCGCGCTCCCGTCCAGATACTACGGGCCGCGGGTCATCCACCGCGCGTGATCCGCATCACACGAAGCTCGAATCGATTGGGCACCGGATGCTCGCAGGCGATCTGCGATGTTCGACAGACACCCACGGCTGGAGCAGGATCGGGTCCGGAGTTGCGGCAAGCCACGGCGGTTCCGATGGGAGGCATAGAACCGAGGGCGCTGATCTTCCTGAGACGGCGACTTCTCCCGGAGCTTCCTCCTGGAAGGAAGAGAGGACGTCAAGCTCCGGCGGCTCTTCGATCATGGGCTCCGTCAGCAGCTCCTACGCCTCGCCGGGACACCCATCACCATCGAGGGTGATCGAGACGTCCTTCTGCTTTCGACCTTCGACGTCGTTCGCCCGCAGGCCGCACGCGAGCTCGCCAGCCGGGCGGTACGTATTCAGCGGGACCGGTGTCCGGCGTCCGCCGACTCCTCGCGCTCGCAGACGGTGCCGTCCTCGTGCTGGTAGCGCGTCACCCGGAGGTTGCCCACGATGGTGAGGCTGGCGCTCGCCAGAGGCCGCCGACACATCGGACAGAGGTTCGTCTGGCCCGCGCATTCGGTCGGTCGAGAGTCGTGCAAGTCGGGGAAGGTTAGTACGCAAGGATATTGCAGCGCTTGATGCAGACGGACTAGCGGCTTCGAAGGACGGTCCAGTCCAAGTCTTTGAACAATCGACCGTGGGGGCGGTGATCCTGGTGCTCCCGGCGAAGGCGATCAAGCGCCAGGTGCGCGAGGCGGCGGCTCGGCGCCCGCCAGGCGGCGGCGCTCGGCGGGTGGAGGTGAAGCGCGCGGGGTAGACTCGGCGGGCGCATGCCAGGGACTCCCCCGCGACGAAGAGGGCGGATGAGGGCGGTGCTGGCCGGCCTCGCGCTGTCGGCCGGGATCGCCTCCGCCGTGCACGCCCAGGAGACGGACGCGAACGCACGGCGGCCGCGTGTCGCACTGGCGCTGAGCGGCGGCGGTGCGCGCGGACTGGCGCACGTGGGGGCGCTGCGGGCGTTCGAAGAGGCCGGGATCCCGGTCGACGCGATCGCCGCCAACAGCGTGGGTGCGGTGGTCGGCGCGTTGTACGCCTCCGGCCACGACGCGGCGCAGATCGAGGCGATCGTCCAGGGTATGGACTGGGAGGCGCTCTTCAGCGGCCGGCCGGACCGGACCACGCTGCCCCTTTCCGCCCGCCAGGACCGCTACGCCCCTCTCGGCGGCGTCAGCCTCGACTGGAAGCACGTGCGGCTGCCGGCCGGGCTGCTGGCGGAGCACCGCATCAACCGCTTCCTCATCGAGAAGCTGGCGCCGGCGGGTTTCGCGGCCGGGGAGGACTTCGACCGCCTGCCCGTGCGGTTCCGGGCGGTGGCCACGAACCTCGCCACCGGCGAGCCCGTGGTCCTCGCCCGCGGCGACCTCGCGCGGGCGGTGCGCGCCAGCATGTCGATCCCCCTCGCGTTCCCGCCGGTCGAGTGGGGGACGGCCCGGCTGGTGGACGGCTACATCGTCGACAACCTGCCGATCGACGTGGCGAAGGCGTTCGAGCCGGCGGTGGTGGTCGCGGTGGACGTGGGCAGCCCCGGCCTGGAGCCAGCGGACTACGAGAGCGCGCTGGGCGTCCTCTCCCAGGTCGACGACCTGCTGCTGCGCCGCCGCAACCGCGACTTCCAGGCCGAGGCCGACGTCCTGGTGCGCCCCGACCTGGGCCGCCACTCCAGCACCGACTACTCCGGGTTCGCGGAGCTGGTCCGCAAGGGCTACGAGGCGGCGCGGGCGGCGGTGCCGGGGATCCGGGAGCGGCTGGCCGCCGCCGGCGCGAAGGAGCTCCGGCCGCGCGCGGCAGCGCCCGGCGGGCCGTCGCTCGAGGGTGCTCCCATCCGCGAGGTCGTGGTCCGCGGCAACCTGCGGCTCGACGACGCGCTGCTCAAGCGCACGTTCAACATCCCGGTCGGGCCCCGCTACGACATGAGGAACGGGCTGCGCGCCTTCGACAAGGTCGCCGCCACGGGGCTGCTCGAGCGGGCCTGGCTCTCGTTCGAGCCGGAAGGCGACGGCGTGCGGCTGGTGCTCCAGGTTCGCGAGGCGCCGCCGAACCGGGCGGAGCTGGCCCTCGGGTACACGGAGTGGGAGAAGGCCCGGGTGGCGGTGCGCCTGCGCAACCAGAACACGTTCGGCTTCGGCGAGCGGGTCGAGCTGCTGCTCGGCGCCAGCGACGCCGAGTCGGTGGCGACGCTCGGCCTGTCGGGCGACCGGCTGGTGGTGAGCGGCCTCGGCTACCTCCTGCGCGGCTACGCGCTCGTCGACAAGCCGCGCTTCTTCGACGCGGACGGGAACAGCGTCAACCGCGCCACCTTCGAGCGCAGCGGTGTCGAGCTCTGCCTGCGCAGCGACCTGCGCCGCTGGGTCGGTGTCGAGGCCGGCCTGCGTCTGGGGCAGGTGAGGACCCGCCAGGAGGCGGGCATCGACCTCCCGGACGCCCGCGACGCGGTGCGGACGGTGTTCGCGCTCGCCGCCTACGACACCCTGGACAGCCTGTCCTGGCCCGAGGACGGGGAGCGCCTGGCGGCGACCGGCGACTGGAGCCCGAAGGGTCTCGGGGCCACGCTCGAGTA
>Ga0335069_10002888_pt1 | contig 26217 bp, 21 predicted proteins | sample Lox_Sample_11_FD_206714 | JGI IMG/M metagenome (GOLD analysis project Ga0335069, IMG submission 206714) | Soil microbial communities from Loxahatchee National Wildlife Refuge, Florida, United States - Lox_Sample_1.1 | ecosystem: Environmental > Terrestrial > Soil > Wetlands | place: USA...
CCAGGCCGCCTCTGAGCGCGATCTTCACCAATACGCCAGTGCGCGCCCCTGGATCTCGCCTCGTTTCGTCGAGCTGCAGAGCAAAGGTAATGAGGTTGTCGCCGCCCTCATCCACAACGACGGCCGTGGCGCCCTGGCTACCTTGGCGGGTCTCCCCGATTTCCAGGACGCAGGATTCCTCTTCAGCCGGGCGCGAGCCCACCAACTGGTGAACGACCATGCCACAGCCGAGCAGGAGTTCCGCAACTCCCTGAGGAACGCCCGCATCTTCTCCAACTTCGGCACTATGCGCGAGCAGGTACCGCTGTTCTCGCTTCTATGCCACTTCTACCTGGGCCAGCTCTACGAAGCTACCGGCAAAGGCCAGCAGGCCGTCGACGAATACCAGTCCTTTCTTTCCCACTTCGAAGGTTCACGCACCCGAATGCCGCAAGTCGCCGACGCCCGCGCCGCCCTCAAGCGCCTGATGCACTGAAGCCCGCGCCTCACAAGCCACATATTGATAGTCAAAAATTACTCACTCCTTCTCTCTTCCGGCGGCCTCAGGTTGCGGAACGAACGATATAACAGCCCGTCGTAAATGACTTTCAGCCCTCCACCCACCACCAGCGGCGCGCCGAAGGCGACGTGCTGCATCAAGGCGCCGGCTATCGACGAGGCGACCGCCCAGAAGCTGTTGCGCGTGAGATTCGTCACGCCACTGGCGAAAGTTCGTTCCTCCGGACGTACCACCGCCGTGATATACGACTGCCGTGTGGGAACATCCATCTCCACCAGCGATTCGCGCAACAGAAACAGGACGACCGCGATCGGCAACGAGGGCGCGAAGGGCACGGCCATCAGGAACACGCTCGACGGCAAATGAGTGAATACCATGGTGTTCACCAGCCCGAAGCGGCGCGCGAGCCAGGCTGCCCCCAAATGTGACCCGGCATTCAGCAGGTGGACGACGAAGAACAGCACTCCCAGGCTTTCTTCGTTGGTACCGAAGCGGCGGAAGAACCAATAGGCGACCAGCGCGTCGGTGAGAAAACCACCGCCAAAGGCGTCCAGCGAAAACAGGGCCGCGAGCTTGGTAACAATGCGCTTCGTTTCGTGCGAGACTTCGGCCAGCGTCGGTGGGCGCTCGATCTCAATTGCCGGCGAGAGAAAGAGAAAGGCAACCGCCCCGAACAGGTTGAGCGCTGCGTAGCCCAGAAAAACAAAGTGATAGGAGCGCGCGGGATCGACTCCTCGCCAGCGCTCGAGCGCCACCGGCAGGCCAGCGGCGAGAGCGCCCAGGGCGTGTCCGGCGTCGAGCACAACGTGATAGCAAGAGAACGCCCACGTCCTCCGCTCGTCGTGCACCAGGCCTGGAATCACCGCCTGCTCCAGCGCGAACGACGCCGTGCGGTCGGTGCCCATGGCATTCAGCATGCCGATGAAAGCCAGCGGCAGCAGCGCCGCGAGTCCCGGCGCAAACGCCAGGCCGAGGCCGCCGACCACGCCCAGGAGCGCCAACGTGATCAGCATGCGCCGGCGGCCAAGGCGGTCTCCGCGCAGGCTGACCACCACGGTAGCGACCGCCGCCCCGGCCAGACCGGCGGCAATCACCAGGCCGATCGCCGTAGAAGAGAATCCCCGGCGGTAAAGATAAACGCCGAGCAGCACACCCACCAGGCCTATGCCGAGCGAACGGAGGAAAGCCGCGCAATAGATCAGATAGATGTCGCGCCGGGCCTTTGCTTCCAAAAGCGGCCCCCCCTCGACTCGCGCCCCTGGCGTCCGCTTTTCTCCAGAGAGACTGCGCGCTAGTGTATCGCTTCCCTGCCGGTTGCTTCCGCGTCTATTCCCTTGAGACAATGCCTGCCCGGCCACACCGCATCAGGAGGAACTCATGCCGTCAAAGCGTTCAGCCAAGCCGCGCGAAGTGCATGTTTACGTAGGGACGCGCAAAGGCGGATTCCGTTTCCGCAGCGACCTGAGGCGCAAGCGCGGGCAGATCGACGGCCCGTTTTTCTCCAGTTGGGAGCTAACGCAGCTCTCGCGCGACCCCAGAGGGGCCATCTGTGGGCGGCTCTGAACAGCGCCTGGTGGGGACGCGACCTGCAGGTGAGCCGCAACGGCGGCGACTCCTGGGAACTTCTGCAGTCGAACCTGCCGGCGATCAGTTGTGTGTACACGGAGGTGGTGTGACGGATTGAGACATCGGGTGATCGCCGGTCGTGCTGATTCCTGCACATCCCAGCATCTCGTCCTACACTAGCGCTGCGCTTAAACCTGAGCGAGAACGAAGCGGAAGCACTGCGCCATTCCGCGCAACCTGATGGACTGCTCCTCTGGCGGGCTGCTGCCCCATGTCGCCATCCCCTTCGGGCCCGGATACCAGGATACTTTTGCGGAGCGTATAAAGAAGGAAGCGGATATCCTGACCGGTGCGGTAGGGATGATCACGGCCGCCGAACAGGCGGAACACGTCGTGCGCACGAGCCACGCCGACATGGTGGAGATGGCGCGCGAACTGCTGCGGCATCCATACTGGCCGCTGGAGGCGGCGCGCAAGCTGGGAGTCGACTCCCCATGGCCGAAGCAGTATTTGAGGGCGAACTAGCAGAAAAAGCAGGTCCATCGGGGCTGAAGCCTTTCGATATGGCAATGACGAAGGAATGGACGTGGAATGGCTCCGCTATGCCTTCCCGAATTCATGTCTGTATCTAAAATGACGGATGATTCCCGAGCCAATTCGGCCACACCCCCAATGCCCATCCCATCCAAGGTCCCGCACGGGCTGCGGGCGCTGCGCCACCGCAACTTCCAGCTCTTCTTCGGCGGACAACTGATCTCCCTCATCGGTACCTGGATGCAGAACGTGGCGCAGTCCTGGCTCGTCTACCGGCTGACGGGATCATCATTCCTCCTGGGGGCGGTAGGCTTCGCCGGACAGATCCCCGTCTTCCTGATGGCGCCCGTGGGCGGCATCGTCGCCGACCGCAAGAACCGCCACCGCGTGGTGATCGCGACTCAGACGGCCTCGATGCTGCTTGCCTTCATCCTCGCCGGGCTGACCTTGACCAATGTTGTCCACGTGTGGCACGTCATCGTGCTGGCCGCGCTGCTGGGTGTGGTGAACGCCTTCGACATCCCCGCGCGGCAGGCCTTCATCGTGGACATGGTCGGCAAGGAAGACCTCATCAACGCCATCGCACTGAATTCCTCCATGTTCAACGGCGCACGCGTAATCGGTCCGGCGATCGCCGGACTTCTGGTGGCTTCGATCGGCGAGGGCTGGTGCTTCTTCGGCAACGCCGTCAGCTACATCGCGGTAATCTTCGGCCTGCTGCTGATGCGCGTGACGTGGCAGTTTGGAAAGCCCCCGGGCTCGCCGCTCGATGACATCGCTGAAGGCTTTCAGTATGTGCGCCGCACCCAGCCCATCCGCGTGCTGTTGCTGCTGCTGGGCCTGGTCAGCCTCGTGGGGATGCCCTACGCAGTGCTGATGCCCATTTTCGCCGACCGCATCCTGCATCGCGGCGCAAACGGACTCGGCATCCTGATGGGCGCGACTGGCGTGGGCGCGCTCACCGGCGCGCTCAGCCTGGCCTTCAAGCGTGGACTGAAGGGGCTGAGCAAGTGGGTGCTGCTCTCCTCGGCCGGGTTCGGCGCTTCGCTTATCCTGTTCGGGATTTCAAGGTACTTTTGGCTGTCGGTGGCGCTGCTGGTGCCGGTGGGCTACTGCATGATGGTGCAGATGGCTTCGTCTAACACTCTGATCCAGTCCATCGTGCCGGACCGGCTGCGCGGACGCGTGATGTCGGTGTACTCCATGATGTTCATGGGCATGGCGCCTTTCGGGGCCCTCGGCGCGGGGGTGGTAGCCCATCATTTAGGTGCGGCGCTGACCGTTTCCCTCGGTGGCATGGCCAGCATGCTCGGCTCGGCCGTCTTTGGCATGCGCTTGCCCGTGATGCGAGCAGAGGCCCGCCGCCTCATCCTGGCGCAAGGACTGGCCGGCGGCGACCCGGCACAGGAGATCGTTTCCCAGGAAGTTTCGGGAAAGGCCTGACCGCGGGTATGTTTGTTGCTAGCTGCAGCGAGCTCAGTGCTTTAAGCCGCGTTCTCTGCCTCGGCGACCGAGGGGTAGACAGAAAGAAATTCAAAAACCCTGGTGATTTCCAGGGTCTGTTGCACCCGCTGGTTGACGCCTACTAGTGCCAGCCTGCGCCCGTCTCTCTGACGCGAAACGTGCGCTCCCATGAGCGCCCCGATGCCGGCCGAGTCGATGAAGGGCACCTGGGTCAGGTCGATAATCACTACCGGCGCTTTTTCCGCACGCACCAGGCCTTGAAACTCGAAGAGGTTCGACAAGGTCAGCGGTCCCGTCAAACGCAGGATGCGGTGCCCGACTCTCGAACCATCGAGATTTTCCACGCGCAAAGACTGATCTGACATGTGCGGGATTGTACGTGGCGCCCCGGCTGGATTTGTTAACGCTGTGTTAATTTCGGCGTCGGCGGAACCCAGGCTGATTCCGCGACGATCCTCCACCGCCACATGGGATTCGGGGGCAGCCCGGAAGGCGCACGGTCATCCGGGCTGCCTTGCTTTCCGGCGGGAAAGCATCTTCAGTGAACACGAGCTTACCCGCGAGGTATTGCAGGGATATTTCAAACACATGAATATGCCGTGAATTACTGGCACTGGAGGGGTCTCGCCAGAGGGTGTTACAATTCAGCGGGAAAATCGAATCACCCGTTCCGCGTCCGTCGGATAGCCTTACAATCTATCACCAAAGCCCGACACGAGGCGCGTCCTCTTCATGGCAGGCCTTTCCGTAGACAAGCCGGCTTACTTCTTGAACCGCGAGACCTCTTGGCTTGCTTTCAACCGGCGCGTGCTGGAAGAGGCCCAGGACGAGTGCAATCCTGTCCTGGAACGTGTCAAATTCCTGGCCATCACCGCCAGCAACCTGGACGAGTTCTTTGAGGTCCGAGTAGCCGCTCTGCTGCAACGGATAGAAGACGGCCATGCCGAGCCCGGTGCTGACGGCATGACCCCACAAGACGAGTGCAGCGAGCTGGCGCGCATAACCCACGAGTTCGTGGCCGCACAATATCACTGCTGGAACCAGCAGCTCCGTCCTGCGCTCGCGCAAAACGGTATCCGGGTCCTGAAACTCAACGAACTCGATGCGGCGGGGAGCGATTTCGTCCGCGACTACTGCGAACGGGAACTGGACCCGCTGCTCACGCCCGTGACCGTCGATCCGGCACATCCCTTTCCGCGGGTGATCAACAAGGCGCTGTGCCAGGCGGTTCTGCTCAAACGCCAGCGGCGCTCCGCCGTTACCTACATGGGCGTGATCACTGTTCCGCGGGCGCTGCCCCGGCTGGTACGCCTGCCCTCTCAACACGGGACGACGGATTACATCACGCTGGCAGACCTGGTGGCCGCTCACGCTGCTCGGATGTATCGCGGCTACGAGATCCTCTCGGAATCGGCCTTTCGCATCACCCGCAACAGCAATCTTTACCTGCACGAGGAAGAGTCGCGCAACCTGCTGGAGTCGGTGCGTACGGAACTGCACAACCGCCGCAAGGGCGACGCGGTGCGCCTGGAGATCGAAGCCGATGCCAGCCCGGAGATCAGCGAGCGCTTGCGCGCTAATTTCAACCTCCAGGAGTGGCAGGTGTTTCGGACCGAGGGCCCCATCAACCTCTCACGCCTGATGCACCTGTACGATGAGAGCGAGCGCCCCGATCTAAAGTTCAAGCCGTTCACCCCGCGAGAACTGCACCTTTCGCGGGCGTCCAGCGACCTGTTTGACGAAATCCGCCGCAGTGACATTCTGCTGCATCACCCCTACGATTCTTACGCCTCGGTGGTCTCGTTCCTCGAGGCGGCCGCCGAGGACCCTGATGTCCTCTCTATCAAGCAGACTGTGTACCGCACCAGCGAGCACTCTTCCCTGATGGAGGCGCTGATGACGGCCGCCGGGAAGAAGGAGGTAACGGTCGTCGTCGAGCTGAAGGCCCGGTTCGACGAAGCTCCAAACATCCGCTGGGCAAGGAGCCTGGAAGATGCCGGCGTGCAGGTCTTCTACGGGCTGGTGGGCCTGAAGACGCATTGCAAGCTCGCCCTGCTGGTGCGTAAAGACCCTGATGGCGTGGTCCGGCGTTACGCCCACCTCGGTACCGGCAACTACAACCCCGCCACGGCCGCCTTTTACACCGACCTGAGCCTGCTGACGACCGACCCCGAGATGACCGGCGCGGTACACGACGTTTTCAATTTTCTTACCGCATACACCGACAATGCGGATTATGGGCCGCTGCTCGTCTCGCCTCTGGGATTCGCCGAAAAGAGCCTGGGCTTGATCGCGCGGGAGGCGGAACACGCCCGCCGTGGCCGTCCGGCTCGTATCATCGCCAAGATGAACTCCCTTCTCGACAAGAACATCATCCAGGAGCTGTATCGCGCGTCTCAGGCAGGCGTGGAGATCGATTTGATCGTGCGTGGCATCTGCGCCCTGCGACCCGGGGTACGTGGCGTCAGCAACCGGATACGAGTCCGCAGTATCGTCGGCCGCTTCCTGGAGCACAGCCGCATCTTCTATTTCGCCAACGGCGGCGAAGAAGAGGTTTACCTGGGCAGCGCCGACTGGATGCCGCGCAACCTCTATGAGCGTGTGGAGGTGACCTTCCCCGTGAAAAGCGCGATGCTCCGGCAGCGGATCCGTACGGAGATTCTGGAAGCCTATCTGCATGACACGGCGAAAGCGCGTTGCCTGCACTCCGAAGGCAGCTACGTGCGGCCAAGACTGCCGGCCGGTGCCGCCGGCTTCAATGCGCAGGAGTTCCTTATTGCGGTGGCCGAAGGCCGCCAGAACGCCAGCGATATCACCACCGCTCCGAGCCGCGGTGTTCGCAGCCGCAGAAAGATTGGTAATTGGGCATGATTGTGTACTTCTTGCGCCACGCAAGCGCTGGGCATCATCTCGCCAATCCCGCCCAGGACGAGAAACGACCGCTGGACGATCAGGGCATCGAGCAGTGCACGCACATGGGGCGCGCCCTGGCGGCCCTGGATGTCCACGTGGACGCGGTCATTTCCAGCCCACTCAAGCGCGCCACCCAGACTGCTTCTCTGGTCGCCAATGAGATCGCATTCGACGGCAAATTGCAGCGCACGCCCGCCCTGCGCCCCAGCGCACGGATGGAAGCCTTTCGCGAGTTGCTCGACGGGAATGCAAAGCTCGAGGCGGTGCTGGTTGTCGGGCACAATCCCAGCCTCAGCCAGTTCTTGAGCCTGCTGATCAGCGAGGGCGCCAGCGAGAGTTCGGTAGATCTGAAGAAGTGCGCGGTGGCGCGCGCGGACCTTTCGGGCAGGATGGGCATCCTGAAGTGGGTGCTGACGCCGAGAATGGTTCAGACCTTGTCCGCCACCGCGGCAAAGAGCTCCCGGCCGAAAACATTGCGGAAATAGCTGCGTTCCTTTTCCAGCGCCCACAGCTCCAGGTCGGCGCCGCTGCGCTTGGTCCTCAGTTGAAGGACGATTCGTTCGCCTTCGTTCTGCACTTGCAGGCCGGTCACTGCGCCGCGGCGTCCGTGGTCCAGAGCGCGTGCCAGCCGCAGCAGCACCACGGCTTTGGGCACCAACTGGCGGTCCTCGATGGGTAGTGGCTTCAGGGCTCGGTCGGCTGGAGCGGGACGCGACTTCCCCATGTAGCGCGCGATCGCCGCGATCAGTCGCCGCTGCGGGACCGTGTATCCGAAGATGTCGGAGTTGGAGATGATGTAATAAGTGTGGCGATGGCGGCCGGTGCGGTTCAGGTAGGAACCGACCTCGTGCAGCATCGCTGCCGCCGCCAGCCAGTCCTCGTATTCCGGTGGCAGGCGGTGCACCTTCTTCAGCCCGGCAAAGAGCTGGCTGGCGAGGTCGCGCACGTGGGTGGCGAATCTCAGGTCAGTTCCGTAGTGCCTGCCAGCGGCCAGCAGCGCGTTCCAGCGCTCCGATTCGATCTGCCGGCGCGCCTGCGCACCGTGCCCGTAATCGGCGGCCATCTGCGCCAGCAGCCCATCGCGCAATCCCAGTGGGGAGTAGCGGAAGCCGGACACACCGTGGTTCATCAGTTCGGCAAAAACCATGGCGCCGGCGACGATAATCTCGGCGCGGCGCGGACCAATCCCCGGAAGCGCAATCCTCCGCTCCAGCGAAGAGTTCTGTAGCTCGGCCGCCAGCGCGTGTACTGCCCGGCGCGACACGATCGCCGGTCTGCGGTTCCCTGCACTTCTGCGTCGCGCCGCCACCACGCTGGCCAGCGCCGCCGCCGTGCCTGAGGTGCCGATGGCGAGCTGGATCCGCGCACCTGCGATGCGGCGCTCGATGCGGACCAGCTCTTCCACGATGAATTCGCGCAACTGCTTCAGTTCACTCTTCCTGGGAGGATCGTGATGCAGGAATTCCTGGGTCAGCCGCACCGCTCCCACGGGCAGGCTGAACATGCTGCGGATCTGTCCATCGACGGAGAGCGTCAGCTCGCAGCTGCCTCCGCCCAGGTCGATGAGCAGAAGCCGGGAAACACCGATCCGCGTCCCAGAGATCACTCCGAAATGGATGAGACGTCCCTCTTCCAGGCCGGAGATCACCTCCACACGCCAGCCGGTCATGGCGTGCACCCAATCAACGAATGCGCGGGAGTTGCGAGAGTCGCGCAGGGCGCTGGTAGCGACCACGCGCACAAAGTCCACACCGTGGCTCTGGCTAGCGCGATGGAAGCGCCGCAGTACCTTGACGGTGTGCTCCATCGCGTGCGGATCCAGCGCTCCCGTGCGGAAGACGGACTCGCCCAGACGCGTGACCTCCCGGTCCTCGTGGATCACCTTCATGCGCTGGCGCACCAGGCGAGCGATCTTAAGGCGAACTGAGTTAGCTCCGATGTCAACAGCGGCGAATGTCGGCATGGGATCGAGTCAGGCGATGTTACCGCAGAAGCGGCTGCCGTGCCTCGGGTTACAGTCTCCGGTCAGGCGGTTGCTGCTCTTGCCGTCAGGCCTTCTGCATCCGGACCTAAGCTCGACCCTGGTCTGCCTACCCTGGACTGGGTGCTGGGTCCTCCGCGCCCCAGGTTTTCGCGAGCTGTGCTGGTGGACTCGCGCATCTCCAGCAGGGCCCGCATGGCGTCGGCAGTGATACGCAACGCCTCCAGGTACCTGGAGCGGGTGCTGGCGCGAAGTGCCGGCAGCAGCGGCACTTGTTCCGAATGCGACAGGACACTTTCAGCGGTAGTGGTCAATGTCAGCCAGTCGTGCCAATTCCCGATGGCATCCTGGATGCGCTTCAACTGCGCGATTGCTGCGACGGCCTTCGGGCCTTCCCCCGCCATCTCGGCCAGGTAGCGCGCCCGCTTGCAATCCATGCGGAAATCGTGGAGATTGCCCTCGGTTAGCGTGGGATGCCGCTTCACCACGGTGGTGAACTTACGCAGCGCAGCCGCGAGAAAGCGGTCCTCGGCAGCCTTCCGCTCCGCAGGTTTCGGGAACTCCTGCTGCAAGCGTCCGAAGGCACGATTCAGCCGCTTGCGCAGCCCCGCGTCGGCCTCGTCTTGAAGGGCCCTCAAAAGCCTTTTCTCCTGCATGGCGCGCGCCTTCTGCAGGAAGCTCATCACGCGCGCCCGATCGCGGGTAATCGATTCCAGCCCCAGGCCGCCCAAGGCTGCGATCTGCACATCCAGGTCGCGGACCTTGCCGGCACGGCGGCGGAGCCGGCAGAGCCGTTTCAGAAACTTTTGCTCTTTTCGCCCCGGGGCGCGCCTGATGGTAGCGAAAAGCGTCTCGACTCGGCGGATGGTGGTGCGCAATTGGTGGACCGTCTCGGGCTTGATGCTGGATGAGGGCCGCGAGAGACGTTGGAGCTTGTCGAAGAGAGCCTGGGTTCGGCTCGAATCAGGGGCCATTGCAGCGCTCGAACGGGGGATGCAGGATAGCTAACCCCCTGGAGAAATGCAACGCTTCTGCCACCCGCCTGGCATGATTCCGGTTGAGAAATGTTAAAAGTTCATGAAATTCAATTAGTTACATGTCCGGGCTTTATGGGAGGTGCGGCTGGTGCATAATGTTGCGCCTCCAAGGCGATGCCGTTTCCCGAGGAGGGGAGGACATGACATCAGCTACTCCCGAGCCGATTTGGTTTAACCCCCCCAAATTCTGGGCGGCAACCAAGGGTATGTCCCCGCAGCAGGTCGATGCATTGATGGACACTGTGTTCTTCCTGGCAGAAATCCGCAACCTGGAAGCTTTGCGCAAGTTCGATTTCATCGGCATCGGCGATTCGTATCTGTGGAACCATCGGGTCAAACCAAAGGGGAACGCGTAAGATCGCTCCCTTCGCCATTCCTTTCAAACCAAGACTCTGCCGCAAAAAAAAGGCCCTCGGGCGAGGGCCGCTGGTTTCGAAAGCATAGTTATTGGGGGTTAGGGCATGGCCTGATAGATGGCTGCCGAGGCCGTCGATTGCATCAACGCCGGCGTATCGCGCATGACAATTGACTTGGCGGTGCTCGGGGGAATGTAGGTCACCAGTTCGACCCGGCTCGAGATGCCAAGTTTTTCGAAGATACGAAACAGGTAGTTCTTCACTGTGTGTTCACTCAGGTTGAGCTGTTCGGCGATCTCGCGATTGCTGAGGCCTTCTACCACCTGCCGGACCACGTCTTCCTCGCGCCGGGTCAGCAGGCCCACTCCTTCGAAATTGACCAGGTGCAGCGGCGCTGCCTCGCGAAGACTCTCCAGCACAAACTCCAGCTGCTGGCTGGTGGCCCAGATTTGTCCGCTGACCACAGAGGACACGCACTTCCACAGTACCTTGAACTCGAAGTCGGACCGGCAGAACACACCCCTGGCCCCTGAGCGGAAGGCTTCTACCACCAGCGCAGGCTGTGAACTTTCGAGCAGCACAACTATACGGATCTCGGGGTAACTCCGAGAAACCTCTCGCGCCACCCCAAACCCGCTCAACGGACCGTCGGAGAGGTTGGTTGCAACCAGCAGAATGTCGGGATTGGTTTCGCAAACCTGCTTCAGGATGCCGACGGCAGGAAGGTGACGCTCAGAGACACGCAACTGGCGGTATCGCCGCAGACCACTGGCCAACAGTCGGCACGCCATGACGTCGGCGTCAGCGACCAGCACAGTGACCGGGCCAGAGTGGGACTTGAGCAAAAGCGGCATAGGCGTGGCGCGTCGACAACAACACTACAAACGACTCGTTACACAAAGGTTAAGCTATATCCATTCGCATTCCCCCCCACAACTTTGCACTGGAAATGGTACAAGCTCACTCAGGCGCGCCAAAATTGGTGCAATTTTGTTCTGAATTTGGAACAAGCATGTCTGGCGGGGCGATGCTCCCTCGCCGGCTACACAGTATCGGCCTGCGAAAACGCCTGTGAATATGCCCATTCGACCGCATGAGCTTAGGCGTGCCGGCTGCGGCCTGGTCAGTCACAAACAGCCCGCAAGCTGCCGCGTTTCCGCGAAAAGGGATTGATTCTGTTCTGAATTCGGAAACTGCTCCAGATGTTTATCTTTGCATATTGACGAACTTCGAACTGACCGGTGGCTACTGGTCATCCCCGGGGTTGAAGCGGTATCCCACCCAAGGTTCGGTAACGATGTAACGCGGAGCCTTCTCGTCCGGCTCGAGCTTTTTTCGCAAATGTCCGATAAAGACGCGCAGGTACTCGGGCTGCTCCGTGCTGGTCGCCCCCCAGACAGCCGCCAGCATGGCGCGATGGGTTATCACCTTGCCCGGATGGCGCACGAAATAAACCAGAAGGTCGAACTCCTTGGGGGTCAGCCTCGCTTCGCGGCCTTTGACATGAACGCTGCGGGCTCCGAGGTCAATGCGAAAGTCACCGATCGCGATGACCTCCTCGGCTTGCGGCTTCCTGGCCGCGGCAGCACGACGCAGGGCGGCGCGAACTCGCGCCAACAGCTCGTTGACGCTGAAGGGCTTGGTAACATAGTCGTCGGCGCCAGCATCCAGGGCTTCCACTTTGGTCCGCTCTTCCCCTCGCACAGAGAGCACGATGATCGGCAGTTCAGACTTGGCTCGCACATGGCGGCATAAGGCCAGGCCGTCCATGTTGGGCATGCGCAGATCAGTAATCAGCAGATCGGGTGGCCACTCCTTCATTACCTGGACAGCCTCGTCGCCGTCACGGGCGGTGCGGACGGAGTAGCCGTAGCTGGCCAGGGTCGTTTTCAGGACCCGCGCTATCTGCGGCTCATCGTCTACCACGAGAATGTTGGGCTTTTCGTCCGCCGCCATAGTCGCGGCCTCACTTAACCTCTTGCGTCACGATGTGCACGTCCACCGGGGGCGCGTCGCGCAAAAACTTGTGGATGGCGGACAAATACAGGTAGCGTCGCAAGCCGACCTGGGCGGAACGGCCGAATACCACTTGCGTGATGTGCTTCTCCCGCACCACCTTCGCCACCTCTTCCGCCACGTTCTTGCCTTTGGTGCGGATGACCTGCGCGCCTATGTTCTCCGCGAAGCGGATGTTCTGCGTCAGGGTGCGCTGATTGTCCGGCGTATCATCGACGCCGGTGTCCACGTAGATGACAGACAGGTCCGCGTCGATGCGCTGAGCCATGCGCCCAGCGCGCGCGATCAGATACTGCGCCGCGGGATTGGAGCTGATGCACACCGCGATCCGCTCCCGCACTCCTACGGCAATCTCCGCCCCCTCCTTCTGCAGGTAGGACTCCAGGCTGCGATCGACCGCGCGCGCCACCTGCTGCAGGGCCAACTCGCGAAGGGCAATGAGATTCCCGGGACGGAAAAAGTGCCCCAGGGCCCGCTCAGCGCGGTCCAGGGGATAGATGTCGCCGCGGCGCATACGCGTCTGCAAGGCCTCGGCTGTCAGGTCAGCCAGCACGATCTCGTTGACCCGCTGCATTACCCAGTCGGGTACCGTCTCCCGCACGGTGACGCCGGTGATGCTCTGCACCAGAGGGGTCAAGCTCTCGATGTGCTGCACGTTCATGGTCGAAAGCACATCGATGTTCGCATCGAGCAGCTCTATGACATCCTCGTAGCGCTTTCTGTGCTTGCTGCCCTCCACATTGGTGTGCGCCAGTTCGTCGACCAGGGCGACCTGCGGCTTACGCCCTAGCACAGCATCCACATCCATCTCTTCGAACGATGCTCCTCTGTACTCGAGCTGGCGTCTGGGTACCACTTCCAATCTGGCCGCCAGCTCGCCGATGGCCTTGCGCCCGTGCGTCTCGACCAGCCCCACCACCACATCCTCGCCGCGGCTCCCGCGCCGGATGCCCTCGCTCAGCATGTTGTAGGTCTTGCCCACTCCCGGGGCATACCCCAGGAAGAGCTTGAAGATGCCCTGCTTCTTCTGGGGCGCGGTTTCTTCCAGCCACTGTTCAGGGGTCTTTGGCATCGCCGATATTCTCGTCGAGAGCCGTCGAATTGTCGAATCGACTACAATGCCGCCGTGAGAAAAACCGGGCGACACATTGGGCGCTTCGCGGCCGTGATCGCGATCGATGCGGTTATCGTCTGGTTTTACTTCAAGGAAATCCACGTAAATCCGACGACCGTTGGGTTCACGTTTCTGCTCGCCATTCTGGTGGTTTCCGCTACCTGGGGATTGCAGTATGCGATCTTCATGGCGATGGTGGCGACCCTGGCTTACAACTATTTTTTCCTTCCTCCGCTGCTGCGGTTTACCATCGCCGACCCCCAGAACTGGGTTGCGCTCTTCGCCTTTCTGGTCACAGCCATCATTGCCAGCCAGCTGTCCGAGCGGGCACGGCGTGAGGCAGTGCAGTCGAACCAGCGCCGCCACGAGGTCGAGCGGCTATATGCTCTCAGCCAGCAACTGCTGGTCTCGGATAACGTTTTCGGACTGCTGAATAGCGTCCCGGCTTACATCGTGGAGACGTTCGGTGTAGCAGGCGCTGCGGTTTTCCTGGAGAACAAATCCAAGATGTACTTTTCCGATATTGCCATTCAGTCTTCCCTGCCGGTCGAAGAATTGAAGGCAGTCTGTGGGCGCGGAGAGCTGGTGCGCGACCGGCAGCGGGACACTTGCCTCGTGCCGCTGCGAATGGGGGCCCGATCGATCGGAAGCTTCGGACTGACCGGCTGCAATCTCTCCCGTGAGACCCTGGAAGCCATCGGCAGTTTGATCGCCATCGCCATTGAGCGCGCCGGCACCATGGAAAAGCTATCCCGAACGGAAGCCGCCCGCGAAAGCGACCGCCTCCGTTCCCTGCTGCTCGATTCTGTGACCCACGAGTTCCGCACTCCGCTCACCGCCATCAAGGCCTCCGCAGAAACGCTGCTGTCGGAGGTCGATCTGCCGGCGCCTCAACGAAAAGAACTGCTGACCGTGATCAATGAGGAAAGCGACCGGCTCAACCGTCTGGTGGGCGAAGCTGCGGAAGTGGCGCAACTGGATGCTCGCCAAGTCGAACTTCGTTTTGAACCGCACCACATTCGCCAAGCGGTGGATCTGGCAATACAGGAGTCCAAGCACGCTTTGGAACACCATCCCCTAGAGATTGCGATCGCAGACACGCTGCCCCCGGTGAAAATGGATCTGGATCGGATAGTCGAAGTCCTTGCGCAACTCCTCGACAACGCCGGTAAATACTCGCCGCCCAGTACGCCCATCCATATAACGGCCGATGTGCGCGCTGGGCAGCTCGTCACCAGCGTAGCCGATCACGGTCCGGGCATCGACGACTTCGAGCAGTCCATGATTTTCGAGAAGTTCTACCGCGGACGCGATCAAAGAGTCTCCATCCAGGGCACGGGAATGGGTCTGGCGATCGCCAAGGCCATAGTAGAGCTGCATGGCGGCACGATCGGAGTTACCAGCCAGGTCGGCCGCGGCTCCGTATTTTATTTTTCGCTGCCGATCACATCCTGAAAAAACGGATGATCACGAGGGCTGCGGGATCCGACCGCCCGAACTCGAACACGTCGCGGCATTTTCAAGAAGGAATGCAAGCCCCGAACTGCCGGTTCTGTTATGCTTTCTGCCAGCCTGAGCCTGCGATAGCGCACTTCTCTTAAGAACGAAGAGCTGTAGGTCCTTGGCTCATGTATTAATCGGGTGGGAGCCCCTCTGACGGGCGGCTACCCGAACCACCTGCACTGAGCATTGCCGATGATCTGGAAGGTCGCCGACCATCTATTCCTTGCTGCTGCCGCTATCCCCTTTATTTATTATGTGATAGCCCTATTTAGTTCGTGGAGATACTTCCGCACTTCGGCAATCCGGAATAATGCAGTGAATGTCACGTTCCCTGGACCGGTAAGCATCCTGAAACCCATCCGGGGACTCGATCCTGAAGCCTACGAGAACTTCGCAAGCTTCTGCCGGCAGGACTATCCGGAGTACGAGATCCTTTTCTGTGTCGATAGCGCCAACGACCCAGCGGTGCCGATAATCGAGAAGTTATCCCGCGATTTTCCTCAGTGTCGCATCCGGATACTTTTCGGGTCCGGCCGCAATGCCCCCAACGACAAAGTCGCGAAATTGGTGCGTCTGGCCGCGGAGGCCCAGCACGAACTTCTGGTCATCACTGACAGTGATGTGCGCGTTCGGCCGGATTATCTGCGGACCGTTGTTGCCCCGCTGGCCGATGCCCGGGTGGGCGCGGTGACCTGCTTCTATGTGCCGGCCGGTGACACGACGCCGGTTCACAGTCTTCAGTCGATCGGCATGGTCTCGGATTTCTATGCTGGGATTCTGGTTGCATGGCAGCTGGACGGGGTGAAGTTCGCACTGGGGCCGACGATCGCTACCTCACGTACGCGTCTGGACGGCTTTGGCGGCTATGCCGCCCTCGAGAATCGTCCCGCGGACGACCTTTTGGTAGGCCGTCTGATCGCGGAGCAAGGTTACGAGGTCAAGCTTCTCCCCTATTCGGTCTTGACCGTCCCCGACTATCGGTCCATCCGCGATCTCTTCCATAAACGCTTGCGCTGGATTGTAGTCATGCGGCACATGCGTCCCTGGGGACACCTCGGTCTCATTTTCACCCACGGGCTGGCCTGGTCACTCGCGGCGGTTGCGACTCATCCCTCACTGCCGCTGGCCGCGCTTTACCTCGGGGCTTACCTGGCTCTCCGCACTGCCATGGTCTGGCAGATCGGGATCCGGGGGTTGAAACAGAAGAGCCTCTGGAAAAAGCTGCCCCTGCTACCTATCTGGGACGCAATGGCGTTCTTCATTTGGGTGATCAGCTTCGGACGCAAGAGCATCCGCTGGCGCGATCAGGAATACTTTATTCGCGACGGAAGGCTCGTCCCCGCTACCTCGACCGTCGCTGAGGGATGAGCCCAAGACACGCCGCCCCGAGCCGGCAAATTCTCCAATTGCCTGCGCCTTGCCCCAAGAGCACGATTAGGCAGACTGTTTTTGCGCCAGCTCAGCCGGTTCAAACTGCACCGTCTCGGCGGAGGCGGTAGCAGGAACATTTGCCTGCTGGCGGCGATCATTATGGGGATTCCGCCAGTTGACCCGCGGCAGGATCAAAGAGGTGTCAATCCGGTCCCGGTATTGGATGGCGATGTTCATCAGCGAGTCCAGCAGCGACTCCGACAAGTAGTGGGGCTGCAAACCGAGGTCGATCAGTTTGGAGTGCTTGGCGTTGTAATAGTGCTCTTCGGCCTCCACACGGGGATCCGGCAGGCGGTCGATCTCCACGGCGAGGCCCAGCTTGGCGCCCGCCGACTGCACCATCTCCGCCAGTTGGAGCACGGAGAACTGTTCCGTCAACTGGTTGAATACCCGGCACTCGCCGGGGGCGGCAGGATTCAGACAGGCGATTTCGATACAGCGGACGGTGTCGCGGATATCGAGGAAGCCGCGCGTCTGCCCCCCCTTTCCGTAAACGGTGAGCGGGTGACCGATCGCCGCCTGGGCACAAAAACGGTTCAGAACCGTGCCAAAGACGTCATCGTAGTCAAAGCGGTTGATCAGGGCCTCGTCGAGCGCGGTCTCGTCGGTCATGGTCCCATAGACGACGCCCTGATTGAGATCGGTGGCGCGAAGTCGCCATGCCTTACAGGCAAACATCATGTTGTGGCTGTCATGCACCTTCGATAAGTGATAGAAGGAGCCTGCCTGCTTGGGGAAGGGAAGCACATCCTTGCGGCCGTTGTGCTCAATGGTGATATAGCCCTCTTCAATGTCGATATTGGGGGTGCCGTACTCCCCCATGGTCCCGAGCTTGACCAGGTGGCAGTCGGGCTGGAATTCTCGCAGCGCAAACAGCAGGTTGAGCGTTCCCACCAGGTTGTTGACCTGGGTGAAGACCGCGTGTTTGCGGTCAATCATCGAGTATGGCGCGGAGCGCTGCTCTGCGAAGTGGACGATGGCTTCCGGTTCGAATTCCCGAATCACGGAAGAGATGAAATCGTAGTCGGTCACGTCCCCGACAAAGCAGTCTATGAAGTTGCCGGTAAGCTCGCGCCAGACGCTCAATCGCTCTGCCAAGGGACGGATCGGCGTCAAGGTCTGCGCCCCCAGCTCGTGGTCCCACTGGCGTCGCAGGAAATTGTCGACGATCGCGACCGGGTTGCCCCTCTTGGACAGGTACAGCGCCGTGGCCCACCCGCAGTAACCATCTCCCCCCAGTACGGCAATCTTCATGTGCCCTCCTCGAGCAACAACGTTTAATGCGAAAGCAAGCGGCTAACGCCTGCCGACCAACACCAATCCTACGCCAATGCAGACGAGCAGCACCCCAGCCCATCGCCTCCGGGTCACCTGCTCACGAAGGAAGAATTTTCCCCCCAAGGCCCCAAACCCGTAGCTGAGAGCTGTGACTGGAACCACGAAGCTCACGTTCTCCAGCGAGAGCATCTCGAGCAGTGAAAAAAAGGCGATCGCCATGAGCAACAGGCCGAGCCACATCCAGCCGATTCGCAGCACACGAAGAATCAGTCGGACCAGCGCGGCGGGGCGGACGTCCGTCGCCGGGCCGACCGTCTGCATCGTCCGGGCGACGCATAGTTCGCCACCAGTCCCGGCAACCATGATCAGGAGCAGGAGAATGATCTCTTCCACCATCACTTGAACTCGGTTGTGCGCGGGGGCGTGTGTCCTACCACCAGAACACCCGCGCAGATGATCAGCACTCCAGCCCAGCTTACCGGCGTAACCGCCTCTCCCAGAAGAAAATGACCGAGCAAGGCCACCATACCATACGCCATCGCGGAAGCTGGCTGGACGTAACTGTAGTCGGCCCACGAGAGTACCAGCACATACGCTGCGAAGAACGCGATGAGGCATGCCACCCCGAGCCATATCAAGGCGGACCTGGAAAGCAGTGTCAGCAGATGAAGCAGTTCTGCCGGATTCCAGGCTGTCGCCGCACCAATGTGCTTCATGCCCTTGCCCAACAAAACGTTGCCCAGAGGGCCGAGAATCACCATGCCACCGATCAGCAGGTAAACCCTTAATGGAGAAGATGCTGACGTCCTCATGCCTTACCCGGTATAAGCCTCCCTGCGGTCCAGAGCCAACTGCCCTGTGCTTTGGTTATACGCAAAACCCGACGTTCAATGCAAGAAGCGGTCGATCAAATCACCGTCCGGCCTGTAGTCAGGCCCCACGCGTGATATGGCGGTTACGTTGCCAACCCTTTGTCTATCCTGAGGAATACTTTGCCAACCGGCCGCGATGCAGCTACTCGTGACGTAGACTTTCGATAGGATCCATCTGCGAAGCCCGCGTTGCCGGCACGGTGCCGAACACAATGCCGACCAGGGAAGATACGAGAAGGGCGATCACGGCGGACAAGCCAGAGATAGGAATGCGGTGGTGAGTCAGGAAACGAACCGAATACGGCACAGAGAGGCCGACAACGGACCCGACGAGGCCCCCGGCAATAGAAATCAGCATGGCCTCGGCGAGAAACTGCAGGCGGATGTCGGCCGCAGTGGCCCCGACGGCTTTGCGGATGCCGATCTCATGAATGCGGGAGGTCACGGTCGCCAACATGATGTTCATGATACCGATGCCGCCCACGATCAGCGTTACGGCCGAGACCAGCAGCAATACGACCGTCAGGGCGTTCGCGGTTCTATTGGCGACCGTGATCAGTTGTGCCAGGTTCTCCACGCGATAGACAGACTCCCGGCGATGGCGCGACTGGATCACGGCCTTAATGCGGGCAGTGGCGGCCGGTACCTCGTTGATATCAGCCATGGAAAAGAAAATCTGGTCCAGCGCGTCGCTGGGAACCAGGTAGCGGCTGACCGTGTAGGGCATAACGACGGTATCTGCTGCCAATTCCGATTGACCGAAAGTCTCGACCCGCTCCTTGAAAGTGCCGATGATCTTGAAGGGAAGTCCTGTGATCTTGAGGGTCTGCCCGACCGCACCATCCTGGCTCCCGAACAAATGCTGGGCCAGGTGCTCGGTAATCGCCACGACCTTGGAACGGGCTTGGGAGTCGGCATCGTCGAAGAAGCGGCCGGCGAGCACGTCAAGGCTCCGAATGTCCCGGTATTGCGGCCCCACTCCCAGAATCAGTACGTCCTGCTCCTTCCCGTTGCCGACAGGGATGCGAGCCCGCAGTTGCACCATAGGAGAAACCGCGGCGATACCGTTCACCTCCTGCTCGACGGCGCGCATGTCGCTAACCGTCAAATCGTCTTGCACACCTGAGCTCTCTCCTGCTTGCCCCTCGCGAAAGGCGTAAATCATATTGGCCCCGATGCCTTGAATTTGGCCAATGACGTACTGCTTGCCCGTGAGACCAATGGTAACCACCAGGATCAGAGAGGCGGTGCCAATCACCATACCCAGTGCGGTCAGCGCAAACCGGACCTTATTCAGACGAAAAGTATCCAGGGCAACACCCACGATCTCGGAGAGCACCAGTTTTCTTTGTGGATGTGGGATGCCCAAAATTGCTTCTCACCGGATGGTCCCGTTCAAGAACCATCCCCGGCTTGATTATCCCTCAACGTCAGCCCCCCTGGGAACCCAAGCGCCGCTCGCGGGCGTCGCCGACAAGCCGGCGCAACTTCGGGGCAGGCACTGGACCGCAAACGCTGCTCCAGGGACTTCAGAATCCGCAGGGGTTCGAACTTGAGCCGCTTAGCAAGAACGGACGTAGCGGGGGCCCGCTGCCAGGGATACTGATCGCGGCAGAAGGCTTGCAAGCAGCCTGTTTGGGGAAGGGCCTCTTAGAGAACTGGTGCCGAAGAAGGGACTCTGCAAGTCCATGGATTCTAAAGAAGTTACCGCTGCTAAACCCTTGCCTGTCAATAGCCACGTTTGATTTTCCCAGTGCTACTGGGATTTTGTCGTGCTCCCGGAACGCCTAAAAACAGGCCGTTCGGTAACAACTCGGGTAACATAGCGGGCACGGAGGCGGAAGTAAACCAGAAAAAGTCCAGTGCTGGGTAACGGGGGTAATTGGGTAACGGGTGGCGAGGGCGGGGAATTATCCCCCGCTCGCGTCGAAGAAATTATTTGGCCACGGCAAGATGTTCAAGATACGGGTCAAGGGGGATGAATTTCGAGCAGATGTATTTCAATTCGTGGTTAGCATGTTCCCAAAACGCTACATCAACCTTGAAGCCTCGCTGGCGCGGATCACAGAGCGTTGGAGCCGCTCCTGATGAAAATCGCCTCCCCAACATCGAAGCAGCGGATTTGAACGTACAATGCTCCCGTTTTCGGGGTCAAAAAGGAAATTCCGGTCTTTTGTCTGTATCTTCCACGCCACAGCTTCCGCGCGGTGGCAAGCGTCTGACCCCAATTCGCCGCTCATGCTTCATGGCAGCGGCGAGGTCATAGGCCAGTTGCATCTTCAGCCAAATCTCGGGAGTGCTGCCAAAAGCCTTGGATGGACGTGCTCTGCCGCTTCCGAGGTCGTCAATTCTGACAGTTGCGGTCGGGCGGCCGCGCCCACAAAATCGTGGAGAGATCGCGGGATTCGGAATGGACTTTTTAGCGAACCTGAAACTCCGCCGCAAACTTTTGATCGCCATGGCCCCGCTGGCCGTGATGGTGGTCGTGGCGGGGCTGTATTCGTCGATCGAAAGCAAGCGGATTGATGCCTGGTACAGCAATTTGATCCACAATGACATCAAGACGTTGCGGAGCGTGACCGCCGCGCGAGAGCTCACGACGAGGTCTCATATGCTGCTGTACCAGCTTATCGCCGAGCCCTACCCGGATAGACAACTGTTAATTTCCGGAGACTTGGATAAGACCCAGGCCGATTACCAGGCAGCTATCGCCGAAGCGCTACGGCAGGGCCCAAAGGGCGCTACCGAAATCCGCGCGGCCGGGGCTTTGTACGAGCGGGCGATGGCTAATGCACAAGCCGCACGCGCCGCTGCCTTGGTCGGCAATCGTGAAAAGGCCACAGAGGTGATGCGCGTAGACGTAGATGTAGAATTGCAGCAGGCACGGCAAGCCCTAGTTAACATAGTAGAAGACTTCCAAACCTACGTCGATCTGCAATCCGACGATCTCACCACAAAAACCCATCGCGCCATTCTGTTCACATGGCTCGTCATCGGCTTCGGCCTCTTAGCATCGTTCGCGGCCGCCTTCTACATTGTCCAGACAGCAGTTGTTCAGGAGTTGTTGTCCGTGCATGGCAGCATCCAAGACCTCGCCGAGGGGTGGCTGAACCAACCCCTCCCTTATCTCGATCGTGCCGACGAAATCGGGGAGATCAGCCGTGGCCTGCGTACCCTGCAACGCGTTGCTCGCGAGCACGATACGCAAAGCTGGGTGAAGACAGAACTGGCGTTGACCCTGCGACGTCTGCAAGCAGCGCAGGATTTTGCGGGGTTCGCGACCGCTTTGCTGTCACGCTTGTCGGAATCTATCCCGCTCATTTACGGCGCCTTCTACATTGCTGACGAGAGTCAAAAGCGATTCTTCCGTGTCGGTACGTTTGCCATCAAGGACGCGGGAAGTCCCCTCGAGTTTGCCCTCGGCGAAGGCCTGGCAGGGCAAGCTGCAGTCGAGCGGCGCCCACTGGAGATTGCTGCCGGCAGCGATGTCCGAATCACGGCCGGAATGGGAACAGTGACGCCCGGCAAAATCCTGTTTGTGCCCGTGGTAAATCAGGACGTCGTCATTGCAGTCATCGAACTGGCGCCGGTTTCATCGTTAGACGAGCGCCAGCAAGCTTTGTTTGCTGCGCTTTTGCCCTCCGTAGCACTGAGCGCTGAAATCTTGTCCGGCAACATCGAGACCAGAAAACTTCTCGAGCAGACCCGGGCTCAAGCCGAATCGCTGGCCGCTTCTGAACGCCAGATCACCGCCCGCAAAGAGGAGCTCGAGACCATTAACCAGGCGCTCGAAGCCACGGAGGTGGAACTGCGGCGCGCCAAGGAAGTGGCGGAGGAAGCCACGAAGACTAAATCGGCTTTCCTCGCCAATATGAGCCATGAGATCCGTACGCCCATGAATGCCATCATCGGCATGTCGCATTTGACGTTGAGGACAGAACTCAATCCCCGGCAACGGGATTACGTCAGGAAGATTCAACAGTCCGGCCAGCACCTGCTTGGCATTATCAACGACATTCTGGATTTCTCGAAGATCGAGGCTGGAAAATTGTCGGTCGAAAACATCGACTTCGATCTGGAGAAGGTGCTGGAGAACGTCAGCAACCTGATCTCCGAGAAAGCGTCGGCCAAAGGGTTGGAACTGATCTTCGACATCGAACCCTCGGTCCCGACCCAGCTTAAAGGCGACCCACTTCGATTGGGACAAATCCTTATCAACTTCTGCAACAATGCCGTTAAGTTCACCGAGAGTGGCCAGATTGTCGTCAAGGCGCAGATTCAGGAGAAGGATGAGACTAGCCAGCTGGTTTGCTTTTCGGTCACCGACAGCGGCGTAGGCCTTACCCAGGAGCAAATGGGACGTCTGTTTCAGGCGTTTGAGCAGGCGGATGCGTCTACAACGCGTCAGCACGGCGGTACCGGGCTAGGACTGGCGATTTCGAAGCGACTGGCACAGTTGATGGGCGGTGATGTTGGTGTCGAAAGCGAATTGGGCAAGGGAAGCACATTTTGGTTCACCGCCCGCCTTGGCAACGGTGCATTGTCATCGCGGCATGCCGCTAGGCCCGACCTTCGCGGCCGGCGCGTCCTGATCATCGACGATAATGCGCAAGCCCGCGCAGTGCTGTCCAGCATGCTGACAAGTATGACCTTTGTTACAGATGAGGCGCCATCGGGTCTAGAAGGCATTGAAATGGTCCGCCAAGCCGCTGAGCGCAACGAGCCATATGAGATCGTCTTCGTTGACTGGCAAATGCCTGGAGTCGATGGTATCGAAACGGGCAAACGGATCCGGGCACTTCCCAATCTCACCGTCCCACCACACCTGGTGATGGTTACGGCCTATGGTCGCGAGGAGGTTCTGAAGCAAGCCGAGGACAACGCCTTCGCCAACATCTTAATCAAGCCTGTGACTCCATCCATGCTGTTCGACTCAGCCGTCGAAGCCCTGGGTGCTGACCACGAGAGGGTCTACGACGTTCCGGCTGGCCCCACTCTTGAACTCGGCCGGCTGCGCGGCGCAAGAGTGTTGCTGGTGGAGGACAATGAACTCAATCAGGAGGTCGCCCTCGGGCTACTCAAGGATGCCCAGATGTCGATTGATTTAGCGGAGAACGGAGAGCTTGCCGTCCGGATGGTGGGCACCCACAACTACGATCTCGTGCTGATGGACATGCAGATGCCTGTAATGGATGGGATCACAGGCGATCCGCTCCAGCCTGCACCTTCGCACGCTACCCATAGTCGCTATGACGGCCAACGTGATGGCCGCCGACCGCGAGAAATGCATCGAGGCCGGCATGAATGATCATGTCGCCAAGCCCATCGATCCGGATGAACTATTCCGCGTTCTATTGCGGTGGATCAAGCCCCGCGATGGCGATGGTAAATCCGAAGACAAAACGACTGCCACAATGGCTTCGCAGACCCAGGCCGCGCTTTCTGAGTCCGATACGCTCCAGATTGCCGGAATCGACACCAAATCCGCGCTGAGACGAGCAGGCGGCAACCGGAGGCGCTACGAGTTCCTATTACGCAAGTTTGCGGAGTCGCAGAAGCGGGTGGTGGAGGAAATTCGCGCCGCTCTGGCCGCCGGTGACCCTTCGACAGCGGAACGAGTCACTCATTCACTAAAGGGTGCCGCTGGGAACCTCGGTGCGACCGCGCTGGCGGATGTTGCGGCGAAGGCCGAAGTTGCGGTTAAGACGGGACAGGGTCTCGAGGCGGCTTTGGATTCGCTCGCTCTTTCACTTCGCGCTGTGGTGGAAGCTGTCCAGTTGGCGTTGCCGGGCGAGCGACTGCCAGACACCGCTGGCGAAGTCTCCACGGATCCCGCAATTGTGGTGGAGCCGCTGACTCAGCTGAAAAAGCTGCTGACAAATGACGATGGCTCCGCGGCCGACTTCATCTTCGACGCCCTGCCCAATTTGTCCAAAGTGCTGACTGGGGCGGAGATCGGAACTCTCACCGGACTGGTCGGCAATTTTGATTTTGAGGCGGCACTGAAGTGTCTTTCGGGCATTGCCGCTCGCCTGTCCCTGAACCTGGAGTGAGGATATGCCCCCGACGTCAGAGCAGAAGACGATATTGATTGTCGATGATATGCCCATCAATATCGGGGTAATTTCCGGAGCGCTAAAGGATTCTTTCAACACGAAGGTTGCGACCAATGGCGAAAAGGCGCTGGCTATCGCATCGGCCGCGGAAAAGCCCGACTTGATCTTGCTCGATGTGATGATGCCTGGAATGGACGGCTACGAAGTCTGCCGGCGCCTAAAAGCAAATCCAGAGACGCGAGATATTCCAGTGATTTTTCTTACAGGGCAGACTGGAACCGAGGACGAGACAAGAGGATTCGAAGTCGGGGCAGTAGATTACATTCACAAGCCATTTTCCGCCGCAATTGTGAAAGCGCGCGTGCGTACCCATCTCATGCTTCGCGCAGCCCATCAACAAATAGCGCAACAACTCCAGGCCATCAATAATGAACTGGAAATGGCGCGGCAAGTTCAGTTGTCCATCCTGCCGCGCGTTACGCCGAAGATTCCTGGCCTGGATATCGTGGCCCGCTACATTCCTATGGCATCGGTGGCGGGTGACTTCTATGACTTTATTGTCGTGGACGATAAACGTGTGGGGATTCTGATTGCAGATGTATCGGGGCACGGCCTGCCTGCAGCATTAATCGCATCTATGCTCCAAGTCGCCTTGACCGCACAATTCGCCCATGCATCTGAACCGGCGAAGGTCCTGTCGGGTTTGAATCAAGCACTTTGCGGGAAGGTCCAGCACAACTACGTGACCGCGGCTTACATGTTCGTGGACCTAGAAAAAAATGCCATGAGTTACGCCGGTGCGGGACACCCCCCACTGCTGCTCTGGCGCAGGTCATCGGGGAGCACCTGCGAGGTGGAGGAAAACGGCCTAATTCTGGGTCAGTTCCCTGACGAGACGTACACCTTTGTGGAGTTACCCATTGACGCTGGCGACCGATGTGTCCTATGCACCGATGGAATTCTAGAAACCGAGAGTCCGGCTCGGGAAGAGTTTGGAACCGGCCACTTCATGCGGTTTATGGAAGCCAGCCACAGCCTCGGAGCGGCTGAATTCGTCGAAGCGTTGCTTGATGAGTTGTCGCGCTGGTCAGAGCATCCGCGCGGTGAAGGGCACCGGGATGATATGACCGTCCTAGCGATTGACTTTAAGAGTCACGCCGGTCAGTCGAACCCTAACTATTATTAATCCTCACTTCCCGCGGGCAAGATGGCCCACACCCCTCCACCATCGGAACTGAGTCTTTCCGTCAGTCTGGCCGCCGTCGAACGACGCCGCGTGACCACAATCACAGACAACTACTCTGGTGGCAGCGTGTAATTTTCACGCGGACCGGAGATTACGACTAAAGTCATAACGTCGCGAACGGCGTTTCCTGTCGTCCTCCTTGGTAGGAGGAACAGGAAATGCAACGTAATTGTTGACAGTCGTCCGGCTGCGGTGCGCCGATTAACCTTGCCGGGAGAGCATTTCGGTTCGAAGGAAGGGAGTCCGCCTTGACACAAGAAGAAAGCCGCTTACAGGAAGCCCGCGAGGGCACGTCCAACTGGAAAAAGTGGGGGCCCTACCTCAGTGAACGCCAGTGGGGGACCGTGCGAG
>Ga0335069_10002889_pt1 | contig 26200 bp, 21 predicted proteins | sample Lox_Sample_11_FD_206714 | JGI IMG/M metagenome (GOLD analysis project Ga0335069, IMG submission 206714) | Soil microbial communities from Loxahatchee National Wildlife Refuge, Florida, United States - Lox_Sample_1.1 | ecosystem: Environmental > Terrestrial > Soil > Wetlands | place: USA...
TCCGGATGCTCCATTGACCGCGATGGTGGCGCTGTCGTTGGCGGGATTGAAGTTAGACAGTGAGGACACCGTGACGCTCGCGCTCGCTGCACTGCTCGAGCTTGCCCGGAACATCGAGGTCACCACGCGCGAGGTCTTCGGGGGGATGTCGCCCAGAGCGCAGGGGAAGGCGGTGGCGCAGTCACCCGAATTGGACACGAAGCTCAGTCCGTTGCCCCCATTCGACAGGGTCACGCTGCGCGCGGTCGAAGGACCGGGATTCGTCACGGTGAAGGTGAAGCTTCCGGTGGCCCCCGAGGCGAGCGTGCCCGGCCCGGTCCCGGTGACCGACACGTCGACCAGGAACCAGCCGACGTCCGTGAGGAGCGGCACGGTCAGGTCCAGGTCCGAGCCCAGGGAAGGGCTGATGACCGGCTCCATGAGGAGCGGAGGCGCGGCCGAGGTGTCCCAGTGGACGAGCGAGGAGCCGGTCAGGACCGCGCTCGGTGCATACATGTAGGCCCGGGCCGAGGTGTCCGCGCCGGCGTAGCCCTTGGTGGCATCGCGGCGGAGCGAGGCGGTGACGGGACCAGCGGCGACCGCTGTCTTCAGCGTGGCACCGTCGGTCTGGGTGATCCCGAGCACGGGGATGGTGACGTCGGGAGCGTTGCCGCCCGGCGCGACCAGCCCGGTGGTGTAGTTCGCGATGAGGATGCCCAGCGCGTCGGCCGCCTGCGCGTTTCTCGCTTTCTCGACGAAGCTACAGGGCGCGGCCTGCGGGCCTCGATCGACGATGGCCAGGGCACCCGTGAGCGGCTGGAAGGCCCCGCTAGCCGTGCAGGCATCAGACGGCGAAGCGACCTTGACCGGGGCCGAGATGGGATGGGTGCCGATGGTCGCCCCGAACTCCGCCGGGGCCAGGCTCAGGTAGTCCTTGACCGCGTCTGGACTCTGCAGCGCCGAGGTGTCCGTGAACACGAGGGCGGGCTCGAAGGAGGTGGGGACCAGCGATTTTACTGCCGACCCGTCCCAGGCGAGCCCGTTCCCGCTGGTCAGCGAGGCGAGCCGGCCGCTGTCGTCGAGGTCGACCCAGTGCTTTCCGGAACCCTCGTCGAACAGGAAGTGCGACCAGACGTCGTTCTGCCCGTTGAGCTCCTTGCCGGTGGTGGGGTCGACGAAGGAGGAGAAGCCCAGGCCGTGGCCGAACTCGTGGAGCACGACGCTGAGGAGGTTGAGCTTCTGGCCGTGATTTCCGTCGAATCCGTAGTACCAGTCCACACCGCTGAGGCAGCCCGACGTCCCGATGCTGGAATTGAAGACGGCGACGATCTCGTAATTCTCAGGCGTCGTTCCGGTTCCTGAGAGGATGGCATGGCCGACATTAGCGCTCGGTCTGTGCCGCGACGTACCAGGTGTTCAGCTGGGGAAAGGCGACGCCGGAGTTCCCGTTCGCATAGACGTTCAACTCCGAGCGAGCTCACGCAATGGGATGACGGATCGAGCGGAACGGGGAGTCGACCAGGCTTCCGGTCGGGGGGAATCCGGACCGTGACGACCGTCGACTCCTCCCCGGGTGCGTCCTCATGTCGCGGCCGAACTCCGAAGGGAAGCGTGTCAGAAGGTAACGCCGATGGCTGAGTCAGCCGGCTTCCGTTGTTGCGCGGCGAGCACCTCCCACTCGAATCCCCGTCTCCCGGGGCGCACCGGCGCGTGTGTGCGCAGGCGGGCGAACCGCCCGTGACGACCGCGGGTCGCGTCATGGGCGCAGAAGGGCATGAGCGCTGCATCTGTGTCGAGGCGTCCGGCGAGGTGACGCCGGAAGGAGAAGCCCCCCATGAACGCCCAGACCCCGCCGGTGTCCAGCATCTTCCAGAATTCCCGCCGTCGCTCGAACGTGCTGCTCGCCGGCGTCCTTCTCGCGCTCGGGTACTTCGGTGCTGGCGCCCTGCTGGTCCGCGACTACACCGTCCAGAGCTCCACAATCGAGCGCTCGGCCTGAGACGAGGCCGAAGCCAGTCGAGGTCGCGGCCCGGGCGCAGTGCTCGGGCCGTCGTCTCTTCGGGACACTGGCGAGCTCACTTCTTCGGCGTCGACCTCGGGACGATCGAGATCGCCCCCCTCGCGAAGCACCTCCTCGGTTCGGCCCTGGCGGACATGGTGGTGTCGCAGCTCAAGGCATCGGACCTCGAGAACTTCCTGGATGAGAAGCTCGCGGGAGGGCTCGCCCCGCAGACCGTGAACCACCTCCGGGGTTACGTGTCGCGCGCATTCACCACCGCGCGGCGCAAGGGTTGGTGGACGGGCGTGAACCCGGTGACCGATGTGCATCGCAAGCCTGTCCCCAAGGGCGTCGTAGGAGACTACCTGCCCGTCGAGGAGGTCCCGGTCGTCCTCGAGCAGCTCGCGCGGCGCTGGCGGCCGCTCTTCGCCGCGGCGCTGTACACCGGGCTGCGAAAGGGCGAGCTCCGGGCGCTGCGGAAGGAGGACGTGGACCTGGAGCGCGGCCCCATCCTCGTTCGGCGGTCGGGAGGGCGGGCGACGACGAAGGGGGACACGGAGACGCCATCCCCATCCACCCGGAGCTCGTGCCGTCCCTCCGGCACGCCATCGACAGCTCGCCGAGCCCGCTCGTCTTCCCTGGACCCGACGGAGAGATGTTCGCCGAGGACACGGACCTGGTGGCGGTGCTGCGCAGAGCGATGGCCCGGGCTGGCCTGGTGACCTACTGGACGCACGTCTGCCGGCGCCACCGATGCGCGCACCGAGACGATGCGCCCGACAACGGCCAGCGCCGGTGTCCGGAGCACCACTGCCTGCTCTGGCCGAAGCCACACGTGCGTCCGATTCGCTTTCACGATCTGAGGCACTCGGCGGCGAGCCTTCTCTTCATGGCCGGCGCGGACGCGGTGGCCGTGCAGAAGCTCCTCCGCCACCGCGACCTCCGGCTCACGACCGAGACGTACGGCCACCTGGCTCCAGGCTACCTCCAGGCCGAGCTCGGCAAGCTGCGGCTCCTCGGCGAAGCGAAGACGGCGGAGCTCGTCCCACGGTCCGCCGTGGCGAGCGCATCCCGCACGGCAGATCTCCGGCAGATTGATCCGGACGACGATCCACCGGGGAAAGGGGGCGGGATTTCCGCCCGCCTTTCAGGTGCTTTGACTGAGCGGGAGACGGGGGTCGAACCCGCGACCCTCGGCTTGGGAAGCCGATGCTCTACCACTGAGCTACTCCCGCGAACGACCCGATCGAGGTACTACGACCGCCCCCCCGGGTTCAAGCCGCTTCACGGCACGCAGCCGAGGCGGACCCGCTCGTCCTGGATGTTCCGGTGGGCGTGGCTACCGTACCCCCGGATGGCGCGCGTCCTCGTCGGCACCAGCGGATACCAGTATCGGCACTGGCGGGGCGTGCTCTATCCGCCAGGGGTCGGGACCGGATGGTGGCTCACGCGATACGCGAGCCTGTTCGACACGCTCGAGCTGAACGCCACGTTCTACCGGCTGGCGACCACGGCCTCCGCCGAGCGCTGGCGCGACACCACCCCACCGGGCTTCGTCTTCGCCGCCAAGGGCAGCCGGTACATCACCCACATGAAGAAGCTGAGGGACCCGGCCGAGGCGCTGAAACGCTTCTTCGCCCCACTCCGGCCGCTGCGGCCGAAGCTCGCGGTGGTGCTCTGGCAGCTTCCGCCTCGGTTCGACGTCGACGCGCTGCCACGCCTGGACAAGTTCCTCGCCGCGCTGCCCCGGGGCCTCCGCCACGCCGTCGAGTTCCGCGAGCCGAGCTGGTACCTGCCCGAGACCTGCGCCGTGCTGGACGCGCACCGGGCCGCGTTCTGTGAGCACGACCTGATTCCGCTCTCCCCTCCTCGGCTGACTGGTGGCTTCCGCTACCTGCGATTCCACGGCGCAGGGGCGAAGTACGGCGGGCGGTACGGGCCCGGCGCGCTGGACCCGGTCGCCCGTGACCTCCTCCGCACCCGCCGGCGCGGGATGGACGCCTACGTATTCTTCAACAACGACATCGGCGGGCATGCAGTGCACGACGCCCTGACGCTCCGCGCGGCGCTGGGAGAAACGATGCGCCTTGACACCCTCGGCGCCGACGGACAAAAGCCCGAGGCCTCCCCATGAAGCTGGCGACCCTGCGAGATGGAACCCGGGACGGTGCGCTGGTGGTGGTGCGCCGCGACGGGGCCGCGTTCGCCCGTGCCCACGACGTGGCACGCACGCTCCAGGCGGCACTCGATGCGTGGGACTCCACCGAGGTCGGCCTGCGCGCGCTGTCCGAGCGCCTCGACGCCGGGAGGCTGGACGGCGAGCCGCTCGACGTGCGCCAGCTGCACGCCCCGCTGCCCCGGGCCTACGAGTGGGTGGACGGCTCGGCGTACCTCAACCACGTCCGGCTGGTGCGCAAGGCGCGCGGGGCCGAGCCTCCCCCGACGCTGGAGACGGATCCGCTCGTCTACCAGGGCGGCTCGGGGGTGCTGCTCGGGCCGACCGACGACCTGGTGTTGCCGGACCCCGCCTGGGGGATGGACTTCGAGTCGGAGATCGTCGTGGTGCTCGGCGACGTCCCGCTCGGGACCAGGGCCGCCGAAGCCGGGAAGTACGTGCGCCTCGTCACCCAGTGCAACGACGTCAGCCTGCGCAACCTCATCCCCGCCGAGCTGGCCAAGGGCTTCGGCTTCTTCCAGAGCAAGCCCGCCTCCGCGTTCGGCCCGTTCGCGGTGACACCGGACGAGCTCGGCCCAGCCTGGCGCGACGGTCGGGCGCAGGTGCGGGTCCGGTCCACGCTCAACGGCCGCGTGGTGGGCGACACCGAGGCCGGCCCGGAGATGCACTTCTCCTTCTTCCAGCTGCTCGAGCACGTGGCGAAGACGCGGGCCTTCACCGCCGGCACCTTGCTCGGCAGCGGGACGGTGAGCAACGAGGACCGCGCGCGCGGCATCAGCTGCCTGGCCGAGCGGCGGATGATCGAGACCATCGAGCAGGGCAAACCCACCACCCCCTTCATGGTGGTGGGCGACCACATCGAGGTGGAGACCTTCGACCCCGCGGGCCGGAGCCTCTTCGGCCGCATCTCGCAGACGGTGAGGGCGCCCGGATGAAGCTCTACGGCTACTGGCGCAGCGGGGCGACGTGGCGGGTGCGCATCGCGCTCGCCTGGAAGGGCGTCGCCTACGAGTACCAGGCGGTGAATCTCCTCCAGGGGCAGCAGCACGAGGAGCCCTACCGGAAGCTCAACCTCCTGGAGTCCGTGCCACTCCTGGAGTGGCACGACGGCGGGGCCATCCGCCGGCTCGCACAGAGCCTGGCCATCCTCGACCACCTCGAGCAGCGCTTCCCGTCGCCGCCGCTCCTCCCGGCAGACCCCTGGCTCCGGGCACGCGCCCGCCAGCTCGCGGAGATGGTCAACTCGGGCATCCAGCCGTTCCAGACACCGCTCGTCACCGGACAGGTGAAGGCGGCGGGAGGCGACGACCGCGCGTGGGTTCACTTCTTCCTGACGCGAGGCCTGACCGCGCTGGAAGAGGAGACCTCCCGGACGGCCGGTCGGTTCTCGGTCGGCGATGCGCCCTCGTTCGCCGATTGCTGCCTGGTGCCCCAGCTCTACGCTGCCCGGCGCTGGAAGTTCGACCTCACCCCGTTCCCCACCCTCACCCGCGTCGAGGCGGCGTGCGAGACCCTGCCCGCCTTCCAGGCCGCCCACCCCGACCGCCAGCCGGACGCCGAGCGCGCGCCGCGCTGAACAAGGAACACGCACCATGGCCCAGAACGAATCCCTCGGACTCCTCGGAATCGAATCCGCGCACTGGTACGTGCGCGACCTGGAGCGGAGCCGCCGCTTCTACACGCAAGGGATGGACTTCAAGGAGATCGGCGGCAGCGACCCCGACCTCACCGCCCGCGGGAAGCAGCAGAGCCTGGTGTTCCAGGCCGGCGACATCGTGCTGGTCGTCAGCCAGCCACGGGGCGAGGGCGGGCGCGCGGCGCGGTGGCTCGACAAGCACCCCGACGGCGTCGGGACGCTGACCTTCGCGGTGAAGGACGTGGAGAGGACCTTCCGCCTCCTCGACCGGCGCGGGGCGACCCTCATCGACGACATCCAGACCGTCCGGGACAACCGGGGCGGGAAGCTGAGCTGGTTCTCGATCACCACTCCGTTCGGTGACACCACCTTCCGCTTCGCCGAGCGCGACGGATACCGGCCGCTCTTCCCGGGGATGATCTTCCACGAGAAGCAGGCCGGCGATCAGAACCGGTACGGCTTCAACGTCATCGACCACGTGACGTCGAACTTCCGCACCCTGATGCCGGCCATCATGTGGATGGAGCAAGTGCTCGGGCTGGAGCGCTTCTGGAAGATCGAGTTCCACACCGACGACGCGGCGGACACCTTGCAGAAGGGATCGGGCCTGCGGTCGACGGTGATGTGGGATCCAGAGTCCGGGGTGAAGTTCGCCAACAACGAGCCCGCCCGGCCCAACTTCCGCGCCTCGCAGATCAACATCTTCGTCGAGGACAACCGGGGCGAGGGCATCCAGCACCTAGCGCTCGGGGTCGAGGCGATCATCCCGGCGGTCGAGGGGATGCTGAAGACCCGGGCCGTCCAGTTCATGGACACCCCGGACAGCTACTACGACCAGCTCGGCAAGCGGCTGGAGGTGTTCGGCATCGGCCGCATCGACGAGAACCCGGACGACCTGCGGCGTCTGCGCATCCTCATCGATGGCAACAAGGAGCACAGCTACCTCTTGCAGATCTTCATGAAGGACGCGGCCAGCCTGTACGGTGACCGCGAGGCCGGGCCGTTCTTCTACGAGGTCATCCAGCGGAAGGGTGACAAGGGCTTCGGCGCGGGGAACTTCCGCTCGCTGTTCGAGAGCATCGAGCGCGACCAGAAGGCCGCGGGCCGGGTCTAGGAGCAGGGGCGATGATCGAGCGGCTGGCCTTCGGCACCATCCCCAGGAAGCACCACATCCAGCTGCGGCTTCCGGGTGGCGAGCTGGCCTTCGAGGAGTGCGTCACCCAGGAGGGGTTCGAGGGCCCGTACACCATCGCCTACCACCAGCGGGCGCCGCACACCCAGCGGCTCGCCGAGGCCAGGCACGGGTGGTCCCGGCCGGAGGATGCCACCGAGGGCCGCCGGCTCGCCAAGCGCCACTACAAGACGCAAGACATGGCCCGGAAGGGCGGCGCGCCAGTGAACGCACGCACCCCGCTGCTGTTCAACGCCGACGTCACGCTGGGGATGGCCTTCCCGGACCGGCCCGATCCGGTCTACCTGAGCAACGCCGACGCCGACGAGCTGTTCTGGATCCACCAGGGCGGCGGCATCCTGCGGACTGCGCTCGGCGACGTGCGCTTCGGCGCGGACGATTACCTGTTCGTTCCTCGCGGGCTGCTCCACCGGCTGATCCCGGACGCCGGGCCGCAGGGGTGGCTGTGGATGGAGCTCAACGGCGGCCTGCACCTGCCGCGGCAGTGGCGGAACGAGGTCGGCCAGCTGCGGATGGACGCGCCCTACAGCCACCGCGACTTCAAGCGCCCCGAGTTCAAGGGGCCGATGGACGAGGACATCCGCGACCTGGTGGTGAAGAAGGGCCAGGCCTTCCACGGCTTTCGCTACCGGCACTCGCCGCTGGACATCGTGGGGTGGGACGGGACGGTGTACCCCTGGGCCTTCCCCATCCTGAACTTCCAGCCGCGCGCGGGCCTGGTACACCTGCCGCCCACCTGGCACGGGACGTTCGCCGCGCGGGGGGCGCTCGTCTGCAGCTTCGTGCCCCGGGTGGTGGACTTCCATCCCGAGGCCATTCCCTGCCCGTACCCGCACGCGTCGATCGACTGCGACGAGTTCCTGTTCTACGCGCGGGGGAACTTCACCAGCCGTCGCGGCGTGGGCCCGGGCAGCGTGAGCCACCATCCGGCCGGCGTGGCGCACGGGCCGCATCCGGGGGCATACGAGGGCAGCATTGGGCAGTCCCGGACCGACGAGCTGGCGGTGATGCTCGACACCGCGCTGCCGCTGAAGACGACCGCGGCCGCGCTGGCAGTCGAGGATCCGGGCTACCAGGACAGCTTCATCCCGCCCGGCGATTGAGCAGCCCGCGCTGGAACGTCGCAGGAACGGCAGCTGGCTCGGTCGATGGCTTGACCTGAACATTTGTTCCCTACAGCATGGCGCCCGATGAAGCCCCGGGCCTGGTCCAACCCACCGAACCCCTTCGCCCCCACCGCGCTGGAGTACCTCGAGGAGGACCATCCGCGCGCCTCGGTGCACGTCTGGGACGACGCCACGAAGGGCATCCTCGCCACCAACGACAGCCCCGACGTCGGCTTCCGGTTCAGCGTGAACCCGTACCGGGGCTGCATGCACGCCTGCGCCTACTGCTACGCGCGGCCGGGGCACGAGTACCTCGGCTTCGGCGCGGGCACCGACTTCGACACCCAGGTGGTCGTGAAGCGCCGCGCACCCGAGCTGCTCCGCGAGGCGTTCTGGAAGCCGTCCTGGAGGGGGGAGCTGGTCGTCTTCAGCGGGGTGACGGACTGCTACCAGCCGCTCGAGGCGTCGCTGCGACTCACCCGGGGTTGCCTCGAGGTCTGCGCCGAGTTCCGGAACCCGGTGGGCGTCATCACCAAGTCGCCCATCATCGAGCGCGACATCGACGTGCTCCGGGAGCTCGAGCGCTCCGCGAGCCTGAGCGTGGCCATCAGCCTGCCATTCCACGACCAGGACGTCGCGCGCGCCCTCGAGCCGGGGGTCGCGACACCGCGGCGCCGCCTCCGGGTCATCGAGCGCCTCGCCGCTGCCGGCATCCGCGTCGGGGTGAGCATCGCGCCCATCGTCCCCGGGCTGGACGACGGCGTCTCGCGCGTGCTCGCGGATGCGGCCAGCGCCGGAGCGAAGTTCGCCGGGTTCGTGCTCCTCCGGCTTCCTGGCTCTGTCCGGCCCGTGTTCGAGCAACGTCTGCGCGAGGCCCTCCCCCTCCGCGCGGACAAGGTCCTGCACCGGATCCAGGAGACCCGCGGCGGCAAGATGTACGACTCCACCTGGGGGCTGCGGCAACGCGGCGAGGGGCAGTACGCCGAGGCCATCGCCGCGCTCTTCGCCGCTCAGGCCCGCAAGGTCGGCCTCGAGCCGCGCTGGCCGGACGAGGCACGGCCCGACACCTTCCGGCGCCCCGAGCGGGCCGGGGCGCAGCTCTCGCTGCTCTGATCCGGCTTCCACCTGCCCTGGAGGGCTTCCCGAGTGAGCTCCACGCCGCAGTAGAATCCCCGGTTCAGTCCCGCGGCCATCGCCAACCCCATGAAACCCTCCGCACTTCTGCGCGCCGCCTCGGTCCTGAGCTTCCTCTATTTCCTCGGGCATTCCGCCGGGATGCCCTGGACGCCGTCACAGGGCGGCGGCGCGACCAGCACGGTGATCGGATTCATGAAGTCCTACCGCTTCCTTGTCCTGGGCTCGGAGAGGACCTACTGGGATTTCTACGAGGGATTCGGCCTCACGGTGAGCGTCTTCCTGTTGCTCGAGGCCGTGGTCCTCTGGCTGCTGGCAATGCTCGCGGTGAAGGAGGCGCATCGCCTGCGTCCAATCGTCCTCGCGTACCTGGTCGCCAACGTGGCCCAGCTGGTCCTCGTGGTTCGGTTCTTCTTCCTTCCACCCCTGGCGCTGAGCGCGGCAAACACCCTCTGCCTCGCGCTCGCGCTGTGGTCCTCGCGGAACGCAGCAACTGGTCCGTAGCCCCGAAACCTCTACCCGCGGGCCGGCTTCCGGCCTCTTGACCGGCGGCGCTACCAGACCTCGCAGCGGTTCTTGGCCACCATCTTATCGCTGGCCTTGCACCCGAACGCCTGCTGGAACTGGGGCAGGTTGGAGAGGGGACCGTTCACCCGGTACTCGGGCGGGGCGTGTGGATCGGTCGCCACCCTCCGCCGCAGCTCCTCGGGCCGCGCGTTGGTGCACCACATCTGCGCCGTCCCGAGGAAGAACTGCTGCTCGAGGGTGAACCGCCCCACGGGTGGCCGCCGGTCCGGATGCTCCTGGGCGTAGGCCTCCATCGCCCTGTACGCCAGCTTGAGTCCGCCGAGGTCGGCCACGTTCTCGCCGAGCGTGAGGGCCCCGTTCAGGTGCAGCTCGTCGAGCACGGTGTAGCCGTCGAACTGGCGCTTCACGCAGTCCGCCCGCTCGACGAAGGCTTCCCCTGCCGCCGGGGTCCACCAGTCGGTGAGGTTGCCCCTGGCGTCGAACTTCCGGCCCTGGTCGTCGAAGCCGTGCGTCAGCTCGTGGCCAACCACCATTCCCATCGCCCCGAAGTTCACCGGGTCGGTGGCCTGCTTGTTGAAGAACGGCGGCTGGAGGATGCCGGCCGGGAAGAGCATGTCGTTGAGCGTGCCGCTGTAGCGCGCGTTCACCGTGGGCGGGGTCATGCTCCACAGGGCGCGGTCCACCGGCTTGCCGATCTTCCGGAGCTCGCGCGCGCTGTCGTAAGCCATCGCGCGCATCCAGTTGCCGAGGAACGTGCCCCGGTCGGTGACCAGCCCGTCGTACGTCTTCCAGCGATCGGGGTAGCCGATCTTGTCCACCATCGCCCGCGCCTTCTCCTGCGCCTTCTCCCGGGTCGCGCCGTCCATCCAGGTGAGGGAGTCCAGGTTCCTGAGGAAGGCGTTCTCGATGGCGGCCACCATCGACTTCGTCCGGGCCTTCCCGTCCGCCCCGAAGGTGCGTTCGACGAACGGCACTCCCAGCGCCTCCCCCAGCAGCTGGTCCGTGGCCCTCACGCACTTCTTCCAGCGGGGGAGGTCCTCCTTGGCCCCGGTGAGGTAGCGGCTCTGAAAGGCGAACTCTGCGTCGGCGAAGCGGCGCGGGAGCGCGATGACCTGCGCCGAGACCAGCCGCCAGGCCAGGTAGGTCTGGAGCGGGCGGCGGGGCGTCCCTTTGACCAGCGCCCCCACCTCGGCGACGAACGGTGGGTGCCCCACGTTGAGGTCCGCGAGGTCGGGCGTCTGCGCCAACCGGAAGTACGTCGCCCAGTCGAACGCCGGTACCTCTCGGGCGAGGCTGCTCCGGTCGCCCGGGTGCCAGCGCTGGCGGGGATCGCGCCGCGAGACCCGGTCAAGGCTCGCCCGGGCCAACCGCGTCTCGACGTCCATCACCTCGGCCGACTTGCGGCCCGCCACGGAGGCGGCGTCCCCGAGCAGCTGGAACATCTCGGCGACGTGCGCCCGGTAGCCCTCCCGGGTCTCTTTCATCTTCGGGGCGTCGGACAGGTAGTACTCGCGGTCGGGCAGGCCGATTCCGGCCTGGTCGACCATCCCGATGACCCGGGTGGCATCGCGGTAGTCCTGGGTTGGCCCGTACTCGAAGAGCGCGTTGACTCCGTCCTGGTGCAGCGACGCCACCTCGGCGGCGAGCTGCCGAGGCCCCTTCAACCGGTCGATCCTCCGGAGCGCGACGCGCAGCTCGCTCGGCGCATCCTCCAGCTTCGCCTCGTCCATGCAGGTGGCGTAGAAGTCACCGAGCTCCTTCGCGTACGGCGTACCCTCGGGCGGCCGCCCCGCTGCGGTGGCCTCGAGGATCTCTTTCAGGATCTGCTGGTTCCGCTCCTCGATGACGTTGAAGCCCCGACCCCACCGGCTCCGGTCGGGCGGAATCGGCGTGTCGCGCAGCCAGCCGCCGCAGGCGTACCGGTAGAAGTCGTCGCACGGGGCGACCAAGGGATCCATGGCCATCGGTTCGACGCCGGGTGGGAACGCGGGTTCGGCGACGGGGGCGGGCGTCTCGGCGACCCGCGGCGACGCGGGGGGCGAAGTGGACTGCCCAGTCGCGCACCCCACGAGGAGAACCAGCAGGAGCGCGCGGGGCATCGTCTACCAGACCTCGCAGCGGTTCTGGGCAACCATCCGGTCACCCGCCTTGCACCCGAACACCTGCTGGAACTGGGGCAGGTTGGAGAGGGGACCGTTCACCCGGAACTCGGCGGGCGAGTGGGGATCCACGGTGGCCAGCATGCGCGCCGTCTCCGGACGCACGTTGGTGCACCAAGATTGGGCCTGGCCAAGGAAGAATTGCTGCTCCGGCGTGAACCGGCTGGGCGGGGCCGCCCGCTCGGGATGCTCCTTCGCGTAGGCCTGCATCGCGGAGAAGGCGAGCTTCATCCCACCCAGATCCGCCACGTTCTCTCCGAGGGTCAGGGCGCCGTTGAGGTGCAGGTCGTCGATCGCCACGTACCCGTCGAACTGCTTCTTCACGCACTCCACCCGCTCCACGAAGGCCTTGCCGGACTCGGGGGTCCACCAGTCGCTGAGGTTGCCCTTGGCGTCGAACTGACGGCCCTGATCGTCGAAGCCGTGGGTCAGCTCGTGCCCGACCACCATCCCCATCGCCCCGAAGTTCACCGCGTCGGTGGCCTCCTTGTTGAAGAACGGAGGCTGGAGGATGCCGGCGGGGAAGACGATCTCGTTCAGCGCCGGATTGTAGTAGGCGTTCACCGTCGGCGGGGTCATTCCCCACAGCCCGCGGTCGAGCGGCTTGCCGATCTTCCGGAGGTCCCGCGCGTTCTCGTAGGCCATCGACCGCATCCGGTTGCCCAGGAAGGTGCCGCGGTCGGTCACCAGGCCGTCGTAGGTCTTCCACTGGTCCGGGTAGCCAATCTTGTCGAAGACCGCCTTGGCCTTCTCCCGGGCCCGGGCCTTGGTGGTGGCGTCCATCCAGGACAGCGTGTCGAGGTTGGCCTGGAACGCTGCCTCGATCTCGTTCACCATCGACTTGGTAAGCTGCTTGCCGTCGGCGCCGAAGGTCTGGGCGATGAAGGGAACCGCCAGCGCCTCGCCCATCGCCGCATCGGTCGCGCTCACGCACTTCTTCCACCGGGGCAGGTCCTGCTTGGCACCAGTGAGAAACCTGCTCTGGAAGGCGAAGTCGGCGTCGGAGAAGGGCTTGGGGAGGGCGATCACCTGCGAGGAGATCAGCCGCCACGCCAGGTAAGTGCGGAGCTGCGGCCGAGGTGCCCTGCGCACCAGCTGACCGACCTGCGCCGCGAATGGAGGATGGGTCACGTTCAGCGCCTCGACCCCCGGCGTGCCCACCGCGGCGAAGTACCGGCTCCAATCGAAGCCGGGTGCGGCCCGGGCCAGGGCCTTCGGGTCGGTCCGGTGGTAGAGCTTGTTCGGATCACGCCGCGAGACCCGATCGAGGCTGGCCTGGGCGAGTTTCGTTTCCAGACCCATCACCTGGTCGGCCTTCTTCGCCGCGACCTCCGGCGCGTCGCCCAGCAGGCTGAACGTCTGGGCCACGTAGGCCCGGTAACCGTCGCGGATCTCCTTCATCTTCGGCGCGTCGCTCAGGTAGTACTCACGGTCTGGCAGGCCGAGCCCGCCCTGGTCCACCATCCCGATGACCTGGGTGGCGTCCTTGAAGTCCTGGGCCGACCCGTAGCCGAAGAGCGCATTCGCCCCCGCGTCGTGGAGGCGCGCCAGCTCGGTCGCCACGTCCTTCGAGGTCGTCACCCGGTCGATCTTCCGGAGCGCGGTGCGAAGCTCCGGCAACGCGCTCTCCAGCTTCGACTCGTCCATGCAGGTCGCGTAGTAGTTGCCGAGCTGCTTGGCATAGGGCGTCCCCGGGGGTGCCTTGCCCTCGGCCGTGGCCTCGAGGATCTCCTTGAGGATCTGCTCGTTCCGCTCCTCGATGATGTTGAACCCGCGCCCCCAGATGCTCCGGTCCGGGGGGATGGGAGTGGCCTTCAGCCAGCCGCCGCAGGCGTACTGGTAGAAGTCGTCACACGGGTTCGCCGACGGGTCCATCGCCGCCGCGTCCAGTCCAGCGGGCATGGGAGGGGGGGCGACCGGGGCCGGCTCCCTCGGGGGAGGCCTGGACGGGGTGCTCGGGGGCGCAGAGGCGCAGCCCGCGGCGAGCAGGGCGAGGACGAAAAGGCGCTTCACGGCCTGTCAGCTCCTTGGAGGGTTCGAAGCGCCCGGCACCCTAGCGGAAAACGGTCAACCGCCGAGCAGCTTCCGCTTCAGATCCGCGTCCACCGGGTCCGGACCCAGCCAGACGGAGAACAGCGCATCGGCGAAGTCCTTGCCGGGAATGACCGTCTCCTTGGCGGCCCCACCCAGCACCACGCCCTTCTCCGGGACGTAGGTCAGCGAAAGCGCGTCGCCCTTCTTGAGATCAGGCACTGCGGCCGCGAGCTGGTCCAGCCGGCCCTGCAGGGCTGGCATCTGGTCCCTGGACTGCTTCTCGAAGCCCTCGCGGATCGACTCGACGATCTTCTCCTTCCCCACGTCGCGGAGGAGGTGGAGATCCATCCGCTTCGGCTGCTCGGACTTGATGAGGTTCGCGGCGTTGAAGGTGGGCTTCTCCGCGTAGAGCGCGCCCACGTAGACGTTGAAGAACCACTTGTTCCGGATGCCGGCGCCGATGAGCCGGAGGGTCTTCCCGTCCGAGCTCACCGTGTCCGGGACCAGCGTCCCCTCCACGTCCTTGGCCAGCACCGGAAACGCGACCAGCGAGCACAGCAGCAAGAGAGCGGTGCGCAGGCTTCCAGTCATCAGGGTCCCCTCCTCCGTCGGTCCGTCGCCTCAGCCGTTGGCCTTGGCGAACGACTCCATGAACGACACCAGCGTCCGGATGTCCTCCGGGCTCACCGCGTTGTACGCGCTGACCCGGATGCCGCCGGCGCTGCGGTGGCCCTTGAGGCCCACCATCCGCTGCTTCTTGGCCTCGGCCACGAAGCGGTCGTCGAGCTCCTCGGTGGGCAGCCGGAAGACGATGTTCATCGTGCTCCGCGCGGCCTTCTCCACCGGGGCCCGGTAGAAGCCGCTCATCCGGTCCAGCGCGCCGTAGAGGATCTCGGCCTTCTCGGTGTTGCGCCGCTCCATCCCCGGCAGCCCACCCTGCTCCTCGATCCAGGCGAGGACGTTCCGCATTAGGTAGATCCCGAAGGTGGGCGGCGTGTTGTAGAGCGAGTTGTTCTCCGCGAAGGTCGAGTACCTGAGGATCTTCGGGACGTCCTTGCGCCCCTTCGCCATGAAGTCCTTCCGGATGACGACCACGGTCACCCCGGAGGGGCCCAGGTTCTTCTGGGCGCCGGCGTAGATCAGCCCGAAGCGCGACACGTCGGTCGGCCGCCAGAGGAAGTCGGAGGACATGTCCGCGACCATCGGGACCGCGCCCACCTGGGGCCAGGCGTGCCACTGGGTGCCGAAGATGGTGTTGTTGCTGGTGATGTGGACGTAGGCCGCCTTCGGGTCGAGCTGCAGCTCCGACTGACGAGGGATGCGGGTGTAGCGCTTGTCCGGTCCGATGACGGTGGCCGCCACCCGCGGCGCGCCGAGCACCTTGGCCTCGTCGAGCGCCTTCTCGCTCCAGGTGCCGGTGAGGATGTAGTCCGCCGAGCCATCCCTGGGCAGGAAGTTCATCGGCACCATCGCGAACTGCAGGGAGGCGCCGCCCTGGAGGAACAAGACCTGATGGCTGTCGGGAATCCCGAGCAGCCGGGTGAGGAGCGCGATGGCCTCGTCGTGGACGGCCTCGTAGTCCTTCCCGCGGTGGCTGTGCTCGAGGATGGACATCCCCGTGCCCTTGAAGTCGACGAACTCGTCCCGGGCCCGCTCCAGAGCCGGGAGGGGGAGACCCGCCGGCCCCGCGTTGAAGTTGATGGCTCGCATGCCGGGCCTTCTACACCTCGCAGGGGAGGCGTAGAAGCACAGTGATGGATCGCCCACGGGTGTCGGGATTCCTCGGCGCGAGCCTGGACGGCTTCATCGCCGACGCCGACGGGGGCCTCGGGTTCCTCGAGCCCTTCGAGCAGGAGGAGCACGGGTACGCGGCGTTCTACGCGTCGGTGGACACGCTGCTCATGGGGCGCAAGACGTACGAGACGGTGCTCGGCTTCGGCGCCTGGCCCTTCGGCGACAAGCGCGTGGCGGTGCTGAGCAGGAGCGCGCGGGCGCCCCGGTTCGGCGAGCGCTTCCTCTCCGGCGACCCCCACCAGGTGCTGGCCACGCTCGCCGCGCAGGGCGCACGCCACGTCTATGCCGACGGCGGAGAGGTGGTGACGCAGCTGCTCGCCGCGGGCTGCCTGGACCGGCTGGTGGTGTCGATCGTGCCGGTGGTGGTGGGGACGGGCATCCGGCTGTTCGCCAGCAGCCCGGGCCGGCACCGGCTCACGCTCGAGTCCACCCAGACGTACCCGTCGGGGCTGGTGCAGCTCCGGTACGCGGTGGGCGCCGCGGCCAGCGACCGGCCGCCCCGGGATTGACGGCCCGCCGCTGGCCGGCGCACCTCAGAACGGGTGGAGGAACAGCCCCGAGCGGAGCTTCGGCTCGAACCAGGTCGACTTGGGGGGCATGATCTGCCCCGCATCGCTGATCTCCAAGAGCTCGCCCATCGACGTGGGCCACAGGGCGAACGCCGCCCGCGCCTCGCCCCGGTCCACCCGCGCCTGCAGCTCGGCCGTGCCGCGGATGCCGCCCACGAACTCGATGCGGGGGTCTCGCCGTGGGTCGTGGATGCCGAGCAGGGGCCCGAGCACCGCGTCCTGGAGGATCGACACGTCGAGTGCGCCGTGGGCATCCGCGGGCACCGTGCCCGGCCGGGCCACCAGCCGCCACCAGAGGCCGTCGAGGTAGAGCCCGAAGCGGTGCGGGCCTTCCGGCTCGGGCCGGGCAGCAGGGCCGACCTCGAAGCCAGCCTGCAACCCCTCGAGCAGCGCGGCGCTCCCTCCCGGCCCGAGGTCCTTCACCAGCCGGTGGTAGGGGAGGATCTGCAGCGCCTGGTGAGAGAAGACCACCGCCAGGAACCAGTCCCACTCTCCTGCGCCCTGACCTCGCGACCGGCGGAGCGACTGCACCCGTGCCGCCGCCGCGCTCCGGTGGTGCCCGTCGGCGATGTAGAGCGTGTCCAGCTCCGACAGGGCCGCCTCGATGGCCGCGTTCTCCGACGGCGGCAGGACCCACACCGTGTGCTCCACCCCGTCGTCGCTGGTGAAGTGCACCTCCGGCGCGCGCCCATCCGAGCGCCGGAGCACCGCGTCGACCGAGGGCCGCGCCCGGTACGCCAGGAACACCGGCTCGTCGTTCGCCTCCAGCGCCTCGATGTGCCGCGTGCGGTCGTCCTCCTTGTCCGCGCGGGTCAGCTCGTGCCGCTTGATGTCTCCGCGTCCGTACGCGTCCACGCTCGCGCAGGCCACGAGCCCGGTCTGCACGTGCGACCCCATCCTCTGCCGGTAGAGCGAGAAGCGGGGGGCGTCGTCGAGCAGGAGCCAGCCGTTCCGGCGGAACTCGTCCAGCGCGCGGCGGCCGCGGGCGTGCACGGGGTCGGAGTGCTCGTCGACTCCCGGAGGCAGGTCCACCTCGGGCCGGCTGATGCGGAAGAAGCTTCTCGGGTTCCCGGCGGCCAGCGCGCGCGCCTCGGACGAGCTGACGACGTCGTACGGCGGCGTGGCGATGGCCGGGGCCAGCTCGGGCCGGGGCCGCAGGGCGCGGAAGGGGGCGAGGAGTCGCATCGGCGGTCCGGCCGCTTCTAGCAGGGGGACGCAGGCCCTGGCGTGGGACGGGGCGTCAGCTGCCGTCCGCCGACGGCCGGTAGAGTGACAGCCGTTCGCCGGTCGACTCGCCGGGAAAGGGCGGGATGGTGAGCACGCCGGGCTGGACCAGCGTCAAGGGCGTGCCCCGCTCCATCCGCCTCGGCGGCGGTCCCTCGCCCTCGATGTCAGGCGACCCGACGAGCACCGGCCGGCCGCTCCGGAGCGCCGCCACCCAGTCCGGGCGCCGGTTCCACTCCCCCTCGCGCGGCAGGGGGATGACCGCGCGCGGTGGGAGCAGACCGGCGAGCGCGTAGGCGCGCCAGTAGCTCAGGACCAGCACGGCGCCGGGGTGACTGGCGGCGATCTCCCCGGCCGCAGGCCGGAGCACCACCTCTCGCGGATCCGGCTGAGCGACTGGAGCGAGGAGCAGCACCGCCCCCAGGCCCGCCACGCCCAGCGTGGCCGGCGCGGCCCCCAGGGCGATCCGCGAGACGAGCGTGCGCACCCCGAGCCCGAGCAGCACCGAGGCGCCGAGGACGGCGAGGGAGAGGCCGAGGCAGAGGTAGCGGGGGTTGTAGCCGTTGTCCCGCACGTGCCGGACCGAGACGACGACCAGCAGCGCGGTGAGCGCCGACGCGCCTGCACCGGCCACCGTCCGGCCCTCGGGCGCCGTACGCCAGCGCCCGAGCGTGAGCGCACCCGCGGCCGCGGCCACTGCGAGGAGCAGCCAGGGAACCGCGCCGACGTGCCACGCGGTCGAGGCGACCCGTCCCGCGTTCTCCAGGAGATGCCCGAGGTCCAGCGACGCCGGCGTCCTGACGTCCGGCCAGCCGCGGGCCCGCACCGCACGATGCCAGGCTCCACGCACTCCCGCCTCCAATGCGAGCCCGGCGAGCGCCGGCAGCAGGAGCGCCGCGCGCTGGCGGACCGCGCGGCCGCGTCCTGCTCCCTCGACGAGCGCGAGCACGGCCAGAAGCGGCGCGCTCACCAGCGACGTCCAGGTCGCCAGGGCCCCAGCCACCGCGGCGAGCGCGAGCCAGCCGTCCGGTCGCGCCGCGCTCGCTGCCCGGCGCAGCCCCCACCAGGCCCAGAGCAGCGCCGGGATCTGCCATCCGTCCACGGTGCCCAGGTCCACCAGCACCCGCTCGAGAAGCGGGTTCAGGCCTGGGAGGAGGAGCAGCCCCGCGGCGGCCACCGCCCCGGCCCGGCCGGCCACCGCCATCCACGGCACGAGCGCGGCCACCATCCAGACGGTCCGGAGCACGTGCATCCCGTGCGGCGTCCATGCCCGCTGGGTCAGCGCTCCCATCACCCGGGCCAGCAGGAACGGCCAGGCCCCGAACCGGTCCTGTCCCCAGTACAGCCAGTCCACCGGGCTGCCGGTGGCGAGGTTGGCCATGAGCACCGGGACCGCGCTGTCGGAGTTGTAGAGCCCCCCGGGCGGGACCGGGCCGAGGAAGGGCAGCGCGCGCCACAGCACGAGGCCCACCATCGCCCCGAGCAGAAGAGCCATTGTCGTCCGCTCCGAAGTCAGCGAAAAGCGCGCGCGCACGTGGATCCGGCCAAGCTTCTACACCGGCTGCCCTGGCGGAACGTCGGCCCGGCCCTCGCCGCGCCCCTGCTGGCGGCCGCCGCGTCGCTTCTCCTGGCGCACCACACGCTGCTCGCCAGCGGCGGCGTCCGCGTCCCCGGCGACCCGGGGGACGTGCGCTTCGTGCACTATTGCATCGAGCACACCTGGGCGTGGCTGACCGGTCACCCGCTCCACCGCCGCTTCTTTGACCTTCCCTTCTACTTCCCCGCACCCAACGCCGGCGCCTACAGCGACGTCCTGCTCGGGGTGGCGCCCCCGTACTGGGTCATGCGGGCGCTGGGGGCCGGACCGGACGCGGCGTACGTGGGCTGGCTCCTCTGCTCCACGGCGCTGAATGCCGCCGCGGGTACCTGGTTCCTCCGGAGCGCCCTGGGGGTGCGCTGGCTCGCCGCGGCGAGCGGGGCGGTGCTCATCGCCGCGGGCGCCCCGCGGATTCACCTGCTCGACCACCCGCAGCTGATCGGCGCCTACGGGTCCCTGGCGGCGGTGGCGCTCCTGGCCAAGGCGCTCCGGGCTCCAGGCAGCTGGCGGGCGCGGTGCGCGTGGATGGGTGCCGGCATCGCCGCCGCTGCCCAGGCGTGGGCGAGCTACTACCTCTGGTGGTTCCTCGCGTTCGCGGCGGCGATCGCCCTGGGGGTGGCGCTGTGCGGACGCACCACCCGCGCGGCCGTCCTCGAGTCGCTGGGTCGCGACTGGATGGTCATCGCCGGTGCCGGCGCGCTCTCCGCGGCGCTGACCTTCCCCCTCCTCCGGGCGTGGTGGAGCGCCGCCCAGGTGGTGGGGTTCCGGAACGCGCACGACGTCTTCCTCGCCCGGGGCCAGTCGTGGGTCAACGTCGGCCCGGACAGCTGGTGGTACGGAGGCCTGGTCCGGAGGCTCCAGGGCCTGCGCTCCCAGACCAACGAGCAGCAGTTCGGGGTGGGGCTCCTCACCCTCGGGGTGGCGGGAGTCGGGTTCTGGCGGGCTCGCCATCGCGGCGGAGTCATGGTGCTGGCCATCACCGCGCTCGCCCTGGTGCTGCTCGCCACGCAGGTCGGCCCCTGGCGCGCCGCCTCGCCCTGGACCGTGGTGTACGCCGTTGTCCCCGGGGCGAGGGCGATCCGCGCGGTTCCTCGCGTGGGACAGGTGGTGCTCCTCGGCTGGGCGGCGGGCCTGGCGCTGGCGATTGACGCCGTGTCCCGAGCGCGTCCCTTCGCCGCCGCGGCGCTGGCGCTGCTCTGCCTCCTCGAGCAGGGCGTGTCCTACCGCCACTTCGTCCCGGCGCTCGATCGGGCCCGGGTGAACCAGATTGCCCGCGAGGTGGACCCGGGCTGCGCGGCGTTCGTCTACACGCCGGCGCCGGATGGCTGGCCGCCGTGGCACGCGCAGATCGACGCGCTCTGGGTCACCGACACCGCCCGGGTCCCCACCCTCAACGGCTACTCGGGAAACGCGCCGCCAGGCTGGAGCCTGGAGGATTGTTTCGTGCGCGGCCCCGCAGACCGGGCACGCCTCGACGCCGCGGTGGCGGCCTGGGTCCGCCGCTGGGCCCTCCCGGAGCCGGTCTGCCGGATTCCCCCCTCTCCGTGAGAGCCGAAATCCAGGCTGGACGGACTCTTGTAAATTCCTCGACTCGGCGCGGCGTAACCCTGCGCCGTCTCTGACCATTCGTTTGTAAATCCGCCGCCTGGCTGCTAGAGGCGAAGGAGGTCGCCCGGGCCCGGCCCGGCCCCCTTCGATGAACGAAAGCAGCCTCAACGCCAGCGTCGGCTTCAAGCTCCGGACGCTCCGCCTCCAGCGACACGTGAAGCAGGCGGACGCCGCGCGCGACCTCGGCGTGTCGCCGGCGTACCTGAACCTCATCGAGAAGGGGAAGCGGGTGATGCCCTTCCCGCTCCTGTGGAAGGCGCTCCGGTACTTCGACCAGGACCCCGAGCAGTTCATGGGCTCCTTGGGCCAGGGGCCAGTGGACGAGACCCTGGCCAAGCTCCTGGACGAGCCGCTCCTCAAGTCGCTGGAGATCGACCCCGAGGACCTCCAGCACCTCTCGGCCGAGCCCAAGCTGGCCGGTACCGTCGCCGCGCTGTTCAACCTCTACAAGAACACCCGGACCCAGCTCGAGAAGCTCGCTGCCCAGCAGACCAACGGAGCGGGCACCGCGGGCGCGATGCACGGGGCCGACGTCCCGCTCGACTACTCGCCGTTCGACGAGGTCTCGGACTTCCTCCAGGCCAAGCGCAACTGGTTCCCGGAGATCGAGGAGCAAGCCGAGCGGCTTCGCCGTGACTTCGCGCTCGACCCGCAGGTGACGTCCCATCAGCTGGTGAAGCTCCTGGCCGACCGCTTCGGGTACCGGGTGGAGTTCGCCAACGGCCCCTCGGGCAGCTCGGTGGTGCGCCGGCTCGACCCTGAGAAGCAGACCCTCACCCTCTCGCCCACGCTCACCGAGCAGCCCTTGAAGTTCCAGCTGGCGACCTCCATCGGCCTCCTGGTGATGGACCGAGACCGGCTGTTGGAATCCATCCTCGGCGGGACCCGCACGCGCCATGCCGAGACGCCGAAGCTCATCAAGGTCAACTTGGCCAACTACTTCGCCGGCGCGCTGCTGCTCAGCTACGGCGACTTCTTCCGCGAGGTGCAGCGCACCCGCTACGACGTGGAGCTCCTCAGCCAGGTGTTCGGCACCACCTACGAGACGGTGGCCCACCGGCTCTGCAACCTGAGCGACCCCAAGCAGCTCGGCGTCCCGTTCCACTTCCTCCGGGCCGACCTCGCGGGGAACATCAGCAAGCGCTACAGCGGCGACGGGCTCAAGTTCGCCTCCGGCGGCTCGTGCGGGAAGTGGGCGGTGCACCTCGCCTTCCTCAACCCGTCGCAGCTCACCCGGCAGTACTCGATGATGCCGGACGGCACCACCTACTTCTGCTTCGCCAAGGTGCAGCTGCAGCCGATCGGCGGCTCCATCGTCCATGGGACCGCGTACAGCATCGGGCTCGGGACGCACGCCGAGAACGCGCAGTTCCTCGCTTACGGCCTGCCCACCACCGATCTCCGGCGTGACGCGGTGCCCACCGGGATCGGCTGCCGGTTCTGCGAGCGCACCGATTGCAACCAGCGCGCCGCCGCGAGCTACCGCTTTGCCTTCTCGTTCGACGAGTACACGAAGAAGGACTGCTTCTTCTCCCCGCTCCTGGTGCACGAGGCCGGCAAGGACACCGGCAGTCGCCGCCGCCGCGACGGCGACTGAACCGACCTATGCCCGACACCTCTCCTCGATTCGCCCTGGCCACCGGGGCGCCGGCCGGGACCCGTGCCGACGTGCTGGTGCTCTTCTCCGAGGAGTCTCCGCGCCCGAACGGCGCGGTGGCCGACGTGAACCAGGCGCTGGCCGGGCAGCTGCTTCGCGCCGCGACCGAGGAAGGGTTCCGCGGGAAGCCGGACCAGACCTTCGTGCTCCATACCCACGGGCGGCTGCCGGCGGGCCGGGTGGTGCTGGTGGGCACCGGGCCGCGCGAGAAGACGGACCCCGAGGCGTTCCGGCAGGCGGCGGGTCGCGCGGTGAAGATGGCGCAGCGGCTCCGGGCCCGCTCGGTGGCGGTGGCCCTCCCCGGCGATCCGACCGAGACGCTCGGGCCGGTGGCCGAGGGCGCGGCCCTGGGTGCCTATCGGTTCGACCAGTACCGCACCGAGGGGCGGGACGAGCGGGTGGCGCTCGAGGCGGTGCGTCTCCTGCTCCCGGACGGAGCGGCGCGGCCGCGCGAGCTCGGGGACATCCTGGACCGCGTGCTCCACGTCACCGAGGCGACGAACTTCGCCCGCACCCTGGTCAACGAGCCCGCGGGCCGGCTCACGCCCGAGGCGCTGGCCGAGGAGGCATCGCGTGCGGCCAAGGGCCACGGGCTCGAGGTGAAGGTGAGTGGCCCGCGGGAGCTGAAGAAGCTCCGGATGGGGATGTTCTCCGCGGTCGGTCAGGGCAGCCAGAACACGCCGCGGCTGATCGAGATCTCGTACCGGCCGAAGAAGTCGGCGCCGGCGAGGGCCCGGCCGATCTCGCTGGTGGGCAAGGCGATCACCTTCGATTCCGGCGGGCTGTCGCTGAAGAGCGCCGAGAACATGGCGGACATGAAGTCCGACATGGCGGGCAGCGCGGCGGTGCTGGGTGCGATGCAGGTCGCCGCCGATCTCGCTCCGCCCTTCCCGGTGCTCGGGTACCTGGGGGCCGCGGAGAACATGCCGAGCGGGGCCGCGTACCGGCCGGGCGACATCCTGGTCTCCCGGCTGGGGAAGACGGTGGAGGTGACCAACACCGACGCCGAGGGTCGCCTGGTGCTGGGCGACGTGCTGGCCTACGCGGTGGAGCGGAACCCCGCCGCGCTCATCGATCTCGCGACCCTGACCGGTGCCTGCGTGGTGGCGCTGGGCCACTGGGTGGGCGGGCTCTTCTCCGGCAGCGACGCGCTGGCGGACGAGCTGCTCTCGGCGGCGGCGCGCGCCGGCGAGTCGTTCTGGCGGCTCCCGCTGGTGGATCTCCAGAAGGAGACGCTCCGCTCGGACGTCGCGGACATGAAGAACCACGGCGATCGCTGGGGCGGGGCGATCAGCGCGGCCATCTTCCTCCGGGAGTTCGTGAGCGACGCGCCCTGGGCGCACCTGGACATCGCCGGGCCGGCGCTCGCGCCCCGGGAGCGCGGGTACCTGGGCAAGGGTGCGACCGGCATCGGAGTCCGCACCCTGGCGGAGTTCCTCGAGAGCCGCGCCCGCACCGCCCCCCGCTGAGACCTGGACGCGTGGGCGGGCCAGGCCCCGACCTCAGCCGAGCGTTGCGGCGACCTCGGTGTGCAGCGCCCGGGCAGCCGCCGCCGGATCGCGAGCGGCATGAAGCGGACGGCCGACCACCAGCAGGTCGGCCCCGGCGGCGATCGCCGCGGCCGGGGTCTCGGTCCGGGCCTGGTCTGCAGCGTCGGAGCCGCCGGGGCGGACACCCGGGGTGCAGAGGAACACCACCCCGGGGTTCATCTTCAGCTGCCGCGCGTCCTGCGGCGAGCAGACCAGCCCCCAGAGACCCGCGCGGACCGCCACCGCTGCCAGGCGATCGGCCATCTGGCGTGCGGAGCCGCCGAACCCGAGTTCCCCCACCTCGCGATCCCCCAGCGAGGTCAGGGTGGTGACGCCGAGAAGGACGGGCGGCTCGACGCCGGCGGCGCTCGCCCCCGTCGCCGCGCCCCGCAGCGCCGCCCGGAGCATGTTCTCTCCTCCGGAGGCGTGCACCGTGAGGTAGGTCACCCCCAGGGCGGCGGCACCCGTGGCGGCCCGCTCCACCGTGTTCGGGATGTCGTGAAGCTTGAGGTCCAGGAACACCGAGGCGCCCTGGTCACGGAACGCCCGGACCGCCGCCGGGCCGTGCTCGACGAAGAGCGACAGCCCGACCTTCACCACCCCCACCCAGGGCGAGAGGAGCGGCCACAGGCGGAGCGCCTCGTCGAGCGGCACGTCCGCCGCCCAGGCGATGCGCTCGCGGGCCCCGCTCACTTCGACGCCAGCTCCCCGTCGATGACCTTCTTGAACTCGTCGATCGGCTGGGCGCCGTTGAGGAAGATGCCGTTGATGAAGAAGGCCGGCGTCCCGCCCACTCCGGCCGCGAGCCCGGCCTGCTGGTCGGCGTCCACCGCCTTCTTCTTGTCGCCCGAGTCCAGGCACTGGCCGAACTTCTGCCCATCCAGCCCCACCTCGCTGGCGTGGGCCTTGAGCTCCGTCGGGTCGAGCTTCTTCTGATTCTTGAACAGCGCGTCGTGGTACTCCCAGAACTTCCCCTGGTCCGCTGCGCAGAGCGACGCCTCGGCGGCCTTCGCCGCGTGCGGGTGGAAGCTCAGCGGGAACTGCCGGTACACCAGCCGGACCTTGCCGGCGTAGCTGCTCATCACCTGCTCCACCGTGTCGTGGGCCGCGCCGCAGTACGGGCACTCGAAGTCGGAGAACTCCACGATGGTCACCGGCGCGTCCTTGGGGCCGCGGGCGGGACCCTCGGCAGCGACCTGCACCCGCGGCTGGGGCAGGTCGATCTTGAGGTTCGCCTGCTTCTGGAGGTCGGCGACCACCTTCTGCATCTGGCTCTGCCGCTGCTGGTTCACCAGCGCCTGGGAGATGCGGTCCTTCAGCGATTCGAAGCTCGCGTCGGGGGGAATCTGCCCGCCGCTCTTCAACCGGTCGTAGAACTGGCGCTCCTGGGCCTCGGTCGGCTGCTGGACGGGCGCCTCCTCGATGCGCTTCCGGATGTAGTCCTGCTCAGAGAGGTTGACCTTGGCCGCCTCGGCCTTGACGATGCGCTCCATCGCCATCTGCTCGAGGGCCTGCTTCCGGGCCTGGAACATCTTGTTCTCCAGATCGGCGATCTGGGGCCGGGCCTCCTTCTCCAGCTCGGCAGAGGTGATCTTCCCGCCGTTGAAGGTCGCCACCACCCGGTCGGGCGCGGTCCCTCCGCCGGCAGCAGAGGTGGATGAGGCCGTGCTGGCCTGCTTGGAGCAGGCGCAGGCCAGGGCGAAGGCGGCGAGCGCCGCGGGGGCGAAGAACCGAGAGACATTCATGGGGAGGCGCACCTTTCCAGCAATGGACATTGCGGCGCAAGCCCAGAAACCCCTGACGGGTGCCCGGTCTTCCCGGCCACAGCGCAGCGGATGGGGCCCGGCGGCCGCGGCTCAGATCGACTCGAGCGCCAGCGCGAAGTCCGGCAGCCGCAGGTCGAGCCGCTCGAGCTCCCGCCGACGCGCACGAACGATGGCGTACGACGAGGCGTCGGCGAGCACCTTGCTGACCAGCCGGTGGTGCAGCGCGTGCCCACTCTTCGTGACGCGAAGGTGCCCGATGACCGGGTGCCCGAAGAGTGCCAGATCGCCGAGCGCGTCCAGGGTCTTGTGACGCACGAACTCGTCCGGGTACCGCAGCCCCTCGGGGTTGAGGATGCTGAACTCGTCCACCACGATGGCGTTCTCCAGCGAGCCGCCGCGGGCGAGCCCGGCGGACTTCAGCCGCTCCACGTCCTTCAGGAAGCCGAACGTCCTGGCCCGCGCCAGCTCGCGGCTGAAGGAGCTTCCGGAGAAGTCGATCGCCAGCGACTGTCC
>Ga0335069_10002890_pt1 | contig 26196 bp, 31 predicted proteins | sample Lox_Sample_11_FD_206714 | JGI IMG/M metagenome (GOLD analysis project Ga0335069, IMG submission 206714) | Soil microbial communities from Loxahatchee National Wildlife Refuge, Florida, United States - Lox_Sample_1.1 | ecosystem: Environmental > Terrestrial > Soil > Wetlands | place: USA...
AGTGGAACTTGGTGCCCGTAAACTCGCCCAGTCCATCGAACTCGGGGATGGACGGGATGTGTAGCGCCCCGGCTCCAGATACGACGAACTGGGCGACGAATTCCTCGCCGTCCGTGGTTTGGACGTGCCACTCCATCGCTTGGTCGTCCCACCAGGCGCGGGTGACGGTGCACCCGAACTTGATGTTCCGCCGCAACTTGTACTTCCTGACCACGCCCAGCAGGTACTCTTGGATTTCCGACTGCGGTGGCCACAGCTTGCTCCAGTTTGCATTTTGCTCGAACGAGAACGAGTACAGGTGGCTCGGGATGTCGCACGCGCAGCCCGGGTACGTGTTGTCACGCCACGTGCCGCCAATCTCGAACTTCTTTTCAAGAATCAGGAAATCGATGCCTTGTTTTTGCAGGGCGATGCCCATGCCTATACCGGAAAACCCGGTGCCGATGATTAATACACCGGTCCTTGTGATTACTCCCATTTAAAGAGCTCCTTACTAATGGCACACATCGGTGTGCGCCGCCAACAGGTTGCCGTCATTATGTCATCTTGCATGAAGCGCTGTCAATAAAAATAAAATAGCCCGCAAGTGGGGCTATTTTATCTAGTATCCATATGGACGATGTAAGCTTTACTGCTTAGGTCGAGCGACGCTCACGTTGATTGACCGACCATCGAGTTCTTTACCGTTAAGCTGGTCGATAGCTTTTTGGTTGTCGTCGTCGTTTTCAAACTCGACAAAACCAAAGCCTCGAGACCGGCCGGTTTCACGATCGGTAATCACGCGTGCGCTCACAACAGGACCGACTTGCTCGAAGTGAGCGCGCAGTCCGTCGTCAGTGGTAGCAAAAGCTAGGCTACCAATGAATAGGTTCTGAGATGCCATAAAATAAGTGATTCTCTTCTGTTACTTCTACTTCAGATCGACCCTTGCAACTGTCACGATGGTTCCCTCAGGGAACACTTGTTAGGCGCATGCTTCTGAACTATATACATTAAACCATACTCAGTTGATAAAAAAAAGCCATAACTTAGTAATTACTTAATGAAGATGCGATCAAGGGCAATCAGTGCAAAAAGGATGAACGCGGCATTCATGACAACCGGTTGAAAGTTACGCTTTTTGTAGGATACGATGCCGACGAATGTCGAACCAAGCAATACCATCACGTGATACTGCCACACATTACCGTTAATGATTCCAGTGGATAGGAGCACGTAGCCGCCTAATATCAGAACGACGCCAATCCAGCCAGCCCATTCAATTATGTCGGATATTTTTTCTTTTTGCATGCATAAATATTTTAGCAAAACCGTCGAACAGAAACGATAGCGGATTTCTAGCTTAAGAACCGAAAGGAGGGCAATATTAATTCTCTTGCTCGGAAATGCGGATAGTGGCAGTGTTTGGCGTGGAGGTGCCATTGATGAGCGCTGTGGTAGTTACCGTGATGATAATCGTCTGAGCTCCTTTAATCGTGCTTGGGTCGGCGGAATACTCGCTATCGATTGCAGCGGAATCACTTGCTGATGCGTAGTAGTCGACGTTAAACGATTGGATATTGGTGAGTAGTACGGCATCCGAGTGCGTATTGCCGCTTGAGTCTTTGCAGCCGGCATTGCTGAGGACAGACGTTGCGCATGTGTTCGTTTGGTAGGGTACGGTACCGTTGCAGGTCGTGGCGCCGGTGGGGTTGACAACCGTCCGGCGGTAGAGATCGTTTTGGCTCGGTTTGTTCGCATCCGGCGCTACGAAGTAAATCTGTGCAACCTGAATAATACTGGTCGGGTTGGCGGGATTGCAACCGTTGGCATTGGAAAAAACAGGCAGTCGCGTTTTATCGGTATATGCTTTGTCGGTTGCGTTCGTATATGCGATCAATACACGGTTAGCTGATGCTGCGCAGTCTGATGTGCCATTTATGCCGCAGTACGACCACGTTTCGGAGGTAGTGGTGCTGTTCGTCGGTCCGAGCGGAATAGCGACTGGCAGAGCAGTGTCCAATCCGGTAATACTTTGCAGTTCGTTTTGTATTGACCGTAGCACGCTGACCGTATCGGTATTTTGAGCGGAACGATTGAGAGTGGAAATGTTTGACCTGTATAAATCGCCAAGCGATAAAAGAACGACGGGTGTCAGGATGCTAAGGACGGTGATGGCTAACAGCAGCTCCATGATCGTATATCCCGCTGGTTGTTTTTTGGTGCTTATGGTTGTCTGTGTCTTCATGTTTTTCAATGATTACTAAAACGATGTAGGGTTATTAAAAGTGTAATATACGTTGCCGGCTGTCCCATAAGTGCCAATGCTGACCGGGAGGGAAGATTTGATTTTCAAGCCGTTGCCTAATCTGCTTTGATTAGTGTTATAGCCCCAGCAATATGCCTGGCTATCCGCGACGGCGCATGTATAGCCACCATTGCTGGCATCGATAGCGGTCGCTATCCTGCCGTTGAGCAATCCTGCCGCGTTGACGGCGATCGGAACTGTTGAGTTGGTCGTCGTACCAGTGCCCAGCTGGCCATTCCCATTATAGCCCCAGCAATATGCCTGGCTATCCGCGACGGCGCAGGTATACTCGCCGCCGGTGCTGATAAACGTAACTGTGTGCCCTCCCAGAACACCTGACGTACTGACGGCGACCGGAACTGTTGAGCTGGTTGTCGTACCGTTGCCCAACTGGCCATTCCCATTATAGCCCCAGCAATATGCCTGGCTATCCGCGACGGCGCAAGAATGATATGTAGCGGTGGATATATTTGTTACCAGATGCCCTCCCAAAACACCCGACGTACTGACGGCGACCGGTGTCGTCGAAGACGCGAAAATACCAGATGCGCCATTGCCCAATTGGCCATTAAAATTATTGCCCCAGCAGTATGCCTGGCCGCTCGCAATGGCGCAAGTTTGGTTGTCGCCGGCACTGATATCAGTCGCGGTCTGGCCACTGAGGACACCCCATGTAGCAACGGCGACCGGAACTGTTGAGCTGGTTGTCGTACCGTTGCCTAATTGGCCGTACCCATTGTAGCCCCAACAATACGCCTGGCCGTTGTCTGCGACGGCGCAGGTATGGTTGCCGCCTGCGTTGATGGCTATCACCAGATGCCCTCCCAGAACACCTGACGTACTGACGGCGACCGGAACTGTTGAGCTGGTTGTCGTACCGTTGCCTAATTGGCCGTACCCATTGTAGCCCCAACAATATGCCTGGCCGCCTGCGACGGCGCAGGTATGGTTAACGCCGGCGCTGATCGCCGTTACCGTCTGGCCGTTTAAGACCCCCGACGTACTGACGGCGACTGGGGCGCCATAAGTGGTTGCCGTACCGTTGCCTAATTGGCCGTACGCATTGTAGCCCCAACAATATGCCTGACTGTCCGCGATAGTGCACGCGTGGTTTTGACCGGCACTGATGGCCGATATTGCATTGGAATTAAAAAAGGCATTTCCCAGCCCGGTGGAGACCGGTATCTTTGAATTGGTCGTTGCTCCGTTACCCAGCTGGCCATAATTATCGTACCCCCAGCAAAACGCCTGGCCGCTCGCTATAGCACAACTGTGGGCTTGGCCGGCGGCGATATCTGTCACGGTTTGGCCGTACAGGGGACTTGCTGGTACGGCAGGTATTGCAGGCGTGATACATGCAGGTTGAAACCACCCGCCACAAGGGCTAGGGACGGACGGAACGGCCGGAATACCGGGACCCGCTAACACGGCGACCGGAACTGTTGAGCTGGTTGCGGTATTATTGCCCAGTTGCCCGTATCCGTTATAGCCCCAGCAATACGCCTGTCCGTCCGCAACGGCGCAGGTAACGTTGCCGCCGTCGGCAATAGAAGTCACCTGGTGACCACCGAAAACTCCCGCTGTATTGACGGCGACCGGAACTTTTGACGCGGTCACCGTACCGTTGCCCAGTTGCCCGTATCCGTTATAGCCCCAGCAATACGCCTGTCCGTCCGCAACGGCGCAGCTATGGTTGCCGCCTGCGCTGATTTTCGATACCCAATGGCCGCCAAAGACTCCCGCCGTATCGACGGCGACCGGAACTTTCGATGTGGTTGCGGTATTATTGCCCAGTTGCCCGTATCCGTTATAGCCCCAGCAATACGCCTGTCCGTCCGCAACGGCGCAGGTATGGTAGCCGATGAGACTGGCGCTGATTGCTGATACCCAATGGCCGCCAAAAACACCGGACGTATTGACGGCGACCGGAACTTTCGATGTGGTCGTCGTGCCATTGCCCAACTCGCCGTACGCATTATAGCCCCAGCAATATGCCTGGCCGTCCGCTATGGCGCAGGTTGAATAATCTCCGACTCTGATAGACGTCACCTGATGGCCGCCCAGGACCCCCGCCGTATCGACGGCGACCGGAACTTTCGATGTGGTCGTCGTGCTATTGCCTAACTGGCCATAATTATTTAAACCCCAGCAATACGCCTGGCCATCGGCGACGGCGCAGCTATGAGCGTTGCCTGCGCTGATATCCGTTACCGTATGTCCGGCAAGAACTCCTGACGTATCGACTGGGACGGGGATAGTTGAATTGGCTGTCGTACCATTGCCCAACTCTCCGTCGGCATTGTACCCCCAGCAATATGCCTGGCCGCTTTGGACGCCGCAGCTATGGGCATCACCGGTGCCGATGTTCGATACGGTTAAGATACCAAAGGCTTGTAACTGCCCGATTGTACGGATAGTTTTTGTATACGACCCGACACTTACCCCGCTAAGGGTTGTGATTGTAACCTTTCCTGTTGATGCGACGACGTAGTTCGAGTCGCCGTAAGGGTTTTCAAGTGCGCTGACGCTATAAGTACTCTGGACATTGTTATCACTGTAGACTGTTGTCGGTCTTCCGGAAACGGTATTGCCGTCACAGTCAGTTTGCGGTCCAAGTTTGGGATTGCCGCCGGTATCCCAGTCCATTTTTGCATTTGCTACGATACAATTTTTTGCAGCTGCGAAGCCCGCCTGCGCCGCCTCGACTGCAAGCTGGTTGTAATATTGTGCATTGAGAATGGCGTTATTTTGAGATATGACACTTAGGGCTGAGACACTAACTATGCTGATTGCCATTCCCAAGGCGATAGTAACAGGGAGGAGGTAGCCATTCTCTCTCGAGCGGCCAATACTTCTATTCATCCTTCGCGTCACTTTTATATGCATAAGTAGTACACTTATTCTACTATGAATAGACTCAGAAAAATATAGAAGCTACATATCGCATGGTCTATAGAAATTTAGTGAGAATGAAAGGGTCTCCCTTTTATTCACAATTTCTGCAACCTGTTTACGATACGCCAAAACTTATGTGGTTCCAGGTGACGCTGCCGGTCATCCCAGATGTAGCCCCTACTTCGTTGCCGAACTCCCATCCCTGTAATAGGTAGTTCATGGAGGTCCAGCCCTGAGTGGCTGCATAGGCCAGAACTGGCCACATATCTATTGTCCCGCTGGTCCAAGGAACATTTGTTCTATATACCGAGGCTGGGATGATGACGAGTGATCCGGTCGCCCATCCGTTGGGGATGAAATAATATGTGACGCCACCGATGGTAGCCGTGTGTGCTGTTCCCGGCCACCAGAGCGGGTCTTTGAGAATAAACCCGGTCTCGTTGGAGTTGGCTCCGTAACTGGAGTTTGCCGGTCCCAAAAATGTTTCACACAAAGTATCGAAATTATTATTGTTGTTACTGTTGTAGGTTATGTCCCAGCTAAAAATCATATGCGATAGCGCGCTGAGTGGCTGACCGACCCACGAAGGTAACGTGGGGGGCGGGGTTGAACTTTGGCCGTTTGTCGTGTCGTAGGGGCCATAGACAAATAGCCCTGCTCGATGGTCGGGGCCTTGGCGCCCGATGACCATCTCAGGATAACCTAAGTGGCTAGCGTTATTCCAGGAGATTGTGGTGTCAAGGGGATAATTATTGGGGTAGTATGAAATGGAATATTGGCCAGCCGGTCCACCGTTAACAGCGTTGTTGAAAAGCCACCAAGGAGAAGTGGAATTTTGATATGCACTGCCGGCGGGGTAGTCGTAATCCGAATTTGCTTGCGTAACAAGCGTTTGCTTGGTACCGGTCGGACCGGATGGGGATGGTGATTGTGATTGAGATGGAGGCTGAGACTCAGATGGCGATGTCGATGATCCGGTCGTTGATTTTCTGTCATTCGTGTTTGCGGCGGAATTGACACTGGGTTTCGTTGTATCACCATTCTGGTGTCCTGCATCCTTGTGCTCGTCGAGGGCTTGCTGGTTATTTTGTTGCATATTGCCGTTCAGCGTCTCGGTCTTTGAGCCAGTAGTCGCTGGCTTTTTTAGCGCTAGGTTATTTTTGCCTGATTTCAACATCAGCGCCGCCACCGTGCCGAAGCCAAGAAGCACGAATATGCTGAGAAGAAAGACTTTAATAAACTCTTGCCGGTTCAGCTTTCGATTGAAGATAGCGTTGAGCTGTTCCTTTATATCCACTAAATAACCTGATTAAGTTACTTCTCATCTTAATGCGTTTATGGTATTTGGGCAATCATGAATATAAAAGAGGCCGTAATAGGCGACCTATGTAGGGGTGGAATAAGTTATGGTGGAGATACTGAAACGCTACTCGAACCTTGACACATTCCAGAATTCAGTTCATATTTTGGCAAAATCCCTGGTCAGAAGCAGTGATGGCACCTTCCATGTACCCTCACCGCGGCCGCAGACAAACCCGCCGGAGCCCTTCAAGCTCAACCAGCGTCTAAAACCAGATACCGTCGCCGAGATTGTCGCACGGTACGTTGCTGGCGAACCCTCGACCGCGGTAGCAGCCGCCTACAACATCAGCAAGGGCAGTGTCATCAGATTGCTGCGTAATGCCGGCGTCCCGATACGCAACCAACCACTGACCGACGATCAGGTTAGCGAAGCTGTGCAGCTCTACGCTTCCGGAAACTCACTTGCCCAGATCGGGACGCATCTCGGCGTCGACCACGGCGCGGTCTGGCGCCAGCTGCGCAAGTGGGGAGTCAAGATGCGCGATACCCACGGTCGACCGATCTAGGCTATGTCTTAGGGATATTTACCCTCTGTACTACTCGTGTGTCATGCTCATATGCCGTCGAGCTATGATCATCAGCCGGTACATAAACGCTAATCACATCGCCAGGTTTCAGGGGTAAACCAAATGACGAACATGTCGTGTCTACTAGCCACGGTACTGAACTCTCATAATAATTTTTAACGTAACTTACTGATTTATTGCCTGCGCTCGTTTGAACAAGCGCGACTCTTCCGTCACCTGCTGACAGCACGGTAACATTCTCAAGTATCCTGCGTAAACCGCGGAATATACCATGAAACCTTTGCGACAAAGAACAATCGTCACCTTGCAATGTTGCTGCTTTGTGTTTTTTAATGGCAGACTGCACCTCCACCCGGCATGTGACCAACGTTTGCCACTCTTCGTAAACTCTTACCTTGTCCGTCTGATAGGTATCTGTTTGATACGAAATTCCCTTTATCTCATCGCATTTTTGAAGACTCAAGTCACCAACAGCCAGGCTGATTATCTGCGCGTTTCTTGCATTATCCGTTCGGTCTGTCGTACTCAAACTAGCCTTTGAGATCAGTACATCCCTGCCAGTCCTGCTTGAACTGCTACTTATTGATTGAATTATTTTGCTGAAGGTAGCCTCATCGAGTTCATAGGACTCGATATCTAAACTTTCCGTACCCACTTGGCCGTGCCAACGCACTACGCTTTTACCGTTAAGACCCCTGTCGTTATAAACATACCCTTTCGCTATTCCGCTGGTTACCAATTTACAGTCAGAAGACGCAGGCTCTGAAGCGTCAAATGGGCATTTAGGCTTTATTGAAACGCCGGCGCCGCTTTCCCACCTTGAAGGATTTGGATTAGTATTTGGGTAAGACTTGAAGTAGCTGATTGCCAGCACAAGCTTTTCGTTCGGTTTATCTTTATTCGTATAAGCATCAAAACTTGCACTATCATATTCGGAGCTGTCAGAGGTCACCTGCCAATCCTGCGGGTGTTCAAATGCAATCGGCACATATCTGTCGGTATATGTAGTCCATCCCGAGACATTGGTATATGACAACTTTGGCTGTAAATACTTTGGCTGCAAAATATTTGTCCAAAAAAGATATCCGACTGCCCCTAAAATCACGAGAGCTACGACCGCGATAATTCCCAAATGAGCACTACCTTGCTGCTGATTAATGTTTATGCTTTTCATTGCTTTGATAATATCAGAAAAAGTAAAAACACGGCGAGCACTTCAGCCGCGGCGCTGGTGTCGTTCGTCGTACCACTTCACGCTGGCTGCGTCTTTTACGCGCTGGCGCTCGATATCGACTTCGATCAGCGCCCGAACGAACTTTTTGTGATCCGGTTCTGGTAGCGGAACGCTCCGCACAATGACCTGGCGGCCCTTTGAACTGATAACCTTGCGTTTCGTTTTTGACTTATTCCTCAAAACAGTCTAAAGAATAGCCCCCCCCCTAAAAGTCAAGATATAACCCCTTACGGAGCGCATGTTGTAAAAAATAACAGATACATGAGCGTGCTTACTCGAACCCCAACAGGGGTGGTGTTGAAAAATACCCGCAAAATGTTGCGGGTATTTTTTCGTTACACCTCTGTAGTTAGTTCGAGTAACTAAGTTCTGGTGGAGATAGAGGGACTCAAACCCTCGACTTCTTCCATGCCATGGAAGCACTCTAATCAACTGAGCTATATCCCCAAGCTTTGCTATTCTACCAACAAAAACACCTGTCGCCAAGGCTTCGACAGGTGTTTAAAGTTTTAATAAATATTACAAGACGATCGATCGTCTCGGGTAAAGGCAACTTACTTTACGAGGTCGCGTACCCGAAGTGCGTAGGCTAAAACTGCTGAACCGACGACAAGAGCGTACAGTCCAAGTACCCAGACAAAGTCCAGGCTGAGCCCGAGAGCTGGGTTGCGTACGATGTACGCGCCAACGCCTAACATTACGACGCCGACGAGGAGCGAAAACCACCAGGATTCGCTTCGACCTAGGTCACGGAATCCGTGTGCCATTTCGACCACGGCGACTACACTGATGTAGACGGCCAACCACGTGAGCAGACTCGCAAGAGTCAACCCTGGAAAGAACAAGACGACCACGCCGAACACTACGGTGGCGAGGCCCTGCAGTACGAACAACTCAGATAAGCTGTCTGCGTACTCCTTAACGTTTGTACTCATACTCCCTCCAATTGCCTTGTGCTTATTGGTATACTCCTCGCAAATTAAAAACACAAGCACTTTTTCGCAGTACAATTAACAGGGGTTGAGTAGTGGATAAAAATAAACTATCCGTGATGGATAGCTTATTTTTGCTGCTGCGCGCCCACCCGGGGCAGGGTTTGTGTGGTGGAAATGTTTATTTTTGCCGCGCAAACAGGTTGCCCCAAATTACGCACCAGCTCTATATATTATTATCACTCATGTCGGACATAAGCGCAAGAGGAATGGTGTTGTAGTAATTGACGTCATGCTAACGGTAACGGTGGTATAATAGCTCTAATGTTCAAAGGCCTGCAAAACAGCTATAAAGCCCGCGTATTAAAGAAGCTTGAACAAGCTATAGTTGCGTATTTTGAGGCGCACCAGGACGTCAAACTTGTCGTGGTGACGGGCAGCGTCGGCAAGACGAGCACCAAAACAGCGGTCGCGACCATACTGTCGCAGCGCTACCGAGTGCGGATGCACGAGGGCAACCACAATACGCCGATGAGCGTGCCGCTGGCAATTCTGGGCATTCCGTACCCTGACAACGTCCATAGTTTCGCCGCTTGGCATGACGCGATCAAGGCGGCGCGGGCCAAAATCCTGGCGCCGACCGACGTCGACATCATCGTGCAGGAGCTGGGCGCCGATCACCCCGGCGACATCGCGGCGTTTGGCCGCTACTTGAAACCGTATATGGCGGTCATTACAGCCGTGACACCCGAGCATATGGAGTTTTTCAAGACGATCGAGGCGGTCGCGCACGAGGAGCTGGCCGCCGGTAACTTCAGCCAGCTGGCGCTGATCAACCGCGATGATATCGAGGGCCGCTTTGCCGAATATATTACGAATGCTAGTCTCCACACGTACGGTACCAGCGCGACGGCCGAGTACCATTTCGAGCAGCAGTACTTTTCTGTTGATAAGGGCCACACGGGCAAGTTTGTCGCGCCAAATCTACCGTCCGGCATCGACGCGACGGTCAAAGTGCTGGGCGACCACAATCTCCGTCCGGCGATTGCCGCGGCTGCCGTCGGGGTGCAGTTCGATATGACCGGCAACGACATCAAGGCCGGTCTGGAGAAAATCCAGCCGATTCCCGGTCGCATGAACTTGCTGCGCGGCATGAACGGCAGTTCGATTATCGATGATACGTACAATTCTAGTCCCGCGGCCGCCGTCGGCGCGATTCAGACGTTCTACAGTCTGGACGCGCCGCAGCGTATCGCCATCATGGGCAGCATGAACGAACTGGGCGACACGTCTCCGGCCGAGCACGAAAAAATCGGTAAGCTGTTCCATGTCGATATGGTCGACTGGGTCATTACCATCGGCGACGACGCCGAGAAATACCTCGCCCCAGCCGCCCATTCGAACGGCTGCCAGGTGAAATCGTTCAAGAATGCCGTGCAGGCCGGTGCCTTCGCGCATAGTGTGATGAAGCCGGGCGCGCTGTTCCTCGTCAAGGGTTCGCAGGGTGACGTCTACGCAGAGGAGGCAGTCAAGATTCTGCTGCTCGATCAAAATGACAGCAGCAAGTTGGTGCGCCAATCGCCCGCCTGGATGGCACACAAAGAGGAATTCTTTGAGCGGAATTTGGTCTGATGCCGCCGATTACACCAACACCGTTGCCACAGCCGACCGAAACTATTACCCCTGTTCCTTGGTATCGTCAAACATGGTTTAAGTGGCCTGCTATCGCTGCGTCTGCCGTCGCTGTCATCGGACTCATCATCGGCGGCGTCGTCTACGCGCTGTGGCTCAACAGTCCGCAAAAGGCGCTGCTCGATGCGGCTACGCAGGCTATGACGCTGCCGGGTTCGTACGCGATCGAGGCACCGCAGCAAAAGCTCGCTATGCACGTCGCCGAGACACACAACAAATATTCCGGCGATATCACAATTGGTGGCGCCACCCTGCAGGTGCTTGTCGGCGGCAGCACACTCTATCTCAAATCACCCGACCCGATCAAAGCACTGGAAAAGTTTTCCGGCAAGCCGATTCCGCAGCAAATCGCCGATACCATAAATAAGAAGATAGCCGGCAAATGGCTTTTGTTCGACCTCGACACACCAGTCCTCAAGCTGAACGTGATTAACCAGATTCACTGCGGCACAGACAGCAAGGATGCGCTGTCGAGCAATCCGAGCGCTCGGGGCGAGCTGCTGTCGGCGTATGTCAACCACGCTTTTGTCGGCATCGGACCGGTCAGTTCCGTCAACGGCGACAATGTCTATAACGTGTCGCTCAGCCAGGATAAACTTGACGATTTCAAGCTGGCGTTCAACCAGACGAGTTTCTACCAATCGCTGGGTAGCTGCCCCAAACCGTTTAATCTGCTGGACAACGTCAAACTGCCGAGTGATGTAAACCTCAAGGTCGCGCTCAAAAAGGACAGCCATCGCCTCGATACAATCACGGCCGCCGACGCCAACGGGGCGTCCGTGCTGCGCGTCACGGCGGACTACAACGAGCAACCCGACATCGCCGCACCGGCCGACGCCGTTAACGTCGATACGCTGGCTGACGAGTTGATCGGCGCCTTCATCCCTAGGTGATTTCTACAGGGGTGGTATAATAGCACTAATGAAACGCTACAATCCGAAAGATATCGAGCCCAAATGGCAGCAAATTTGGGAGGACAGAAAAGCCTTCGTCGCCGAAGATTTTTCGACCAAGCCCAAGACGTATATTTCCTGCATGTTCCCATACCCGAGCGGTGCCGGCATGCACGTCGGGCACATTTTTGAGCACGCGATTGTCGATGCCATGGCGCGTTTTTACCGCGCACAGGGCCACAACGTCATGAACCCGATGGGCTGGGATTCGTTCGGTCTGCCGGCAGAAAATTACGCCATCAAGACTGGCACGCCACCACAGCAAACGACCAAAACAAACATCGCTAATTTCAAAAACCAGCTGGAGCACATTGGCCTCAGCATCGACTGGACGCGCGAAATCAACACTAGTGATCCAGAATATTACCGTTGGACGCAATGGATTTTTACCAAGTTCGTCGAGCGTGGGTTGGCCTATCAAAAGGATTCATTGCAATGGTGGTGCGAGATTGATCAGACGGTGCTCGCGAACGAACAAGTCGTGAATGGCAAATGCTGGCGCCACGACGGTCCCGATGATCCGCTAGCTGTTAAAAAGAATATCCGCCAGTGGTTTTTCAAAATCACTGACTACGCCGACTCATTGCTGGAGGAAATTCCAAACCTTGATTGGCCAGAGAAGATCAAATCGGCGCAGACGAACTGGATCGGTCGTTCGCAGGGCGCCGAGATTGAGTTTGCGATTGATGGCCGTGACGATAAGATCACTGTCTTTACGACGCGGCCGGACACTATTTTTGGTGCGACCTATGTCGTGTTGGCACCTGAGCACCCGCTGTCTAAGCAACTGGTAATCGACGACCAGCGACAAGCTGTCGAAGCGTACATTGCCGATGCCGTCAAAAAATCAGAAATCGACCGCACCAACGATACAAAAGAAAAAACCGGCGTCTTTACGGGCAGCTATGCCGTCAATCCCGCGAACGACGAAAAAATCCCAATCTGGGTCGCCGATTATGTCCTGTATGGCTACGGCACCGGCGCAATCATGGCCGTGCCTGCTCACGACGAACGTGACCGCGAATTTGCCGAGAAGTTTAAACTGCCGATTATAGAAGTCATTACTGACAACAAGCTGGTCAGCTCGGGCCAGTTCGATGGCCAGGATGTAAGCGAAGCTCGCGAAGCAATCGTCGCCTGGCTGGAGGAAAAGCGGGTCGGCCGGAGCAAAGTCACCTACAAGATGCGCGACTGGTTGATCAGCCGCCAGCGCTATTGGGGTGCACCGATTCCGATTATCCATTGTGACGAGCACGGCGCCGTCGCTGTTCCCGCGGACCAGTTGCCGGTCATGCTGCCAGAAGTTGCCGACTACGCGCCACGTGGCGACGGCAAGTCCGTCCTGGCGCACGTCGAGGACTGGGTCAATACGACCTGCCCGACCTGCGGCAAGCCGGCCAAGCGCGAAACCGACACCATGGACGGCTATGCTTGCAGTAGCTGGTACTTGCTGCGTTACGTCGACCCGCGCGACGACGCGCAGGCCTGGGATCCGAAATTGGCCAACTACTGGGCGCCGGTCGATTTCTATGTCGGCGGCGACCACGCAGTGGCGCACCTGCTGTACGTCCGCTTCTGGTCGCACGTCTTCCACGACATGGGGCTGACCAACTTCAAAGAACCGGTCAAAAAACTGGTGTACCATGGCCTAATCAGTGCCGAAGACGGCCGGAAAATGAGCAAGAGTCTAGGCAATACCGTCGACCCGCTCGACATCGTCCAGCAGGGTTATGGCGCCGACGCACTGCGAACATTCGAACTGTTTCTCGGCCCAATCGAAGAGAACTCAAACTGGAGCTCGACGGGTATCGCCGGCGTGTACCGGTTCCTGAACCGTGTCTGGACGCTGACGCAGGAATATTTGGAGTCAGACAAATCATTCACCGGCAACGACGCAGCAGTAACACGGGCGCACCACAAGACGGTCCGCAAAGTAACCGACAGTTACCGCCGTCTGAGTTTCAACACAGCGATTTCCGCGCTGATGGAATACGTGAATGATCTGTACAAATACAAAGTCGACGGCTTTTCTGATACAGCGTGGCGCGGCGCGCTGGAAGCGCTGGTCCAATGTATCGCGCCGATGGCGCCGCACATGGCCGAAGAATTATGGACGCAACTGGGTCACGAAACACTTGTTCACGAAACCATGTGGCCGGAATGGGATGACTCGCTGATAGTCGAGGACACGATGACAATTGTCGTTCAGGTTAATGGCAAACTGCGCGCGACGCTGGAACTGCCAAAAGACACCGTCGAAAAAGACGTGAAATCACAAGCGTTGGCCGCCGAAAACGTCGCCAAATTTATTGGCGACAGCGAACCGCTGAAAGTCATCTATATCCCGCACAAACTTGTGAACGTCGTCGTGAAATAGAAACAACCCCCGTCCATTGGACGGGGGTTGAATTTCGATCGTCGGGTCAATTAAATGACCATATAGCCGCGCGACGTGCGTCTGCGCATCAGATGACGCGAGTACTCGCCGGCGAACGCCGCAAGGCCCCAGGCGACAGCCCCGAGGATAGATTCGGGCCAGCTATGTACTTTGCCAGTTACGTGAAGTGCGAAGCAAACGGCAAGTCCGACAGCTGACACTTCTAGCGAGCGCAGAAAAATCAGCTCAACCGTCTTTTCGGATACAAAACTGCCCATACAAAGATAGCCACTATAGGCATAACGGCCAAAAAGAAGACTAGGTTTTGAGAGAGCAGGCCCTTGCCACCGAGGTGGCAAGGGCCTGTGTTTTAGGTCAGCGTCGGGTTTTGATCCGCGTCCGTTTGTTAGGACGTGGGGTTAGTAATCCTCCGACGATGATGTTGGCGATTGACCAGACAAGCAGTGCATCGATACTGAAACCATCCGGCCGTTGCGTGGACACAAACCATGCGAACCAGATGAGGAACAGTCCGAAGCCGAGCCCGCCGAACCCGTACGACAGGGACCGACGGATCCAGTGCCGATCTGGGCGTTCGACGAGCATAAAGCCGACGATCGGGGTGATCAGCTGCAAGAATACGGCGACAATCAACATTCGTGACCTTTCTTAGAGGGCTAGTCAGCTAAGTCTCAGTTGACACTGAGGCACTGACAATAACAATGTTATAGCATAAACACAGTTATTAAGCAATAGCTATTGAGGTAACGAACAAAAACTGCTATAATAACATCCAAGTTTAGATAAGCCTAATAAGGAGAACATTTCCATGGCACAACCAAAAAAGCAGAGTAGCCCTCGCAAGACGGGCCTGCGTCGCAGCCACCTGGTGTTGAAATTAGCACGCCGCGTGAACGCTACTTCACCAGTGAAGGTTAAGACGACCAAGAACGAAACTGGCAAAAAGCTCGCAAAGTCAGCATAAACGCGATACACTTAGAGTAAATTATTAACAAGAAAGAATCGAAGAGCAATGGCATCGAACCGTCATTTGGGTAGGATCGTCGCACTGCAGTCGCTGTACGAGTATGAATTTCGCGTGCACGCCGAAGACAAGAGTGCCGACATTGACGAGATACTTCGCCGCAATCTTGAGCGCTACGAGCAGGAGATAGAGGATACTGATTTTGTATCCCAGCTGGTCTATGGCGTTCTGGAACACCAGGACGACTTGGATGATAAAATCCGTCCCCTGGCTCCTGAATGGCCGCTCGAACAGATTGCCCGCATCGACCGCAATATACTGAGACTCGGACTCTACGAGTTGCTATACCGGGCCGATCATGTACCTCCAAAAGTTGCTATCAATGAAGCAGTTGAACTCGCCAAAGCATTCGGTTCTGACAACTCAAGTAAGTTCATTAATGGGGTGCTCGGCACTGCATTCAGGACGCTTGTGGAGACTACACCGGATGCCGACGCCAAAGTTCAATAAATTCAAACAGTATTTCAACCGCAGCAAACCATCTATCCAGGAAATCGTCCGCGAACCAACCTCGGGCGGAATTGTGTTTCGTCGCAACAACAACGACATCGAAATTCTGCTGATTCAGGATGCCAAGGACCGCTGGACCATCCCTAAGGGCCACATCGAGGAAGGCGAGACCGCGCAGCAGACTGCCAAGCGCGAAATCGGCGAAGAGGCCGGCCTGAAAAAGGTCGATGTGCTGGGCTGGCTGGGTAAAATTCACTTCCGCTACCGCCGTGTCGACAAACTCGTCCTGATGACGACGCAAATCTACCTGGTTAAGGCGCGCGGCGATACCAACGACATCAAAAAAGAGGAATGGATGAACGACATCGGCTGGTTCAAATTCCACGATGCGCTGGACATGATTGAGTACGAGGACATTGGCAAGTTGATGCTACTTGCTATGAAGCGCATACGCCAGGAGAAGCTTTAATGAGCGGCATGCAAATAGCACCGTATCAGGACTTCGCCAGGACTAAACTCGGCTTTGAGTTTGAGCATATCGACTATCTGATCACCGCGCTGACACACCGGAGTTACGTCAACGAGCACCGCAAAAGCGTCAGCGAGCATAACGAGCGCCTGGAATTCCTGGGCGACGCCGTGCTGGAATTGGTCGTGACTGATTATCTGTTTAAGCACTTTAGCGAACCCGAAGGCATCTTGACCAGCTGGCGTTCCAGCCTGGTGCGGACCGAAAGCATCGGCGAGGCCGGCCATCTGCTAGGCTACGAGTCGCTGCTGCGCATGAGCCGCGGTGAAAAACATGGCAGTCCGCGCGCTCGCCAGCAGATTCTGGCCAACGCGTTCGAGGCGGTTATCGGCGCCGTTTATCTGGAAAAAGGCTACAAAGCGGCCGAGCAGTTCATCACCAAGCACATCTTGAGCAAGCTCGATGGCATCCTCGAGTCAGGCAGTTGGCGCGATCCTAAATCGCACCTGCAAGAGGTGTCGCAGCGTGTCGACGGCCAAACACCGATCTACAAAGTCCTGAACGAGGAAGGCCCAGACCACGACAAGGTATTTACCCTCGGCGTCTTCGTCGGTGACAAGTTGATGGGCAAGGGCAGCGGCTCCTCCAAGCAAAACGCCCAGCAGGAAGCCGCGCGTGCAGCACTGACTGCATACGAAAAGCGCAAATAATCCTAAAGCTTTCTTTCTTGTCAAAAATAAGGTATAACAATGCTATCCAAACACATCTGTTTGGTATTGAACTCCATCGCAATTGGGCATCAAAAATGAGGAAATGAGGAGTGTGCATGAAAACTCGACAACAGCTTCAAGATTTATGCACTGCATATGTCGACGAAAGCTGGGAGCTGAACCGTCAGCGGGCGGCCTTGGAGCTAGTCAACCGGATTCGTAACGCAATTCTCGAGGAGCTTACCCGCATGCGTACCGAGAATTGTGCGCCCGAGCCTATTTTACGGGTGCCGGTACTGGATCCTTCTGGTAATAACCCGGAAGGCATACAATGGGTGTTTGGTATTTTTAACGAGGAATACCAGAGGCGCACGCTGGAACAGCTGCTACGCCCCCATGTTGAGGCCGGAAAGATTCCCAATTTCCGTCCCCGACGAGTTGACGCGGATGTATTCGCAACCTGCATGGAGCTGGAGTTCGACTTCCCGTTCTAATCCCCGCACCCACCGGTTGAGCCTCGCTCCCGACAGGGGCGGGGTTTAACCATTTCTACGACAAAAAGCAAATAGTATCGTAGTTTTGCAAAAATACATTTTTATGCTTAAATTTCTTTACTGAGAATTCCGCTGTGCTGTGATCATGTAATCTCGGCGATCAGCGTCGAGTGGCAGCGCACCTCTGATTGAAAGGCATGAAGATGTTGAATCCCCGAACGTTTTACGTTGCTGATGTGCTGGAATGTACCTCGGCTAATAATTGCAGAATCAAAAAATGGACGAGCCGGGCTCGTAAGCCCGAGGATCGTCCGCGTCGATCTTGGCGATTCTGCCCGGAGTGCGGAGCTGAATTCAAATTGCAAACAACTGCTCTGGGAGAACCCGTGAGAAGAATTTCGGTGCTACCTGGTCTGCCGGATATTCTAGTCTCGGAAGTTTTACTTAAACCGTTTTCGTGGATAGCAGGTTTCTCGCAATCGGGTACTAACTGATTGCAATATCTGTCTCCTACTATCAGCACAACAGCCGGCTTCCCAGAGGGGTCGGCTGTTCTAATTTCAGTTAACAGATTGACATCTGAGGTCAAAACCTGTATAGTTGACCGAGAACTGAAGAAAACCTCTAAAGAGAGAAGAAAAGGAAGTTTATAAAGCATGCTCGCAATTCGTCTGCAACGCCTCGGTCGCAAAGGTCTGCCAGTCTACCGCGTCGCCGTCCAGGAAGCTCAGCGCCATCCGTCTAGCGGTCGCGTGGTTGCCTATGTCGGTAGTTACAACCCACATACTAAAGAAGTAAAAATCCAAAAAGAGGAGGCTCAAAAGTTCCTTGACAACGGCGCTCAGCCAACCCCTCGTGTCGTTAAGCTGCTGAAAGCTGAAGGTGTCAAACTGCCAAAGTGGGTCAAAGAGTACGATGACAGCAAGCAAGGCGCAATCCGCAACCAAGACAAGCTGCGCAAGAACCAGCCTACTGAGGAAGTCGAGGAAGCTCCAGCTGAAGAAAAAGCTGAATAAATCTACCTCTGTAGATTCAAGACCCCGAGCCACAAACTCAAGGTCTTTTGTATCGACGAGTTAAAAACCGCTTATGGTTAACGTATTCACGGCAGAGTCAGCGTGCTATAATAAAAATACGATATTACTGTTACGACCGTAAGGAGGGGGCAACTCATGTCAACAATAGATCAGCAATTTGTAGAATATATCGTAAAGTCACTCGTGGGACACCCGGATGACGTTTCTGTAGAGAGAATCATAGACGAAAAGGGCGTGTTGCTGTCGTTGACAGTGCACCCGGACGACCTCGGCCGTGTCATTGGTAAGCGCGGTATTACGGCGCAAAGCTTGCGCACATTGTTGCGTGCACTGGGCACCAAAAACGATGCTCGGTACAACCTAAAAATCGTCAACACTGATGGCGGCCGCGATGTTGAAGTAGCGAGCGTCAGCGTTGGTGACGATGATAGCGGTGAGCCTGTGGAAGACGTAACAGATGAGGTTGTGGATAACGCGGACGAAGAATCCGATTACGCAAAAAAGTCCCGAAAAGAGCTTGCCGAGCTCGACGACCTTGATATATAATCATAAACAGTTCAAAAAATCTGAACTGCGAGCCGTGTAAGATGAGCCACCACTCATCTTACCTGAGAGATTTATGTGTTAAACCGACCCGAAAGGGTCGGTTTTCACTTGTCCTGCACTAGGTCAGGGGTGACGCCACCAGAACTCTAAAGTCATTTAGGACTCTGGTGGCGAGACAGAGGATGTCTGCTCGCCCTGCGGCGTCAAGTGGCACTAAACGCTGAAGTACTGGAATCGACCATTGAACATTTTTTCGAGTTCGAACCGGATTTCTTTTTCGTTCCACTCCGAGGCGATCGACGTTGCACCAACGAATCGATTTGCGTGGTCCTTGTGATCGAGCGACGCCACGATGTACGTGCACCCCGGGTGTTCGTCGGGAATTCCCGGGTCTTCCTCGTGATAGAGGAAATTGCCCTCGAAAACGGGGAACGTTTGCACGCGACTGCATTTGATTACGAACCGCTGGCCACGTAAGGAAGGATTCAGGAAATCCTCTTTCGTGAGTGGCTGTGGGGGGATACCCTGTAGGCCGAGTATTTTCGGCAACGGGCCTGGCAGCGCTTTTGCGGCCATGCGCCTCCCCAACGGGAGGAGGCCTAGGAGCACCGAAGGCCCAATAGGTAAGCGGAACATGTTACCATCCTCTGTCATGAATCACGGTCCAGATTTTGGACCGGGCAGTTTTTGGCACTTGCAAAAACATAAATCCATTGTATCACGATATTTTTATAGGTAAATGAAAACCCACCCTCGAGCCGACTGGAGTCGGACTCGACGGTGGGTGATGGGTGGTATCGTGAGGTTCGTTACAGCGCCCCGACAAGTATTGCGAGACTGAAGCATTCAAGTGCCGCAAGGCACAAACTGGTACGGATGTCTGATCTCCGATCGATGTCCACTCGCAGTTGGTAGGCATCATCGCCCTCGGTGTCGCGGATGGAGCGCCTTACGTCCTCCTCCGAAGGGTATCGGACGACAGCAACGCTGATCATTGCAACGCCGAGTAAAAGCAACGCCCATATGATTGCAGATTGCATTTTGTTTCCCCACTGATAGGTGCACCAAGAAAATGGTCATAAGTACTTTATCATACATTTACAAAAAAGTCAATGTACTCTACACTGATAGGAATGAGAAAACTCCAGGTGATTACACTATTTCCCGATATGTTCACGGGCGTATTTGGCAGCTCTATGATGTGGAAGGCGCAAAAGGACGAAATCGTCGAATTAACGACGATCGATTTGCGTCAGTTTGGTCTGGGCCCGCGAAAAACCGTCGACGACACACCATACGGCGGTGGCGATGGTATGCTGCTAAAGCCCGAGCCGCTGTTTGCTGCGGTCGAAGCAGCCAAGGCGAACGACCCGGACGCCAAAGTCGTCCTGATGACGCCTCGTGGGCAACGCTGGAAGCAAGCCACGGCGCAGTTGTGGGCAGACAGTGGCAGCGGCTACATATTCATTTGCGGCCGCTACGAGGGCTATGACGAGCGTATTGTGACGCTTGTGGACGAACAGGTGAGTGTCGGCGACTTCGTGCTGACCGGCGGCGAGCTGCCCGCCATGACGATGATCGACAGCATCGTGCGGTTGATTCCTGGCGTATTGGGCGGTGAATCGAGCGCGGCAATCGAGAGCTTTAGCGACGGCGAGACGCTGGAATTCCCCCAATACACCAAACCGGCTGAATTCCGCGGCATGAAGGTGCCCAAGATACTGCTGAGCGGCAACCACGGCGAAATCGCTAAATGGCGCAAAGAAAACTCCCCCAAGGCCGATAAAGAATAAAACAAAAGGCCCGTCACAAGGACGGGCCTTTTGTTTGGAGAAGTTGCTCGAAGCAGCCTTCGTTGACGACTGTTTCGATATATGACGGCGGCCAACCGGGAACTCGGCGCCCTCGGCGAGGCAGTTGAGGTCAGCATTGCACCGTTTCCGCAGGTAAATGCGGGCCTGGTTGGCGTAGTGCTCACACACCTTTTCCTCGTCGAGCTTGGCGTTCAACGCGTTCAATTGCCCCTCGTATTCAAAGAGGAAATCAGCTGGCTTGGGCAGAATGGCCTGGACAAAATCAGGCGGCATTCCGAACCAGCCGACGAACGGGTCGCAACAGCTGAGCTGGATATCTGACATGTTTCTCCTAGTGGGAAGGTGCAAAAGTATAAAGAATATTATACAAAAAACTCATGACTATGTCAATACGTGGCTTCCCGGCAAAATAGAAACACCCCGGTATGGTCGGGGTGTCTCCTGTTGTGGTGGATATCGTAGAGCGATTAGTCACAACATATTTTTTGTACAGAAGTACATTTTTTTTGGAGTGTATGTTTGTTTTTGTAACTTTCGCTGGATTAACAATACATGTTGTCTGGCTGAAACACAAGCATTGTGACGAAAAAAACAACGTTTCGCTTATGCTATAGCAACTTATGTTTGCCACTAACCAGGTTGTTCGTAAGGTTTTTGATGTCCACTGACAGGGCAATCCACAGGGGCCCGCTCAGCAGCGCATATAAACCGATAATCCAGACAAACGCGACGCCGCCGGCGGCGGGCTGGTACAGCATAAAGATTCCCGCGACGATGGCCAGGGCGCCGGAGATAATCAGTAAGGTTTTGGTTATTGCTGTCGCGCGGTCGTCGGAAAGGACGGCGACAATTTCAAGCACGCCGATGAAGATGAAGCTAAAGGCAACGAGGAGTATCAACGCCGTGAATGAAACATTGGGGTGGCGGAGCAGATAGACACCAACTGCTATTTGGAGAACACCGAGTATCAGCGTCAGTACCCAGGCTTTGTGGCGACTAATCGCGATAATCCCCTGGTATAGCATTACCAAACCACTGATGAGAATGTACACCCCGAACAGGTAGACAAACGTTATGAGCGACAGTCCGGGCCAGAATACACACGCGATACCGAATAGTATCGCCAGCACACCTCTCAGTGTCAGCACCCACCAGTTGCTTTTCCAATAAAATAAGTCGTCAGCTATGTCCACGTCAACCCTCCTTGTTAACCGTTAGCAATAAAAAGACACCTGTAATCGGTGTCACCACTGCGTCTCAGGTCAAGCACACGTTTTACTATGTCATGTCTGCTCCAAATCTCGTAGAAGTGCTCTTTCATTCCACCCTCCTTCCACAGTGGTCATATATCTATTGTTATCCTTATTTTAGCTGGTGTCAAATTTGTGTAAAAATGTACAAAAATGTACAAATCTGCTTGGCGCCACATTATAGTTTCGTTTAGGCGGCATGATATTCCGAACGGCAAACTCTGCCGCAAACTGCTATACTATCTGCATATGGTTCAGTTCGCCAAAGCAACCAAAGCCCCCCAGCCGCGCAACCAAAGCGTGACGTGGGTATCGATGACCTACGTCGCCATCCTCGTGATAATGGCCGTGGCTCAATTGTTCGGGTTTGAGGATTTCATCCCGTTGATCCAGAGCTATGATTTGCCGGGCGGTTTTGGCACAGCCACGCTCGTCGGCTGTCTGATTGTCTATATCGAGATCTTTGCGCTGCCGTTTTTGCTCCGCATGCCGCTCAGCCCGCCGATGCGGTGGATGAGCCTCGTTTGCGGTCTGCTGGTACCTCTGGCGTGGATAAAGCTGACGATTGCCGGGCTTTCCAGCAACGCCGCGGTGACCAATAGCGGCCTGCTCGGGGCAAAAGTTACCGTCCACGGCGGGACGGCCGAATTAGTCGTATCGCTGATACTCCTTGTGTTGGCCGTCTGGTCAGTCTGGGGTCTGTGGCCCGTACGTAAAAAGTGAAGTATATCACCCCTACCAGCGGGCGGATGACGTAATCTGAATTTAGGAGGTAGGTATGCTGAAAATCGACACAATCGAGCGAACGCTGGGCGGGTGGTACAAAAACGCCCCCCATTTACCGAGAACCATTCGCCAGTGGCTGGCTGATAACATCTGGTGGTTGGCGCTGATTGGCGCCGTTGTGAGCATCCTGGGCCTACTGGTAGTCGTACCGATGTTAATCGGGGTAATCACGCTCTCTACCAACGTGCCGACGAACGCCGCGCAGTTATATAGTTCCACCTATCCCGAAACGTACGGCGGCCTGACGTGGCTGAGTTTATTTCTCTCGCTGATTGGGTATATCGTCACGACAATCCTGTTGGCTGCCTCGATTAGCCCGCTGAAGCACAAGCACAAGCAAGGCTGGGAACTGCTGCTTTGGTCGTATCTGATCAATTTCATCCTCAATGTGATCAGCGCGCTGGTCGTGCTCAATATCCCTAGTCTCGTCATGTCCATTATTTCGGCTGCGATTGCCGGCTATCTGCTGTTCGAGATTCGCAGCTTCTTTGACGGACGCCTCGATATCGTTAAGAAAATCAAAAAAGCCTAGCTATTTTTTGTCCTCGGACGGCTATATTTTGCCTTCATCGTCGACATCAAGCTCGATGCCATTCGCCGTGTGGAGGAATAGGTTGGCAATTATGGATAGTAGTGCACCATACAGCCACCCGAACAAAAAGGCGATAAGCGGGAAGACGACGAGACAAAACAGGGCAACACCAATACTGCCAGCGATTTTTTGAAATACATTCCACTCCGAATCAGATAGGACTGCCGAAATTCCCCCAAAAATCGCAATAAATCCGAGCGCGAACCCCCATACTGCCTGCGCGACGCCAATAAACCGTGCAACCGAAGCAACACCCAAGCGACGAACTAATAATTTTCTCATGTGTTCCTCCCTATTATTTTCTCTATTCCACATATAGTCTCACTGGGCCGCCGTGTCAGTCGTCTATTTCACATGTTGGTAAACCCAGGCCGATGCCAAATGCCAGCGTATTTAAAAGCACTCCTGTTTGCTATAGTGGGGGTATGAGTGAGATGCCGAAATTCGATGACGACACGCCGCAGATTGAGCGCGACTTGGTGACAGACTTCTATAATGACCGTGAGGTGCGTGTCGCACCGATCCGCGAAACGGCTGACGAGCCGTTTTCGGCATCGATGGATCGGACCGCGAAACGGGTGCTGGAAATCATGAACAAGTACAAGTTGTACGATCTGGCTGATAGCAGCGAGCAAGTCATCAGCAACGTGAAGTACTTCGTGGATAGTGACTGGGACGGCTGGATGTATTCCGTCCGCATGCAAAAACGCGCTGACTAACCTTTGTGTATCCGTTAGTAAGATGGTATAATCTTTCAGAAGTATTGGGGATTGGCCAAGCGGTAAGGCAGCGGCTGTCCGAGGCCGCAGGCCGAGAAAATTATCATGAGTCCCTTAGGGACCAGAACTTCACAATAAGTGTCCGCGATGACGGTAAACTAGGAACAGTATTGGGGATTGGCCAAGCGGTAAGGCAACGGGTTCTGGTCCCGTGATCGGGGGTTCGAATCCCTCATCCCCAGCCAAGAGTGACTTTTTCTAAATCCACCATAATATCGTATGGTGGATTTAGCTTTATAACAGGGATAACGTTGTCCCCGGCACGCAGGTTCAACAGTAGGTTATTATAGAAAATATCTTCCTCCATTAGATCATGCATTTTTAAGTAGGTTTCCAGATAGGAATGCACTAGTTCAACAAATTCTTCGCGGGTTGGCAAAGGTGCGTTAAGTTGCGCTAATTCTTCCTTAATCTCCTGCTGTTTGGCTTTGTAGCCGGTTAGTAGCGACTCGTAGCGCTCGATGCTGCCTTTGTGGTACTTGTTGTATTCGTCCAAGTAATCGGCATGCATATTGATAAATTTATCGTATTGTTTTTGTGAATCTTTAATGTCGTCATTGGCCTGACGCAGTTTACGGTGGGCTATGGCTTTGTCGGTAGCAATCTTTTGCTCTAAGCGCCCAATATATATCTTGTGGGCTTCCACTGTATTCTTCGTTAGGTTACGCAGAACGAGCTCAATGGCCTGCGATATGTAGATCAGTCGTATGGCTTTAGGTAGTGAGTTTTTGCCATACTTTTCCATACACTTATCTTTCGGAAGGTATCTATCGCATGCTTTATTGCGACAGTAAAAGCTGATCATATATTTGCCCGCGTTCTTGCCTTTTTTAATCATGGTGCGCTGGAACACCATCACGCTGTCGCAGAAGTCGCAGATGACCTTTCCGCGCAAGATGCCGACATCGAGTCTTACAGCCGCATTAGCGTGACCGACATATTCTTTATTAAACTGTTCGGCAGCCTTTTTATTGATAATAATGTACTCATCGGGTGTCATGAGCGGCATGAAGTTATACTGCTCATTGAGATTGGCTATGCGAGAGCCGTGCTTGTAGACACCAGTATAAAAAGGATCCGAAAACATCTTGCCGACCGCTTTATTATCCAGCTTCACAAGCCTCGGGTTGTCGTCCAACAGCTTTCTTTCGGTGAGATGCGAATCGTTTAGGAAGTCCGCGACTTCCTGCTCCGTCTTGCGCTCGTAGGCTCGCATAACAATAGCTCGACGCATTAGGTGCCAATTCAAATGATCAGGCATGAAGTAATGGTTGTCAGCGTCAACATAGTAGCCCCTCTTAAGGGTACCCATGTACCTGCCTTCGCTAACATTGCCAACGTTTCCACGCTTAACATCAACCGATAGCTTGTCTGAATACTGCTTTGATGTAGCAAACAAGATGCCAAGCATCATCTTGCCGTTCGGGCTGTTATCGAACTCATAAGTACAGAAGAGCAAATCCTGTATGAATTCTTCGTCCACCATCTCAATTACTTCACCGGCTTCTTTCATGTTGCGAGAGATGCGGTCGGGAGCCCAGGATATCAAGCCATGGTACTTGCCAATCTTAAAATCGCGCAGCATCTTATCAAATAACGGACGATTGCCAGACTTCTTAGCGGACGCTGACTCCACGATTATATCCTCGCTCCTTACGGTAATTCCCGCTCTCCTGGCTTTAGCGAGGCACTCTTCACGCTGATCGTCTAGCGAGCGGACCTGCCTATCTTCGGTATCTGTAGACTTGCGGCAGTAAATGACATAGCGGCGTTTTTCTTGCGGCAATATGCGTGCACTAACCTCGCTAGTCTTAGTAAAATAATCAGTTAAATCCTCGGGTGTGATTTTACTGTCCGGCAAATTAAACATATCCGGATCGCCTCTTAGGCCGGACTCAACTATTTGTGCTGTTTTTTCCAGTTGTTTTTGACTGACTGGGACGCGTTCCACCTTGCGCCTAGCCT
>Ga0335069_10002891_pt1 | contig 26195 bp, 18 predicted proteins | sample Lox_Sample_11_FD_206714 | JGI IMG/M metagenome (GOLD analysis project Ga0335069, IMG submission 206714) | Soil microbial communities from Loxahatchee National Wildlife Refuge, Florida, United States - Lox_Sample_1.1 | ecosystem: Environmental > Terrestrial > Soil > Wetlands | place: USA...
CCCTGCCAGATTGATATCGCGCACTTTGTCGCCCAGACCGAATCTTTCCAAGCGGAATCTGGCAGCCCCGAACGTGTTGGTTTCCACCACCTCCGCTCCAGCCCGGACGTACCCCAGGTGGACCTCTTTGACGAGCTGCGGAGCGGTTAGATTCAGCTCGTCAAAGCAACGGTTCAGGGAGATGCCCTTGGAATACAGCATCGTCCCCATCGCGCCGTCGCACACCACCGGGCGCTTGTCGATTCTCTCCAGGAAAGGTTCGCGCATCCCTTAACGAGTCTAGCATATCTTTCTCAAGCCCGAAGGCCTTGCGCCGCGCGTTGGACCATCTGAGCTTTCACCGGCCCGAACAAACTGCTCTATACCAGGGAATAGGACACGGTCAAAAAGCCACTGACCGTCGCTACCCGCTCCGCTCGCCCGACACTCTGTCGGTGCGACGGATGGAAACAAATGACCGGGTGACAGAATGTCTTGCAGGAAAATGGGTTTTCCACAGGGGTTTTGCTGTCCAAGCACGGAGTTTTGCGCCGAACATGACGCGATTCTGTGGGCCTAAACCGGTCGGCGCAAGGCGCCGCTTCGAGGTTGGGAAACCCGGCCAACCGGAGGCCTGTGCCGGGCAAGACAAAGGGTGAGATGCAATGGGCGGGGATTGCTTATGTGGGGAGGAAGTCGCAGGCGAGCACCAGCGCGTCCTCGACGGGGTCGCGATAGTACTCGCGGCGCGTGTATAACGGCCGGAATCCCGCCGATGTGTATAAGGCCAACGCGGGTTGGTTGGAGGCGCGGACCTCGAGGAAAGCGCTTTTCACCCCGTCCCCGCGCAAGATGCGGAGCGCCTCCGCGACCAACGCGCCGGCAATCCCCCTGCGCTGGTGCGAGGGGGCGACGGCGATGTTGCGTAATTCAGCTTCGTCCGACACGCGGTGAATCGCCACGAAGCCCACGATCTCCGGCGGCCTCGCGCCTTCGAGTTCGACGACAAGAACCGTTCCACCGGGATTCCGCGCCAGGTGGAAGTAGTCTTCCGCCCGCCACTGCGCCGCCAGCGGACACTTCACCTGGATGGCGTGAACCGCCGCCACGTCGTCATCTGCGAGGCGCCGAATCAAGACGGGTTTCTGCATCCGGGCGGCGAATATAATAGGCGTCAAGTTCGGCTGGCAAGCAAGGACGATTAGATTGTTCCCGCTTCCAGGCAATATCAGCGATGGAGTCCACCAGTGTTCCTTCGATGGCTTGCCATTCGAGTGAACCGGGCAGGCAGGCACGAAGTTCGGCGGCGGGGTGGTCGTGGGCGCGCACCAGGCATATGCCGCGTTCACCGCTCTTCAGGCGCTCTTCCAGAAGCGCCGCCAGAGCTTCCGGCTTGAGGAGCCAGCCTGCATCCGCATGTTCGTAATCTTGTCCCGTGACGCTCGCTGAGCCGGAGGGAATGCGGCGGAAGTTGCCCAGGTAGAATTCACCCCGCCGCGCATCCAGAATCGGGAAGTACCAACGGGGACCGCACGATTCCTGAGAAGCCGGTGCTTGCTCCCCCTCGAGCCGCCCCGGCCTGCATACAGGGGTCTCGGCGAGTCTCGCGTCTCGAGTTACGAGTCGCGAGCCCCGAGTATCGAGTTCGCGTTTGTTCACCATGGCTTGCAGTATCGAAACGCCGCGCACCGGGCGGTCAAATGCTCTACCCCAGGCGCGCGCCGCGGCCAGCCCAATGCGAATTCCGGTGAACGAGCCCGGGCCATTGGCGGCTCCATAGACGTCGATCTGACGAAGTTCCAGGTGGGACAGGGCGAGCACCCGTTCTACCATTTCGAATAAGGAAACGGAGTATTGGTTGGCCGAGCCATCATGTGAAACGAACGCCAGGCACTCCGCGTCCCGGAAGACGCCCACGCCCCCCTTTTCGCTGGTCGTGTCAAAAGCCAGAATCAGCATCGAGTGACATTATAGCGATTATGACTTGGGGATGGACGATTATGACCCGAAGTGCGGCGACCCGCCGCCGCAGCCGCGCCAAATCGCTATGATAGAATAGGTAAGTCGCAGCATTGCAAATCTGTTATCACCCTGATCGACTCTCATGAGTGAAGTCGCGCGCTCCCCATCCCGGCCGCTCGAGTTGACCGAACTCCTGACCCTGATGATCGAGGTCAGCGAGCGAATCAATTCCACCCTCGATCTCGACGAGTTGCTTCGCCGTATCGCGGAGATCGTCAAGCGCGCCATCGATTATGAGGTTTTTGCCATCCTTCTCCTCAACGAGAAGACGCGGGAGTTGCGCGTGCATTTCAGCCTCGGCCATCCTCCCGAACTGATTCGCGGCCTGCGCATCAAGGTGGGAGAGGGTATTGTGGGCCGGGCCGCGCAGACGCGCCGTTCTGTGCTGGTCAATGATGTAGGAAGCGACCCCACCTACATCCCCTCGTTGGCGTCAATTCGCTCCGAACTGGCTGTCCCCCTTATCTTCAAGGGCCGCTTGATCGGTGTTATTGACCTGGAATCTGTTCAACCGGATTATTTCAATGACTCCCACGTCAGCCTGCTGGAGTTGCTGGCCAGCCGTATGGCCATGGCCATCGAAAATGCGCGGCTCTATCGGCGGAGCCTGCGCCAGGCGCGCACGCTCCAGTTGCTGAATGAAATCAGCCGCGAGCTCAGTTCCGTACTGGTCTTGAACGAATTGCTGCGTAAGATCGGTACGCTCACCAAGCGGCTGGTGGATTACCACCGATTTGGCATACTCCTGGCCGATGACCAGGCGCATACATTTAATGCCGTAATCTCTCTCAAGCAGGATGAACGCATGCCCGAAAAGACCTCTGTCAATTTCGACCAGGGCATCGTGGGGGCGGCGGTGAGCCTGCGCCAGCCGGTGGTGGTTCCGGACGTCAGTAAAGACAAGCGCTACATCTGCGTGAACCCGGAGACTCGCTCCGAGATGACGGTTCCGCTGATCTATCGTGACCGCGTGATCGGGGTGATTGATTTGGAAAGCCCGCACCTGAATTACTTCAACGACGAGCACGTGCGGATCTATTCCACCCTCGCGCCGCAAATTGCCATCGCGATTGAGAACGCGCGTCTTTACGAGCGCGTGGCCCGCAGCGAGGCGCGACTGGAGCGGGACCTGCGCCGGGCCCAGGAAATCCAGATGCATCTGATGCCCGGGATCGCGCCCAAGATTCCCGGTCTCGATGTGGCTTTGCACTTCCAACCGGCGAGGGAACTGGGGGGTGACCTTTATGATTTCCTCTCTTACGGGAGGGAGCGGCAGGTTATCGTGGTGGGCGATGTGAGCGGCAAGGGCGCGCCGGCGGCACTTTATGGGGCCATGGCCAGCGGCACTTTGCGCAGTCTTGCGCCGCTGAAGCTTCCACCGCCTGACATGATGAAGCGCCTGAACCTCATGTTCCTGGAGCGGAAGATCGAGGGCCACTTTATTACCCTGACCTACGCCGTATGGGAGCCACGCACCAAGGTCCTCTCCCTTGCCAACGCCGGCATGCCGCTTCCCATCCTTGTCCACGATGGGGTGTGCCGGGCGATTCACGCCGAGGGTGTTCCCCTAGGCCTGCTCGAGCACACCGAGTACCAGCCCGTAACCCTGAACCTGGAGTCAGGAGATTTGCTGGCGTTCTTTTCCGACGGCATCACGGAAGCCAACAACTCTCAGCAGGAAGAGTTCACTTCGCGACGCCTGGAGAACGTCTTGCGCCAGCACGCGCAGAAGCCGCCCGGAGAGATCGTCAGCGCGGTATTGGATGAAGTGCGCAAGTTCGAGGGGGGCCGTCCCCAGCGCGATGATCAGACACTGGTGCTGCTCAAGGTGCGCTGATCGAAAGGCGCCAGTTGTGGATGGTCAGGAAGCTGCCTGCGGGGGATGAACCGCAGAGAGTTGGATCGGCCAGCGCGCCTTTACCCTTCATTATCTACCACATGGGGCACTAAAGAGATAACATGGCTGAATTAAGTAATTATGCATTCAACTATCATGCCGGCGTATTCTGCTGCGAGGACCTGTCCCTGGAGGACCTTGCCGGCCGTTTCGGCACGCCTTTGTATGTTTACAGCGAAAGCACCATACTGCGCAATTACGAAGGGCTGCGCGGGATTCTCGGGGGAATTTCCGGCCTGATTTGTTACTCGGTCAAGGCCAGTTCCAACCTCCGCATCCTCGGCCTGCTGCGCCGGGCCGGGGCCGGTTTCGACGTGGTCTCCGGGGGAGAGCTGGCGCGGGCGTTGCGTGCCGGGGCGGCGCCGGGATCCATTGTCTTTTCCGGGGTAGGGAAAACACGGGAGGAGATTGATGCCGCGCTGGCCGCCGGCATCCTGATGTTCAACGTCGAATCGGCAGGTGAACTTGAGGTTATAGAAGACCGCGCACGTGCTCTCCAGAAAGTCGGGCGCATTTCTATGCGGGTGAATCCGGATGTGGAAGCGGACACGCATCCTTACATTTCCACGGGGCAGATGATTCACAAGTTCGGCGTACCGAAGGATGAAGCCCCGGAACTCTATCGTCGCGCCGCTCGTTCGCCCCATTTGAAGGTCCACGGCGTGGCTTGTCATATTGGCTCCCAGATCCTGGATGTCGAACCCTTTTGGAAGGCGCTGGATGAGATCCTTGCGGTGGCCCGAAGCCTGGCGGCGGAGGGAATCAAGGTCGAAGTGCTCGATTTGGGCGGCGGGTTCGGAATCTCCTACGGCCCCGAGCCGCCACTGGATTTGCAACAGTTGGCGCGTGGCCTGGAAGCGAGACTGGGTGCGGCTTCGCTGCGCCTCATCATTGAGCCCGGACGCGCTCTGGTGGGCAACGCGGGCGCTCTCCTTACCCGGGTGCTCTATGTCAAGCAAAACCAGCGCAAGAATTTCGTGGTCGTCGATGCCGGCATGAATGATCTGATGCGTCCGACCCTCTACGGCTCCTATCATGAGATCGTTCCCGTACGCGATCAGGCCGCCAAGAGATTACAGGCTGACGTCGTGGGGCCGCTGTGCGAGAGCGGTGATTTTCTGGCACAAGACCGCGATATGCCCGACGTTCAACCCGGCGATCTTCTGGCTGTCCTGACCACCGGCGCATATGGCTTCGTTCTGTCCTCCAATTACAACACCCGTCCGCGGCCCGCCGAGGTCCTGGTGCGCGGGACGGAGGCGGAATTGATCCGCGCGCGTGAAACCGTGGAAGACCTGTGGGCAGGCGAGACGCCTTAAAATCCGGGTATAATCATCTGGGGCAACAAAGAGGGCGAACCGCCATGGCCATTACAGAGCCTGGAAATCAGGGAGGAGGCATCCTGCCATGAAGTCAATCACACTAGTGGCCTGCATCCTGGGAGCATGCCTTGGGGTGAGTTTGCTGGCCACGGATGGCCCATCCTCAACCGCGGGTTCATCGACCTGGAGCGGGAGGGCAGCCGCCTCCTATCTGGACGGGCGGATGGTCTGGTGGATCGGCTGGCCAGTTGCGGCCCGCGACCACGGAACGTTTTGCGTTTCCTGCCACACTGTGCTCCCCTATGCCATGGCCCGCCCTGCCTTGCGCGCCACCCTCTCCGAACAAGAGCCTTCGTCGACGGAGCGCCAGCTGCTGGACAATGTCACCAAGCGCGTGCGGCTGTGGAAAGAAGTGGAGCCTGCCTACCCCGACGAGAAGAGAGGTTTCCCCAAGACCGCAGAATCGCGCGGCACGGAGTCCGTTCTCAACGCGGTAATCCTGGTGGGTTATGACGCGCTCGCCGGTACCCTGAGCCCCGACGCACGGCTGGCGCTCGAGAACATGTGGGAGCAGCAACTACCGACAGGGGATGCCCGGGGAGCTTGGAACTGGTTGCAGTTCCACAACTCGCCTTGGGAGGGAGATTCGCAATACTACGGGGCCACAATGGCAGCGCTGGCGGTGGGAAGCGCGCCCGGCAACTATCAGGCCACTCCGGAGATCCGCGAGCATATGGAATTGCTCCGCGATTACCTTGGGCGGGAGCGCGAGTCACAGGCCCTGATCAATCGCGTCATGCTGCTTTGGGCATCCACCAAAGTACCCGGGCTGCTGACGCCCGCCCAACGGAAGTCCATAGTGGATGAGGTCCTCGCCAAGCAGCAGGCGGACGGAGGCTTCAGCCTCTCCGCGTTCGTGGAGGGATGGAAGCGGCACGACGGAACGCCGCAAGAGACGAGAAGTGATGGCTATGCCACCGGAGTCGTCACGTTCGTGTTGCAGCAGGCGGGCATGGGGCCCGACCAGCCGCAAATAAGACGCGGGCTCAATTGGCTGGAGCAGAATCAGGACCGGTCAGAAGGCAGATGGCTGGCTTATTCGCTCAACAAACAGCAGGATCTGTCTTCCCCCACCGGCCACTTTATGAGTGACGCAGCCACTGCTTTCGCTGTGTTGGCCCTGCAATACGCGAACCAGCGACCTCAGAGCCGCAAGGAAATTGCAGCGCATTGAGCGTGCTGCTTACTGCCTTCTGGTTCCTACCGCTCCCCCCACTTCAACTTCTTCTGAAGAATCTGAAAGTAGGGTGTGGATGGCGGCCGGACCAAGTCCACGCAGGAATCGGCTTTGCGCATTCGCACCTGGTCTTCGCTGTGGGTAGCGATTCCCACCTGTCCGTCCACGGTCAGGTAGGCAGCCTCGCGCTGGCTCTTTACCGTCACCTCCAGATGCACCGAGTTGGGAAGCACCAGCGGCCGGTGGGTGAGGGTGTGAGCGCAGATGGGAGTTACTACGAAAGCCTCAACCGACGGTGTAACGATGGGCCCTCCCGCCGCCAGGGAGTAGGCGGTTGAACCTGTGGGGGTGGAGACAATCAGGCCGTCCGACTTGTAAGTTGAAACCAGTTCGCCGTTGGCCCGCAGTTCAAAGTCGAAGATCCGCGCAATGGCTCCCTTGTTCAAGACCACATCGTTCAAGGCCAGGAACGTCGTCAGGACTTCATCGGTGCGAATCAACTCGCCTTCAATCTGCACCCGGCGGTCGGTCTGATGTGCGCCGGCCACCACCGTTTCCAGCGTCGGATAGAGTTCCTCGCGCGTGATTTCGGTGAGAAAGCCCAGACCTCCCAGGTTCACCGCCAGAATGGGAACCGGTTTGCGGTTCAGGGCGCGCGCCGTGGCCAGGAGCGTGCCATCGCCGCCCAGGACGATCAGCAAATCGACCTGGTCCGGCATTTCATTGCGGGTTAGGCACCGGTCCTTTGTCTTCATGATGGCGCCCGTTTCCTTGTCGATGAACGCCTCAATGCTCCGCTCCCGGAGCCACACCAGCAAGTCCGGAACAATCTCACGGACTTCTGCCTTCTTCGGTTTGGAGATAATGCCGACTCGCTTAATGGGCATGGCAGTTCATATCCTACAGTGGTTATTGGGCAGTGGCTAGTGGTTAGACACACAGCGCAGGCAGCGAGCCATCGGCAACGAACCCGCCGCCACTTTCTTCCAGACTGCATGGATGAAGAACTCGCGGTTACCCTCCGCCCCCGGCAGCGGGCTCTCCATTGACATTAAGCCGCTGAACCCCAGTTCGAGCAGCACCCGGGAGACTTTGGCCACCGCTTCCTGATGCTGGGCCGGGTCGCGGACGATGCCGCCTTTTCCCACCTGGCCTTTTCCCACCTCGAATTGTGGTTTGACCAACACCAGCAATTCCGCGGGTGAGGCCACCAGGGGAATAAGCGGGGGCAGGATCAAAGTAACCGAGATGAAGGAAACATCGATGGTCACCAGTTCCACCTGCATCCCGATTCGGTCGAAAGTGAGGTAACGGGCGTTGGTCTTCTCCATCACCACCACACGCGGGTCGTGGCGCAATTTCCAATCGAGCTGATTGGTTCCCCCATCTACGGCGAACACTTTTGCCGCGCCGAGCTGAAGCAGGCAATCGGTGAAGCCTCCGGTGGAGGCGCCGATGTCGAGGCACACTTTGGCGTCGGGATTGACGCGAAAGTGCTCCAGCGCCCCCTCCAGTTTCAGACCGCCGCGACTTACATACTTGGGAGGCTCGCCCAGCAGGCGCAGAGTTGCCTTACCGTCGACCAGTGTGCCGCACTTCTCCTGCTTCTGTTCATTCACCAGGACCTGTCCCGCGAGAATAAGGCCTTGTGCCCTCTCGCGCGAATTCGCCAGCCCGCGCTCTACCAAAAGGCGGTCCAAGCGAATCTTCTCGGTGCGGACGCGCGCCATTGTAGTCTCACGTTATAGAATTCAGGAGTTAGGAGGTAGGAATTGACAAACCGGGGAGTCTCATGACTTGATCCTCCATCCCAGCTCCTAACCCGTGCTTTTCATCCCAAAAGCAATACCGCCAACGGTAATCTGCAGAAGATGCAAAAGCGCGGAGTCCTTGGTCTCCGGGCGTCCCGACTTCTGTTTCCCGGCTCCTGGCTTCTGCCTTTCGCGCCGGCGCCAGCGTTCCAGGAAGCGAGTTTGCAGAAAGTTGAGAGGGTCGACATACGGATTGCGCAGGCGAATGGACTCCGCCAGCACATGCTGGCCTTCCAGAAGCTTGGCCGATCCGGACGTTTCCAGCACTCCCCGCACGCTGCGATTGTACTCCTCCTCGATGTGCCGGAAGATCCTCCTGCCCAGTTCACGGGGGCGCACCAGGGCCGCATAGAGGCTGGCGATATAAAGGTCCGTCTTGGCCAGAGAGTGTTCCGCATTGTTGATCAGGTTGAAGAAGAACGGCCAGCCCTCATGCATGCTGCGCAGGATATCCAGCCCATGGGGACCGTGGTCGCGTTGGAACTTGTCCAGAGCGTGACCGAGGCCGAACCACGCGGGGAGCAGGTGCCGCGATTGCGTCCAGGCAAAGACCCAGGGGATGGCCCGCAGATCGCGCAGGTCGCCGGCTCCCCATCGCCGGGCGGGGCGCGAGCCAAGACGTATCTGCTCAATCAAATCGATGGGTGTGGCCTGTCGGAAGTATTCCACAAAGCCCGGAGTGTTATAGACCAGCTTCCGGTAGAAGTCGCGGCTGCTGGCGGCAAGTTCATTGGCATAACCTTCCCATTCCGGAATTCTCGCCGCTTCAATCCGGCGGAAGTGCAGCAAGTGCGCGTCGAGCACGGAAGTGACCAACTGTTCGAGGTTCCTCTCGGCGATGGCAGGGGTTGAATACTTCAGGGACACCACTTCCCCTTGTTCGGTTATTCGCAGCCTGCCGCCCGGCGCTGCGAAGGGTTGCGCCTGGATGCTGCGATGGGATTGCCCCCCGCCCCGGTCAATGGTTCCGCCCTTTCCGTGGAACAGGGAAAAGCGAATGCCGTATTTCTCCGCCACTTCCCCCAGCCGTTTCTGAGCGTGGAAGAGTGCCCAGTTGGCCGCCACATAACCGCCGTCTTTAACGGAGTCGGAATACCCCAGCATCACCTCCTGAAAATCGTCACGGGTGTGCAAGATGCGGCGGTAAAGAGGATCGGCGAAGAGCTCTTCCATAATGCGCGGACCCCCATCCAGGTCGTCAAGGGTTTCGAACAGGGGAATGATGTCCAAGTGGGAGTGCAGGCGGCCGCGGCGGGGTTCCACCAACCCGGTCTGTCGCGCCAGCAGGAGTACGTCCCACACATCCGCCGCGCACGAAGTCATGCTGAGGACGTAACGATGCGCGGCCGCTTCCCCGTTGCGCGCCTGGATGGTGCGGAGGGCGCGAAACTCCTCCAGCACGCGAAGGGTGCCGGAGGAGAAATCCGGCGGCAAGGGGGGCTGAAAGAGCACCCGCCGGATCGATGCGATGCGTGCTTCTCCGGGTTGAAGCGGCAGGCCGGCTTTGCCCAGAATCTCATCGGCCGCCGCCCGGGTGGCTTGAGAGTGGGTGCGGAAATCCAGGCTGGCGCCGTGAAAGCCGAAAACCTGCAAAGCTAACTGCAGGCGGCCGGGCCCCAGCCGCGCCATTCGCGGGCTGGGGTAATCGGCCAGCAGATTGGTCAGTTTGCGAAGCTCGCCCGCAAAATCCTCCGCAGCCGCATAGGCCCCCGGAGCACGTTCCATGGTGCGCTCGAGCCGCCACATCATGATCCGCAGCTTGCGGCGGAAGAGTTCGCCGGGTTGGTCCAGGGCAGCGAAAGCCTGCGTGGCGGGGAAGCGCCGCATGTCCCGCATGATCTCGCGGCGCAGGGACGCTTCCGAGGGATGATCGCGGCAGGGAAGTGACACCCACCCAAGCATGCGGCGGCACGCATCGCAATAATACCGGAGGATGCTGAGGCGCACCTTCTCCGCCGCATCCAGACTGGTCGCCGGAGTCACGAAGGGATTACCGTCCCGGTCCGTTCCCACCCAGGAACCAAAACTCAGGAAGGGCGCCGGTTGCGGCAGGCGCGGGTAGCTGCGCGTTACTTCCGCACTGAGCTTCTCCCAGAAAGTCCCCGCCAGGTCGTAAATGGTGCGTTCCAGGAAGAAACGGGCGTTTTCGCTCTCCATCTCCGGAGTGACGATGCCTTCCCGCACCTCGTCGGTGAGCCATAGCGCTTCCATCCACGCGTCGATATCCCGCTCCACGGCCTCGTTCATATCCCCACAGGCCGCATCCAGGGTTCTTCCCAGCCGCAGGAGGTGATTGAGAACGCTGCGGCGTTTGGCCTCCGTGGGATGCGCGGTGAGGACCGGCTCAATGTGCATGGAATCCAGGAGGCTCTTCACGGCGGCGGGGGGCACGCCTTGGCGGCGCAATTCGCTGAACGTGTGGCGCAACGACATGGGGGCGCCGCCCGCCTGCCGTTCATGCGCGCGCAGGCGGCGGATCCGCTCCCGTTCCTCGCAGAGGTTGACGAGGTGAAAGAAGAGACTGAAAGCGTGCGCGACGGCTGCGGCTTCCTCCACGGAAAGGCGGCCGACCGAGCGCTCCATGGCGCGCAGGGGTACACCCTGCCGGGTGCCGGCGTGGTCGGGACCCTGCCGGACCTGCTTGGCGACCTTCCGCAAGGCTTCAATTGCGGAAAAGACGGCTGGCCCCGACTGCTCGCGCACCATCGCGCCCAGCCGCGTGGTGAGGAACCGAACTTCGTGCCGTAATTGCTCGTTCATAACTTCAGTCGCAAGCGAAAGGTGACGAGTGACGTGCAAAAACCCATGGGCGCGAGTTTTCGCTCTACCATCGCCACAGCCTCAGTGGGCAAAACAGAGCCGCCTTAGCCGCAGATTTGGGGGCAGTTTTCAGTGCATTTTTGCTCAAAAAGCGCGATTGTCCACCAGACAGTTTGTCCATCCTCGACCTGTTTTCATACAGATAGTCGGTTCATCCTTCATTTTTAACATCTTTTTTGGGCCGCGCTTCTCCTCGCAGGGGCATCACGATAACGCGCTTCTTTTCAAAGGGTTGGCAATTTTGCGATTTCATGCATTTTGACCCACTTTTGCCCTAACAACCTGCTTTTTCATGAACATAGTCGCCCGCCTGAGGTTTTACGGAACTTTCCGCCAGATCATTGCAACTTCCCTATTTTCATAAACTTGAAAATCAGGACCTTTTCCGATGGATTCTCCAAATTCCTCCCTAACTACCTATTTTTCATCGATATAGTCGCCTGTGAACCGTTTTGGTGATTTCCTTGCCCCCGCGCTCATGCAGTAAGGGACGAGGCTGCGGGTTTTGACCTCGACCGGGATCCTCTCCCCACACCGGCACGTTGGCGTCCATAGCCTAGCATAGAGGCCGCCCATTCCCATCGCAGGCAAGACGTGTCGACATTCCACGCCGTTCCCCATTCCTGAATCGGATCTGCTCTGACTCCTGGCTCCTGACTTCCAACCCGTTGTCTCACCGCGTCCCGGTGGAGGGCCGTAGAGCCCGTTTTAATTCCCGGCGCAGCGAGTTCAGGTCCGGTTCGACCTGCAAGCGCTGGCTGTTCTCCTGATCTTCGGAGCGGTGGCGCATGATGTACTCGGTGTCCTTAAGCTGGTTGCCGGTCAGGATGCAGACAATGTCCGCGTGCCGTTCGATTTTTCCGGCCCGCACCAGCTTGCGCACGCCCGCGATGGTGGCGGCGGAAGCCGGTTCGCAGCCCACCCCGTCCTCGGCCAGGACGCGCTTGGCCTCAAAGATCTCCTCATCCGTCACCGATTCGCAGAACCCGCCCGCCCAATCCAGCACCCGCCGGGCTTTCTTCCAGTTGGCGGGATGGCCGATGCGAATGGCGGTGGCTTCCGTGCGGGGATTATCGACCGCCAGCAGGTGCGGGGCCCCGGCACGCAAGGTTTGATAGAAAGGATTGGCGCCTTGCGCCTGGACGATGACGACGCGGGGTACCTTCTCGATGAATCCCAGCTCCTTAAGCTCGCGCAAGCCCTTGCCGACGGCGGATGAGTTTCCCAGATTGCCACCCGGGACCACGATGTAATCCGGAGGCCGCCAGGCGCGCTGCTCCAGCATCTCCGCCACGATGGTCTTCTGACCCTCAATCCGAAAGGGGTTGATGGAATTCACCAGATACAGCCCCAGTTCAGGAGCGATTTCGCGAAGCAGGCAGAAGGCTTGGTCGAAGTTGTCGCCCACTTCCACCACCAGCGCGCCAAAGTCGAGCGCCTGGGCCAGCTTGGCGGCGGAGATTTGCTTATAGGGAACAAACAGCAGCGCCTTCATACCGGCGCGCGCGGCATAGGCGGCCATGGACGACGAAGTGTTACCCGTGGAAGCGCACGCCACCATGCGGATGCCGCGAGCTTCCGCGCGCGTAATGCAAGCCGTCATGCCCAGATCTTTAAAGGAGCCGGTGGGATTATTGCCCTGGTGCTTGATGGTCAGGTGGACAGGGCCGGCCCACCATCCCGTCCGGCGGGTCCCCACCAGCGGCGTGGAGCCCTCGGAAAGCGAGATGATGCGCGCGGAGGAATCCACAAAGGGAATCAGCTCGCGGAAGCGCCATACCCCGCTGCGATCAATCGGCTCGCCGCTCAATCGGCGCTGGTGCCAGATGCGCCGGAGTTGCTCCGGTTCGAAGGGATCGAAATCGTATTTCACATCGAGCAGGCCGCCGCAGAATGCGCAGGCGTGCAGGTCCTTCCTGGGGTCCTGACGGCGCCCGCAGGCTTCCTCGATGCACTGGAGATAGGCGGAAGACATGGCGGCGGTAGTCGGCAAACGGTAGACGGAGGACGGGGGCACCCCTTCCTTGGTATCCACCGCTTACTGTTCTCCTTCTCCTGACTCCTAACTCCTGGCTCCCGACTCCTGAAGTTGGAACTCCTGGTGAATCACTTTCACGGCTTCCTTGACGTCGGAAGCCTTAACGGCGAAGGAAATGCTCAATTCGGACGAGCCTTGCGCGATGGCGATGATATTGATCCCATGCCGTCCCAGGGCGGCGAAGGCTCGGCCGGAGAGGCCCGGAGTGCCCTTCATATTCTCGCCGATCATCACCACAATTGCCACGTGGGGCATGACTTCGATCGCCACCCGGTCATCGTGCAGCATCTCCAACTCAAAAGTCTTTTCCAATTGGGCTTTCACCCGGCGCAGATCGGCATCGTGCACGGCAAAGCAGAGCACATTATCCGCGGATGATTGCGTGACCATCAGCGTGGGGATGTCATCCAGGCTGAGTGAGCTGAAGGCCTTGGCCGCAAGCTGCGCGAAGCTGAGAGATTCCTTGCCCGTGACGGTGAGAATGTCGGCTTTACTGACCGAGGTGATGGCTTTTATGCCCTTCTGGCTCTTGGTGGCTGAAGGAACAATGCAGGTGCCGGGACAAGCGGGATTAAAGCTATTCTTGATCCAGACCGGAATCTTCTTCTTCATTACGGGCTGGATGGTCTTGGGGTGTAGAACCTTGGCGCCGAAGAAGGAAAGCTCAATGGCCTCGCGGTAGGAGATTTCCGGCAGAATCCGCGCCTCCGGGACCAGCCGCGGATCGGTGGTCAGGACGCCATCGACGTCCGTCCAGATCCAGACCTCGTCGGCGTCCAGCGCGGCGCCCACAATCGTGCCACTATAGTCGGACCCGCCCCGCCCGAGGGTTGTGCAGGCTCCGCCGCGGGTGGCGCCTCGAAAGCCGGTGATAACCGGGACGGCCCCCCGCCGGCGTAATCCCGCCAGGCGCTGCCGGGTCTTGGCATTGGTTTCATCGAAGATGGGGGCCGCGTTGCCGAAGTTGTCGTCGGTAACAATCAACTCGGTGGCATCCACGGCTTCGGCGGGAGTGCCACGCGACCGCAGAATAGCCGCCACCAAATGCGCGGACATCACCTCGCCCAGGCTGGAGAGCGTGTCCATCGCCCGCGGCGTCACTTCGCGCACCAATGAGAAGCCGGAGCAGAGGTTCTCAAAGTCGGTCACGGAGTCGGCAAGCCGGGGAAGCACCGCAGCCTGTTCGGCAGCTTGCAACAGTTGGTCCGCCACCTCCCGGTGACGGCGGGCCAGTTCGCGCCGCACGTTCTTCCAATTCTCGCGATCGCCCTGGCTGGCCTCGTTGGCGGCGCGAATCAGCATATCCGTGACGCCTCCCATGGCGGAAACGACCACGGCCACCTCCGCCCTTTGAGCATGATCCGCTACGATCTCTGCCACATTCTTCATCCGCTCCGCGTTACCGACGGAGGTGCCGCCGAATTTCATGGCAATGATCGGCCTCTTGCTCTTGCTCGCGATGGGATTTTCCTTGACCATGGTCTTCAATTCCTCAGGTTTCATACTCAGCGATCGGGTAAGCGAATCTATAGGGAGCAATCGTCGTAAAGCTCTATTGGCCGTTACCGTGATCTCCCCTGGCCCCAGGGGACACAGACTCGTCCCGCCCGGCTTCGCGAACCGAAACGCTGCCGCTCCGGCTCGCTAGCGAGTAGTGCTCGTATTCGTTAAGGTGGGCGCAGCGGGAGGGGCCGTCTTGGTTGACTCGCGCACAACTTCAATAAAAACCTTGGTGGGGAGTGACAGGTAGCGGTCCCGGCGATAGACCAGACCCAACTCCCGGTAAATCTTCTGGCCATCCAAGGGGATCAGTTTCAAAAGACCCGCGGCCACTTCCGTCTGTACATAGGCCCGGCTGATCAGTGAGATGCCCAGGCCGGCGCCTACAAACTTCTTGATGGTTTCCACGCTCGCCAGTTCCATGGAGATCTGTATGCGATCGCGCTGCCCCCGCAGCAGGCGGTCAATGACCACGCGCGTGTGGCCCGTCTTGGGCAGGATCAGGGGATGCTGGGCGAGTTCCTCCACGGTCACGCTCTTGTTCTTGGCCAGCGGATGAGACTTGGGCGCCACCACCTGCACTTCGTCGCGAAAGACCGGGATCACTTCCATGTTGGTGGCCGTCATCGGGAGCGTGACGATCCCAAGGTCCACCGCTCCCTCCTGGACCTTCTGGAGGATCTTGTGGCTGAAGTTCCGGTAAATGCTGATTTGGACCAGCGGATAGAGCTGCTTGAAGCGGGCAAAGGTCTTGGGCAGTACGTAGAGGCAGGTCGCTTCATTGGCGCCGATGTAGAGTTTGCCTCGCGGGGTCTGATTCAACTCCGCAATCGCCTGCAGAGCTTCCCGGTGCATCAGCAGCATCTTCTCCGCATAGCGGTACAGAATCTCCCCGGCGGGGGTTGTCAAGACCTTCTTGCCGCTCCGGTCGAAAAGCTTTTCCCCGCATTCCTGCTCGAGCAGGCGAATCTGCGCGCTGATGGCGGGTTGCGTGCGAAACAATTTCTCCGCCGCGCGGGAGAAACTCTGTAGTTTCGCCACCTCTAAGAAACTGCCTAATTGGTCATAGTCCATTGTGTTTGCAGGTCTGCCAGCAATCATTGTAACAAATCGAACGATTCAGCGGGCAGGAATTGTGGAGCTGCCCGGCGACTTTTCCAGGACGGAAATGCGAAGCGACTGCAGCCAAAGCACTGAAGCAAACAGGAAGACGACCACGGCAAGGGGCGACCAAACGCCATACGCGGCTTGCAGAATGAGGTACCAGCCAATACGCCAGCCGAGATAGATTTCCTGGCCAAAGGAATAAACCAGCGCGGCAAAGGGGGCGGCGGCGAGGATCAAAAGGATCGCATTGGCGCACCGGCGCAGGACTCCCGCCGGACGAGACAGTGCGCCCGCCGCATAGGCAAGGCCGCCAAGGAACAGGCACATTGCGTAGGGATTGAGGAAGAAGCCGGTTAGCGCAACACACGCGACCCATAGGAAGAGAATGCGCTTCTTCCCGTCAAACGGCGCGGGGGTGACGGCCAGGCGGGCGCACAGCTTGTGTAATCCCACCGAGCCCGCGACGATTACCAGAGTCAGCGCGCCGAGAATGGCGGGAGGCAGGTGATAAAGGAAAGGGTCTTTGGGAGTGGCCGGGTAAAGCTCGTATCGCGGCAATAGATTCATCGCCGTCAGCGCATAGAGCAGGAGGACGGCCAGGCCGGGCGGAAGAATCCAACTTACAGGTTCAATGACCCTCCACGCCCGCCCATCGGAACCGCTGCCAATCAGGTTGCGAGCAGCAAAAATGGCTGCGATCAGAACAGGCAGCAGGAAGACGATTTGCATGGTGAGGACAAGACCGGCCGGCAGATAGCTCTGGGAACTCGTTTGGAAGTCCCCGCCGTTCCCAATCAGGTAAGGATATGGCCCCGGGGGAGCCGCGTTCGGTTCGGCCACCCGCGGCCTCGCGCTGCCAGGTGCGAAATCCGCGAACCCGTCGAGAGTTCGGACTGTCTGCTCCACAGCCGCCCCCATCATCTGAAAGGTGGCCGGCCGCAAATCGTGAAACACGTCGGCGGTGGTATGGTAGCGCGCACGCACCGCCTCGTTATCCGGCGTGAGGGTTTCCAGGTTGAGGGCGGGAATCCCGGCGCGCAGCAGCGGTCCCTGGTCCTCCGGGGAAATTTCCAGGGCGCGTCCGATCCATTCCCATGTTCCCGTTGCCTGCTCAATTTCGATGTTCTGCGCCCGCCCGGAGGCAATGACCAGTTGCCGGAGCCAAAGGGGCGTGTACCCGGAGAACTGTCCCATGCAGGCCATTTGGAGTGCGGTCGCCGGTCCCGCCGTGAGGTAATCGATGGAGATGACGGCCACCGCGCGGCGCAGCCGCAGGAAATTCACGAGTTCCCGCGCGCCAATCATTCCCCATTCTTCCGCGTCGGTGGCGGCGAGGATGAGGCCCCGCCGGTGCGGCCCCTCGCGTAAAACCGAAGCGAGTTCGAGCAATACTCCGACGCCGGAGGCATTGTCCTCGGCGGCCTGGTGGGAAGTGAATTGGCCATCGTAATGGGCGATGATCGCCACGCTCTCAGGGGATTCCCCCGGGAGAAAGGCAATCACGTTTTCCCCCTGAACCCGTTTGCCTTGCAGCCACATGGAAAAAGTCGGACGGTCGACCTGATAGCCCATCTTCTCGAGTTGGAGGGCCAGATAGGCTGCCGCCCGGCGCGAGGCGGATGTGCCGGTAACCCGGTCCGGATATTCTTCCGCGAGCACGCGGGCGAATTCGCTCGCCGCCGATCCCTCGAAGCGCACCGGGTAAGCGGGCACGGAGGGTATCGGAAGGGGCCGCGTTCCCCACCGGGCGCAGACCGCGATCAACAACCCGGCGGCGATGGTCACAAGGATGATTACGCGGCGCTGAGGGTGGGACAACATGAGCTCAGGACTCCGCAGCCGGCGGGGGTTGTAGCCGTCCGTAGCCCGCCAAGGTGGAAAGCAACCGTTTCAGGTCAAACCCGACCTCACGGAAGAGATCGCGGAGATCGCGCTCGCGTTCTTCCGGTTGCATGGCAATGAACTTTTCCGCCGGAATGTAGAAAGGATTGTCCCGCACCAGGGTGCCCTCCACCAGGAGGTGGCGATGGACGGCGAGGATGGAGAAGAGGTGGGGTATTTCTAGGTCCTCCGTGTTGTACCGGCACAGAGCCACGCTGGGATATTCTTTGACGAGGTAATTCAGGCGCGAGTGCAGCTCAAAGAACCCGGCGATCGAGAGGTCCGCCGGCTTGGCACTCACCCCCTCTTCCAGCCACCGGGCTGCCGGCGCCCGGGCCGCTTCCGCTTCGGCAAAGAACCGGTTCATCCAACCCAGCAACGCGTCACTATCTGCCATCGCGCGAGGGATCCGTAGCGTCTGGTCCTGCGCGTGCCGTTGCACATCGACCCCGAGTCCGCGCAGGCGCGCGAGCAGGCCGGCATGGAGGGCAACGGACGCCAGAAAGCAGCAATGGTGGCACATCCCCAAACCTTCACGCAGGAATTCCGTGCCCGGGTCTGCCGGTGAGCCGCCCTGTTGCACGAGCGCTATGTGATCATGACACCGCACGGGAATGCCGGGCCCGAGATAGGTAAAGATGTGGGGCAATGCCGGGATCTGGTCAGGCAACGGAAACTCTCCCCTGGGAACTCCCCTTGAGAAGGCGCGAGCCATGGCCGCTGGCACGCCGGCTTGAGGTTCGTCCTCGGCGGCCCTGCGGAAAACGCCGCGCCCAGTGTTGATGATCTGCGGCTCGCGATTATGAAGGCCTGGGAGGAGGGAGTCAAGCCGGGTACAGAGGCAGTTGCCGAGGTGGCCCAGCCGTGCGTCCGGGCAGTCAAAATGGCGCCCCGTTTATAAACTCACCGCTTCCGGCTTTCATTTCCCTTGACCAACCCATAGATATAGGCTACGATTGAGATGAGATTGGGAATGTGGTTAGGAAGACCGAGCCCCGGGCCGAACCTGCTGCGCACCTCGATTCTGGCTCCTGACTCATTACTCCTGAATCCTTCGTCTTATGATCCAGCTGCAAGCGGCCGGAAAGCGCTACGGCCCCAAAGTCTTGTTTGAAAATCTCGACTGGCTCATCACGCCGCGCGACCGGGTGGGCCTGGTGGGGGCCAACGGCACGGGCAAAACCACCCTGCTCAAGGTCCTGGCGCGTCTCGAACCCCTCGACTACGGCGAGGTCACCTTCGCCAAAGGGGTGACGGCCGGCTATCTTCCGCAGGATGGCCTCACCCTTTCCGGCCGCACGATGATGGCCGAGTGCATGTCGGTGTTTGGCGATCTGCTCTCCATGGAGACGGAGATGGAGGGCCTGATGGAGAAGATGGGGGAACTCGATCCCGCCGGGCCCGAGTATGCCCAGGTGGCCGACCGCTTCCACGCCATCGACACGGAGTTCCAGCACCGCGACGGATACTCACTGGAAGCTCAGGTGGGCATGGTGCTGGGCGGCCTGGGATTCCCCCCCTCCGACTGGCATCGCCGCACGGAGGAGTTCTCCGGGGGCTGGCAGATGCGTATTGCCCTGGCCAAACTGCTGCTGGAGAAACCCAACCTGCTGCTGCTCGACGAACCCACCAATCACCTGGACCTTGAAGCCCGCAACTGGCTGGAGGAATACCTCAACGATTATCCCCACGCCTGCGTGCTGATCTCGCACGACCGCTTTTTTCTGGATGTCACGGTCAGGAAGATGGCGGAGATCTGGAACCAGCGCATCCACTTCTACACCGGCAACTACGAGAAGTATGTGTCGGAAAAGACCATGCGCCGGGCCCAGATTGAAGCGGCCTACCAGAACCAGCAGGAGCGCGTCCAGCAACTCGAGGTATTCATCAATCGCTTCCGCTACACCGCCACCAAGGCCAAGCAGGTGCAGAGCCGGATCAAGGAACTCGAGCGCATGGACCGCATCGAGATCCCCAAGGAAGAGAAGGCCATCCACTTCAAGTTTCCCCAGCCCCCGGCCAGCGGGCGGCGCGTGGCGGAATTCCGCGACGTGGCCAAGAGCTACGGCCCCAAGCAGGTGTTCCGCAACGTGAGCTTCACCATCGAGCGCGGCGACCGCGTGGCCCTGGTGGGGGTGAACGGCGCGGGCAAGTCCACCCTGATCAAGCTCCTGGCCGGCATCGAACCCTTGAGCGGGGGAGAATTCGCGCTCGGGCACAATGTGGAAGCCGATTACTTCGCCCAGGACCAGTACAAGGCGCTCGACCCGGAGGCGCGCCTGCTCGACGACCTGACGCGCGCCGCGCCCATGGCCCTGAGCACGCAGACCGAATTGCGCAGCCTGCTGGGGTGCTTTCTTTTTTCGGAAGACGACGTGTTCAAGCGCATCCGGGTGCTCTCCGGCGGCGAGCGCAATCGCTATGCCTTGGCGCGCATGCTGCTTCGCCCCTCCAACTTCCTCCTGCTCGACGAACCCACCAACCACCTTGACCTGCGCGCCAAAGACGTGCTGCTGGAAGCGCTGGAGAATTATACGGGCACGGTGGTTTTCGTTTCCCACGACCGCTACTTCATCGATAAGCTGGCCACCCGCGTGTTTGAAATCGGCGGCGGCGAAGTGAATGTCTACCCCGGCAACTACGAGGACTACCTCTGGCGCAAAGAGGGAAAGCAGCTCGACCTGACCCTTCCGGGCATGCCGGACCTGGTGGCAGAGCATGGCAAGCCACAGCACGGGGGAAACGGCGAACACGCTGCTCCGGCCTCCGCGCCCGAGGCGAAAGTGAAGCGCCTCAATCCCCTGCGTCTCCAGCAGATGAAGGACCGCTGCCGCGAGATCGAGGAGCAAGTGGCGCGCCTGGAGACCCAGATCGAAACCTATGGGCAGGAGTCGGCCCATTTCACGAGCGCCGAAGAAAGCGTGCGGCTTGGCACGCTGATCGAGCAGGGCCGCGAGGAGATCTCCCGCCTCATGCGCGAGTGGGAGGAAACCTCCAAGGTCGTGGAGGAACAGGAGCAGGGGCTAGGTACTGGGGGCTAGGGGCTGGGACGCGGCGCCGATCTGAACCAGGTGGTGAACCATGTGCCGCAGATAGTCCTCTGCCAGGAACTGCAGCGTGACCGGGGCATTCTGACCCACGCGAACCGGAACCTGAAGTTTGTCGGGCGGCAGGTGAATGATGATGTGGGCAAGATACCGGTTGTAATTCACCCAGAGGTCCACCAGCAGCCGCCAGTCCGCTTCCTGCGGGGCCTCGACGCGCGCGCAGCCATCCTGGTCATAAGAGGGAAACTCCAGAGAGTTGGCGAGCGCGGCGCGCACGAACCTCTGGTGGTTGTTCGAGGCGGAATCGATCAGGTGGCCAAGCACCTGCCGGCGCGACCATCCCCCACCCAGAACCGGCGCCAGGCTTTTCTCCGCGCTGACCAGCCGCAGGGGCGTTTCCGCCGAGTTCACCACCCGAATGAGTTCCGCGCTCAAGGCCGCAATTTGCATCCTCTCACCCCCTAATCTTCTCTCTGCGCGATTATACCCAATGTGACGGCGCGGGCTTCTTTGAGAGTTGCGTACCTGAAGGGGGGTGACGCATCGGATTCTCCCTCTGTGCCACCCTGCCGGCTACCCGATGTCATCGCGCGGCGCTCCTCCTGCGAGGGTGGATTCCTAATGAGTCACCTCATCGCACGACCTCCGTCGCCGCCGGCTGGTCGCCAGTGATATTTGATTCTCGCTGTGATATGGTGGCGCGTTTCGTTGGAGGGGACAGCCGTGACGCCACAATGGACGGCCCGCGTTTTGTCCCGATCAGGAGGCCCAATCACCCATGGCTGACCTCGAAACTAAGTCGCTACCAGAAAATGCGTACCAGCCGTTGAAAGACGGCGAAATCTATGTCCCGCTGGTGCCCCCCGGCGTGGCGCCCGCGGAGGTGACCTGGCGCGCCGTACTGTGGGGCACGTTGCTGTGTATCGGCTTCAGCGTCGCCACGGCCTATTCCGCCCTCAAGGTCGGGCAGGGAATGGAGGCGGCGATTCCCATCTCCATCCTGGCCATCGGCCTGGCCCGCTTCTACCGGCGGCGCTCCACGGTGCTGGAGAACATGATCATTACCGGCATGGGCGCCGCCTCCGGCAGCGTGGTAGCGGGCGCTGTCTTCACCGTGCCGGCGCTCTACATTCTCCACCTTGACCCGCATCCGGGGCAGGTCATCTTCATCTGCCTCGCCGGCGGCTGCCTGGGCATCCTCTTCATAATTCCGCTGCGGCGTTACTTTGTGCGCGAAATGCACGGCAAGCTGCCCTTTCCGGAGGCCACGGCGATCACGGAAGTGCTGGTGACCGGCGAGAAGGGCGGCTCGGAGGCCCGGCTGCTGATCCAGGCCACGGTCATCGCCGCGGTTTACGACTTCGTGGTCACCACCTTCCACGTCTGCAAGGAGTACCTGAACTTCCAGTTCGTACCCGCCGTCCGGTCGCTGGCCGAGCGCGGGCGCATGGTCTTCAATTTCGACGCCATCAGCTTCGTTCTCGGCCTGGGCTACGTGATGGGCCTGCGCGTTTCGCTGATTTTCTGCGCCGGCGGCATCCTGGTGAACTTCGTACTCGTCCCGTCGCTCTGGTTCATCGGCAGCCACATGGGCGAGGTCACCGTGTACCCAGCCATTATTCCCATTTCGCACATGACGGCCGCCGACATTTATCGCAATTATGTGCGCTTTATCGGCGTGGGCGCCATCGCCACCGCCGGCCTCTTCGGCATCGTCAAGTCGCTGCGCGTCGTGGCCGGATCCTTCGGCATCGCATTGCGCGCCTTCCGCCATGGCGAAACCCCGCACCAGGAGCGCACCGACCGCGACCTTCCCATCGTCGCCATCGTGCTCGGCGTGGTTGTGGGAGCGATTGCCGTTGCTGCGTTCTTCCGGCACCTCCAGGTTTCGTGGACGGTGGTCGCCGTGGGCCTGGCGCTGACGCTGTTTTTCTGCTTCTTCTTCGCCACCGTGGCGGCTAACGCCATCGCCACCACCGCCAACAACCCGGCCAGCGGCATGACGTTGATGACCGTCATTGTCTCCGCGGTGGTGTTGCTGAAGTTCGGGCTCTCCGGGACCGCCGGCATGCTGTTCGTAATGGCCATCGCGGGCATGGTCTGCGTGGCCCTGTGCGCCTCGGGCCAGTTCGTTACCGACCTCAAGGCCGGCTACTGGATCGGGTCCACGCCGGCGGCGCAGGAAAAAGTGAAGTTCATCGGGGTCCTGGCATCGGCCATTCCCGCGGCCTTGACCGTCATCCTACTCGCCAAGGCCTTCCAATTCGGAGAGGCCGTTCCCGGCGACGCGCGGCAGGTGCTGGTGGCGCCGCAGGCCTCCGCGCTGAAAGCCGTGGTGTCAGGATTCATGAGCGGCCAGCCGGCGCCCTATATGTTGTTCGGCATCGGAGCCATGGTCACCGTGGTCATTGAAATGTTGGGCCTTTCTTCCATGGTCTTCGCGCTGGGGGTCTACTTGCCGCTGCAACTGACCACGCCGATCATGGTCGGAGGCATCGTCTCGCACCTGGTGAACCGGCGCGGGGAGAAGGTGGGAGGCGAGCACGGCAAGACCATCCGCGAGCGCGGCATCATCATTGCGGGCGGCTTGATGGCGGGCGGCGCGCTTGGAGGAGTGTTGGGAGCGGCGCTGCGCGTGCTGCCCCACTTCAAGGAAGAGTGGATTCAAACGCCTTTCTATGCCAACGAGCCCGCGTCGCAGATCGTTTCCGCCTTGCTGTTTGTGGGTTTGTGTTTGTATGTGTGGTTTAGTTCGCTGAGGACAAATGCTGCGAACGGATAACGGGAACCGCAATACCGCCGGCCGCCGGTCACGGCGTGTTCGAACATGGAAAAGAAGGATCGCCGGCAACTCGTGGCGATGGAGTTGAACATGACCTACATCGGCAAGGTAATAAATGGGACAGTCATATTGCCACGCGATGCGCACCTCCCCGAGGGCACGACCGTTCGCGTGGAACCCATAGCTCCTGAAACGCTGGCCGCGCCTGCGGCGGGGCACACTGGCGGCGCAATGGACATCTCTGGCAAGCTCCCCTCGGCGCGCGATAGACGTGGATGCGAATTCCCTGCTCGCGATTCTGCGTCGCCTGGTGGGTTAGCGTTTTTCCCGCCGGGCAAGTGAAGCAATCCGGCTCGGCATCGTAGGGGAAGGCGCTCGACAGAAACTCGCCGCTGGGGAAGAAGGGTCAGGAACATGTGAAAAAATTGGTTTTACCGGTTTCGGCACCACGCATTTTCAATGCTTCACGCAGTTGATAACATGCCGAAATTCAATTCTTTCACACGTTCCTGGAACCGTTCTCCCCCCGCCTGTCGAGCAAAAAACCAGGGAACTTCTCGTCTGTCCACGTCCTCCCTGACGCCTTTTCCTACCTAGGGGTGGGTCCCGCCACTTTTCAAGAGATCCGCGACTTCGGTGTGGCCGCTTGCGATGGCGCAGGCGAGCGCGGTCTGGCCCACATTATCTTTGGCGTTCACGTTTGCGCCAGCTTTGATCAACTTTCGCACGATTTCCACACTCCCCCCCCTGGCGGCCGTCATCAAGGCAGTTCCGCCGCACACGTCGTGCGCATTGACGGTCGCGCCGCTGCGAATCAGCAAGTCCACGACATTCGGGCTGTGCGAGGCGGCTTCCATTAGCGGTGTGATCTGTATGTGGGAATTCGCGTTCACGTCGGCCCCGTGCTTGACAAGCATCTGCGCTGCCGCAACATGGTTGAGGAATGCAGCACCAAATAAGGCCGTCTCTCCGTCCCTGTTTCGGGCGTTCACCTCTGCTCCGGCGGCCAAAAGCGCTTCCACGATCGCAGCATCGCCGAGGGCGGCGGCGCGCATGAGCGCTGTCCCCCCGCGCTGATCGAATGCCTTCACATTCACGCCGGCGGCGATCAGTCGACGTGCCTCGACGACCTCGCCCCCGGCGAGAGCGGACATCAAGGGCGTGATATCGGGATCTTTTATGAGGTCGGGGTCGTCTGTAGAGTCTGCAATACGCGGCAGGTATGGCGGGCTGTTGCCCAAGAAGCTGAGGTAGAACCTTCCCTCTGCTCGCCTGAAACCCGCAAAGGCAACCAGGCCGGGGAGATACCTGTTCGCCTCATCGGAGGCGAGATTTCGCCACCCACGGTCAATCTCTTCAGCGCCCGTTTGGCGGTTGATCACTTTTAGGCTTTTGACCGCGTTATCCCACACGTATCGCACTTCGTACGCTCGCCCGGGCCCACGCGGGGACAATCGACTACGTGCCACGAAGACAGAAGCTGCCACCGCCAACACTCCACAGAGCGCTCCAATCGTCGCAAAGTGTCGCCTCAGATTCTTCATTGCGTACTTCCGAGCTCAATGCGGGGCGTCATCCATCTCCCCTAACCACTCGCCCAAGAGGATAACAACGCCAAAGATTGTTGCACCCCGAATCGCTCATCCGCTTGACAGCATCTGGATACTGGATCCGGCTGTAGTTGTGTAACATTGTCATACCAAACCTGTAGGGCAGGAACTCCGAAAACGTGGCCTATGTCAGAACACAAAGGTCGCGACATGGGCGCAATTCGCACATTGCCGATAGAGCATGCCCAGGGTGCACCGGGTACCCCGGAGTTGCAAGGGGGGTAGGACGTAGCAGAGTCATTTCGCTCTTCAGAAATCAATCTGCGGCTCGTCCTCCCGAGCCACGGCGTTGGCGTCAGGTTGCTTTCCTCTCTCATATTCGTGTTCGCAGGTCGGCGGGGAGGAAGGCGCGGTCCACCGACAACCCGCTCGGCGTCACAGGTCGATCGTTCACGTTCCCCGTGTAATCATGCACGCTCGACCACGACCAGTCTTCCGGCCGGTCCACCCATCCCGCCTTGACGGGGTTGAACCGACAGCGCAAATTCCTCGGGCGTGAGAATCCGCCGCCTCGGAAGCAGGCTGCAGGAAATAAAGAACCAGGCGTCGGAAACCACCCACCGTCGAAGGCGCGACATGCGCGGAATTATACCGCTCGCGAGAGCGGGGGGCGAATCGGCATTCGCCTTGATCTTCGTGCCATCCAGCGTCACCCGTTCCAGCGTGATCAAACCCTCGGCACTCAGCATCCCCAGCACCGGCACGAATAAATTGTCCAACCCCGCCTTTAGCTGGGAACGGAAATCCGACAGCGTGTGATAACCAACTGGCTCCGGCCCGCACAGCCACTGAAAGGCCGGCTCATACTCGCACCGCCGCGCCACCTCGTACGCCGAACAGGTTGCGCTAGGAGTTCACTTACCGCGTCTCCGCCGATAAGGCCGTGGAAGGCCGGTCCCCTGAAGGGAGGTGGTTTTGGCTCCCTCTTAAGCCGATGCGGACAGTTCCCACTCTAAGAACGGGCTGGGGGCGCGAGTCACGGGGCGCACCAAGGACTGTAGGCCTGCCCCGCATCGGAATAGTCTAAATTCTTGTTTTTTTGCAGACATTTGGAATTGTCGGTAGGGCCGAGCGGCGCTCGGCCGGGCCGAACGCTGTTCGGCCCTACAGCTCTGGTTGCTCCTCCGCCGCACTGTGCCACA
>Ga0335069_10002892_pt1 | contig 26184 bp, 20 predicted proteins | sample Lox_Sample_11_FD_206714 | JGI IMG/M metagenome (GOLD analysis project Ga0335069, IMG submission 206714) | Soil microbial communities from Loxahatchee National Wildlife Refuge, Florida, United States - Lox_Sample_1.1 | ecosystem: Environmental > Terrestrial > Soil > Wetlands | place: USA...
GCTCTGGTGGCTTTTACATAGTAGAAGATATTCATACGAACGAAGCTGAGGAGATGAATCTCTACAGAATGCTTTTAAAAATCGATCATCTCCGAGATATAGGAAGAAAAGAAGAAGCAGACGCTATTGACGAGTTTAGTAGTAGCATAGACAAAATCATTTTCTTTAAGCGTGCTCAACTACCTAGAAGTTGTTGGGGATGCAGAGGAACTGATTTTGATTATGTTAAGTTAAAATGTAGTTGTGGGCACGATTTAATGCGTCAGTGGGACTCCATGGCCTGCATTTTGAGGAAGAAGTAGACATAGTTTATCGTCTTACCTATCAGAAGAATAAATCTTTTTAAATTCTACTTGACAGAATTAGTTAAACATTATAATAATCACCCAAAGGTAGAAACGTATGGTTAGCTGTACGTTTCGATTAACCGAATGGGTGAATTGAACTCGTTACCGGATATAACGACCGCACTTCCGCTACGTCCTCTTGATTATCCTGAATCCCCGCAATTACCTGCAACTACCAATCATAATCCTCTACCCGAACTCACGCGTAAGCAGAAGCGGTTTGTTGAATATTACCTCCGGGGAGATTCACCCAAAGAAGCAGCGCTAAAGGCTGGATACTCTACAAGTACAGCAGATCAGGCACTTGATGCTGTCTTGTACCGTCCGGCTGTAGCGCGAGAGATTCGTCGTCGCCAGGAAGCCCTTTACCGTCAGATGGAGTTAACGACGGACGATGTTGTTGATGAAATTAGGCGGATGGCGTTCGCAAATATTTTGGATTACGTAGAGCGTGACCCCGATAATCCAAACAAGGTATATGTTGACTTGAGGAAGATTGACCGCCAGCAGGCAGCAGCAATACAAGAATTAGGTTATGATGCCGATGGCAGGCTAAAAATACGTCTAGTTGATAAGAAGGGTTGTTTAGATACATTAGCTAGATTCAAGAAGATTGGTGAAGATTCGCGTCACCCCCTAGGTGCTGACGGAGCTCCTCTAACCATCCAAGCCCTAGACGCGCTGATTCAGCAGTCCAGCAACATTACAATAAACAACACGACGATTAACGTCGGACACGATAGCTCAAATGGGCGTTTGTTGAGAAATAGCACTGGCGTTGCGAATAAAACAATAGAAGCAGAGCAGTAGCTGTTCGACCCAGCAATAATGCAATAACAGGTGCGAACCCGGTTCGAAAAACAAGAATGTTTTTCGTGATCGGGTTATTTTCTTTAAATCAAGATGCGAATCGGAATATTAGAAAAAGTACAACAGCCAACAGACTTCCCCCGTCACTTCTCATCTAAAAAACTGGCCGATACGCTCGTTTCTAATGGCGACGCAGTTTGGTGTGGAAGAAAGAGAGTACAGCTCACGTCCTGTCGCACTTGGGCTGTTGTTAAGCTCTCATACACAGAAACGGTCGTAAAGAAGCCTAACTCAAATGTTGAAGTAGTCATACCTAGGATCAAACCCTACCGGCCGGAAGAACATTGGGGTTTGATGTTACACTATCCTCCCACAGACCAAACTTCTTATGCGAAAGCAAATTTCATAAGGGTCTGGGGGAGCAATCAAAGGCAAGAAAACGAGTGTCAGCAGTAAATCTGGTTCCAGTTAATCTTGACGAGTTTGATGGAACAATTAGTAGTGTTACTGCTTCCGTTCCAAATTACAACGTCGCTCAAGCATTAGTAGAACCTGATTTATTTGTTGAATACTTCCTCCAAACCGATCTGTGGGAAGTACCAAAGCAAATCCTCCATGCTTTGAAGAAGCCGTCAAGTCAGGTAGCCGTTAAGAGCTGCCACGCTTCTGGTAAATCACACCTCACAGCTCGAGCACTGCTCTGGTTCTTAGCCAGATTTCAGAATTGCACAGTTGTAACAACTGCTCCAACCTGGAATCAGGTAGAGAAAGTAATTTGGGGTGAAGTACACTCCGCGTTAAGTAAAAGTCGATACCCCTTCCCCAAGCCTCTTCAAACGGAATTAAAGATTAATAGTAAGCGATTAGCTTACGGATTTTCGACTTCGGTTACTAACCAGGATGAAGGCGTTCGATTCCAAGGTATTCACAACGAGAATGTCTTGGTAATTATGGACGAAGCACCAGGCGTTGATCCGAAGATCTGGCAAGCGATAGAAGGCGCACGTGCCGGCGGTAACGTGCGAGTACTAGCGATAGGCAACCCTACAATTTCATCTGGCCCCTTTCATGACTGCTTTACGAAGAATCGCTTTGCTTGGGATTGCATTACGATCAATGCTTTTGGTACTCCTAACTTCAGGGATATTCCTGGACACGATGATCTGGTTACTGAGGATAACAAAGTAGTCGAGGGTTCGAAGCTTTGGAATTTGCTAAAGCTTGGTAAAGAGAATCCAGATTTCCTTAATCAGAACGTGCGCCCTTATCTTACCCGTAGAGAATGGGTATTTGAGAAGTTTCATACCTGGGGTTTGGGGCATCCTTTATGGGAATCCCGTGTCATGGGTAATTTCCCGAAACAGGATGAATTCGCATTGCTTAGCTTGGGGTGGCTTGAAGCAGCGAGTAGAAACGAACGGAAAGGCACTGGTAGAATCTCTTTTGGTTTGGACGTTGCCGGTCCTGGTGAAGCTGAGACATCGCTCACAGGGCGTCGAGGCTGTGAGATTATTGTTCATAAACAGTGGCCGATCTCGGATCCACGCGGTGAGATAGTTAATATTCTTAATCAGTATAGAGGTGAGATTGATACAATCAATGTAGACGCTGTAGGTATTGGGTGGTACATTTATAAGCATCTACAGGATCTTGGTTTTCCTGCTACACCAGTTATTGCACAGTCTGCCAGTGGTGACTCAGAAAAATATCATACAACAAAAGATGAGTTCTACTGGGGATTTCGTTTGAGATGTCAAAGCGGTGACCTCTCGGGATTAACAGACGAAACAACAATTGGGCAGTTAGCAGGAATTCGTTACAAACACAACTCACGCGGTCAGGTAGAAGTTGAATCGAAGGAAGATGCTGCGAAGAGAGGCATACCCTCACCTGACCGCGCTGAGTCTGTTATGCTCGCCTTTGCCAAACGCCTAATGTGCTTTGGCGTTTTAGATGTACAGAAGGAAGAGAAAACTGAGTTTGAGAAGAGCAGGGCGGAAGCGCTTTCTAAAGCCTCGCGGTCCAATGATCCGACATGTGAGAAATGCGGATCGAAAGCGTTGAGCATATCAAACAATAACTTTCATTGCAATGTGTGTGGGACAGATAAGCAGATAAAGCCTGTTCAGCCGCAGCGTATAACAAGAAAGAATATATTTAGTGGAGCTGATGCGTACAATCAATTCTAATGCAAAACCCGACAGATGTAATTCGGGAGTATAACGATAGAGTTTTATCCTTCTGTCACATTCATAATTGTTATTGTCCTTGTATGGACTGCTTGTATCCAGAAGTAATGCAGTTGCTTACAAAATATCAACGTCAGAAATCCACGGCGTTAATCTTTATAGTAGACGCCAACTTGGGGAATAACTGAGATGCAACAACCAGATATTGCAAAGAGTTTACAAATTACAGGGTGGATGTCAGCTTTAGAGCTGATATGGTTAGCTGAACGCGCGCAGAGAAGTTCCGTGATAGTTGAGGTAGGTTCTTACCTTGGGCGTAGCACACGTTCACTGGGTGATAATACGCAAGGTATCGTGTACGCGGTTGATACATGGAATGGACCTCTAAGCTTGATAGGAACAAAAACAGATTCTTTCTACAGTCAATTTTGTGACAATGTTGAGGATCTTCTCGAGAAGAAAAGAATCGTCCCCTGTTCGCCTGAAGATAAATTCCTGAAGAAGCTCGAACCTGATTTTGTATTTATTGACGGTGATCACTCGTATGATGCCGTTAAGCTGGATATTCTTACATGGAAGCCGAGAATAAAGAAGGGCGGAATACTTTCAGGGCACGATTTTGGTGCCGAATCTGTGACCAACGCCGTTCTAGAACTTCTCAAAGAACCGAAACAAGTTCCTGAAACACAGATTTGGTATGTCAATGTCTAGTCGAGCTTGTGTATACTCGGTGTATATGCCAAATATTTCATCCAGTGTTGTGTCTGCTCAGAAAGAATGCGTGCAGAAATTTCTGCCCGATGGGTGGACTTTTACACAATACAGGACGATGAGAACCCACGCACAGGCACTAGATGAGATTATTAAGTTGGATTCAGCCCCTATAGTAGTTTTTCTAGATATAGATTGTATCCCTCTTAGAGAAGAATCATTTCGATTTCTGGGAGAGAACGCATCTCGAGGAATGCTAGCAGGAGGTGTTCAGAGAGCTAATCATAAATCTAACAACGCTCATCTGTATGTCGGTCCATTCTGTATGGCATTTGCAAAGGAAGATTACCTCCGTTACGGTTCGCCGTCATTTGAAGAAACAGCTAGAGGCGATATAGGCGAAGAAGTTTCGTACGCTTGGGAGGAGAATAACGCGCCGCTGTGTTTTATGTGGCCGTCTCAGGTAGATACGCCGTTATGGGATCTTCGCGATGAAGAGAAATTTGGTTTGGGTTCGACATACGATGGCTTATTTTTCCATTCATTCTGTATTCGTGATGGAATGATGCATAACTACTTTATCAAGAAGTGTAAGTCAATTCTGGGAGAGAAGGTGAGTGTATGACCACGCGACCTGTCACGCTGGTTGTCTTGTCGAAGTACAAGAGTGTACTGGCTCCGTTTATGGAGAGCCTAGCGAAACTCCAACCTCCGTTTGATGGAAAAGACGGAGTTGTTAAAAATATTGTTTTTGTACTTGATGGAAACGATATTCCTGAAGAATACTGCGCGGGTCCTTTCTCTGTTATTGTTAAGGGACCGGAAAAGTTCTCGATGGCAGGAAACGGTAATTTAGGGTTAAAAGCTGTTCCTGCTGACAATGACGTTTTGTACTGTGGAGATGACGTCAGATTTTTAGAATACGATACCGTTGTCAAGCTGCAAGAAATAGCTTACAAGGACGAGACGTTAGGGATCCTGTCGCCACGGATTGTTGGGCGAGGCAGTCCTACACAGTGTAATCCAAGTGATGAGATAACGTTTTGCAGACCACTCGAAATGTGGTTTCCGTGTGTTTATATTAAGCGAGAGCTAATTAACAAGATCGGGTATTTAGATGAGAGATTCGAGAATTTTGGCAGTGATGATCTTGACTATTGCATTCGTGCTCTCCTTGCTGGTTATTCACTTGGTGTTACTAACAAAGTAGCTGTTCAGCATGAAGCAACGGATGGTGGACCGACTACATTTGTTAAGAATATTGGTTTACAGGAATATAAGAAGCAAGAGAAAAACTCATTTGAGAAGATCATCGCGAAGTATAACGTTACGCCTGAGAATTTTGCGAAGTTTTTAACCGTAGGTGATCTCTCGCTTTTATCAAATCAACCTCCTGCGTTATCGTTAACTGAGCAGCAACAAAGGGAACAAGCTAAAGAGAAGCTCAAAACGAGAAGTTTGTATATTGCCACGCCTTGTTACGGCGGAATGATGACAGTGAACTATACAAACTCGTTAATCGCATTGATTAATCAATGTCAGAACTTAGGGATTAGATATACAATTTCGTTTATCTACAACGAAAGCCTTATTACGCGTGCGCGCAATAAGATGGTTGATGATTTTCTGAGAAAAACAAATTACACAGATTTTATCTTCATTGACGCTGACATAGGGTTTAGCGCTCAGGATATTCTATCGTTTTTGCTTTACGATGAGGGAGTAATTGGTGTTCCCTGCGTTAGGAAGAACTTGAGACTTGATCGTGTAGTTGAGGCCGTTAAGAAAAACGGCAGGTCATACACGATCGAAGAGCTTGAGCAGTTACTTGGGGAGTTTGTTATCAACTTTCCTCCAAATGGGCAACCGGCGAAAATGGACTTGTGGCATTTAGCTGAGGTTCAGGACGTCGGTACTGGAATTATGCGAGTAAGGAGGGAAGTGTTTGAAAAAGTCCGGGAAGCTTTTCCTGACCGTTGGTACGCTCCGATGCTCGGTGAGGCAGATGCCGACCCAAACAAACCGATGTTCATGTTTTTCCAGTCCTGTATTGATAAAGATTCTGGACAGTATAATCCCAACGGACTCCCTCAATACATTCCTGAAGACTACGCATTCTGCCGGTTGTGCCGCCAAGTCGGAATAAAGATATATGCAGCACCGTGGGTTGAAAGTTCACATGCCGGAACGTATATCTTCCGTGGAAGCTTGCCTGCAGTAGCAAAAGCAGGCGGTAAACTAAGATGATCGACGAAACAGCCACAGAAGATATTAGACTGACAATTAATCCTCTAATCTGGATTAGTTGGATTTTGTCGTTACCTCTGAGATTTTTTACATTTGTAGTTGTCTCGTATCGCAGACATCAACTCAAGAACTACGACCCAACAAAAGATCCGTGCCCGGCGTGCGGATTTAGAGGTGATAAGGGAACAGCAGGGGCTGCGTGCAGGGTACAAACACGGAAAACAATGGGTCCAGAAAAACTTGGATTGTGGCACGAATGTTATCGATGTTCGGCTGAGTACTGGACCAACATCTTAACAAAAGCTGACGCGTGGTATAGAGAACCTATTCCTGATCCAAGGCCAAGAAGCTAGTTATGAAAAGACTAGTTGTACCCCTAATATTGCTTGCCAGTGTAGTTGCTTACGCTCAGACTTCTTCTGAGACTAAGTCAATTACAACGAGTGGAAATTCGGCTACGTTTCAGAACCCCAAATATGCTACAACGGTGGCTATCACGATTTTCCCAAGTGGTAACCCTACATCCTATACTGTTACAACAATAGGGTGTTCAACCGGAGGAGCATCTTGCGGAGCTGTTGATAGCTACACAGGATCTGGAAACACGCTTATTACTCGTTCTCCTTCTACTTCACAATATGCCTACTTCCAGATTAAAGCAGTATGGAGCGGAGGAACGAACGTTTCAATTCAGCTTACAGTTACGCTTACAGGAAACAACTCAACACAACCATCAACTCCTATTGGTTACATCAGCTTATTACTGAGTACAGGAGCGCCAACAGGAAGTTGTACACAAAACCAGCGTGCGATGGACATATCCAGTTCACCTGGTGCTGAGTATAATTGTCCCAACGGAGCGTGGAACGCCATAACAGGCGGAGGCGGCGGTGGGGGACTAGCTGATCCTGGTTCAAACGGTATCGTTAAGCGCACAGCATTGAATATTACTGCTGTTGCAGCGGCTGCCGATATAACAGGGCTTTTTAGTGGGTGCTCAGGAACTCAGTATTTGGGTGCTGATGGAGGTTGTCATACTGCAGCCCCTGCAGCGAGTCCAAGTTTTTCCGGTACGGTTACTATGCCGGACGGCTCAACGAATAACTCAAGTGGGTATTCGTTCGCGCATTCACTTAATCTCCCTTCCGGATCCCAGTTGAATGGCAACGCGTTTAATTTATTGGCTACGCTCAATCTGACAGGCGGTCCGGCATATGTGGGCATTGATGGTAGCAATGCTCCGACAATTATTGCAGCGCCTGCGGGTCCCACAACGATCGCAAATTGTTCTTCAGCGACCTGGGCTTCAGGAGCTTTTTATTTAGTAACTTCTGCTTCATCCTGTACACTGCCAGCAATCCCAAGCTCAACTAGTTGGTCTTCTGTTGTACAAAATGGGAGTGGAGGAAGTGTTACAATAACTCCACCGGCAGGTGTTACAATCTATAGCGGAACAAGCACGTACTGTAGCACGTCCTGTACAGCAACGGCAATGACATTAACATCGAATCAGCAGACTTTGTTTATTGCATCAGGTACAGCTTACTATGCGTCAGCTCCAGTAACAGTTCCGACAAGCGCAAGCTGGCCTAATGCTGGATCATGCTCTGCAAATCAGTTCGTGGACGCACTGACGAATGGGGCGACTCCAACATGCGCGGCGCTTACGGCGGCGACAGTTGGACTAGGTAATGTCACGAATGACACACAGACGAAGGCCTCCGTTATGCCGAATACCGCTCCTGCTGCTGGGACAGTGCCGGTCGGCAACGGTTCATCTTACTCTGCACAGCAGCAGGGAGTTGTGGTAGATCCAAACGATGGCGCAACGAGTGTCACGATTCACGGAGACGGAGTAGGAAGCGATCGAAATGGCATTGTTTGGCTGAATAATGGTAGTAACGCTCAGGTCGCGTCGATTGCGAACCCTAATTCAACAGGGTTCGGAAATAACTATAGAACAACAGTGTGTAACGTTACTCCTCTTGTTTCTATTATCTATAACAGCGGCACAAGTGGAACAATTAATGGCGTAGATAAAAACTATGCTATTCTGCCTGGATCAGTCTCAAATCCATATTGTGTTGATCTGGTCATTGATCCAGTAAACACGACAACACAATGGGATGCCATTGTTAAGGGAGCAGCTTTTTACACGCACCACGTCCTGGCTGATGTAACGCCCGCCGGTACGGTTACAGTTGAGTCACTAGTTATTCCACAGAACGGTACATCTACTAGTGCTCCACCAATCTCTTTAGGATTTGATTGTCAGATTCCATGGAAGGGCAGCGGTTCGTCTCCTACTGTTACATTTTACGTGGATGATGTGGCAACAGAAAATCCTACGAACTTAGAAGCAACATCAATTACACAATCAACAAGCGGCACAGCAGTCGCAGGCGGTTCTATCGTTGATATAACGACTGCAACGTCTGCCGGTACAACAGCAATTGCGATTCCCGTTTGGACTGCGGGCAAGTATATGATTGCCATTAGAGGTACTCTTGAGCTGGCAGCAAATACTCACGCATCTACATTAACATTTACTGCTATCGCATCAGCTGGAACTGTGTCTCTATACCGTGGTCAGTCTTGCCGCTATTGGGTGCTGCCGTGAGAATGAAAACTCTGCTTATTGTTATATTGCTGGCAGGCAACGCTTGGGCAGCACTTCCATGCAACAACTCAACTGCCAACTGCACGACAGGCGTGTCATCTGTAACTTACAGCGGTCATACACGCTATTACGATGTTTTTGTTCCTCTTGGTATATCGACAGGTTATCCTGTATTCGTTTATCTGCCTGGAGCCGGTATTAGTTGCGGAGGTGTGGCTGCGGGATGTACGCCTTATACAACACCAACAGATGTAATGACAGGGCAGATGCAAGCTTTCGCGATCGCCAATCAAGTTATGCTGTTGGAACTTTTCTCGGCCTGTGTGGATAATACAGGTTCGAACGTTGCGCCCTTCTCCGTGTGTACGGCAGGGACAGGAACAGGCAGTCTTCTAACTGCTCCGCAGTGGATCTGGCGCGCTGGAAATCTTAGTACATCATTCGGGTTTGATTGGGACGATTTCGGTTATATTAGCTCGATGATTAATACAGCAACGACAACCTGGAGCGGCGATGCCTCGCGCGTAACACTTATAGGATTGTCAACGGGCGGGATCATGGCCCAGCAGTACGCAGCAACGTTTAATTCAAATTCTCGTAAAGCCATTAACGGTCTTGGCATTTGGGCAGGGACCTCAGTTGTTGATATTTGCTTTAACGATTTCCAACTTGGTCATGCGTATACGGTTGGTAACCAAATACTTCCTCAATCAGGAAATACAGCGCAAAACTACTTTCAAGCTGGTAACAACGGCACAAGCGGAACGGCGCCAAACTGGAACACATGTAATCCAAACTGTGTTGATGGTGGAACGATTGTTTGGAACAATCAAGGTCCTGGTCTTGGAGCTGTTTGCTACAATGCGGAAGCTACTCCGCCAACGGTTGATACTACTCTCGGAATTCCAATTTTACTTTTGCAGGGCGATAAGGACACGACGCTTCCGTATTGTGGTAAGACAGGAACACAGCCATGGACTCAGTTTCCAGTTATGTCTACTGTTTCCGGAGACGTCGCATATTCGTACTGGTATTCAGGCATGGCTTGTACAACATCAAGTACAGGGACGAATGCGTGCACAGGTGAGGGAGGCACGGTTAATGCCAGTTTTTCAACAAAGCAAGCGACAGGGTGTCGCGGTAGCGGAACAGTCCTTCAAGTTGATTATGTAGGGCAGCAGCACACTCGTGTCGGGCCAGACAACGCAGGCATGTGCATACTTTGGAATCTTCTTTATCCATCAACACCATGCAAATTTGGCTATAGCACTCCAGTAGGGGGAATGTGAACTTCATAGTAAAAACAAAAACGACAGTGAGTATTGTTAGTCTGTTAGCAGGCGTGGCTATCAGTCAATGCCAAATACCCGGATATAGTTGTGCTCGTACAGATACAAATATTACGGCCAACCCTACAGGTGCACAGTTGGTTACATGGGCAGGCGGAGATACAGGGCAGGGAAGAGTCTGGTACGATACTGGATTTAACTCGGTCCATCCGCCGAAGTACTTGCGACTGACAGACCGTTCTACATATACACAATGTGGCGGCACAGCTCGTCAAGGTTATGTTGTACAGGGCGGTGGTGACGGAAACTGGCTTGTCTTTAACCGTACCGACACGATGATCTCGATTGGGGATTGCTTCTTCGCTGTAGATCCGGTGTCACTGTCGATGCAATTCCTGATGCCGCAGCAATCGAATATGTGGGGCGGCACGAACGGAGGACAGTGGAGTATCGTTGATCCGAGTGTATGGTACGAACTCACACCGAGTACGTTAAATAAATGGACGCTTCTGGATAACAAAAACAATGCATGTCATGTCGGGAGTGTAGGGTGCACAGCGACTTTGAGTCAGCTCCGTAACTATGTAAATCATTGCGGAACACCCAATAACAACGGAAACGGTGTGTTCTCCTTATACGGTATTGGCGCTGCTGATGATAAGTTTGTCAGCTTATCGTCAACATCAGTACAAGATACTCCTCCGGCAATTGTTGTGTATCAGAAGTCTACAGGTGTATGTTACGTTTATAACACTTACTTCGGATCAATTCGAAGCTACCCACAAGCAACAACAACATTTACCGGTACACTAAGTTGTGACGGGAGTCGAAACTTAACTGCTACTTCAGGACAATTTTTAGATCCAAGCACGCCGGCTGATCCGTGGACCGGACTAGGTATTACGGTAACAATTCCGAACGGTCCGAATGCAGGAACATACTACTGGTATCTGGGTGCGTCTACGACTTCGTCAACAGCGGTCGCGAAGACACTAACCAGTTCTCCTGTAGGAGTAGCTGATGCGTCATGCCCGGCAGGATCTGGGTACACCTGGTCAGTTCAGCCGGGAGTCTTGATGGGCTTGCCAACGACGTCAGATTTCTTTCAGGTACATAACGTACAGATTGATCCGAGCGGAACGTGGGCCGTAGCAAGTTATTCGGCCTGCCGCTTTTCGGGTTGTGGTCAGTTCTACGCATGGCAAATTGGAGGACTGACGGTTAAGAAGTTAACTAACTTTTCCGGTGGACACTGGACGTTGAACGCGAATGGAATCTTTAATCTCGACCAGTATGATTCTGATGCGACGCTTTCGCTCTCAGTGTTGTTTCGGAATTGGGCAAACTTCGACCAAATTACTCTTTCAGGACCGTTCGGAGGAGTAGGAGTACAGAACGCTGGCAGTGGACTAGTTCATCTTCCTAATTTCCACAATATTTCAACCTCTATTGCTGATGGGCATCCGACTAATCATGATGACCCGACAGGACTACTCGGATATCCTGTTTTAGATTCAGTAGAGGGAAGTGAACAGTGTACTGGAATTGGAACATGTCCTATCAACGGGCCTTGGAGTAACGAGATCGTTGGTTACGACCAGACGAACGCGAATGTATACCGTTTTGGACATACCTATAATTCGCGCAACGAAAACTCTAGCACAAGCTTTGCAGCTTCGATTTCAGTAGGAGGAGCAGGGCAGACGGGACAGTTATATGCAGTAACTTCTGACGGTATGGGCAAATTTGATTCGCTTTGTACATATGCGGTCCCATGGACTTGCGCATCTGATGTGCTCATAGTGCAACTAGGAGTTAGCGCATTAAACGCTCCGCTTCTACTGCGACTCTCAATTAATTAGAAGATCTTTAGCGACAAAGAAAGAAAAGTGTAACATACAATGTATAATACATTTTCTAGATTGTCTGCTGCCCTTAAACTACAAGTTGTATTTGATTTTCTAGTCGATCTTATAGATGTGATGGCGCTATAAATGCCTAGTGGAAATTTGGTTGTACGAAATCTAGCACCATTAGTTGCGGCGATGAACGGGGCGCGAAGTGCTCTTTACCGTCCTCCGCAAACTACTATTACAGGGATTGACGAGTCGTTGTGGCCCAATCCTTTACAACCTGTTACGCCCATGGGTCCGCCACGAGCGGAGCCTTTGGGTTGGCCTTTTGATTGGGGCCGCAACCTTATCTTTACACCGCGTGACGACGCGGAATACTCAGCATCACAACTTCGTCAACTTGCGACATATCCTTTGGCTAGAATCTGTATTGAAAATACAAAGGATATGATTTCGAGAATGCCATATAGAATTCAGCTTAAGCCTCTCCCTGGCGAAACAAGTAAGGCGCGAGCTGATAGAAGTAAGAATGATAAGCAATTGGGCTGGTTAAACGATTTCTTTTCTCGTCCTAACAGGCAGCAGAATTGGCAAGAGTTTTTACGCCCTGTTTTAGATGACATGCTCGTAATTGATGCTGCTTCGATTTTTATCGGGCGAGATAAGAAAGGTAAAGTTCAAGAACTACGGTGGATAGAAGGAGCGTCGATTACTTGTTTGGTTGATGAGCATGGCTGGCGTCCAGCTCCGCCAAATCCTGCTTATCAGCAGCTATGGCAAGGTTACCCTAGAATTGACCTTACTACAGATCAGTTGATTTATGCTCCCCGTAACATAGTTCCCCGTAATACTCAGGCTTCTTACCTTTACGGGATGTCACCGGTTGAGCAGATAGCAAAAGAGATTAAGATTGGTGCAGCCAGACTACAGTTCATTTACGATTTCTACAGAGAAGGATCAATTCCTGGAATGATTCACTTTGTGCCTCCGAATGTTTCAGTAGAAAAGATTAAAGAGGCGCAACAGTATTTAGATTCTGCATATGCAGGAAACTTGCCAGCACGTCGTAGATTGCAGTTAATTCAAGGTTGGCATGAGGCGGGACAAGGCAACGAGCAGACAATTATTCCTAAAGAACCAGCACTTGCTGATGCGTATGATGAATTGCATACGCGCCGTATCTGTTTTGCATTTGGGACAAGTCCGCAACGGTTAATGCGTCAGATGAACAGAGCGTCTGCTCAAGTTGCTCAATTATCGGCTGAAGAAGAAGGCACACTTCCATGGATGGAGTGGTTGAAGAGCGTTATAGATAATATTATTCAAAACGTTCTCGGGATGAAGGAATATGAGTTTGCGTTCGATCCTTATCACGAGATGGATCGGATGAAACAGTCACAGGCTGACGAGAAAGATGTTGATAATGGTATTTACACACGTAATGAAGTTAGAGAACGGCGTGGAGATGATCCTCGACCTGAACCTTTAGCTGATACGCTGTCGGTTAAAACAGCGCAAGGTGTTGTGCCGCTAGGTCAGATCCTGCAACCAACAGCGGCTGTTGCATCAGGTAGTTCAAGCGGAACGATAAAACGTCCAACAATTACTTCTAGCCCCGGCGGCGGATCTGTCGGGAAATCAAAGACTAACGGGCATACAACACATGCTACATGTGCTAAGCATAAGGATAGTTATCCAAGAGCTTTCTGCGCAGATTGCTCAGCCATTGAAGCTATACACTACGCGGCTCAGCAGGAAGCTTTAACGGAAAGATATTGATGCATTTTAACGAAGACAAAGCTCATTGCAGTGCGCATACATACTGGGCTAACGGGTGCCCGGAGTGTAAGTGCGCTGAGGATCTCGCAGAGAGTATTCGCGAGTCCCGTAGGATGCATAAAGCGGCAATTAGACCGTTACGTGTTGAAATAGGCGCTAATGCTAGCCCAAAAACACAACTAATACAGCAACAACTAGCTCGAGTGTTTGGTGTGTTCTTTGCGAGAGCCAAAAATAAAGCAGCCGCTACTGCAGGCAAAGAAGCTAGAAAATTACAAAAAGCTGACGAGATTAAGAAAGAAGATGCAGAGAAGATTGCCTTACTCGCTTGGGGCGCGATTAATTGGGAAGAATTAGTTAATGGAGTATACCTGGATTTGCTAGCAGCGGCGCAGGTTGGAATCGAAGAGAGTATGAGTCAGTTAGGCGCAATGCCTGGAAGTACACAGAAGTCTTTACTTGAACTTGCTGAAGCATACGCAAAAAGTCGTTCTGTTGAGATGATCGGTAAACAATACATCAACGGAAAAATCTATGACGACCAGGCTGCTAAGTTTGTTATCGCTGACACTACTCGTGATGATCTTGTTGATATTGTAGAAAATGTTTCTACTCAACAGCTTACAATTGACGACCTTGAAAAGCTAATTCGTACAGCGAAGACATTCAGTGATGCACGAGCGCAGTTAATCGCTACTACAGAAACATCAATGGCTCAGGTTAAACTACATGTTAAATCTTGGAAGACATTTGGCGTGCGGAAAGTAAATATTGAGTTAAGTCCTACTCATCCTGAGACTGATGAATGTGACGATCTTGCTGCTGGATCGCCCTACGAGATTGATAAGTGTCCGTTTATTCCCGCGCATCCGCATTGCCAATGCACGATCGTCGGGATTGAATAGTATCTGACCATTAGTAATTAGAAAGAATGCTTGCAGACAGCGAATAACGCAAAGCAAACGGCAGTTAATAAAGCATTTAAATTAGGAGACTAGAACAATGAGCTTTTTTCCAAAGGTTACGCCAGGTGTACAAGGAGGACCAGTAACTGCAGACGTTTACGTTGCAGTACAGGAGACGAATAAAAAACCTTTTGGTGACGATTCGGGCCTCTCGACTTCAGCGGCGTATAGGACAGAAGTATCAGCTAGAATAGCTGAACCCCCAAAACATGTAAGTAATAGAGCAAACGTATTTGCAACTAAGTTTGAAGAAGTTGTTTCAGTTCCCGCAGAAGCCACTCCGGTTCAAGCTGCACCGGAACCGACTCCTGCGCCAACTCCTGCACCTGTACAGCAGCAGTGGCGTAAACAATGGACACCACCAACAGAATCTACTCAAGGAGAGAGTCAATGACTTATCTACCCACAAGTGGGCAGGGCGCAAATACAGTTACTGCTACTGTATCAAATACAAATTCTAATGCAGGTAGCGGATCAGGAACGTTTGCCTCATCAGGTACAGCTGGCGTCGGAACAACGGCTACAGCACAGGCAACTGAAATCTACGAAGCTGCGGATTTGAATGTACTTAACGTTGGTACAACACCTCCTGCGGCTAAGAACTAAGTATGACTGAAGAAAACAAAATCGAGCAGCTCCCGGCGGATTCAACGCACCAACTTGCTGACAACTACGTGCGTTATGGCAGCACGGCTCCTCAGACCGTGCGTCCGCCGGGAGTGGGCACGTGGTTAAAGTACAACTACTGGGATGGTCCTGCGCCAAGAGAATAGTTATGCCATACTCATCAGAAAGTGAAGTTCCAAGCAGGATCAAAGGTAAGAAAGCAAGAAGGCAGTGGATGCAAGTTTGGAATAGCACCTACGCTTCTACTCACGATGAGGGACGAGCTTTTGCTGCCGCTAACAGCGTTTATAATCAACGTAAGAATAAAACAAAGAAGCTGGAAGAAGCAACAGAGTTACTAAAGTTCGGCACAGATCTTGCAGGATATACGCCCGCAGAGTACGGACCATTCAAATGTGCTACATGTTCCTGGTCACGGTCATTAGGCGATGAGCATATCTGTGCAAACTCACTTGTTCAAGAAGATGACGACACACCCCGTGATTCTTACGGGAACGTATTAATTGAACCTGAAGCTTGTTGTAATTATTGGAATCCAGTAAATGATGAAGATTGATACAAACAAAATAAAGCCTGAAGCTGAAACATGTCCCAAATGCGCGGGCTACAAAAAGCTGGAATGCGGCGATATTTGCCCAACCTGTGATGGAACGGGAGTTGTTTGGAAGGCAGAGCGAAGACCAAAAGCTGGTGACAGCTTTATAAAAGGAGTTTAACAATGCCTATTGAATTTACACCTGGCTACGAGATGGTAAAGTACTTCCCGTTAGTCAAGGTTGATAGTAAGCAGCACACAGTTTTTGGTATTGCCTCATGCGAAATTGCTGATAAGGATGGTGAGATTGCTGACTATGATGGTACGAAAAAAGCGTATCAAGATTGGTCAACAGAGGCGCTGGAATCGACAACAGGTTCCGGACAACAACCATCACTTGGTAATATTCGCTACATGCACAAACTGATTCTTGCCGGGAAGGCAACGAAACTTCAGTTTGATGATGTTAAAAAACAGATTTGGGTTGAAAGCACTCCCGCTCCGCCGATCAGTAAAGAAGATCCGGATATTTGGCCTTTACTTGAAGGAGGTTTCCTTCGCGGATATAGTCATGGCGGAAAGTATGCTTCGCGTGTCTGCAATGAGTGCAGAAAAGATATTCAAGGGAACTTTTGTGAACACTGCAACAAACGCGTTGTAGTTCGCTATACGCCAATTCTTGCAGAACTTAGCTGGGTAGATAATCCGTGCCTAAAACAAGCCACGTTCACTCTTGTTAAATCAGACGGATCGATGGAGGTAAGAAAGTTTGCTTCGCCTCCACCATTGCCCCCACCGGCTGAAGGAGTAAAAACTGTGACAAAGTGCAACTGTAAGTGCGCTAATTGTGGTAAAGGAGACTGCTCAGCCTGCTCTGCCGATCAGAAATGCTCGATGGCCGCCGGCAGCAAGTCTGCAACTACAACAGACATAAACAAAGAGGTTAAATATCTGGTAGAGTCTGGAGGAGACAAACATCTTCCTTATACGGATTCATCCGGTAAACCAAATCATCGGCTGATGGGTGCAGCCTGGGCTGCTCTACATGGCGGATATCGCGGCAATAAGTATGCAGGGCCGGGCAAGCAGGCAGCTATTCGTAGGTTGAAACAGGTTTACGCAAGAGAAGGAATGGATACTCCTGCTGAGAAAGCCGAGAAGTACGGGTCGTTGATCAAGTCGTCACTTGAGACTTCAATTCAGCGGAAAGCTTACGGGTACCTTGGTAAAGGACTTTACACAGTTAGCCGGTATGCTGAGTTGATGGAAAGTTTAAAGTATCTCTGTATGTCAATTGAGTATGAAGCTCAACAGGAAGGTGGAGATGACGCTGATGTTGAGGTTTCAGACACCATTAAGGAAGCTCTCAGCGGATTGCTAGATTCTCTTCTTACCTATACAGAGAACCAGATTGAAGAAGTTAAGGAAGGTTTCGCAGAAGTATAGTGAGAAGCTGCACGTAACCGTTATAAGGAGACAGTAAAACATGAAACAAAACTTAGCACTAGCAAAAGCGAAATCTCTTGCTGCGCACTTCAAGAAGATGGCTGCGCATCACGAGAAAATGGCGGATCATCATGAGAAGTGCATGAAGGCTCATGAAGCTCATAGTGCTCATCACGAAGAGTGCATGGGCAAAGGAGCAGAAAATCCGCTACATGATCACCACAAGGCATCGGCAGCTTTTCACAAAGCTATGGCAGGACACCATGAAAAGCTACATAAGAGCCACAAAGCGATTGCTGAACATCATTCGTCAATGGCAGATGCGCACGATGACAATGAAGATACAGCAAAAGCTGCGTTAACAAAGATGGAAATTGCTATTCCAGATGATTCTACACAGTCAGGAGACAACGTAACCATGACAACAACTGCAGCACAAGACACGGCAGCCGCTGTTAGTAAAGCTGTTGGAACGAGCAATCCAACTGCGGCAGCTCAAACCTCAACGACTACGGCTACTGCTGCTCAGACTGCTGCCGCCGCTACAACGGCTACTCCAGTTACGGCTGCTGTTGTCGGGTCAGAATTCCTCGATAGCGCACTTGAAAAAGGCTTGAAGGGCGCAATCGAAGCTGGATTAGATCGCATTTTGAAGAGTCCTGAATTCAGCGCTGTTGTACAAGAAAAGCTAGCTGCAATGATGCTCGAGAAGTTGGGATCCGCTCCAGCAGCTCGGACGTTTGCAGTTCCTCGCACTCCAGATCCGATGCAGGTTCAGCAAAAGGTTGCAGCAAGTGGAGCGCAGGCGGTTGTACCGTCGGCAGGCACAGTTGATGCAGAACTAGCTGATCTTGTTTCAATGGGCAACTAAGTAATAGATTCACGACTTCCGAACTTCGCTTTTCTCCTGTCAGCGAAGAAAGGGGTTACAAGAAGAAATAAATTGTAAGTAAAACTTCTTTCGTTGATGGAGAATAGAAAATGAAGATTAACCAGGAAAATTACGTCCAGAGAGTGCTAATCGGACGTGAAGCCGTCGCAAAGGCGTTGAATCAGGATAGCATTAAAGACCTGTGCAAACGCACGCGTGAATTAAGTCCTTCAGCCACCGATCCGTCTAAGCGTTGGTCGTTGGACCATCCTCTTGTGAAAGCGACAAGCCGAGCGCTGTTGAAGGCTCAGTACGAAGCGATCCAAGAGCTGCAAAAAACAAATCCTCCCGGAATGGGAACTTGGCTTGGTTTTAACTTCTACGATCTTCGTGGACCGGCATACTTCCTGTTCCCATTGCTTACGCCATTTATTCAGATGATTCCGAAAAAAGGGAAAGTCAACGCTGGCGTAGGTACAGTGGCACACTGGAAGGCAACCCGCAACCCGAACTCGACATATATTTATGCCGGTGTTCAGGAAGGGCAGCGCAACGCAACAGCCACGCCGAATGAAATTGACTACCTTGCGACGTACAAGGAACTCGGCATGGAAGGTGGAAACACGTTCACGTCACAGTGGGCTGGTGAAGGCTACACTGATAACCTGGCAGACGAACATTTCCGTAACCTTGCTCGCCTTCGCTTGCAAGAGGAAATGATCACACTGTTGGGCAACTCAGGTACTGGAACCGGCAACCTGGGCTTTACACTCGGAACGCCAAGCAATATCACAACATCGTTGCTGACGTCTGACACGTTCAATACACCAGCAACGAGTGGTTTTGCGGCTAACACGAACGTCGCATTTTGCGTTGTCGCAATTACCGGTATGGGCATGAATCCTGGCGGGCAGGGCGGTTACAACGCTCCTCCAACAGTTGCTTCAGGCTTGACCGCAACATCAACACGTACTAACGTTGACGGAACAACATTGCAGGTTAACGGCGGAACGTCAATCGTTTCGAACGTAACATCTGTTGTTGCGACGAACTCCACAGCGAAATGGGTACAGTTGACCGTACCTGCAATTGCTGGTGCTGTTGGATATGCGTGGTACGTAAGTGCTACAAACGCTACATCAGCCACGACTGCTGCTCAGTGTAACTTAGCTGCAATTACACCGTGGCCGAAGGCTGTTATCGGCGGCGCTCCGGCCGGCACAACCAATGCTGGTGCATTTACAACCGACTACAGCTATCAGACAACAGACTTTGATGGTCTGTTGACCTATGCGTTCAAGAATGGTTATTGGAACGACATGGGCGCTGGCTCGTTTACTCCTGTGGGTAATGGCCAGATTGCTGAAATCGAAACAGACTTGCAGTATCTGTGGAACAACTACCAGGCGCAACCGGACGCAATTTGGTGCTCATCCGACGTGCGTGCTGAGTTGGATCAGGCAGTACTGTACAGTTCGACAGGAACCAATAGCTACATCTTCCAGTATACTCGTGACAGTCAGGGAGCAATCCTTGGCGGTAACATGGTAACTGCTTACAAATCGAAGTACTCGATCAGCCCTGAGGGCGGAGCTGCTATTCCGATTCGTTTGCACCCAATGTTGCCTCAGGGCACGATGTACTACGACATCAATACGAACCCATACCCGCATAGCCGTATTCCTGCGGTGCGTGAGTTCATGACACAACGCGATTACTATGCGATTGAATGGCCGATCGTAACTCGTGAATGGACGTACGGTACGTATATTCACGAAGTACTCGCGCACTATATGCCGTGGGTAAGCGCTGTGCGTACTGGTATTGGGAAGTTTGTTGCTCCGTGCTTCATCGCTGCGGTCGTATTCGACGAAGACTTTACGACTGGTCCTCGCGTAAACATCGTCCGCAACTACTTGCTGGATTGGGAGAAGAAGTCCGGTCTTGGCAAGATTGTTGTTGGCTTGTACAGAATGCATGGAGAAGCTGTTGCCGAAATCACGAAGAAGAATGCCACGCTGAAGAAGTTCTTCACGAAGGTATTCAACTACGCGCTGAAGAAAGCACAGCAGTAAAACAACAAGCTACTGCTCTCCCAGAGCAGCTAGATCTGCAAGGGGCGGACGGAACGTGTCTTTGACAGGAGGCGTTCGCTGCACAAATCCGCCCCAAGCAGAAAAAGAGCCCGATGCCAACAACGACTCCGTACCTATCACTCACCTTACCTGATCGCGGACAGGTAAACTGGGACGGATACGTCAATGGCGATCTAACAATCCTTGACGCTTCTGTTGCTGCTTTATCTTCCTCACTAGGGTCCTCCACCCAACTTGCTCGCGTAGTTTCCCTGAATAGTTCAACCGGCGCTGTTGTTCTCACAGCCGGGAATAACATTACTCTTAGCCAAAACGCCTCTACAATTTCAATTAACGCTGCCAGCCAGTCTATTCAAACAGACAACATGGTTAGCGTGAATAGTTCTACCGGCAATATTATTCTTGTCGGTGGAAATAACATCACGCTTAGCCAAAATGCCTCGACAATCACTTTTATCGGGCAGACGCAATCCATACAAACTCAATCGACGGCAGCGATCAACGGTTCGACCGGACTGATATCACTACTTGGCGGAAGTAATGTTACACTAAGTCAAAATGCATCGACTATTACAATTGTTGCGGCTGGACAGACTGTACAGACACAATCTACAGCGGCTATCAATGGTAGTACCGGTAATATTAGCCTTATTGCTGGCAATAACATTTCACTTAGTCAGAACGCTTCATCAATTACGATCAGTGCTTCTAACCAATCGGTTCAGACACAGAACGTAGTAGATGTATCACTAAGTGGAAATACTACTGGTACATTAGCGCTCATCTCGTCTGGTACGATGATTTTGGCTGGTGGTAATAATATTACACTCAGTCAAAACGGGCAGTCAGTAACAATTGTAGGGAATGCGGGCGGAGGCGGGAATTTCACGGCTGGTGTAAGTGGAGGAAATACATCCGGTACATCCGGAACTGTTAATAGTGAGTTTATCTTAGCTGGTGGCAATAACATTACTCTTAGTGCCGGAACTGCTGCAGGCGGAGTAATGTCTGTAACTATTTCCGGTGCTAATCAGTCCATTCAAACCCAATCGACTGTAGCAGTTAATGGTTCTACAGGTAATATTAGTTTTGTAGCTGGCGCGAATATTAGTTTAAGTCAAAATGCTTCCACAATTACGATTAGCGGAAGCAATCCACCTGCACAAACCGTACAGACCATTGGTGTTTATGCTTCTAGCCAAACTGTTGGGCAAAGTAGTAGTAGCACGGTAGATGCTCGTTCATTTACTCATGTTGGACAGGGTATTGTAAGTGTTGGATTAAGTGGTGGAAGTTTACTAATCTCAGCTACAACTGCTGCCCAATCAGTTCAACCCATAGGGACAGGCACATTTGGAATCAGTAATCTAGGTAATACGTCCGGAACGACAGGTGTAATTTCCGGCACAAGTCCGCAGTTAATCTTAGCTGGCGGAAACAACGTTACACTCAGTCAAAGCATAAACGGTTCATCGGCTACAATTACAGTATCAGCCGCAAATCAATCTGTTCAAACCCAGAACCTTGTTGATGTAAGTTTATCAGGTAATACGGCCGGAGCATTAGCCCTTATTTCGTCCGGAACTCTTATCCTGGCCGGCGGTAATAATGTCACACTCAGTCAGAATGGGCAATCTGTAACAATCAGCGGTGTCAACACTATTGCCCAAACAAATCAGACTCTCGGTCTTTATGGGTCAAGTCAGACTGTAGGACAAAGTTCTTCTACTACAGCAGACGCTCGATCGCTAACGTTAGTTGGACAAGGCGCGTTGTCAGTTGGTATGAGTGGTGGCAGCGTGCTGTTATCTGTACAACCTGGAGCGCAATCAAATCAAACTGTAGGATTGTATGCGTCAAGTCAGACTGTTGGGCAAAGTAGCAGTAGTACCGCTGACGCTAGATCAATTTCAATTGCCGGTCAGGGAATTGTAAGTGTCGGACTTAGTGGCGGATCGTTCTTAATTTCAGCTACAACTGCTCAATCTGTACAGACACAAAACTTACATGTAGATGTAATCGCAGGCAATACTGCAGGCGCCACCGCAAGCATATCGTCAGGTACGATGACGTTGGCTGGCGGAAATAATATTACGTTGTCTCAAAACGGCAACGCGATTACTATTTCTGCTGCTAACACAGTTGCTCAGACTGTTCAATCACTTGGTATTTACGCTTCAAGTCAGACGGTCGGTCAATCATCGTCCACAACACTTGATGCAAGAAGCGTTTCAATTGTAGGGCAGGGGATTATCTCTGTAGGCGCTTCTGGCGGGTCGATACTTCTCTCCGCAACAACCGCTGCGCAGACAAACCAGACTTTGTCGTTTGCTTTGACAGGCAATACGACAGGTAATACGTCTGGTATGAGCGTAGACGCTCGCTCGTTAACAATCCAAGGTACAGGGATTGCATCGGTTGGATTAAGTACCTCAGCCGGTGGAAGCACATTAATCGTTTCTGCTACACAATCCGTTCAAACACAAAATCTTGTATCTGTTAACGGGTCTGTAGGAGCGCTTTCAATCAGTGGTGGAAATAACATCACTGTTGGAAATAACGCTTCCACGATTACTATTTCTGCTAACAATGAAATGCCTGTAGGTATTTCTAATATTGGAAATACTTTAGGTAGTTCAGGATTAATGACAGGTCAACTTGTATTGGCTGGTGGAAATAATATTACACTAAGCCAGTCAACTGTTGCTGGACAGTCAGCTACACTTACAATTAGTGCTGCGGCCCAATCAAACCAAACTGTTGGAGTTTATGCAAGTTCGCAAACTGTAGGACAAAGTTCTTCCACTACAGTTGATGCTAGATCACTCAGTTTAGTTGGGCAAGGTATTGTTAGTGTTGGAGCTTCAGGTGGAAGCATTCTAATCTCTGCTTCTGCTGCTCAGACCAACCAAACTGTTGGAATTTATGCTTCAAGTCAAACCGTAGGTCAGAGTAGCAGTAGTACAATAGATGCGAGATCGTTTACGCATGTAGGGCAAGGTATTGTTTCGGTTGGAATGAGTGGTGGTAGTTTGCTAATCTCTGCTACTACTGCTCAATCTGTTCAAACTCAGAATTTGCATGTAGATGTAATTGGAGGAAATACAGCCGGAGCGACAGCAAGTATTTCATCAGGTACGATGACACTTGCTGGTGGTAATAACATCACGCTTAGTCAGGCTGGCAATGCAATTACAATTAGCGGTGCAAATACTGTAGCTCAGACAAACCAGACACTATCATGGGCTGTAACAGGTAATACAAACGGAAATACATCAGGCCTAAGTGTAGACGCACGCTCTCTAACTTTACAGGGAGCAGGAATTGTTACTGCCGGATTAAGCACTTCGGCTGGTGGAAGTTCGATTATTATCTCCGCTACAACGGCGGCCCAGACTAACCAAACGGTTGGTATTTATGCTTCATCACAGACTGTAGGGCAGAGTTCATCCACAACGGTAGACGCCAGAAGCTTGTCCTTAGTTGGGCAAGGTATTGTTTCAGTCGGTGCTTCGGCAGGGTCAGTTCTACTCTCAGCTACACAATCCGTTCAAACACTTGGGTTGTATGGAGTATCAAATACAACAGGTGCTACATCCTCAACAACAGTAGATGCTCGATCATTCTCAATTGCAGGGCAAGGTATTGTTTCGGTTGGAATGTCGAACGGCAGTGTCGTTATTTCTGCCGGTGCTGTTGGTGGCGGATCATTTAGTGCTGGCGTTTCAACAGGTGGAAACACATCAGGCAATACTGCAATCGTTGCTAGCCAGTTAGTATTAGCTGGCGGCAATAACATTACACTAAGTCAAAGTGTAAACGGTAACTCTGCTACTGTTACAGTCAGCGCGTTTAATCAATCTGTACAAACACTCGGTTTCTATGCGTCAAGTCAAACAGTAGGACAGAGCAGTAGTAGTACAGTAGATGCCCGTTCTGTAACAGTTGTAGGCCAAGGTATCATCTCGGCTGGGTTGAGTGCTGGATCGCTACTGCTTTCTGCTACAACGGTTCAGACAAATCAAACCCTCTCGTTGGCTATGACAGGTAATACTGCAGGCAATTCGTCTGCAGTAACAGTTGATGCGCGTAGCTTAACATTACAGGGTCTTGGTATAGCGTCAGTAGGTGTAAGTACCTCAGCCGGTGGAACCTCTGTTCTCGTTTCTGCTTCACAAACCGTACAGACACAAAACTTACATGTAGATGTAATTGCAGGAAACACTGCCGGAGCAACTGCTTCTATTAGTTCCGGTACGATGACACTGGCTGGCGGAAACAACATTACATTAAGTCAAGCCGGAAATGCAATTACTATTTCAGGGCCAAATACTGCAGCCCAGAGCGTACAGTCACTTGGATTTTATGCTTCAAGTCAAACCGTAGGGCAGAGTTCTTCTACAACAGTTGATGCAAGAAGTGTTACGCTTGTTGGACAAGGTATTGTTAGTGTCGGTGCTTCAGGCGGATCGTTACTGATCTCAGCAACAACGGCTCAGTCCGTTCAGACGCAAAATGTTGTTGACGTAAGTTTATCAGGTAATACGGCTGGTGCACTAGCTCTGGTTAGTTCCGGAACTGTAATCTTTGCTGGCGGAAACAATATCACACTTAGCCAGAATGCCCAGTCAATTACAATTTCCGGCGCTAATACAGTTGCTCAAACAAACCAAACTTTATCACTTGCAATGACAGGCAACACTACCGGAAATACTTCCGGTATGACTGTTGATGCAAGATCATTAACGATCCAAGGTTTAGGTTTGGCTTCTGTTGGACTAAGCACTTCAGCTGGCGGTAGTTCGTTAATTGTATCTGCCACATCAGCAGCTCAAACAAATCAGACGGTTGGAATTTATGCTTCAAGCCAGACAGTAGGACAATCAAGCTCAACTACAGTAGATGCTCGGTCGCTGACATTAGTTGGACAAGGTATTGTTTCAGTTGGTGCTTCTGCAGGGTCTGTTTTAATCTCTGCCTCTGCTGCTCAAACAGTACAGACTCAAGGTTTCTCAAACACCTTGGGAATGTCTAACCTTGGTAATACAAGTGGTACGACAGGAGCAGTAAGCGGAACAGGGCTGCAACTATTCTTTGCCGGTGGAAACAATGTTACCCTAAGTCAAAGTCTAAATGGGTCTTCCGGTACGATTACGATTAGTGCAGCTAATCAGACGAACCAATCACTCTCATATGCAGTAACAGGTAATACGACAGGTAATACGTCTGGTTTGTCTGTAGATGCCCGTTCGTTGACATTACAAGGGCTTGGAATTATTTCGGCAGGACTAAGTACATCCGCCGGCGGCTCGTCGATAATCATTTCTGCTACTACACCTTCTCAAACTGCTCAAACAGTTGGTGTTTACGCTTCAAGTCAAACAGTTGGGCAGAGTTCAAGTTCGACAGTAGACGCAAGATCATTTACTCACGTTGGACAAGGAATTGTAAGTGTAGGGTTAAGTGGTGGTAGCCTTCTCATATCAGCTACTCAGTCAGTACAAACGCAAAATGTTGTAGATGTATCGTTAAGCGGAAACACGGCCGGAGCATTAGCCCTTATTAGTAGCGGCACAATGATTCTGGCCGGCGGCAATAATATTACACTCAGTCAAAACGGGCAGTCAGTAACAATTAGTGGCGTTAATACAGTTGCTCAAACAAACCAAACAATAGGAATCTATGGATCGAGCCAGACGGTCGGCCAGAGTTCTTCATCAACCGTGGATGCACGGTCGCTCTCGTTGGTTGGTCAGGGTATTGTGTCGGTTGGTATGTCGGGAGGATCTGTACTGCTCT
>Ga0335069_10002893_pt1 | contig 26174 bp, 18 predicted proteins | sample Lox_Sample_11_FD_206714 | JGI IMG/M metagenome (GOLD analysis project Ga0335069, IMG submission 206714) | Soil microbial communities from Loxahatchee National Wildlife Refuge, Florida, United States - Lox_Sample_1.1 | ecosystem: Environmental > Terrestrial > Soil > Wetlands | place: USA...
GACCGGGAAGCCGCTGCGGCCTGCGCGCTTCTCGTCCGCCGCGCCATGGCCAGAGGCTTCGCGATCGGCGTCGCGGACGACCAGATTGCCGCCATTGCCACCGTGCACGGCTTCACCGTCGCAACGCACGAAGCTCCACCCTTCCTTGCCGCCGGCGTCCCCGTCATCGATCCGTGGGGGAAGTGAACGAACCTGGGCAGCAATCCCCCTAGCTGAACAAATCTTTCATCTTTCGCAGCAGGCTGCGCGACGTCGGCTTATTTTCCACTGCCAGCGCCTCGGCCAGTTGCTTCACCTGCTCGCGCTGCGCCTTGGTCAGCTTCCGCGGAATCTGCACCACCACTTCCACCACAAGATCGCCGCGCCCATGATCGTTCAGGTACGGCACGCCCTTGCCGCGGATGCGGATCTCCTTGCCGCTCTGCGTGCCCTCGGGAATCTTCAGCGTTACATCGCCGTCGATGGCATGAATGTCGATGTCCGCGCCCAGCGCCGCCTGGGGAAAGCTCACCGGCACCACGCAGTGCAGGTCGTGACCGTCGCGCTCAAAGAAGTCGTGCGGACGAATCGCGATCACGATGTAGAGATCGCCCTTCGGCCCATTGGCGCGTCCCGAATCGCCTTCGCCGGTATAGCGGATCCGCGTACCATCCTCCACGCCCGGCGGCACCTTCACCGTGAGCTTCAGCTCCTTCGTCACGCGCGTCTCGCCGCGGCATGCCTGGCACGGGTCGGGGATGATCTGTCCCGTCCCCCGGCACACGCTGCAGGTGCGCGCTACGGAGAAGAATCCCTGCTGGTAGCGCAGCTGTCCGCGCCCGCCGCACTGGCTGCACACCGATGGCCCGCGGCCCGACGCGCTGCCGCTGCCATGGCAGGTCCCGCAGATTTCGAGCCGGCGAATCTTCACTTCGGTCTCGACGCCGAAGATCGTATCCTCAAAGTTGATTGTCAGGTCGAAGCGCAGATCGTCGCCGCGCTGCTGCCGCGAGCCCGTGCGCCCGCCGGCCATGTTAAACATCTCGCCGAACAGGTCGCCGAAGATGTCGCCCAGGTCCACCCCGCCGAACCCGCTGCCGCCAAACCCGGCTCCGCCTCCGTTCACGCCGGCGTGACCGAACCGGTCATACGCTGAGCGCTTGTCCGCATCGCTCAGCACCTGGTAGGCCTCGCTCGCTTCCTTGAAACGCTCTTCGGCCTCGCTGTCGCCCGGATTGCGGTCCGGGTGATATTTCAGCGCCAGCTTGCGGTAAGCGCTCTTCAGCTCCTGCTCGCCGCAATCGCGCGCCACTCCCAGGACCTCATAGTAGTCGGCTTTGCTCACTCTAGTATTAGAACTCATTCCCTTGTCTGTTCGAACCTTTCAATTTCGGTTGAGTGTGAAGGGCACGGCTCCAGCCCCGCCGTAACCCGCTCCAGAATCCGAGCGGCCTTTGCCGCTGAGGGACGGTGTTCTCCGGCCCCGCAACTCGATCAATTCCCTCCGAAGTGCCGGCCCGCCGCACACTTCCGCCGGCGCCGCTCATTCGCTCTTCTGCTTCGGGTTCGAAACCACCTTCACCATCGCTGGCCGCAGCAGCCGTTCGCGCAGCTTGTATCCGCGCCGAACCTCCTCGGCGATCGAGTGATCCGGCAGGTCATCGCGCTCCACGGTGCCGATCCCCTCGTGCTGCCGCGGGTCGAACTGCTCGCCCACCGTCGCCACAGGCGTCACCTGCATCTGCCGCAGAATCTCGTCCATCTGCTTCACGATCAGTTCCACCCCTGTGCGCAGCTGGTCCGCCGATCCGGTCGACTTCAGCGCCAGCGAGAAGTTATCCAGCACCGGCAAAAACTGCTCGATGACACTGCCCGTCGCGTAGTCGCGAAAATCCGCCTTCTCCCGCTCCGCGCGTTTCCGGGCATTGTCGAACTCGGCCTGCAACCTTGCCAGCCGGTCCATTAGCTGATCGCGCTCCGCCTTGGCCTGCTCAAACTCGGCGCGGCTCACCGGAGCGTCACCGGCTGCCGCTTCGCCTTCGGCCGCCCTGGCCTGGGCCGGCGGCTCGGCACTCTCTTGAATCTCGGGTTGCGGATCTTCGGCCACCAGCGCCGTCGTGCCGCTCTGTGTCTTTTCCGCGTTCAAATCGGTCTTCTCTTCTGGCATAAGTCTGCGTTTTCTCCGAAACACAACCATGTTTTGTTTGTGTCCACTGATCGGATACCGCGGTGGACTCCGCGGTGCTGGGAAACCGGGGAATCGTCTGTCGCCGGCTTAGCTGGCGGGTACCTCCAGAATGCGCTCGGACAATCGAGCTACGTAGCGAACTGCTTGGATCATCTCCTGATATTGGATGCGCGTGGGTGCGATCACAGCCACCGTGCCCAGGTTTCCTCCGCCCAGCCGCGCCGGCGCGCCGATCAGCACCAGGTCCTGCATCGCCGGCGACGATTCATCCAGGCCTACCACCACCCTGACCTCCTGCTGTTTCCCGTCTACGTACGCGGTCAGCAACTCCACCAGCCGCTGTTTGGCCTCGAGAGCCAGCAGCATCTGCCGCAGCCGCTCCCGGTCTACCTCCGCCATGATCAGGTTGGCCATGCCGTCCACAAAGACCGCCGGCCCGGTCTCCACGTCGGCCAGCGCACCTTTGCGGCAGAGCTCCTGCACTGCAGCCAGCATCTGGGTGTACGCCGCGCGATCCATCTCCACGCGCCGCGCCACTTCCGTGCGAACCTGCTCGATCGGCCAGCCGCGGAAGTTCTCGTTCAGAAAATTCGCCGCCGACTCCAACTCCACGGGCGTCAGCTCGCGGTCCAGGTTCAGCACCCGGTCCAGCACCGCCCCCGCAAACGTCACCACCACGGCCAGCACGCGGCCCTGCGAGATCCGCGAAAAATGAATGTGCTCGAGCACCTGGTCCGCGGGCGACCGGCTGAGGGCTACGCCCAGCCCGCTCGAAATCAACGCCAGCACATGCGAAGTCCGCTCCAGGTACTCGCTCGAGCTCGAAACCCCCGTAAAGCTATCGTCGATCTGCCCGCGCCGCGCCTCGCTCAGCTCGCCCACGCCCTGCTGCACCAGCCCCATCGACGGCTGCACCCCGGCCCCGCGGCCCGTATGCGTAATCTGCCCTACGTAATATCGGAAGGCTGCCGCGGTCGGAACCCGGCCCGCGGAGGTATGCGCCTGCTCCAGCAATCCCGCCTCTCCCAGGGACGCCATTACATTGCGCAGCGTCGCGGAGCTTAGACCGTCGCGATTCTCCAGGAAGCGCGCAAGGGCCTGAGAGGCCACAGGTTCGCCTGTAGCGATGTAAAGTTCGATGATGGATGTGAGCACCAGCCGCTCCCGCGGACTGATTCGTGCCTCAGGCATCCCCGTTCGCTCCCCCTGGGAATCCCGGTCTGGTGCGGCACCCTTGCCGACCTCCGGCGCCCGGCTCCAACGCAAGTCAGCTTGCGCTTAAGTTATGGATTCTAAGGCGCTTAATCTGGAAAAGTGCCGGCCTCCCCTCTTTAAGTGTACGGACCCTCGATTGGCACTGTCAAGGTTTCGGGGCCCGCCCATTTTCTGCGGATGTCGCGTCAATTCACCTTCCCAGGGCGATGAAGCGCGACGCATCACTTCCTCATCGGCGCTGACGGCCGAAAGAGATCCACCAGGTTTCCATCCGGGTCACGGAAGTAAATCGACCGCGTTCCCCACGGCTGCGTGGTCGGCGGTTTTACCCACACCTTCACAAATCCGGCGAGTCTCCCGTATTCGGCGTCGGGATCCCTGACGCGAAACTCCAGGATCACGCCCCGGTTTGCTCCAGGCTCCGTCGACCCCGGAATATACGCCTCCTGGGCCTTCGCGGAAAAGATCGCCAATACACCAGCTTGGGTTGGGAATTCGGCATAATCCGGTCCCGACCACTTGGCCTTTGCCTCGAGCACCACCTCATAGAAACTCACTAACCGCTGTACGTCGCTCGTGATGAGGCACGTATTGACCAACGTCGCGCCGCTCGGCACCTCCTGCGCGACCGCGCATGGGCTTGCAAGCCACACCCCGAAAGCCGCCGGCAGTACGGCCGCGAGACGGAATCGACTGGTCATCCTCTCTCCTTCGCACTTCGATCGCTGTTGTCAATGCGTTCCCGCCAAGCTCCCCTCCGCCGGCTGGTTGTAATATCCGCTGTTCGTCCGCGCCGTCAGTCCCGCCCCGTTCACCTGCACCTTCAGGTCGTGAAACTCATCGGCGTGCGCCGCCGCCGGCGGCTCGAACGTCAGCGTGTAGTACTTCCCGATATCGCGAATGCAGCTCGAAATCTGCGCGGGCAGATTGTTGTCCGAGTCAATCACCCGTCCGCCCGTCTCATTCACGAGCACCTGCAGGGCAAGATTCCCGATCTCGGTTTTGGCCGGCTCCCGCACCGGCTTCAGATACGCCCCATACTCCCCCCGGCTCGTCACTCCCACAATCGCATAGATGCTGTATACCGTGATCCGCGCCTCGCGCAGCCCCTGCGATAAGTCCACAACGTCGCGAAAGTAAGTCCGCCGCGACTCATTCGTCTGGATGAAATGCGGGTTGCTCAGCAGCGGCCATCCCGGCCCGATCCAGATCAACATCTTCCTGCCCGGCTTGCGCGCCTCATTCTCCGCGATGCCCTCGATCGTCTTCACCGAAGTTTGAAACTGTTCCGCCAGTCCATAAACTCCCGCCGCCGTTCCCCGCGATCGCATCGTCCCGGTCGACTGATCCAGCATCGCAGCCAGTGCATTGCCATCCGTCGTTGGCGCCGGCTGCACTCGCAGTCCCGTGCTGCCGAACAGGAAGATCGATGTCGGCTGCGATAACTTGCCGCCGTTCTGGCGCAGAAACTTCTGCAGATCCACCCGCTGCAGGTTAGCCGCCTGATACGGCAGATTCACGGCGTCCAGCAGAAGAATGACTTCCACCGGCGGATCGAACTTCGACCCTGAAACTCCATCCGTTCGCCGAAAACTCAGAACCTTGCGCGGCTGCCCATCGTCCAGGATCGAGAAATCCATCGGCTCCAGGTCGGGAACCGCTTTTCCCGCGGCGTCGTTCACCTGGACATCCAGTGAAATGCGCCGGCTGGGCGGCGCTGCGGCCTGGGTGGTTGTTCGGGAGTCGCTCTGTGAAAAGAGAAGTGCGGGCGCAACGGCCAGCAGGCAGGCGGCGGACGGCCTAATCCACATGAACAGCACCTTTGGGAGTTTCGAATGACATTGTTACACGCGTTCCATGGCCGTCTCATGAACGGAGCCGAACGCGCTCGATGTTACCGAACGGGAAACCACTGTGTTTCTCGCGCCGCCGGCCCGCAGCCCACGCGTCATAATGATCTGGACAGCCGTCGCAGCGGCCGAGTCACCCGATTTCGCAATGATTTGCCCCGCAAAGCCCGAGTTCGCTCGAAACCGAATCCGCGTAGTCTGCGCGATCGTCGCCGTCGTTTCGATCTGCGTCCCCGGATCCTCGCTTGCCGCGCCGGCCCGGCAATCCCCCGCCGCCCCCACCCAGGATGGCAACAATATCTGGAAGCAGTCTCTGCTCGACTGGCGCACGCAGCGCGCGCGCGAAATCTCCGCGCCCGACGGCTGGCTCACCCTCATTGGCCTGGAGTGGCTCAAACCCGGCGTCAACAAGATCGGCACTGCCGCCGACTGTACCGTCAAGCTCCCCACTCACGCGCCGCCCTACCTCGGCCTGCTCACCGTCAGCGGGAAGATCGTGCAGCTCCTCTCGCCCGCCGGCGGATTCCCCGAGGGCACGACCGTCGACGGCGCACCCGCCCGCGAAGGACCGATCACCGTCAGCGACACCAAGCCCTCCATCATCGCGTGGCATGGCATCAGCATGGCGGTGCTCGATCGCGGCGGCCGGTACGCGCTGCGCATCAAGGACTCCGATTCACCCGCCCGCGCCGCGCACCAGCCGCTTCACTGGTACGATCCCGATCCCCGCTACCGCATCGCAGCACGATGGGTTCCCTTCGATCAGCCCATGATCGAGAAGATCCCCACCGTCATCGGCGCCAACCTCGACATGCCTTCGCCCGGCTACGTCACCTTCACCCTCGACGGCAAACCCTACCGCCTCCAGCCCGTCCTCGAGGCCGGCGAAAGAGACAAGCTCTTCTTCATCCTCCGCGACTCGACCAGCGAAACCACCACCTACGGCGGAGGCCGCTTCCTCCACACCGGCCTGCCCGACCATGGCCTCGACCGGCCCGGCCAGCTCGTCCTCGACTTCAACCAGCTCTATAACCCGCCCTGCGCGTACACGTCTTACGCCACCTGCCCGCTGCCCCCAGAGCATAACCGCCTTCCCATCCCCCTCCCCGCCGGCGAGCAACGCTACCTGCCACAGCCGGCATTCCCCCGATTCATGACTCCGGCGCAGGGCTCCTCGCAACCCATTCGAATCCGGCCCGGATCGATTTCACGGGCACTATCATGGACGAAGGCGAAATCGGCGCCGCATAAGCGATCCGGATGTCCACCAGCATCTTCATCTCGGCAGGCGAAGCCAGCGGCGAGCACTACGGCGCGCTGCTCATCTCCGAACTGAAAACTCGTTTGGAAATGTCCGGCCGGGCGCCAAGCTCCTTCTTCGGCATGGGCGGCCCGCGCATGGAAGCCGCCGGCCTCGAGTGCGTCGTCCGCGCTGAAGAGATGGCCGTCATGGGGATCACCGAGGTCATCCGCCATCTGCCGCGGATCTATCGCGGCTTCCGCCGCCTCCGCCAGTCCATCCGCGGCCGCCGCCCTGCCGTCGCCGTCCTCATCGACTTCCCCGATCTCCACTTCAAGCTCGCCGAAGAGCTGCACCGCCTCGGCGTTCCCGTCGTCTTTTTTGTCAGCCCCCAGCTGTGGGCCTGGAAGAAACACCGCATCAAACTTGTTCAGCGTTACGTCGACCGCATGCTCGTCATCTTTCCCTTCGAGGAGCCCTTCTACCGCGAGCGCGGCGTCCATGCCGAATTCGTCGGCCATCCCCTGGCCGAGCTGCCGCCCCCGTCCATCCGCAGGGCCGGCTTCGCCCGCGAGAACAACCTCGATCCCGCCGCTACCTGGATCGCACTCCTGCCCGGCAGCCGCGCCAAAGAGATCCGCGCCAACCTGCCGGAAATGCTCCTCGCCGCACGCGCCCTCGCCACCCGCGCCCCGCAAACCCGCTTCGAATTCATCGTCCCGCTCGCCGCCACGCTCAATTCTTTTGACCGCGAACAGGTCCGCGCGAGCGTTGCCCCGCATGGCGCCGCCATTCCCGTCCGCCTGGTCACCGATGCCCGCGCCGCCCTCCTTCATGCCCGCGCCGCCGTCGTCGCCAGCGGCACCGCCACCGTCGAGGCCGCCCTCCTCGGCAATCCATTCGTCGTGGTCTATCGCGTGTCGCCCCTCACCTACGCCATCGCCAAGCGCGTTGTCACCGTTCCCCATGTCGCCATGGCCAATCTCATCGCCGGCAAACGAGTCGTTCCCGAGCTGATCCAGGAAGACTTCACAGCCGCGAATATCGTCCAACAACTTGAGCCCTTGCTACCCGACGGCCCCCGACGGCAGTCCATGATGGAGGAACTGGCCCGTATCCAGAGTCTCCTGATCACCCAACAATCGGTCCAGCGGGAAACAGAATCGGGCGCCATTGGCCGGGTAGCTGAAGTTACGCTTGATTTATTGAAGGCGCGTTCCCCGGCAGACTTCGAACCGGCCGTGCAATCCTGAATGTGCAGAGCCCTCCCGAATGGACATGGAAATGGCTGCAAAATCGAATTCGACTCGCAAAGAAACGCAGCGCACAATGCTTCGCTTCCCTCTCTTGTTGGCCGCCGTTGCCGCGGCCGCCGCGTTGGGGCTGGCGCCTTCCCTGGCGGCGCAGCGGGTCGAGCGTCCCACCCTCGACATCACCGCTTACGTCATCGACGCGGAGATCGACACCGCAACGCATCGCCTCGCGGCCAAGACCACCGTCACCTTTACTGCGCCCGCCAACGCCGACATCGTCAGCTTCGGCTTCCATCCAGCGCTCAAGGTCGCCAAAATCACCGACGACCACGGCAAAGTCCTCACCGGCGAGCGCTCCGCCGACGGCACCATCCGCGTCACGCCGGCCGCGCCCATCGCGCAAGGCGCTACGGAACGCTGGACCTTTGAATATGACGGCGTGATCACCGGCAACGAAGACGGCCCCATCGAGGGCCTGAAACTCGCCGCCATCCAGGAGCCCATCGCTTACCTCCTTTACGCGGCGCGATGGTTCCCCACCACCGGTTACATGACCGACCGGTTCACCGCCGAGATACATATCCGCGTCCCGCAGGGCATGCGCGTCTTCTCAAGCGGCCAGCAGGGCGCATCGCACAGCGTTTCGCTTTCGAGCGGCAAGCCCGGCGACCAATTCGACTTCAACTGGACAAAGCCCGGGTTCCCCGGCACCCTCGTCGCCGGCCGCTTCGTCGGCCCCGTCTCCGTCGGCTCCGGCAACGTCAAGGTCTACCTCACCGTCGCCCATCAGCAGGCCGCCAACCAGCTCGCCCAGACCGCCACCAAGGAGTACGAATACTTCTCTGACAACTTCGGCCCCACCGACAGCTCGCGCCTCAATGTGCTCGAGATCCCCGACGACACCCTGCCCGCCGTCTGGGCTCCGGAACTCGCCGCCATCCAGGGCTCGCGCGTCAGCGACAAGTCCGGCATCCGCCTGCTCGCCAATACCATCGCTCACCAGTGGTGGGGCTCCGAGGTGAGCCCCAAAACGCTTGCCGACGCCTGGATCACCAACGGCATGTCGCGCTACGCCGAGTTGATGTACGTCGAAGAAGAAAACGGCAAGACCGCGATGCACAACGCGATTCAGGACGTCTCGGCCGGCGCGCTCGCCTATGACACCGCGCCGCTCTCCTCGCTCGGCCGCGCCAATCCCTTCTCGCCCGAGTTCCAGTCGCAGACCCTGGAAAAAGGCGCCATGATCTTCCACATGCTGCGCTGGGAGATCGGCGACAAATCCTTCATCGCCACGCTGCGCGGCACCCTCAGCCAATTCACCGACCAGGGCATCCGCGCGTCGGACTTCTACAAGGTCGCCGAAGCGCAAAGCCAGCAGCAGCTCACGCCCTTTTTCGCGCAGTGGGTCGACGGCACCGGCGCTCCCAACTTCACCGACAAGTACGCCGTCTACCGCCTCGGCAACAACAAAGGCTTCCGCACCATCGGCGAAATCGGACAGGACCTCGACCTCTTCCGTATGCCGGTCGAGTTGCGCGTCGAAACCGACGGCAAAACCGAGATCCAGAAAGTCGACGTCGTCGGCACCGAGTCGCAATATGTCGTCGACACCTTCGGCCGCCCGCGCCGCATCAGCATCGACCCCTCGGGCTGGCTGCTCAAATCCACGCCCGACCTGCAGGTCCGCATCGCCATCCTCAAAGGCCAGCAGCTCGTTGCTCAGGGCGACACCAACGGCGCGCTCACCGAATACCAGAAGGCCCTCGACGCCAACCCGCTCAGCTCCCTTGCTTCCTACCGCATCGCCGAAGTGCTCTTCACCCAGCGCAACTACCAGGCCGCCGTCAACTCCTATCGCGACGCCCTCCGCGGCGACGGCGAGCCCCGCTGGACCGAGGTGTGGAGCCACATCGCCCTCGGCAAAATCTTCGACATCACCGGCCAGCGCGACCGCGCCGTCAACGAGTACCGCCTGGCCGTCCAGACCAACGACAATACCCAGGGCGCCATCAACGAGGCGCGCCAGTACCTGCAGAAACCCTACCTCCGCCCCGAAGAATGATCGCCCTCCAACAACTGCCTGACATCGAACCCTGGGAAAATGGGCACGGCCTCCTGTTTCGCTGAGAAGGCTTCGGGACGCGCAGGAAGTGTCAGGGCACGACTGAAGGGACAATTGAAATCACGTAACTTACGTGACTCTCCAGTGTCCTGGAAGTTGCAGATGTGGATGATAGTCAACCCGCCGGTAAGTTAGGGATTCGACAACTTGATCAGTGCTGCATCGTGGTTTCGGCGGCGGTAGGGCGGGCGGTGACCTGGGCGGGTGTGGGGAGCTGCGAACGGTCCCAGCCGCCGCCGAGCGCTTCGATCAACTGCACGGATGCGGTCATCTGCTGAATTTGAAGGTTGGCGAGAAGCTGCTGATCGTTGAGCAGCGTGGTCTGCGCGGTGGTCACGTCGATGTAGGGATCGATGCCGGTGTCGTAGCGGTTCTGCTCGAGCGTGAGGAAGGTTCGCGCGGAGTCCACCGCCTGCTGCTGGTGCTGGATCTGCTTCGAGAGGATGCGTACGGCGGCGAGCGAGTCCTCGACCTGCTGGATGGCGGTGAGGACGGATTGGCGGTAGGCTGCGGCGTTGGCGTTGTAGGTGGCGATGTACTGGTTCACCGTGGCGCGGCGCAGGCCGCCGTCGTAGACGGATTCGGAGATGGACGGGCCGACCGACCAGATGCGGCTGGCGATGTCGAAGAGATGCTTGACGGTGGAGCTTTCCAGGCCGCCGCTGGCGGAGAGATTCAGCGAGGGATAGAAGGCGGCCTTGGCCACGCCGATCTGCGCGTTGGCCGCGGCCATGCTGCGCTCGGCGGCGGCGACGTCGGGGCGGCGCTCGAGGAGCTGCGAGGGCAGGCCGATGGGAATGGGCGGAGGCGCGGCGACCATGGGCCTGACGGGCAGCGAGAAGGACGATGCGGGCTTGCCGATGAGCACGGCGATAGCGTGCTCGAATTGCGCGCGCGCGATGCCGAGGTTGGTCGCGGAGGACTCGGCGCTTTCCAGCGTGGTTTTGGCTGCGACGACGGAGATCTGATCGTCGATGCCGTTTTCATAGCGGTTCTGCTCGAGATCGTAGGCCTGGCGGTCGGCCTTCACCGTGTCGTCGAGAATGCGCTGCAGCTCGTCCTGGCCGCGGATCTCGAAGTAGAACTGGGCCAGGCTGGCCTGCTCGCTGAGGCGGACGTTTTCGAGGTCGGCAGCCGAGAGCTGGGCCTGATATTGGCTGGCGCGGACGGTGTTGCGGACCTTGTCCCAGAGGTCGGGCATCCAGGAGACGTCGACGGGGAGCGTGTAGGACTGGAACGTGGAAGCGGAGCTGGACTTGGTTGAAGTGCCGTTGACGACCTGCAAACCTGTGTTCGGTGAGGTGCGGGAACGGCTGAAGGATGGGCCGAGAGCGACGGTGGGAAAGTATTGCGACCGTGCTTCGCGAACGAGAGAGCGCGCTTCCATGAAGTTGGAGAACGACTGCTTGATGGTCTCGTTGTCGATGTTGAGCTGCCGTTCCAGATCGTTGAGCTCGGCGTCGCTATATATCTCCCACCAGTCGCCGCGCAGGGCCGCGTCCTTGGGCTCGGCGACCTTCCAGCCATCCATCTCCTTGAACTGGTCGGGGGACTCCTTGTAGACCGCTGGTGCAGTGGGCCGGGGCGGATTGTATCGCGGGCCCACGTTGCAGGCGGCGAGCAGCGCCACGCAGAGCAGCATGGCGCGGGAAGCGAGTTTTCGGCCGGTTGGCGGGTTGAGACGGTTCATCGTGAAAACTCCGTGATGGTCGACGCGAAAATTCGTTTCCTTGCGGAGCGATCGCGGCATGAAATGAGTCGCGGCGCCGATCGTGGTTGATAACGCATTGCTGGGGCTAAAGCCCGCTCTCCCTTTTCCGCCAGTTTCGGCACGACTGAAGTCGTGCCCTGTTACAAAGCTCCGGCGCATAGGTGCTCACCGCGCAGCCGACAGGCAGTTCGAAACCAGATCGAACTCCGATGACGATCGCCTTCATTCCTTTCGCTCCACCTTCATTCTCTTCGCTTCGCTTTCATTCCTTTCGCTCCTAGGAAGAGGCTTCGGCGGCGCCGGCTTCGAGCGGCGCGCCGCGCAGGCGCGCCAGCCAGAGGCGGAGCCAGTCGAAGAGGATATACACAACCGGGGTGGTGTACAGCGTAAGGACCTGGCTGACGATTAGCCCGCCGACGATGGTGATGCCCAGGGGCCGGCGCAGCTCTGACCCGGTGCCTGTGCCGAAGGCCAGCGGCAGCGCGCCGAACAGCGCGGCCATGGTGGTCATCAAGATGGGGCGGAAGCGAAGCTGGCAGGCCTCGAAGATGGCCTCGGTGGTGCTTTTGCAATGCTGGCGCTCGGCGACCAGCGCGAAGTCGATCATCATGATGGCGTTTTTCTTGACGATGCCGATCAGCAGGATGATGCCGATGATGGAGATGACGTTGAGATCGATGTGGAAGACCATGAGCGCGAGCATGGCGCCCACGCTGGCCGAGGGCAGCGTGGAGATGATGGTGATGGGGTGCACCAGGCTCTCGTAGAGCATGCCGAGGATGATGTAGACGGCGAAGAGCGCGGTGAGTACGAGGATCCACTCGCTGTTCAGCGAGGCCTGATAGGCGGCGGCGGTGCCGGCGAAGGTGCCGCGGACGGTGGCCGGCATGTTCAGGCGCTGCTGCATCTCGGAGACCTCGCGGGTGGCGTCGCTGAGCGAGAAATTTTCGGCGAGGTTGAAGGAGACAGTGACGGAGGGAAACGTGCTGGTGTGATTCACGACGAGCGGCGTAGTGCCGGGGCGCGCGGTGGTGACGGCCGAGATGGGGATGACGCCGTTGCCTGCGGTGTTGAGGTAGATATTCTTCAGGCCTTCAGGGCTTTGCCAGTAGGGCGGGGCGACTTCAAGCACGACATAGTACTGGTTGAGCTGGGTGTAGATGATGGAGACCTCGGACTGCCCGAAGGCGCCGTAGAGAGCGGAGTTGATCGATTGCGGGGTGAGGCCGAGGCGCGCGGCCGAGACGCGGTCGTAGTTGAGCAACTCCTGCAGGCCTTCGTTCTGCGCGTCGCTGGAGACGTCCTGGAAGCCGGGGAGTTTCTGCATGCCGGCGAGCAGGATGGGACCCCAGTGCGACAGGTCCTGCACGTTGTCGGACTGGATCGTGTATTGATAGAGCGCGTTGCTTCCCCGGCCGCCGATGCGCAGGTCCTGCGACGCCTGCAAAAAGGCGGAGGCGACGGGGAGGCGGTTCAGCCTGGGGCGGAGGCGATCGATGATGAAGGGCGCGGTGACGCCGCCGCGGTCTTTCAGAGGCTTGAGCGCGATGTAGATGAATCCGCCGTTGGAGTTGCCGGCATAGGCGTTGACGTTGGCGACGGCCGGATCGGACTTGATGACGCGGACGAGCTGGCGGATGGAGTTGTCCATGACCGCGAACGATGCGTCCTGGGGGCCGCGGACGGCGCCGACGATCGCGCCGGTGTCCTGCTGCGGGAAGAAGCCCTTGGGGATAATGAAGGCGATGTAGAAGTTGAGGACGACGATGAGGAGCAGAACGACGAAGACGGGCCACGGATAGCGAAGGACCCAGCGCAGTGAGCGGCCGTATCCGGAGAGGAGCGAGGAGAAGGCTCGCTCGCTCATGCGGAAGAGGCGGCCGTGCCGGACCTCGCTTTCGTCTTTGAGCAGGTAGGCGCACATCATCGGCGTGGTGGTGAGCGAGACGAGCATGGAGACGACGATGGCCGTGGAGAGGGTGACGGCGAATTCGCGAAACAGGCGGCCGACAATGCCGGCCATGAGGAGGATGGGGATGAAGACGGCGATCAGCGAGGTGCTGATGGTGAGGATGGTGAAGCCGATCTCTCCCGAGCCTTGCAGCGCGGCCTGCATGGGCGACATGCCTTGTTCGCGGAGGCGGGAGATGTTTTCCATGACCACGATGGCGTCGTCGACGACGAAGCCGGTGGAGATGGTGAGCGCCATGAGCGAGAGGTTGTCGATGCTGTATCCGAAGAGATACATGACGCCGAAGGTGCCGATGAGCGAGACGGGCACGGCGACGGAGGGGATGAAGGTGGCGCGGCCGTTGCGCAGGAAGACGAAGACGACGAGGATGACGAGCAGGACGGAGACGATGAGCGCGCGCTCGACATCGAGGACCGAGGCGCGGATGGTGGTGGTGCGGTCCAGCACCATGGTGGTGTGGATGCCCTGCGGGATCGAGGCTTCGATCGAGGGGATGGCGGCCTGGATGCGGTCGACGGTCTCAATGATGTTGGCGCCGGGCTGGCGGAAAATGATCACGGTGACGGAGGGGATGCCGTTGAGGTAGCCGGCAGTGCGGATGTTCTGCGCGCCGTTCTCGACGTCGGCGACGTCGGAGAGGCGGACCGCGGCGCCGTTGTGCATGCCGACGATGAGCGGTTCGTACTGGCTGGCTTGGCGCATCTGGTCGTTGGTGACGATGTCGTAGGTGGTGTCGCCTTCGACGAGCTGGCCGGCGGGCTCATGCGCGTTCTGCTGGCTGAGGGCGGCCTGCAGGTTCTGCATGGTGATGCCGTAGCTGTTGAGCTTGGTGGGATTGACTTCGACGCGGACGGAGGGGCCGGCGCCGCCGCCGACCACGACCTGGCCGACGCCCTCGATCTGCGAGAGGCGCTGCGCCATGACCGACGAGGCTTCGTCGTAGAGCGTGGGCTTGTCGTATTTCTCTGAGGTGAGGCCGAGGATGACGATGGGCGCGTCGGCGGGGTTGACCTTGCGATAGGTGGGATTGGCGGGGAGATTGGCGGGCAGGTACGTGCGGGCGGCGTTGATGGCGGCTTCCACGTCGCGCGCCGCGCCGTCGATGTCGCGGCTGAGGTCGAACTGGAGGGTGATGCTGGTGCTGCCCAGCGAGCTGGAGGAGGTCATCTCGGTGACGCCGGCGATGTGCGAGAACTGGCGTTCGAGCGGAGTGGCGATGGAGGAGGCCATGATCTCGGGGCTGCCGCCGGGCAGGCCGGAAGACACGGAGATGGTGGGGAAGTCGATCTGCGGCAGCGGGGAGACGGGGAGCACGTTGAACGCGATGGCTCCGGAGAGCACGACCGCCGCGGTGAGCAACGTGGTGGCGACCGGCCGGTGAATGAAAGGCGCGGAGGGGATCATGCGCCCTCCGCGGTTTGCGCCTGACCGCCGGCCGCGGATGTCTTCTTCGGCGCATGACCCAGGCGGCGGCCGATGCGGTCGAAGAAGATGTAGATGACCGGCGTGGTGTAGAGCGTGAGCACTTGCGAGAGGAGCAGGCCGCCGACCATGGCGATGCCGAGCGGGCGGCGCAGCTCGGAGCCCATCCCGGAACCGAAGGCCAGCGGAATGCCGGCGAGCAGCGCGGCCATGGTGGTCATCATGATTGGGCGGAAGCGGAGCAGGCTGGCCTCATAGATGGCGTCGGTCGAGTTCTTGCCGCGCTCGCGCTCGCCCTCGATGGCGAAGTCGACCATCATGATGCCGTTCTTCTTGACGATGCCGATGAGCAGGATGATGCCGATGATGGCCACGACGCTGAGGTCCTGGCGGAAGAGCATGAGCGCCAGCAGGGCGCCGACGCCGGCCGAGGGGAGTGTGGAGAGAATGGTGACCGGGTGGATGAAGCTCTCATAGAGCACGCCGAGGACGATGTAGACGGCGACCAGGGCGGCGATGATGAGCAGGCCTTCGTTGGAGAGCGAGTCCTCGAAGGCGGCGGCGGTGCCCTGGAATCCGGCCTGGACGCTGGCCGGCATGTTGAGGTCCTTCTCGACCTTGTTGATGGAGGAGAGGGCATCGCCGAGAGAGGCGTGCGGCGCGAGGTTGAACGAGATGGTGACGGCGGGGAACTGGCCCTGGTGATCGATGGAGAGCGGCTCGGTGGTGCGTTCGAGATGCGTGAAGGCGCTGAGCGGGACGGCGTTGGCGACGGACGATTTGGTGAGGGCGTTGCCGTTTGCGGCGGACGAGGCGCCGCTGGAGCCGACGTTGGCCTTGATGGCGGTCGCGGGCGCAGTGAGCACCGAGGAGGAGGGCGTGAAGGCGACCGAGGTTGTGGTCGCGTTCGATCCTGCGGAAGAGGAGCCCGAGGAGGCGAAGGACGAAGATGCGCCGGGACCTGAGCCGCCGGCCGAGGCGCTGGACTGGATGTAGAGGTCCTGGAGCCGGATGGGGCCGGCCTGAAAGTTCGGGCTGGTTTCAAGAATGACGTGGTACTGGTTGAGCTGCGTGTACATGGTGCTGATCTGGCGCTGGCCGTAGGCGTCGTAGAGGGTGTTGTCGATGGTGGAAGGCGCGATGCCGAGGCGCGAGGCGGTGACGCGATCGATGATGAGCGAGACGGCAAGGCCGCCGGTCTGCTGGTCGGTGGCCACGTCGGCGAGCGAGGGGATGTCCTTCATTTTGGCGACGAGCCGGTTGGTCCATTCCTCGAGCTCGACGGGGTCGGGGTCTTCGAGGGTGTACTGGAACTGCGTGCGGCTGACGCGGTCGTCGACGGTCAGGTTTTGCACGGGCTGCATGTAGAGGGTGATGCCTTGGACCGATTGGAGATGGGTCTGCAGGCGGCGGATCACGTCGGCGGCGCTCAGGTCGCGCTGGTCGAGCGGCTTGAGGTTGATGGAGAAGCGGCCGCTGTTGAGCGTGGTGTTGGCGCCGTCGGCGCCGATGAACGACGAGAGGCTTTCGACCGCCGGGTCCTCGAGGATGACATCGGCGAGTTGCTTCTGCTTTTGCGCCATTGCCGGGAAGGAGATGGAGGCCGAGGCCTGCGAGATGCCCTGAATGACGCCGGTGTCCTGCGTGGGGAAGAAACCCTTGGGGATGACGATGTAGAGGAAGACGGTGAGGACGAGCGTGGCGAGAGCGACCAGGAGCGTCGCGGTCTGGTATTTGAGGACCCACTTGAGGGTGCGGCCGTAGAAGGCGATCATGCACTCGAAGACATGCTCGGAGGCGCGATAGAAGCGCCCCTGCTGCGCCTCGGGATTGTGCCGCAGAATGCGCGAGCACATCATCGGCGTGAGGGTAAGGGAGACGACGGCCGAGATCACGATGGTGACGGCGAGGGTGACGGCGAACTCGCGGAAGAGGCGGCCGACCACGCCGCCCATGAAGAGCAGCGGGATGAGCACGGCGATGAGCGAGACGGTGAGCGAGATGATGGTGAATCCGATTTGCTCGGCGCCCTTGAGCGCGGCCTGCAGGGGCGAATCGCCTTCTTCGAGGAAGCGGGAAATGTTCTCGACCATGACGATGGCGTCGTCGACGACGAAGCCGGTGGCGATGGTGAGGGCCATGAGGGAGAGGTTGTCGAGCGAGTAGCCGAGCGCGTACATGGCACCGAAGGTGCCGACCAGCGAGAGCGGAACGGCGACCGAAGGAATGATGGTGGCGTAGACGTTGCGCAGGAAGAGAAAGATGACCATGACGACGAGCGCAATGGTGAGCATGAGCTCGAACTCGACGTCGTTGACCGAGGCATTGATGGCGGTGGTGAGGTCGGTGAGCGGGGTGACCTGGATGGAGGCGGGCAGGTTGACTTCAAGCTGCGGCAGGACGGCCTTGATGGCCTTGACGACGTCGATGGTGTTGGCGCCGGGCTGACGCTGGATGTTGAGGATGACCGCGGGCGTCTTGTCCATCCACGCGGCCTGCTTGCTGTTTTCGACGCCGTCGACGACGCTGGCTACGTCTCTGAGCATGACCGGGGCGCCGTTGCGGTAGGCGACGACGACCTTGCGATAGTCGTCGCTGGTGACGAGCTGATCGTTGGCGTTGATCTGATAGTCCTGATGGGGGCCGTCGAAGTTGCCCTTGGCGGCGTTGACGCTGGTCTGGGTGAGCGCGGTGCGGAGGTCTTCGAGATTGAGGCCGTAGGAGGAAAGCGCGGTGGGGTTGGCCTGGATGCGCACGGCCGGTTTTTGCCCGCCGCTGATGCTGACCAGGCCGACGCCGCTCAACTGCGAGAGCTTGGGAGCGAGGCGCGTGTCGACGAGGTCTTCGACCTGGGAGAGAGGCAGCGAGCTGGACGTGATCGCGAGGGTGAGGATGGGCGCGTCGGCCGGGTTGGTCTTGCTGTAGACGGGCGGCGCGGGCAGGTTGGAGGGGAGAAAACTCTGCGAGGCGTTGATGGCCGACTGCACTTCTTCTTCGGCGATATCGATGTCGAGGTTGAGGGCGAACTGGAGCACGATGATCGACGAGCCGCCGGAGCTGGTCGAGGTCATCTGGCTGAGGCCCTGCATCTGGCCGAACTGGCGCTCGAGGGGCGCGGTGACGGTGGTTGCCATCACGTCGGGGCTGGCGCCGGGATAGAAGGTGACCACCTGGATGGTGGGGTAGTCGACCTGCGGCAAGGCAGAGACCGGCAGCTGGGTATACGCAACGATACCCACGAGCAGAATGGCGGCCATCAGCAGCGAAGTGGCGACGGGCCGCTGGATGAAAGGCCCGGAGGGACTCACGGAGCGTTTTCCTCGGCTGGGTTGGATGGCGGCGGGGCCTGCCTGGCGATGGCGACCTTGCTGCCGTTTTGCAGCTTGTCGAAGCTGCTGGTGGCCACGACGTCGCCGGGGTTGATGCCGGTGACGGCGGTCATGCCGCTGTCGGAAACGCCGGCCTTCACGGGCCGCTGCGTGGCTTTGTCTTCGGCGATGACGTAGACGAAGGACTGGTCGCCGTTGTGCTGGATGGCGTTGGCGGGCACCAGCATGACGCCGTCGAGAGTGTTCACCAGCAGGCGCGTGTTGACGAACTGGTTGGGGAAGAGCTCGCTCTTGCGGTTGTCGAACTGGGCGCGCAGCTTGACCGTGCCGGTGGTGGTGTCGATCAGGTTATCGACGGTGAGCAGCTTGCCGGAGGCGAGCTTTGTGGATTGCGCGCGATCGAGGGCCTCGACGGGCAGGGTGTGCACTTTGCGCAGGCGGGCCTGGACCGCGGCGAGCGAGTCTTCAGCGATGGTGAAGATGACGGTGATGGGCTGAATCTGGGCGATGACCACGAGAGGCGTGGTGCTGTTGGCCTGCACGACATTGCCGGGATCGACCAGGCGCAGGCCGGCACGGCCGGAGATGGGCGCGGCGATATGACAGTAGCCGAGCTGCACCTTGTCGTAATCCACCGTGCCCTGGTCGTTCTTGACGAGGCCCTGGTCCTGCAGGACGATCTTTTCCTGATCGTCGAGAAGCTGCTTGTTGATGCTGTTTTTGGCCCAGGCAGCGCGATAGCGGTCGAGGTCCATCTGAGCCTGGGCGAGGACGTTTGTGTCGCGCTCGAGCGTGCCTTCGGCCTGCAGCAGCGTCGCTTCGTAGGGCCGGGGATCGATGTCGAGGAGAGGGTCGCCCTGGCGGACGAACTGGCCTTCGCGGTAGTGGACCGCGGTGATGACGCCGCTGGCCTGCGCCGTGATGGTGGAGGTGTAGACCGGCGTGACCGTGCCGATGGCGCTGACATAGACGCCGATGTTGCCCTTGCTGGCGGTGGCGACGGTGAGTGTGACTACGCCGCCGCGGGCGCCGGCGCGGGTATTGTTTGCCGCCGCGGCTTTCCCGCCGTTCTGGCGGATCAGATAGACAACAACGACCACGAGGGCCAGCAGGACGAGGAGGCCGATCCAGAAAATGCCGCCACGGCGATTCCCGGAGCGGGGAGGAGACAATGCACGATCCGGACCCACATGCGTTGCCGTGGACTTATCTTCGATCTCAGACACGCAATTCTCCGCGCTGGGAACTTGAGCGAGGGGGAATTTGAAAAGGAGAAGCCCTCTCCAGTTCAGCGCAATTCAAAGAGATTCCATTTTGGCTGGGGACCGAAACACCGGGATCTTATCGAAGATACGATGAGAGAACGGCGCTGCGGGTTGCCCCACCTACGGCGCTTTGCGCTATAGGGTCAAGAGAGCTTTCTATCCGAGATAGACGAAAAACGCGGGGCGATGGACGCAAGGGGATCACGCGTCCTTGGTGACGGCCTTGATGAGCATGCCGAGGAGCGCGAGCGCGGCGGCGCCCCAGAATGCGGGCCACAGTCCATCGACGTGGAAGCCGCGCACGACGGCCGAAGCGAGAAGGATCATGACCGCGTTGATGACCAGCAGGAACAGGCCGAGGGTGAGGATGCTGAAGGGGATGGTGATGATTTTGAGGATGAATCCCAGGGTCGCGTTCAGGAAGCCGATGACGAGAGCGGCGATGAGGGCGGGGACGAGCCCGCGAACGTGAAAGCCGGGGACGACGTGTGAAACGACGACGAGGGCAAGTGCGCTGAGAATCCAATGCAGCAGTAGCTTCAACATTGTTCTGTTCTCCATGCCGGCAAGGCCCGGCATCGTCCGGTTCGATGCGGGAGAGGCGTACCTGACATGCTTGCGGATGATGGGGCCCGGCGTCAACGGATTTGTGGATCGCAACTTTCCTGGAGAGGGCGAGTCCAAAAGGGTGGAATTGCCCCGCAGTCGATGGATCCGGACCCAGGTCAATAGGAGGGAATCCCGCAGGATGCGCGTTGAGCGAGCCTTCATGACGATGGGCCTGGCGATGGGCCTGTTGCTTTCCGCCTGGGTGGTTGCGCCCGCGGCGGGGCAGGCGGCGGGCGGCGGGCGGCCGGAGGGCAAGGCAGCGAACGCGTCCGTGCCGGAAATTGCAATGCTGATGCGCGAGGTGCAGGAGCACCAGAAACGATTGGAGAAGGTGCGCGAGAACTACACCTACAGCTCGACGCAGACGACGCAGGAGATGGACGGGAACGGGCAGGTGAAGAAAACCGAGACCGAAGAGGCGGAGGACTTCTTCGTGAACGGGCACGCGATCGAACGCAAGGTGAAAAAGAACGGGCAGCCGTTGAACGAGCACGACGAGAAGAAGGAGACGGAGCGGGTGACCAGGCTGGTGGAGAAGGCGCAGAAGACGCCGCCGGATCAGCCGCTCGACGGCCAGACGATCCGCATAAGCCGGCTGCTGGAGATCATGGACGTGCGCAATCCGCGGCGGGAGACGTTTCGCGGGCGGGCGACGATTGTCTTCGACTTTGTGGGACGCAAGGACGCGAAGACGCACGGCATGGTGGAGGATGCGTCGAAGAAGATGCAGGGGACGATGTGGGTGGATGAGGCGGATCGCGAGATCGCGCATCTCGAGGTGAGCTTCGACGAGAATTTTCACGTTGCCGGCGGGCTGGTGGCGAATATTCAGAAGGGATCGAACTTCCGGTTTGACCAGGCGCCGGTCAATGGGGACCTGTGGCTGCCTACGGGCGGCGAAGGCACGATGCAGGCGCGGGTGCTGCTGGTCAAGAGCTTCAGGATGCACTTTGTGGAGCGCGACTACGATTACAAGCGCTTTCACGTGGACGCGGAACCGGGCAAGGATGCGAAGCTGACGCCGGAGGCCAAGCCGTAGAATTGACCTCTCCCCGCTTGGAGGTCAAGGAATGGTTGCGCAACTTGCGGCGCCGCCAGAAACGACAAATCATTCCGCCGTGTGCGCCGCTGTAGAGTGGATGCATGTTTGCGCGAAGGATTGCAATCCTGCGGATCGACGCGGAGGGGCGCGAGCACGCGTGCCCGATCAAGTGGATCGACAACTTTGCCATGCGCAACTTTACCAACGACGCGGTCTTCGACGATACGCTGCCGGCAGCGGATGGTGTGCTGGAGGCAGGGACGAGGGTGCCGCTCGACCGTCTGCAGACGGCCATGGAAGACTGGTTTCGGCGCAAGGGATATCTCAAGCCGGAGGAAGGGCTGAAGGTGGCGGAGATGGCGGCGGGAGGGGAACGAGCGTGAGGACTGCGGTGGGGATGCGGGCAGCGTGCGCGGCGCTGGGAATCTTGCTGGCGGTGGGCTGCGCGGCGCGGGCGCAGGAAGATCCTTCGGGAGACGACGCGGCGAATCCGGGGCCGATGGCGACGGACCTGAAGCCGGTGCTGAAGAAGAAGGAGATCGAGAAGGCGATTCGCAAGGTAGCGGACTGGCAGGTGCGCACGGCCAAGAGCCGGTTCAGCACCGACTGGACGTTTGCGGCGCTGTACGACGGGCTGTTGGCGGCGTCGCGCGCGACGGGCAATGCAGCGTATCGCGATGCAGTGTTGCGCTTCGCTGAGAAGACTGGGTGGAAGCTGGGGCCGCGGTTCGCGCATGCCGACGACGAGGCGGTGGCGCAGTCGTATCTGGAACTGGACATGGAGCAGGCGGCGCCGGAGCGGGTGGCGGCGATGCAGGAAGAGGCGGACAAGCTGCTGGCGCGGCCCGACGATCCGAAGAAGGATTTGTGGTGGTGGTGCGATGCGCTGTTCATGTCGCCGCCGGCGCTGGCGCGGCTGGCGAAGGTGACGGGCGAGCGCAGGTATCTCGATTACATGGACCGCGAGTGGTGGCTGACGTCGGAGCATTTGTACGACACGAAGGCGCACCTGTATTCGCGCGATGCGAGTTACCTGGACAAGCATGAGCCGAACGGGCAGAAGCTGTTCTGGTCGCGCGGGAATGGCTGGGTGATGGGCGGGCTGGCGCGGGTGATTCCGTATCTGCCGGCGGACGATCCGGCGCGCGCGAAGTATGTGGAGCAGTTTCGTGAGATGGCGAAGGAGGTTGCCTCGATCCAGGGATCGGACGGCTTGTGGAGGGCCGGGCTGTTGGATGCGGCGGCATATCCAACGCCGGAGGTGTCGGGCTCGGCGTTCTTTACCTTTGCGCTGGCGTGGGGGATCAACGACGGGCTGCTGGATCGCAAGGAGTATGAGCCGGTGGTGGAGAAGGCGTGGGCCGGTCTGTTGCAGCATGTGTACGCGGATGGAAGGCTGGGGTCGATCCAGAAGATAGGCGGCGCGCCGGACCATGTGAGCCTGGGCGGAAGTTATGTGTATGGAGTAGGCGCCTTCCTGCTGGCCGGGGAGCAGGTGGAGCGGCTCGCGAACGGAAGATAGCTGAGGGTCGAGGGTTGAGGGTCCAGCGTCGGGAGTCCAGTTAGCGAATTCGATGAGTGAATCTGCAAAAGTTTCGGGATGCACTTGAGGTGGAAGAGGCAATGCACGGGCTGAAGACCGGGGCTTTTGATAACTTAGGCTATTTTTCGCACATTTGATTTGTTCTGACCAAGACTTGGTCTGACAGCGGCCATAGTTATCGCGGCGGCGGTCCTCCTGCAAAGGTTCACGTCTCTCAACGCAAACCGTAGCAGAGCCCTACCGGCGCCGCTCAAACGCAAATTCGGACAAAAATGCCAGTACACGATTTATACTATTTGATCGTTTCGGCGTAGACAACAAGGACAAAGCAAATGCAACTGCCTGAGCCGTCCGCCTCTGTCAAAACGAAGCGCGACATCCCCACGAGCGAGCGGGCGGAGAAGCTTCGCCTGGCCGATGCCTACAACCGCAGCCTGCTGGAAGCCAGCCTCGACCCGCTCGTTGCCATCGGCTCCGATGGGAAGATCACCGACGTGAACGCGGCCACGGAAGCGGTGACCGGATGTGCCCGGGCCACATTGATCGGGACGGATTTTTCCGACTACTTCACGGAACCGGAGAAGGCGCGGGCCGGGTATCAGCAAGTCTTCCGCGAAGGTTTCGTGCGTGACTATCCGCTCGAACTGCGCCATCGCGATGGCCGCATTGCGTCCGTGCTTTACAACGCCTCCGTCTATCGGGATGAAAACGGCAACGTGGTCGGCATCTTTGCCGCGGCTCGCGACATCACCCAGCGCAAGCGCGCAGAGGAAGCACTGCGACAGTCCGAGCAGCGCTTTGGCTCCATGCTTGAAGCCGTGCGGGATTACGCAATCATCTTCCTGGACTTGGATGGACGCATCGCCGGCTGGAACAAGGGCGCCGAACGAATCAAGGGCTATCGCGCCGAGGAGATTGTCGGCCAGCACTTCTCCAGGTTCTACCCGCCCGCCGACATCGCTGCCGGCAAACCCGAGCGCGAACTGCAAGTAGCCACATCCGAGGGGCGATTCGAGGACGAAGACTGGCGCGTTCGCAAAGACGGCTCTCGCTTTTGGGCGAATGTGGTCGTCACCGCCTTGCGGGACGACAGGGGACGAGTCAACGGGTTTGTGAAAATCACGCGCGACCTCACTGCGCGTAAAGAGGCGGAAGACGAAATCAAGCGCTATGCCGAGGACCTCAAGCGCAGCAACCAGGAACTCGAGCACTTTGCTTACGTCGCCTCGCACGATCTGCAGGAACCCTTGCGGACCGTCAGCAGTTTCGCGCAACTGCTGGCCCGGCGTTACCAGGGCAAACTGGACGCGGACGCGGACGAATTCATCACCTTCATCGTCGAGGGCGCGATGCGGATGCAAACCCTGATCAACGACCTGCTCGCCTTCTCGCGCATCGGCACGCGCGGCAATCCATTCGCGCCAGTTGACTGCGGGAAGGCCTTCCATGCCGCAATGGAGAATCTGGAGGTGGCCATCGCCCAGAGCGCGGCGGTGATCACGACCGACCCGCTCCCTTGGCTTGTCGCCGACTATTCGCAGTTGACGCAGCTTTTCCAGAACCTGTTCAGCAATGCCATCAAGTTCCGGCGGCCGGAGGAAGCGCCCCGCATTCACGTTTCCGCTGTACGGCAGGACGGTGCCTGGCTGTTCAGCGTGCGCGATAACGGCATTGGCATTGCCCAGCAATATTTCGACCGGATTTTCATCATTTTCCAGCGCCTGCATGGCCGGGAGGAGTATTCCGGCACCGGCATTGGCCTGGCAATCTGCAAAAAAATCGTGGAGCGGCACGGTGGCCGCATGTGGGTGGAGTCTGAACCTGGAACAGGGTCCACCTTCCACTTCACCATTCCGATTGAAAGTAGGGATCAGGATGAATCCGCTTCACCCCATTGACATCCTACTAGTAGAGGACAGTCCCTCTGACGTCCGCCTGACCCGCGAGGCGCTCAAAGAAGCGAAAGTCCTCAACACGCTGCACGTCGTGCAGGACGGCGTTGCGGCGCTGGATTTCCTGCACAAACACGGCCAATATGCCCGAAAACCGGACCCGGATTTGATTCTGTTGGATCTGAACCTGCCCAGGAAAGACGGGCGCGAAGTACTTGCCGAGATCAAGCGGGATGAGAACTTGAAGCGCATCCCCGTGGTGGTCCTCACCACCTCCAGAGCCGAAGAAGACGTGGTACGCTCCTATAATTTGCACGCCAATGCCTATGTGACCAAGCCGGTGGATTTGAAACAGTTTCTCGAAGTGATCCGTGCAATTGAAGCTTTCTGGCTGGCCGTGGTGACGCTGCCACCGGGTGAGAAGGCGGAAACAAATCGCTCATGAAGACACTCCTGGTCGAAGACAATCCGGCAGATGCACGCCTGGTTCGCGAGATGCTGAGAGAGTTGCCGGCGGGAACTCTCGAGCTTCAGCAGGTGGACCGTCTGGATTCGGCGATCGAAAGACTGCGCCAGGAAACTTTCGATGTGGTGCTGCTGGATCTCGGCCTGCCGGACGCTCAGGGAATGGAAGCGCTCACCCTGATCCAGAAGGCGAGCCGCGGCATACCGATTGTGGTTCTCACCAGTTTCAACGACGATCGCTTTGCCTCGGAAGCGGTGCGTGCCGGTGCGCAGGATTACCTTGTAAAAGGGCCGTTTGGCGGCCAACTGCTCATTCGCACCCTCCGTTACGCCGTGCTGCGCAAGCAGACCGAGGAAGAAGTGCGAAGGCTGAACGCAGAGTTGGAGCAGCGCGTGGTCGAACGCACGGCGCAACTCCAGGCGGCCAACCAGGAATTGCTCAAGGAAATCGCTGTCCGTAAGCAAGCCGAACAGAAATTCCGCGAGCTGCTGGAATCGGCGCCCGATGCAATCGCGGTCGTGAATCGTAAGGGCGAGATGGTCCTGGTCAATTCGCAGCTTGAGGAACTGTTTGGCTATCGGCGACAAGAGGTGCTGGGGAGACAAATCGAAATGTTGGTGCCGGAGCGATTCCAGGGTAAGCACCCCCAAAACCGCGCGGCTTTTGTGGCCGACGCTCGCGCGCGGCCAATGGGGTCTGGGCTCGATCTGCACGGCAGGCACAAGGATGGACATGAGTTTCCGGTGGAGGTCAGCCTTGCCTCGCTGGAAACCGGCGAGGGCATGCTGATCTCCGGTACCATTCGCGACATCACGGAACTGAAACGCGTCGAGCAAGAACGCGAGAGGCTGCGTCAGCTAGAGGCAGATCTCGTGCATACGAACCGGGTCAGCATGCTGGGAGAGTTGGCCGCCTCCCTGTCTCACGAACTGAAGCAGCCCATCGCCGCGGCCATCACCAACGCCTATACTTGCCTGCAATGGCTCGCGCGCGACGAACCGGATTTGCAGGAGGCGCGGGAGGCGGCCAAAAGGATCATGCAGGACGCCAATCGTGCGGCCGACATTATCAACCGT
>Ga0335069_10002894_pt1 | contig 26171 bp, 20 predicted proteins | sample Lox_Sample_11_FD_206714 | JGI IMG/M metagenome (GOLD analysis project Ga0335069, IMG submission 206714) | Soil microbial communities from Loxahatchee National Wildlife Refuge, Florida, United States - Lox_Sample_1.1 | ecosystem: Environmental > Terrestrial > Soil > Wetlands | place: USA...
GATCATCCTTTGCGCACCCGGCTCCCATTGAGTATTTGAAAAGGTTTGGCGTCACAGCACAGCCACTCGCGCCTGCACGCCCACCATCCTTATCGTCCCCTTCCGCCTTCACATCAGTCTGCCCTCGATCGTAGCGGCCCACTTCTCCTGCTTGTACGCCTCGCCCGCAGAACCACTGCCCGCGAGACCCCAATTGGGAAACGGGTTCCGGTCTGACGTACGAAACGCGTCAATCACTTCCCGGATTCGGCTCCGCCGCGCCAGCAGCTTCTCTACTAGCGCCTCCATCTCACTCAGGTCCCCGCCATACCACTCGGGCGGAACCTCGTTCGCCGCATTCCACACCGTATCGGCCGCCATCGTCTCCATCCTCGTCAGCCACGGCTCAAACGACTTCCACCCCGAAATCCCTTGATACACCAGATTCCTGTAATACACCCCTCGCAAGGGCGCATCCTCGAATCTCCACTCGGCGGCATGAAAGCAATACCCGAAATCGATAAACACCGCGCGATACCGCCGCTCGCGCTGCCTGCGCACAAACACAGCCTGCCGCCCATTGGCGTTGCCCGTCCACTTGTCCAGTGCCAGAATCCCCGCGAATTCCTCGAGATTGCGGACCTCCGCCAACTGCTCTTCCGGCAGATAGTCCATCAAGTGCCCCGGCATCAGTCCGCCCACAAACCGCGACCCGAACTGCAACCCCGGCCGGCATCGCTCCCGCCGCGCTCCCAGATCCATCTCCAGGTCCGGCGTGTTCTCCACCAGCCACGGTTCCACTTCGATCAGTTCCGCCTCGGGCGCCGGCAACCCAACCGCTGCCGCCAGACGCGACGCCAGCAACTCGTTCGCCAGCACCCGCACGTCCTGCGGGTTGTTCTGAAACTTCACCACGTACGCGTGGCCGTCCGCACCCAGCATCAACTGGCCCTGTGCGCCCCCGCGCATCCGCCGAATATGCTGCACCGCCCGAACCGCCAAACGCGCCCGCTCCCATCCAATCGACGAACGCTCAGATTCTATCCGCTTCCCTTCCCATTCCTCAGGGCATCCGTCACGCCACCCGCTTTTTGTTTCCCGACTCGATCACAAGTTCGTCCCGCGCCGCGATCGCCATGGCCATCGCCATCACCCGATCGTCGTGCGTGCCCGGCTTTGCTCCCGTCTTCCCATCGCGCATCCGAACAAAGCACCGGCACTCGGCAAGGAACTTCCGGCTCGAAAAGCACCAGGGCGCCTCAATCAGCGCCGCATCCAGCCTCGACAAAACCGCCGGCCTCGACGACTTGCTCGTCGGCCAACCCTCCTTACCGTCCTTCGCGTACACCTTGGGATAGTGGCACAAAACGTCAACCAACCCCAGCAGCCCTGACCCCGGCCCGTTCCGTTCCACCACCAGCCACGCCGTGTTGTACTCCTGTGCCAGCCCCGCCACCAATCGAGCCAGCTCTGCGCCGCCCATGTGCGCAGCGAACTCCGCACACTGCAGCCCCGTCTCCAGATCCAGTACCTGCGCGGCCGAGTAATCTCCCTCGCTTCCACCCTCCGCCGGATCGACACCGACGACATACTTCTTGCCCGCCACCGGTGGATACCAGATCTCCAAGGCCCCATTGTGCCGTTTCTCCGTCGGTTCCCCTACTTCCCGCAAGCGCTCTTCCACCGCCCTCAGCTCGAACACCGAATCACCGCTTGCTGCAAAACAACTTTCGCTATCCTCGGCGTACTCCTGTTCCGCCAACGAGCGTTGGTTCGCCCGCATCCATCGCCGGTATCCGATCTGTTTCAGATCCAGTCCGTGACGCTCCTTCAACTCGCATTCTTGCTGCGTCAGGCTGGCTTCGTCCACTGCCTCGCGCCGGTAGCGCGCCTCTTTCCACCATGGGAAAAAGTGCTGTACCGTTCCCGTCTCATGCGCTCTCTGCCACTCTTCGTAGAAACACCCGCCGATCCCGTAGGGTGTCGACTCCAGAACCGTCTCTCCCCTCGGCGCCAATGCCGCACGCAGCCCGGCCAGCGTGTCTGCCGGATTCCCAGGCCAGCGCGCTACCTCCGAACAATGCAGATTCTGCACCGTCAATCCTCTCCCCGCGTTCCGCTCTCCGGCCGACACCACCAGGTACTGCGCGTCCAGTTCCGGAAACGCAATCGCCCGCGCGCTCGACCGCGACGTCCGCAACGGCCCCTTGCGCAACACTGCCGGCAGGCAATCCAAAAACCGATGCACGATGCGAAAGATCTCCTCCGCTGCCTCCCGCGTGTGCGCAACCTGCAGCGTCAACGTCCCCGGCTGCGTAATCGTCTTCAGAAAAAAACGCCCTGCCACCCAGGTCGTCAATCCCAGTTGGCGCGCCTTCAGCACAATGTTCTGTCGCCCTCGCGCCTCTTCGAAAGCCCGCTGCACGGCATTGGCACGCAGTCGCCGGATCTCCCCATCCCGGGTCCTCACGGACAGCATCTGCTCGGCCAGCGCCATACACACCGTCTGCCCCCTTAAACTCTTCGGCCTTCGATCAAGCATCGCTCCGAACAACTGCAACTCTTCCCTGTCGAGTTCCTCCGGCGACGGAAACCATGGAAGGGATACAACTCCCCGCTGCGATCCCTGTCCCTCAATTCCCATCGCAGTGGTAGTAGAGCCTTCCCGTCAGTGCCGGGAACGCGAACGTCACCGCCGTATTGCTGATCGTGCTCACATACGGCGCCGTACTCAGGCCCATCGACGCGCTCGCCACGCAGCTCGCCCACGAACTCCACCCGCCGCTGGCAAACGTCAGCGTCACCTGCGTTGCCTCGCTCAAACCCGACACGAATCCGCCCTCGTTCGTTCCTGTCACCGTTCCCGCGCTTGTCGCCGGCGAAGTCCCCGCGCGATGCGTCAGCCCATTCGTGTCCACGCCCCAGTTGTTCGAAGGCCCCGAGAGCATCCACGCCGCCGACCCGTTCCCGCCGAACCCCACGTTGTAGTTGAACTGCGTCTTGCCGTTGTTGTTGAACACGACATTCTGGTTGCCGCCCGTCTGCACAAACGTCGCCACATAGGGATTGTTGATCCACAAACTCCCGCCGCCGGTCTGTTGCAGATACCCCCCGCCCGTGCTGTTGTTCGCGTAGAACTCCACGCCATTCGAACCATCCGCGCTCTGCGCCAGCACCGGGCTTCCCACTGCCACCTGCGTCTCCGTCGTCGCGCGCGGCGTGCTCTGCGGCAGCAGCGTCAAATCAATCGCCGCCGCGTTCCCATCGCCCGGCGGCGTCGCCCCGGCAACCGGCGCTGCCACAATCGCCGCCGATGGAATGCTCGCCCCAGTGAAAGTCACCGTGATTGGAAACTGCGACGTGCTCGACACGTACACATCCACATACTGGCTCAGCCCGTTCTTAGACACCTCGACCTTCGTCACCGATCCCCAGCTTCCATACTGGTACAGCGCCCGCCGCACCGCTAGCGACGAGTGCTGCGCATACGTCCCGTCCGTGAAGTCCCACAGCGAGTCCGCGCCCTGGAACTGGCTCACCTCCATCGTTCCCGCCAACACCGCCGGCTGCTGGAACAACCGCGACGTATCCAGTACCCGGTACCACCCCGTCGCCGCGGGCGTGAACACAGCCCTGGTCAGCGTCGCATTCGATTGATACGGCGCGCCCTGAAATCCGTTCACCGCCGGCACCGTCACCCCGTAGAACTTGTCTACGATCCCGCCATGGCCCTGCAGCGTGTCGTAGCCCCACGACGGCGACGTCCCATAGAGGCAGACCTTCGTTGTCTCGCCATTGTCCCCGCAGTCCGCCCCATGCAGAAACACACCCGATGTCTTCGAACCTACATACACAAACGGCGTCGTATTATCCGGGTCCGAATCCTGCTCCATATAGAGGTTGGTAAAGTCCAGGTTCGTACTCCCGCCTCCGATCAGCACATTCGGCATCCCCGCCGGCGGATCGTTCGCCGTGATATCCGTGAACGACGACGTCGTGGCCCCGCCCCGACTTAAACCCGGGTCGATTTCCAGAATGTTCCCGCTCGTCGTGTTCACCGCCGCCTGCGACAACGTCAGCGTCGTTGCCGTCGCAGCCGTCACCGTCGTGTTCGCAGGTACCGTCTCGTTCGCCGGATTCGCACCTGTCGCCGGATTCTGGTTGTCGAACGACAGCACCGTCTTGCCCACCAGCGCGCTCGGTGACTTCTCCGTCGTCCCGCTATAAGTCACCAGCGCGCTGCCTGCCGTCGTCGCCACCCCGGTCAAAATGTCTTCTCGGCCGATCCGCATCAGCCCCTGCACATGATCGAAACTATCCCCGCAACAGGTGTCATCGATCTGCCATCCATACGGCGTCGCAGCCGATCCGCCCGCCATAATGTACGAAAACGAAGACTCGTCGAACATCTTCTGCACGTGTACCGCGCCATTCGCAAACGTCCCAGTCCCCGTCCCGCCATACGACGCGAATGCCGCGAATCCCCGCGCCCGCACATAGTTCCCGCCGCCCGCGCCCGTTGGATTCGGATCCGTGCAGTACAGACTGTCCATGTTCGTCGAGCTGTTGTACGGCGCAAGAATCATCCGCACCGCGCCGCCCGTCGAACTCTCGCCCACCAGGCTGTTATTCGAGAACTGCTTAATCCCGCACGAGACCCCATCCGTAATGTTGAACTCCCACAGCGCCGCCACCGGCAGCATCAACTCCACGCTCACCGTTCCGCTCGCCGCCTGCGCCTCCGATCCCAGATCAATCTCCTCTGCGATCACCCGCGTCCCGCCGAGCGCCCGTGCATCGCAGGTTCCGCCTCCAGCCGCAATCACCGCCGCAATGCACGCGTTGATCTGCGCGCCGGCATCCATACCACCGAACTGGTCCGCCTCATACACCGGGCCCAACCGCGTCGCCGTCATCGGCCCCGTCGCCGTGCCGCCGGCCAGCGGCATCGCCGCTCCAAAGCTCGCGTCCACATAATGCTTATCCGCTGCCTCGAGCGCCTGCGTCGGATCGCCGTTCAGATAGAGCGGTCCGCTCAGCGTCCCACCCACCGGCGTCAGGGTCCCCTGTGCCAGCGATTGAATCGCCTGGTCCACGTACGCCTTGCTCGCCACTTGCACTGCCTGCGCCGCCGGCATCACCTGCGCACGCACCTGTGCGATGGTCGACGGAGTTGTCGAGGGCACCACCCAGTACTCGGTGCTCGTGGTCCCATCGCTCATCTGGTACACAGCCGTATAGAACAAGCCTGCCGGTGTCGCGCCCTGATTCGGTGCCAGGTTCACGCTCACCGTTCCATCGTTCCCGATCGTTGCATTCAAGGAACCGGCCACAACAGCCTGCCCATTCGCCGTCGTGAACGCCGGCCAGCTCAACATCAGCGTCCCCGATCCCGGCGTTCCATTGGCCAGATACGCCGTCCCCTGTACCGTCGTCGTGCTGATTCCTTGTGCCGTGGCTGCAACCGCTCCCACCATCGCGATCCAAATCAATCCCCACCAGGCTCCCGCGCTGAACCGTTTTCCACTCTTCATCTGCGTCTTCCTCTTCCCACCCGCGACCAACAAAGAAGAGCCACGACCCCACATCGCGCGCCGCTCGCGCCCCTTCAGAATCGTGGCTCCTGTTGCCCACCCTCAGCCAACAATCGGGCCCGCTTACTGCACTTCTCCTCGTGCCGCCCGTTCGTCCTCTTCCGTCCACTCCGGCTCATTCATCCACTCGGTGGCCAGGCTGCGTTTCGGTCCCTTGCTCTCCGCTTTGCTCAGTTCCATGTGCTCACGCGCCAACTCGCACAAAAACTTGAGACAGATCTTGTCTCCCTCGATGGCCTTCTTCCCCAATACTTCTGCAAACTGCGGAGCATTCTCGAGCAAAACCCTCGCCGCTTCCGCGCGCAATGCATCCATCCCGCACGTCCCTCCGCTCATGCCCATCGGTCCCGTCTCCCATCTCACGGCGTAAAAAAGGGGAGCGCGCCACACGCTCCCCAGCACAACCGCTCCAATAAACTCAGTCTAGCCAATCTCTACCTAATTTCTCGCAAGTCCCGCGCGCCCTCCATACACCTGTCTTCTCTGCCACTTACGCCAGCTCCGCATTGCCGCTCCTCTTGACAATCTCCGGGCAGCAGCAATGCACTACCATGTCTGAGTGATCACGCATTCCCCCACCCACGATCCGACCCTGCTCGTCCATGGCGGAGCCTGGGCCATCCCCGCCGACGCAGCTGAGGCGCACCAGGCCGGCGTTCGTCACGCTCTCGAAGTCGGCCACGAGATCCTCGCCCGTGGCGGCGCAGCCATCGACGCCGTCGAAGCCGCCGTCACCATCCTCGAAGACGATCCCACCTTCGACGCCGGTCGCGGCAGCTTCCTCACCTCCAACGGCCGCGTCCAGCTCGACGCCCTCCTCATGGACGGAGGTCGCATGAAGGCCGGCGGTGTCGCCTGCGTCGAGCGCCTCCGCAATCCCATCCACGCTGCGCGCCTCGTCCTCGAACAAAGCCCTCATGTCTACTTCGTGGGAGAAGGAGCCGAACTCTTCGCCCAGGCCCACGGCATGGAACTCATCGATAACAGCGAACTGGTCCTCGATCGCGAACGCGAACGCCTCGGCCAGGCAAAATCCCGCGCCGCCGCAGGCCTCGCCGACGACACCTTCTCCGGCCACCTCGACGACAAATCACCCGAAACAGCGGTCTCATCCGATCAACAATCTCCCGGGCGCCCCGCCGAAGGCTTCCGCCCGTCCGGCCAGGACCACGATACCGTCGGCGCCGTCGCCCTCGATGCCCGCGGCAACCTCGCCGCCGCCACGTCCACCGGAGGAACCCTCAACAAAACACCCGGCCGCGTCGGCGACTCTTCTCTAATCGGTTGCGGCTGCTACGCCGACAACCTCGCTGCCGCTGTCTCCCTCACCGGCTGGGGCGAACCCATCATGAAGCTCGTCCTCGGCAAATGGGCCACCGACCGCGTCGCCGCCGGCACCGCCCCCGAGATCGCCGCCCGTGAAGCCATCAGCTATCTCTACAACCGCCTCGGCGGACACGGCGGCATCATCCTCCTCGGCCCCGACGGCCGCTTCGGCCTCGCCCACAACACACCGGCCATGGCATGGGGCGTCGCCACCCCCGGTGGCCTCCACACAGGTCTCACCATTTGACGGATCTGCTTCGAGGGCAACGGTTCATCTCATTCACATGCTCGCGCTACCCTGAAAGAGCCCATGCCCCTCGTCCTCGCCTCCGCCTCACCCCGCCGCCGTGAACTGCTCACGCAGTGCGGATACGCCTTCTCCGTCCACCCCGCCCACATCCCCGAAGACCCGCTCCCCGACGAAGACCCCATCGCCTACGTCACCCGCCTCGCCCGCCAAAAAGCCGAAACCGTCTTCGCCGAAATCTCTTCCAAAGCGTCTGCCCCACCGCAGGTGCAGGGTGCCCCAGGTCCCGATTCTGGGACCTGGGCAAGCACAAACCTCAACGACACCGAAGACCTTTCGGAACTCATCGTCCTCGGCGCCGATACCACCGTCGTCATCGACGACGCTGCCGCCTCCCCCACTGCAGTCCCTGCGAGCGACAAGCGAGCGTCGGCCGCACCGCAGGTGCCGTCGGCCGCACCGCAGGTGCCGTCGGCCGCACCGCAGGTGCCGTCGGCTGCACCGCAGGTGCTGGCTAAACCCGCAGACGCCGCCGACGCGGCCCGCATGCTCCGCCTTCTCTCCGGCCGCACCCATCGCGTCATCACCGGTGTCGCCGTCGTCACCGCGCACCGCACCGAAGTCGCCGCCGAAGTCACCGGCGTCCGCTTTCTCACCTTGTCTGAAGAGGAAATCGCTGCCTACATCGCCACCGGCGAGCCCATGGACAAAGCCGGCGCCTACGCCATCCAGGGCCGCGCCGCTCGCTGGATCCCCCGCATCACCGGCGACTACTTCAACGTCGTCGGCCTACCCCTCGCCCTCGTCTCCACCATGCTCGAAGCACTCGCTTCGATGCGTCCAAGCTAGGAGCTAGCGGCTAGAAGCTGATAGCTACTCTTGTCCCGTCGTACGCCACCGTCTGGTCCGCCGTCGCGCTCTCCGCAATCCCCACGCCGTGCCTTTTTCCTGCAAGAACCACACGAAGCGTCCGCTTCGCCAGCATTCCTGGAAAGCTCCCTTCCCGCGCCCCCACCGTCAGCGTCTTCGCCGCATCGTCCCAGTGCAGCGCAATCGTTGCATGCGCGCCCTTGGTGTAGTCGTATCCATCGTTCTCATCTTCGTAGAGCGTGAAATCCCCATCCGCCCCCGGATACACGCGCACTTCGAGCGGATCAGCCGGCTTTTCTGTCGACCATTCCATCGCCGGTCCCATCGGCACAATCGATCCCGCCCGTACAAACAGCGGCAGCTTGCTCAGCGGCGCGTCGGCTTCGATTCGCTTGGCGCCCTCCACCTTCTCGCCCGTCCAAAAGTCCCACCACGTCGCCTTCGGCAGATATACCGTGCGCGTCGTCGCGCCCTCGGTCGTCACCGGGCTCACCAGAATCGCCGGCCCGAACAAATACTCATCGCCCGTGTTCTGCGCCTCCACATCCTCGCGCCAATCCATCACCAGCGGCCTCATCAGCGTCCCGTGATTGCTCGTCACCTGCCACGCTTCCGAGTAGATGTACGGCAGCAGCCGATACCGCAGCCTGTCGTAGTCCACCAGGATCTTCTCTGCCTCCGGCCCATACGACCACAGTTCGTTCTCGTCCGGCCACCGCGTCCCATGCACGCGGAACACCGGTGAAAACGAGCCGAACTGGAACCACCGCACGAACAGCTCCCGAAACTTCGGATCGTTCAGATTCCCGCCCGAGATAAATCCGCCGATATCCGTCGTCCAGTACGGCATCCCCGAGATCGCATAATTCAGCCCCGCCGGAATCTGCCTCTTGAATGTCAGCCAGTCGCTCAACACATCGCCCGACCACGCCGTCACACCATATCGCTGCGACCCCGCATACGCCGACCGCGACAAGATAAACACGCGCTTCTTGTCCGACGCCGCCTGCTGCCCTTCACTCACGCCACCCGCATGAAACAGCGGATACACATTCGCATAGCGCGCTCCTGATCCCACCGCCAGCGTGTGGCTCACCAGCAGATTGTCCCGCTTGGCCTCCGTCTCCGGCTCATCTGTGTCCAGCCACCACGCATCCACGCCCTTGCTGAACAGCGCCGCATCGATGTTGCCCCAGTACTGCTTCCGCGCCGCATCGTTCGTCGCGTCATACAACGCCTGCCCCACCGGATGGAAACTCGGCGCCACCGTCTTCGCCACAAACCATCCGTTCTTCTCGAACTGGTCATACACCGCGCTGCCTGGCCTGAAATATGGCCACACCGACACCATCAAGTGAAAATGCTCCCTGTGGAGCGTGTCGATCATCCCCTGCGGGTCCGGATAGTTCGGGTTCCACTTCATCTCCCCCATCGTTACCCACCAGAACCAGTCCTGCACGATGTTGTCCACCGGGATATGCAGCTCCCGGTACTTGGCCGCCACGCCTTCCAGTTCCTTCTGCGATTGATACTTGTTCTTGCACTGCCAGAATCCGTACGCCCACCGCCCGAACAGCGGAACCTCGCCCGTCAATTCCCTATAGTGCCCGATAATGTCGTCCGCCTCCGGCCCATAGAGGAAGTAATAGTCCACCCGGTCCGCAACCTCCGCCGTCAGATACAGCGAGTGCACAAACCGGTTGTTCACCTCGCTCCGCGATGGATTGTTCCAGAAGATTCCATACCCATTCGTCGACACCAGCAACGGAATCGCAATCTCTGTGTTCTCCTGCTCCAGCGGCACTGTCTCGCCGCGATAGTTCCACACTCCCGCCTGGTGCTGCCCCAAACCATAGAGCCCTTCATGCGATCCATAGATTCCGAAAAACACCTCCGCATGAAACGTCTTCTCGCCGTTCACCTCCGCCGGATGCAGCGACCGATACGAGTCCGTCGTCAGCGGCTTCCCATCCGCGCTTGCATAATGGATCGCCCCCGTCTCGCGCTCTATCTGCACTCTCAGCTTCGCCGTCGTCAGCGTCACCGACTTATCATCCGAACTCACGCCAAAATCCGCGCCCCACCCGCGCTTCACAATCACGTGATCCCACGCCCGTTCCGGCGCCATCGTATCCGCCGGCGCATACGTCACATGCAGCACCTCCGGCGCGTCCACCTCAAGGCGCAGCAACCCATCCTTCTGCCGCACCTCCAGCGCATGGCCCTTCTTCTCAAAGCTCACCACCGGGTTCAGCGGATTCCACTGCGCCCATACACCCGTCACCGCGCCACAACCCACCAACCATCCCAGACACAACACCGCAATCCGCGAGCCCTTCATGAAAGCGCTTCCTTTGCTTGGAATCTAAAAACAAACCAGTCTACGCCCACATCGATGCCTCTCCGAAACTGCTCCGCGCGAAGAGCATCTCGAACCCACCGCAAATCTGGGTGCCCAGAACCTGCCCTGGCCGAATCCGAAGGGTCTCGATTTTGAGACCTTGGAAAGCAACGAACCTCATGCAGCTCGGGTGAGAACAGTTCCCGATCTTGCTGACCTCTCTGCATTATCTGTGACACAACATCGACCTGGACCAAGGCCGGAATGCTCCTTTCCGGGATCGCACTTGACAAATCTGGTTGGCGGTGCCAACCTGTTGGCACTGACATCCTCGGCTCTGACCATCCCCGCCAGCCCCGCTCTTGCCAGAGAAAGAGAACCGGCAATGCAGCAGATCCAGACCCCAATCCAGTCCCTCCTCGGTCGCCCTCGCAACTACAACAACATCGACGGCATGGGCGAAATCTCCGTGGGCCTCATACTCCTCGGCTTCGCGCTCTCCTTCTGGATGCAGATCCACACCGCCCTCCACTCCCTCTGGAATCGGTCCTTCGCATCCATCCTCTCCATGTTGGCCCTGTGCCTCGCCCTCCACTACGGCATCAAGGGCTTCAAACAGAAGATCACTTTCCCTCGCACCGGCTTCGTCCGCTATCGGGCGACTTCGGTCTGGTATGTCTTGGTTTCCGCCGGCACAACGGCCGCTACCGCAGTCTTGATCATCCGAAATCTGCGCCACCTTCTCGATAGCGCGAGCGCCATGGGCTTCCTCTACGCGTTGTTCATGGCAGTCTGTTACGGCTACGGCATCGCCCGCGCCGTCCCCTGGAAATGGCTCGTCGCCTCAGCCATCTTCCTCTCCGGCACGGTCGTCGCTCTTCTTCCCTCCACAGTCTTCCAGCCGCTCTTCGCCGGTTCTCCGCGGGCCCACGACCCAACCGTCGGACTTCTCGTCGCCCTGTTCCCCTACTTCCTGGTCTGGAGTCCGCTCCTCCTGCTCTCCGGTCTCATCAGCCTCGCGCTCTACCTGCGCAACACAACCGCCCCCGCATCGGACACCCAATGAATCCCCAGATGCAAACCCTCGCCGAGCTCGACCGCCTCATCCATGAGCCCGGCCGACTCATGATCGTCGCCCTCCTCTACGCCGTCGATCAGGCAGACTTCCTCTATCTGCAGCATGAGACCGGCATCAACAAGGGAACCCTCTCCAGCCACATCGCCAAGCTCGAAGACGCGGGCTACGTCGAGGTCCTCAAGACCTATCGCGGCAAAATTCCGCAGACCCTCCTCAGCCTCACCAAGCTGGGCAGGCAATGTTTTAAGGAGTATCGGAAAAAGCTCCGCAAGGCTCTCTGACAGGTCGACCACTCGCGACAGCGCGCGGTCATTGCCCGGAAAGATCTCCAGAGGTCTCGGTTGCCGGAAGTCCTCGCGGCGCAAAGTCGGATGATCGATTCCTAGCGCCGCTCTTCCACCGCCGTCGCTTCATCCCCGCGTTCGCGAAACTTGAAATGAATCACCCACGTGCTGGGAACCGTCTCTCCGCTCTTCTCCGCCGGCTTGAACATCCAGCCGCGCGCCGCCTCCAGCGCGACTCTCGCAAAGTACTTGCTCGGCCCCTCGGTCTTGAAACTCGCATCGGAGACCTTCCCGTTCGCATCCACGTCCACCCGCACGGCCACGGCCACAGTCCCGTGAATGGTCCGCCGTGCCTGTGGCGCAACCTCCGGCATCTTCTGGTTGAGCACCCCGCCCTTCTCCGACGAGCGTTTCGCCGTCGAGGCACTCAAAGCCCCGCCACTCGCCCCCGCAACCGGCGCAGCCTGAGCTGGACCCTGCACATCGCCACTCGTCGCCGGAGGAGCGGTCGACTGCGCCGGAACGCTCTCGGAACCCGCACTCTGTGTCGCCTCCTGCTTCGCGCAGCTTCGCATCATCAGGATCGCAGCGATCACCACCACCGCCATCAATCCGAGCGCCACCGGCGCCGCAGGTATCTTCCTTTGTCCGGAGTTCTGCTCGGATTCACGCTCTTCCGCCGCAACCGCATCATCGGACCCGATCTCCTTCTTCGCCGCAGTCGGGAATGCAATCGGCTTGTTCGGCTCCAGTCTCGCCTTGATCTCTGCAAGACTGCACCGCTCATCCGGATCGAGCCGCAGGCAGTCGCGTGCGATCTCGGCAAATACCGGCGGCATCCCTTCCGGCAGGACAGGTGCCCTGCCCGATTCCCGCTCCCATTGCGGAGTGCGCTGCGTCAGCGCCTCCACCAGTGTCATGCCCAGCGACCACACATCCGACGCGGACGACAGCACGCCGCTCTCTGCCTCCGGCGCCTCATACACACTCAATGCATCGAACCGGTTCCGCCGGCCGCCGGCCCCAACCCCATCACTCGAAATCTTTACCTCGTCATCGACAACCAGGACGTTCGACGGCTTAAGATGTCCATGCACGAATCCCTTTCCGTGCAAATATCCAAGCGCATCGATCAACGGCGCCAGCATCTCGCGCGTCTCGTCCGTTGTCAGAGGCCGCGACAGCAGAATCTGCGCCAACACTTCATCGGCGCACTCCATCACCACGTACACCAACCCAATCGACCCGAACTGAAAGTGCCCCGCGCGGAATACCCGAATCAGGTGGGGATGCAACAACATCTCCGCCTTCGCCCACCCGGCCACGTATGCATCGGCTTGGGCGCCCTCAACCGGAATCAGCTTGATCGCTGTCCTCTTCGTAACAGGCTGCGGCAGATCCGTACGGAACACTCCACTCGATCCCGATCCACCCAGCCACTCGTGCAAAGCGAACCGTCCATCGATGATTCGTCCTACCCAACCCTCCGAGATGATCGGCCCGCTCATGGCCCATCATTGTACCCAAGCATGAATTGAATTCCTCACTTTCTTTCCCGGTTTCTCCTTGTATTTCCATTACTTAAGCCATACATCCCACCTGCCCTTGTGGCCTCTGCATCCCTTCCGTCCCCGGCGCATCCATTGAAGTGCAGGCCCAAAACCACGTAAAGGCCCACGCACGCATGAGCCATCCTCTCTTTTCGCCCTTTCAGCTTCGATCGGTCTCCTTTGCCAACCGCATCGGCGTCTCCCCTATGTGCCAGTACTCTGCCCACGATGGCTTCGCCACCGATTGGCATCTCGTTCATCTCGGCAGCCGCGCCCAGGGTGGAGCTGGCCTCGTCATCCTTGAAGCTTCCGCCGTCGTCCCCGAAGGCCGCATTACACCCGACGACCTCGGCATCTACAAGGACGGCCACATCCCTGGCCTCAGGCGCATCGTCGACTTCATCCACGGCCAGGGCGTACGCGCCGGCATTCAGCTCGCCCATGCCGGACGCAAGGCCTCCATGTCCCCGCCCGCCGCAGGGGCTGAACATGTGGTTCCACCCGCGCACGGTGGCTGGCAGCCAGTTGCCCCCAGCGCCATTCCATTCGCACCCAACTACGCCACCCCGCAGGCCCTCGATCAGGCGGGCATCAACGCCATCATTCAGGCCTTTGCCCAGGCCGCGCAACGCGCCAACGCCGCAGGATTCGACATCATCGAGATCCACTCCGCGCACGGCTATCTGCTCCACGAGTTCCTCTCGCCGCTCTCCAACCAGCGCACCGACGCCTACGGCGGCAGCCTTGAAAACCGCACCCACCTCCTGCTCCAGGTCGTCGATGCAGTTCGCAGCGCTTGGCCTACTCACCTCCCGCTCTTCGTCCGAATCTCCGCAACCGACTGGGTCGATGGCGGCTGGTCTGCCGACGAATCCGTCGCCCTCGCCGGCCTGCTTCGCGCCCGCGGCGTCGACCTCATCGACGTCTCCTCTGGCGGTCTCGCTCCCAACGCCAAAATCCCCGTCGGCCCCGGCTTCCAGGTTCCCTTCGCCGCGCGCATCCGCTCGGAAGCGGCTATTCCCACCGCCGCCGTCGGCATGATCACCGATCCGCATCAGGCCAACGCGATCGTCGCCGAAGGTCAAGCCGATCTCGTGCTGCTCGCACGCGAAATGCTGCGCGACCCCTACTGGCCCGTTCATGCCGCAACCACTCTGGGCGAAATTGCAAGTTGGCCCGTGCAATATCTTCGTGCCGGGCCCGCTCACTCGCCCACGCGCGCTTCCATCACGCGTCCTCCATCCGAGTAACGACGAGCGAAACGCCCGGCGCTCCACAGACAACGCGATATTTTCGTGCCTCGTTCCCGCTCGCTTAGCCTATACTGCGAGTGACGATTGGCGCGTTTCCGTAAACCTCGCGCCCCTTTCACTATGGCCACGCAACTGTCCCCCAAGCGCGTCCAGGAACAACCCACCATCCCCGACCGTCTCTACTTCAAGATTGGCGACGTAGCCCGCATCTGCAAAGTCGAAACCTACGTCCTTCGCTTCTGGGAATCCCAGTTTCCCCAACTCAAGCCAGGCAAGAGTGGAACCGGACAACGCCTCTATCGTCGTCGCGACGTCGAGATGGCGCTCGAGATCAAGCGCCTCGTGCACGGCGAAGGCTACACACTCTCCGGCGCACGCCAGGCGCTCGGCGCTGTGCGCCGCTCCGGACAATCCCGCCTCCCTCTTCCTGCAGGTGAGCCGGCTAAGCGCCTCGATCAGGCCGCCGCCGTCATCGGCTCCGCGCGCGCCGAACTCCGCGAGATCGCAGGACTGCTCGCCGCTCCCGAACCGCAGACACCGCGCCGCCGCCCGCGTCTCACTTCGCTCCAGGCTTCTACTGAATCGCTCTTCCCCTCCTGAAGAAACCGCTGCTGCTTCCGCCTTCCGCACTTTCCCAAACCGTGCGTGAGTCTCCACGTATCTTTTTCATCAATAGCCGAACAGTTACACCGCGTCTGCACCGCGTCGACACAACCATCTCAGCTACGGCAGAATCAAAATGGGTGGACGCGTCGCAATTGCTTCCCCCACGCGTCCCGTTCGCCGCAACAAACACGGCGAATAGCGCAGGTATTCGCGCGTTTGTAATCCCAATTCAAGGCCTGACAACCCATCGCACAACAGGGCCGTTCACTGCGTGTTACTCGTCGCTTCCTGGTAACTGTTTTTCGTTACTCAATCGCATTTCCACAGGTATCGAACGCGGCACGGAGAGTGCCTTTTTTCTACACCTTTGCGCCATTGTTCCCTAAGAGCAATGGGGCTACTTTCTATCCAGCAGCCTTGGCCCCTTGAAGTACCCACAAACAAAGACATAGAGGAAAGCAAAATGTCCGCTTCTCAGCAGTACTTCAGCCTTGTCAGGACCAGTAAAAGTAGTTGGATCGCCGTACCGACACATAAGACCGCACAGGCAGAAGACGGCACCATCTATGTTCGTGAAGCCGACGCCGCCACCCTTCGCAAGACCGCCCCGATCTCCGGACGCCTCTTTGCAGAAGCATCGGGTATCCGCGCCAAGTTCTCCGAGCGCTTTCCACGCCTCACCATCGCGATGATCGCGTTTGTTCTTTTCGGCATCAGCGTCACCGCCGAAGTTGAATTGCTGCGCCACGCCGGCTACTTTTGGCGCTAAACCACTTCCTTGCTCAACGGAGAGACTCCTCGCTCCGCTGACAAATCATCTGAATAATCGAGAGCGACGGGACCTCCCGCCGCTTTTTTATTGCCCATAACAAGCCGCACTCCCCACGTGGGCCAAGTCACAGCCACGCCCGGCGACCCGGCCTAGCATGGGAGGACTCGGAAGCTCCGTCTCGGCAGAGGAGAACCATGTCCAACACACGCCGCCAATTCCTTCAATCCGGTGCAGCACTCACGGTCGGGCTCGTAAGCAGCAGATTCGCAGCCGCACAGGCGCCCGCAGCCGGCACACCGGCTCCCGTGGCCGACCTCCACTGTCAGGTTCCGAAGATGAAATTCGGAAATACGGAAGTCTCTCGCCTTGTCTTGGGCGTCAACCCGTTCTACGGATTCGTCCACTACAACAACAACTTCTCTGCTGCAGTCCGCGAGTGGTACACACAGGAGCGCGTCGTTGAAGTCCTCCACCGCGCCTCCAGCTTCGGCATCAATGCCTTCAACTTCGTCAACGTCCCGCGCTCCGGTGACGACTGGCTGCGCTTCGTCGCCGAAGGCGGACACATGCACCTCATCATGCAGATGACAGCCCATGACGATCCAGCTAGGACGATGGATCTCTACCGGCCCCTCGCCATGCAGCGCCGAGGCGAAGAGATCGACGCAGCCTTCCAGCACGGAACCATGGCCGCCGAACGCGAATGGTGCAAGAAGGTGCGCGACCTCGGCGTAATGGTCGGCGTAGGGACGCACAAGCCCGAAGTCATCGATCTCTGTGAGTCGCAGGGCTGGGATGTCGACTTCTACGCAGGCTGCGTCTACAACCGCACCCGCACCGACGAGGAGTGGCGCACACTACTCAACGGCAACCTACCCGAGATGACCCGCGAAATCTACCTGCAAGGCGATCCCGACCGGATGTACAAGGTCATGCGCCAGACACCCCGGCCGTGCTTCGCCTTCAAGATTCTCGCCGCCGGCCGCGTCGCCGATCAGGCCGTCCCTGACGCCTTCAAAAAGGCCTACGCCAGCATCAAGCCCAACGACGGCGTCTACGTAGGAACCTTCCCAAAAAACAAAGATGAGATCAAGGAAAACGCTGAGCTGGTCCACAGCATCCTGACCAGCGCCTGATGCTCCGCCTTGAATCTCGACGATTCCGGCCTCAGCGCCTCAGCCGGCTGGGGTCGGACACTCCTGCTCAGAAACAGAAATGCGGCCCCCAGGCCGCGTCTGCTCCGTGCAATGGTGCAATGGATGGTCGGGACGGGCAGATTTGAACTGCCGACCCCTCGCACCCCAAGCGAGTGCTCTACCAGGCTGAGCCACGTCCCGACACAGTCAAGCCGGCTCGGGTGAGCCGGCCTTTGGGGTCCCATCCAGTTTACACCAGCCTCGCAGCACAACTGCCAACGCCCCACTTCAAACCTTGGCGCCGCCCTTCCACTCCCGCAACGCTCGCCGCGCCGCATGCACGCCGCACATCCCGTGCACTCCACCCCCCGGCGGTGTCGACGACGAGCATAGATACACCCCTGGTGTCCCCGTCGCATAGGCGGTGCGAAACACAAACTGCCTCATCGTCATCGCTCCACCACTGATATCGCCGCCCACAAGATTCGCGTCCATAGCCTCCAACACCCCCGGCGACGACACCCTCCGCTCCAGCACACACTCCTTGAACCCCGGCGCAAACCGCTCGAGCTGTGCCTCGATCCGATCCGTCATGTCCACGTCCGATCCATTCGGTACATGGCAATACGCCCACAGCACGTGCTTGCCCTCCGGCGCGCGCGTCCCGTCGTAGAGGGACGGCTGCACCGCCAGCACAAACGGCCGCTCCGCGCATCGCCCACGGCCCACCGCATCTTCAGCCGCTGCGATCTCATCGAACGTGCCCCCCAGGTGCACCGTGATCGCACGCCGGCACTCCCACGCCTTCCACGGCGCCGGTTGCGACAACGCATAGTCCACCTTGAACGCCCCCGGCCCCGGCACAAATCGCCGGGCCGCATCGCGAAACTTGGCCGTCGCCTTGTCCCCCACAATCTCCGCCAGCGCACGGGGCGTCGTGTCGAACAGCGTCAGCGTCTTCTCTCCGCCCAAAGCGCGCCAGCTCTGTGCATCGATCCTCTGCGACGCATGCACCTTCCCGCCCAGGCTCTCCAGATGCGCAATGAGCGCCCGCGTCAGCACGCCCGACCCGCCCTTCGCCACCGGCCAACCCACCGCATGCGCCGCCGCACCCAGCACCAGACCCACCGCCGAACTCAACGACTGATCGAAGCTCAAAAACGAGTGCCCCGCCAACCCCGCAAACAACGCCCGCGCACGAACCCCCTCAAACTCGTTGCGCGCGATCCACCGCGCCGGCTGCACCGCGCTCATCCCAAAACGCGCCATCCGCAGCGGATGTCGCGGCACCCGCACCACCGGACCCAACGCATCCTGCACAAACTCGTCCCAATGCTCCACCAGCGGATCGAGAAGCGCTCGCCATCGCCGCCCGTCCATCCCCAGTACCCGATCCACACTCCCCAGATCGCGCTCCAGCACCACGGCCGTTCCATCGTCCAGCGGATGCGCCAGCGGCGCCTCCCCATGCACCCACTCCAATCCATATCTCTCAAGCGGCAGCGACTTGAAAAACGGAGACCCGACCGCCATCGGATGCACAGCCGACCCAAAATCGTGCAGGAATCCAGGCGACGTGAGTGGCAGCGTCCGCGCAGCTCCGCCCACCTCGGCCTCCGCCTCGTAGACATCGACAGCCAGCCCCGCCTGCGCCAGCGTAATCGCCGCCGCCAGCCCATTCGGCCCCGAGCCCACTACGATCGCGCGTTCTAGTTCCATGCGCTCATCCTATTCCGCCCACTCAGACTCTGGGTGTCCCAGAGCCCGTCCTGAGTCTGTCAAAGGATCTCGATCTTGAGATCTGGGAAACAAGAGAGCGCACTAGCTGGAGTGCCCCAGTCCTCCACTCCTAAACCAATGCCCTCCGCGCTGACGCGCTGACTCGCCGCGCCAGCGGCAGCTGCCTCACCGCAGGTGATCCGCCGGCCACTCCACAACGCCCATCCCGCCGTTCTCCGCCCGCGTCAGCTCCGGCGCATACAGCCCCAGATACTTCCTCCGCCACCAGTTTCCCGTCCTCCGTCTCTCCTCCAACGAAGTAAACCAATACTGCCACAACACCGCGCGCACAAACCTCGGTGGCCTCTGCGCGAACGGATTCCCCCCTCCCGCATCTTTGAACAACGCCAGCACATCGGCATCGTTCGTCAACAGCAACTCCTCCGTCCGCGGAACAATCTGGCTCTGTTGCCAGTCGCTCAACGAACAGAACCATAGGTTCCAGTCGAACCGCGGCTGATACGGCGCGTAAATCCGCGGAGCCTGATTCACCAGCTGCGGCTTGTTGCGAAACAGATACGGCGTCCAGTTCTCTCCATCATTCGATTCCTGAAACTCAATCTCATAGCGTCCCCGCGTCATCACCGCAAACAACCCATACTGATTCGCGATTCGGAAAGGCTCGAGCACCGCCACGGGCGTCATCGGCAAAAAGCTCCCCCGCATCGGCAACCCGATCATCTCCGCCGTCGTGTCATACGCAATCCAAGTCAGCATCGCTGCGCTCACCGCAATCCCCAGCGCATGGCTATGCCGCGCCAATCTGCGCCGCCATTGCGGCCGGACCGCTCCATCAATCGAGGCCGCCGTTTCCGCGACATCGTCCGCTACCGGCCTCCCCTCCGGCGCCAAAATCGACAGCTTCTCTTCCTCGCGTGTCTCCAGCGCCGCAGCACGCGCAACAACCTCCGGCCTCCAGCGCACCGGCACCAACCGGCACAACACGCCGTCCTCCAGCAGAAGAAATCCCAGCGTCAGCACCAGGTAATTCAGAAAGGTGTAATTCGCCGTCAGAATCACGCCCATCTCCCACGGCGTCACAATGCAAAAGCACACCAGCCGCACCCGCCGCGGAAAGAACAGCATCAACACAACGCCCAGTTCCATCCCCAGCGTACCCAGCGCCGTCGCCGCATGGAACCAGTGCGGCAGGTGCTGCGCGTACCATCCAATCCACGTCGGCAGCGGCCCGTTCTGGTAGTACTCGTCCATCGCCGTCATGTTCCGCCACTGCTCATCACCGCTCAGTAGCTTCACCATGCCTGACTCGAAGTAGATCCGGAACCACTCCCACTCGAGCAGCCACAAGCTCGCCCGCGACGGCGGGTCGTGCGCGCCCCATCCCGGCATCCATCCGCGTGGCGCAAAAAACAACGCCAGAAACCCGGCCTCCAGCAGCATCCCGTCCGACTGATAGCTCGAGAACTCTCCCGAGGCCGCAACGAACGCGAGAAAGCACACCCAGCAGACAAAGAAGCTCAGCCGTGGCCACAGATTCAGGAACGCGATCACCGCCGCAGCCAGCCCGATCCACATCACCGCCATCAGCGCCGCATCGCTTGAAGAAATCCAATACAGCGACGGCGCATACCAGTACTTCGTCTCCGGGAGCGCCCGCGCCACAGCCGCCAGATACTGCCGCGCCGGCAGAATCCCCTGTGGTCCAATCAGTCCCTTGATCTGAAATAGAAGCGAGTAGAACGCCGAGAAGTAGATCAGCGCCAAAGCACGCAACACGATCCATCGCGCAATCAGCCGGTCCGCCTGCCCATACCGGCCGTCAAACAGCCATCGCACCAGATCGCGTGGGCTCTTCATCGCAGCATCAGCATAGCGCCGCGTGCGCCATCCGGGCGACGCAGTCTTTCGCCCAGATGAGAAAGCGTAGAAGCTGGCCTACCGGCCATCGGCCTTCCAGCACACGCCGGTTCGCCCACTGAGATCGCTAACTGGCTGACTTGCTGATTCGCTGACCCGCCAGTCCCTCTGCCGCGCTGCCGGCCGCCTCCATCAGAATGCAGAACGCCTGCGCCTCCGTTGACACGCCCGGCCGATCGAAGTCCGGAGCGCTGCATGTGCCCTGTATAAAACCGCGTGCATCCATCTTTGCCCGCGCCGCCGCTCGCATCACGTCCCCCTGCGCACGATAACTCGCCGGCAGCCATCCATCGCGCGTCCCTGAATACACCGCGTATGCCAGCATCTGCGCCAGATTCGTCTCCACAAACGTCGTCGCATCGTTCACAACGTTGTGAAACAACCCATCGGGCCTTTGGTACCTCAGGCATCCATCCACGACTCCGCGCGCAAACGCCGCCAGCCGCTCACGGTCTGCCCTGTGTGTGCGCGGCAGGCTGCGAATCACGCGCGCCAGCCCGGCTGCCGCCCAGCCGTTCCCGCCGCCCCAAAAGCTTGCATCTGTGCATCGCTGTTTGCCATCGTCCCAGATGTGCCGCAGCAACTGCGTCTTCTCGTCCCATAAGCGTGCGCGGTAGCCCTCGATCTGCTGAAGCGCCTCATCGTAGAACCCCATCGCCGCCAGAAATGGTGGAGCGCCGTTGAAACCGTCCGACCACATCTCCGGCCCTTCAAAGACGTGATACAGAATCCCGTCCTTGCTCCGCGGCGCTCGATGCCGTATCCACTCCAGCAAATTGTCCACGGCGCGCCTGATCTCTGCATCGCCCGTCCACTCCGCGGCCTGCGCGTAGGCTGCTCCACCCATCGCTGGATCGGTTACGCCACCCGAATCCACCACGCCTAGCCGTCCATCCGACTTCGCCTGCACCATCGCAGCACGTGTCAGCAGAACCACGCCCTCACGGTCGCCCGCTTCCAGCAACGCCTGTGCCAGAATGCCTTGCTCCCAGTCGCGCCGCTGCATCGACAGCGCTACTTTCTTGGCTTTCTCAATCTGTGTGCGGCTCGCGTCTTCTTCGCTTCCCTTGGCCGCAACTCCCTCCGCTTCTGAAGCCTTTTGCGCCCACACCCCGCGCACGCTGCCGCACGCTGCGGCACACAAAAACGAACGTCGATCCATAGGCCCTCACCGGACCCACGATCTTATCGCAATCGCACCCGAAGCCGGCGATCTACCTCTAAGCCGCAATCGTCTGAATCGCCCGCACCAGCTTGTCCAGGTCCGCCAGCGTCGTATACACATGCGGCGTCACGCGCACGCAGCGGATGTTCTCCCACACAATTCCCACCGTGTGAATCTTGTACTGGTTGAACAGCGCATTCTCCAGATCCGCCGGCGTCATCCCGTCGATGCTTACGCCGCAGATCGCGCATGAGTACTTCGCATCGAGCGAAGTGTGCAACTTCACTTTCGGCACATTCTGCACCTTCGTGGCCCAGTAGTTCTTCAGATACCTGATTCGCTCTTCCTTACGCCTGCTGCCGATCCCTTCGTGGAAATTGACCGCCTCGCCGATCCCCTGCTCCAGCGGAAAGCTCCTCGTCCCCAGCGTCTCAAATTTGCGAATATCCCCGCTGCGCGGCTTCTCGTTGCAGGTCAATGGCCACAGCTTCTCAATCTTGTCCTGCTTCACCCACATCATGCCCGTCCCAATCGGGGCCGACAAAAACTTGTGGAGGCTCGTCCCAAAGTAGTCGCAATGCAGGTCGGGAATCTTGAAGTCCATCAGCCCGAACGAGTGCGCCCCGTCCGCAATCACCTCAATGCCGCGTGCATGCGCCATGTCTGCAATCTTCGCCACTGGCATCGTCTGGCCCACCCAGTTGATCATGTGGGTCACATGCACCAACTTTGTCCGCGGCGTGATGGCCTCCTCATACGCCTTCACAATCTGCTCATCGTCCTCGATCGGAAAATCGAAACTGATCTGCTTGTAGACGATCCCCTCGCGCATCGCCCGCTGCCGGTAGGCCTCGATCATGTTGGGATAGTCCTGCTTCGTCCCCACCACTTCATCGCCGGCTTTCAACTCCAGCCCGTAGATGATCGTGTTCAGCGCCTCCGTCGAGTTACGGTTGATCGCAATCTCGTCCGGCCGCACGCCGCCCAGTTGCGCCAGCTTCTCCCGCAACGGCTCGCGTCCCTGGTCCAGTATCCGCCACATGAAGTACGACGGTCCCTCGTTCGCCAGCTGGTTGTAGCGCTCCACCGCCTCCTGCACCACGATAGGCGCCGGAGACACTCCCCCATTGTTCAGATTGATCAGGTTCGGATTCACCGAGTACGCGCGCTGGATCACGCTCCAGTAGTCTTCATTCTGCGCCGCCAGCTCTGGATTCAGACCGGCTATCCGCGCGCCCGCCGCCCTCCACTCCGCGGCATGTGCCTGCTGAAACAAACTGTTGGTGGAGAAAGCCCCGGCGAGCGTGGCTGCCTGCTTGAGGAAGGAGCGGCGGCTATCGAAATGCATATCTCGCACTCTAGGCGCAACCGGCGCTCTTCGACAATCAAAAAAACCGCCTACTTCGTGCTCGACAGGCTTCTGATAATCTCCGCCTCGCGCGCCCGGTAGGGCCTCCCATCGGGATAGAACACGTCGTGCTGCCACACCGCCGGCTGGTCGCTCACATACGGCCTCTGCCACGAGTCCCACGGAATCCATGTCTGGCTCTTGCCTGCTACCAGCCCCCAGTTGATCGCGCCCACATGATCCTTCTTCGCCAGCGGCAAAATCGTGTCGAACGTGCTCCCGATGTTCCGCGCCATGTACTCCGTACAGATCAGCGGCCGATGAAACTTCTCCAGCATCTTCACATGCCCTTCGAAGGTCTCCGGCCATCCGTAGTCGTGAAAGCTGATCACATCCGACTGCTCAATCTGGATTCGCCCTACCGGCGTCATCGTCTCGAGAGAACTCCAGTCTCCGTGCCACACCCCGCTCGTCAAGGGTTGAGATGGCTGCTCTGCCCTCGCCCACCGGAACACCTGCGGCAGCAGCTGAGCAATCAGCTCATTCTTGTTCTTTGGGTCGCCCTTCGCATACGAGCTGTCGTTCCCGTTATCGGGCTCATTCCACACATCCCACGCCAGGATGCGCTTGTCGTTGGCAAATGCCCCGACTACGCCCTTCACATACTGATCGAGCTTCGGATACTGGCTCGCGTCTGCCAGAATTGTCGCGCCTGGCGCCTGCACCCATCCCGAGTTGTGCACCCCCGGAATCGGCGGATGCTGTGGCCCCATCTTCGGAAACGGATCCCAGCACGAATCGAACAGCACAAACATGGGCTTGATATGGTGCCGATCCGCAATCACCAGAAAATCGTCGATCCGCTTCTTGAACCCCTCCGGGTCCTGCTCCCAGAGCAGGTTGTGCAGAAACACACGCATCGTGTTCATGCCGATCCCCTCGGCCCACCCCAGCTCACGATCGATCGTCTTCGCGTCGTACGTATCCGCCTGCCACATCTCCAGCTCATTGATCGCCGTCGACGGCAGAAAATCCGCACCCACCGGCCACGCCTGCTGCGCGTACCAAGCGTCAGCCTTCTCCTCGCTCCACCGTTCCTGTGCCTGCGCGCGCGCACACACGCTCCCCAGCGCCAGCGCGACAAGAACACCCATCCCAACCCGCGATCCCCGACCCATATCCTTTCGAGCCCCTCTCCTAATCCCTAATTGTGCAGCGTCAACCGATTGTTCCTGATACTCCCTCTCGTCCCATACATCCTTTTCGCCGCAATCCTGTCATTCTGAGATCCCGCACTTCTGGGGCGAAGAATCTGCTTTTCGTTCTCTCTCCCTAATTTCTGTCCTGCGCCTTGCCCAGTTCGTCCGCCTTCGCCCGTTCCGCTCTGGCCTCATCGCTCCGCCCCTGGCGCTCATACGCGATCGCCAGCTGCTCATGCGGCGCCGCAAACGTTGGATCGGCCCCAATCGCCTCCTGATACCGCCCGATCGCCTCCGCGATCTGCCCGCGCAGCATCTCCTGGTTCCCGGCGTTCATTAGGAAGTTCGCCTTCTGCCGGTTCACTGCGCCACGCGCCAGCTCCGCCGCTTCCTTCCGCAATCCCGCAGCCTCGCTTCGCAGTTCGCCCATTTGCTTGCGTAAATCGGCTGCCTTGGTCGCGTCGCCTGCAGCCTCCGCCGCGTCTGCCTGCTCGCTCGCGTTCGCCGCCTCTTCCGCCAGCACCCCCGCCAGCGTCACACGCGGCCCCGGCTGCCCCGGCTGCAGCGGAATCGCCTTCCGCAACGCATCCGCCGCCTCCGGCAGTCGTGCATCCTGCTTCAGCGTACTGCCCAGAATCGCCCACGCATCGCCGCTCTCCGGACGCAACGCCACCGCCTTCTTCAGCTGCACCACCGCATCGTCCAGCCGCCCCATCTGCATCAGCAGAATCCCCAGCGTATACGGCGGATCCTGCAGCGTGGGATCCATCTCGCCCGCCTTCGTCAACTCGCGGATCGCATCCTCGTACTTGTCTTTGAACTTGTAGGCAAGCCCCAGGTCATAGTGCAGCTGCGGATCGTTCGCCTCCAGCGTCAACGCCTTTTCGAAGTCCGCGATCGCCTCGTCAAACGCCGAGAGCTGCACATGCGCCACGCCCATATCCTTGTACACAACGGCGTTGTTCGCATCTAGCGCCTGCGCCTTTTTGAGACTCTCCAACCCAGCATTCGCTTTGCCGGTCAACGTTTGCGCCAGCCCCAGGTTCGTCCACGCACCTGAATTCTGCGGCTGCTGCTCCACAACTCTCTCAAACCAGGGAATCGCCTCCTGCTGCCGTCCCAACCGTTGCAGAGCCATCGCTAGCTCCAGCTGCGCATCCGTCCAACTCGCGTTCGTCTTCAGCGCACCTTCGAACTCCGTCACCGCATCCGCATCGCGTCCCGCGGCCGCAAGTGTGCGCCCATACTCATACTGGGCACTGGCATCCGGCGGATCGGCCTTTGCCACACCCTCCAGCGTCGTCAACGACCCCGCCAGATCCCCCTGCGCCCGCAGCACGACTCCCAGGTGCACACGAGCGCTCACCAGTGAAGCATCCAAAGTCAGGGCATGTTCGAATCGTTTCCGAGCCTCATCCCACTTCTGCCCCAACGCATATAATGACCCGATCGCATCTTCCAAGCCGGCGGTCTCTCCGCCCACCTTCTCCTCGATCTCGAACTCCGCAATCGCCTCATCCCTGTTGCCCACCGCTGCCAGCGTGTGCCCATACGTGTCGAGGAGCCGCACATCCGCCGCACCCGCAAGCTCCCTCCCCCGTACTGCCGCCTCAAAGTGTGGAACCGCCTTCGCAGCTTCACCCGCCGCGGCATACGCCAGCGCCAGGTTCGCTTCGTTTCCCGCATCGCCCGGCTTCAAACGCGCCGCTGCCTCCAGCTCCGCTGCCGCTTCCGGCGCACGGTTCATCTCCAACAGAACGGCGCCC
>Ga0335069_10002895_pt1 | contig 26157 bp, 16 predicted proteins | sample Lox_Sample_11_FD_206714 | JGI IMG/M metagenome (GOLD analysis project Ga0335069, IMG submission 206714) | Soil microbial communities from Loxahatchee National Wildlife Refuge, Florida, United States - Lox_Sample_1.1 | ecosystem: Environmental > Terrestrial > Soil > Wetlands | place: USA...
CCAAGGGCTGAGTTGACACGGCAAGATTCAAAGGCCGCGTCTTCCGCACGTACGTCAGACGCCACGGCATTCGCAAAAGTGCCGCTTGAGAAGGTGCCGACGATCGTTGACGGCAAGGCCGTATCTGCACCCCAAATGCTGGAAGCGATCTGCGACGAACCACTACCTCCGAGATTCGCCGAGGTAGCGCTAACAGTGCACTGAGGCTGAGCGAAGAAGCAACGGTCTCCGACGATCGTGTCCACCTTCGTGTCAGACCAAATCTTGGTCACATTTCCTCCTGAGACAGCCCAAACGATCCAAGCTGTGCCTGGGTCAACATTGACGGGTGTCACGCGAGTGTCGGTTAGGTTAACCACGTTAGAAGCGCTCGTCCAGTGGAAGCAGTTACCAGCACCGTTCTGGGCTATGCAGAAATTGTAGGTACCCACGCCGAGCAATTGCCAGGCGCCGGATGAACCTACCAGGGTCACCTGGATCGTCCCAGCCGCCCGTGCCTGAGGCACGAAGCTTACGATCGCGGTCAACAGAAGCACTACGAGAATCGTCCTTAGACGCAACATAGGTATTGATCCCTCTCTTAGATCGATTTTGTAAATATCTTTAGCCGCACATGCAGCAAACCTGCCGCACGCAATTGAAGCGTCTCCTCAGTTCCACGAGACTTTGTGCCTAAGCAGTTTTGCGAATTGATTGCGTGGACTCCGCTCCACGCATACCAACTCGCTGAGCGAACCTTGCATTCGCAGCCGAAGTCTAACTGCTCTTGCTTTGTCGAACATTAAGGTAATGTGACAAATCGGTGAAAATTCATTAACGTGCGCGTGCGCAGAAAGAGGTGGAAAACTTGTGCAAGGCTTTTCCACTCTTCTCGAAAAGTGGGTGTGCAATGATGGTGCATTTTTCCAGCGTGCCCTGGTCCTTGCCGACGACAGAAGTTGCAAAGTCGGCGAAAGCGGATTTTCAAGGAAGGATTGTCCTGGCCGGGCTCGGCCGAGCGACTGGAGTGATTTTCATATTTCCTTAACCTTTGGCTGTCGCAGCGGCATATAGAATCCGCGCTTGCATTTCAACGCCTATTTTTCATGGAGCAATAGTGTGCCTGTCTGCGCTCTGGCTCGCATCGCCGGTGCCTTGACGATCATTTTGCTCGGCTTTTCACTTTGTCTGGCACAGGAGCAACCGGGATTTGAGACCACGATTAGCGGAAAAGTCACAGCACAAGACGGCACCCCACTACCCAACGCCAAGGTGGTCCTGGGCACCATGGGTGCGACGCTCGTCGTCCCCGTAGACGATAAAGGCACTTATTCGGTTTCCGGGATCTACCCAGGTGTTTACACGTTAACCGTCTCCGCGCCGGCTTTCGCTGACGTGGTCTTCGATGGCCTCAACCTGACTCTCGGTAAGAAGCTGACCCTGGATGCCACTTTGGTACCGGCAGGCTCTAAACCGGCGGTCGAGTCCTCCGCAGCGAGCACGGAGCAAGCTCCCGTCGGCTCGACTCGAAACATCGAGGGAAACAAGGGCGCGATTACCGGGATGGTAACCGATCAGACCGGAGCCGTTGTTGCCGAGGCGAGAGTCGTACTAACCAACGCCGGTGGCGGGCACTACGAAACAACGGTCAACGGGAAGGGAGCCTATTCGTTCGTTGACCTGGAACCTGGAACCTACAACCTGCTAATAACGGCTCCAAACTTCGGCAACTCGCCATTCGACAATATTGCGGTCACTCCAGGGATCGAGTTGACGCTTGACGCTTCGCTGTCGCCGGAAAAAGCCAAGACGGAAGTCAATGTGGAGGCCAATACGGTTGGACAAGTGGAGACCGAGTCCTCCTCTGTGTCCGGCACGATTACGCAAAAGGAAGTTGTGTCGATCGGATTAAATGGGCGCAATTTCACGCAACTCATAGCTTTGGCGCCCGGCGTAAGTAATCAGACAGGCCAGGACGAAGCTAAGGTCGGCGTGGTCGGCAGTGTCAAGTACAGCGTGAATGGCGGGCGTGTCGAATACAACACCTTTGAGGTGGACGGTAGCGACGTACTAAATACCGGCCTTAATGGCGCCGCGGCCACGCTCATGGTTTATCCGAGCCTGGATGCGATTTCGGAAGTAAAGGTCTTGACGTCGAACTATGGCGCGCAGTATGGGCGGACGGCTTCGGGCACGGTCCAAGTAACGACTAGGTCCGGTGGTGCAAAATGGCACGGCAATGTATATGACTTCCTTCGGAATGAGGCATTCAATTCGCGCAATTACTTTGACGTGGTATACACAAGTCCGCCACCGCCGGGCCAACTTGTCGGTGGCCAGACGTTCGGGACGAAAGCACCTCTATACCGCCGGCAGGATTTCGGGGGGACGATCGGTGGTCCTCTGTACATACCAGGGGTATTCAACACCAAGAAGGACAAGACGTTCTTCTTCTTCTCGGAGGAAGTGCGCTTAGAGAAAGCACCCATCGAGTATAACCAGGCGGTTCCAGGTTTGAGAGAACGTGGCTTGATATTGCAGTCAGGGGTGATTCAGAAAAACCTGCAAACCAGTTCCAGCGGGACGGTCTATCAGGCTTTCGAGTTCACCGACGTTTGTCCGATCGGCGGCGGCAGCGGCACCATTTCCCGGGCACAGTATCCGGACTGCCCGGCGATTCTCGAGGGAAATGGACTGCACACATTTCCTAATAACCAGTTGGAAGTGGTTGGCCAAACCGGGCAGCAGTCTACATTTGGTGTAGACAAGAATGCACTGGCCATCCTGAATTCTAACCTCATACCGTTGCCCAATGCGCCGTTCGGCTGCAACTTCAGCCTGGCGAATTTCAATCCAGCGAGCCCCGACCCTAACGACCCAAATCACTGTTATGTGGCGGCCGTTTCGCCTTCTACATACTGGCGCGAAGAACTATTTCGCATCGATCAAATCTTGAGCAACAAGGGTGCGAGGCTCTCGTTTCGCTACGTTCACGATTCATGGGACACCAGCGTCTTGACGCCGCAGTGGAGCTATCTGAGCATCAACAGACCCTCATTGGCGACGTTCCCTACCGTTGAGAACCGCTTCTTTGGACCTGGCACAAGCCTGGTGGCGCGGCTGACCCAGCCGATAACGAACACTCTGCTGAACGACCTGGTCGTTAGCTACGTGAACTCGAACATTACGTTGGCTGACCAAAACGGGCCAGGTGGCGCCCGATTTCAACGCGACCCAACGCTGGATCAACCGCTCATCAAAGACCCGTCGGCTGCCGGCCAGTGCAATCCCATGCTCAGCGTGGACCCGGCGACGCTTCTCCCGCAATGTGCAATCGGTCATATTTTTGATAATGGCTTCGGCGGGAAGATGCCGGGAGTCGCATTTGGAGGCACCAACGCCGCGTATGGCGGCAGAGGTTTTGCAGTCGACCCTTCTTACATGCCATGGGGTCACTCGAATCCAACTTATTCCCTCCGTGACGACGTAGGAAAGGTCATGGGCAAGCACACCCTCCAGTTCGGAGCGCAATATTTGTACTCGCAGCGAAACCAGGACAACAATGCCATCGGGGCAGCTTCCGGCGATGAGCAGGGGTTATTGACCTTCAGCAATCTCGCGCACAGTACCGGAAACGCGTTCGCCGACTTCCTTGTTGAATCGACGCTAAATCCGCCTCACAATCTCCAGGGATTCATTCAGAGCTTTACCCAGGATTCCTCGAAGGATCGTTACTACCAGCGTTTTCAGATCGCCGAGCCGTATATTCAGGACGACTACAAAATAACTCACAATCTAACTCTGAATATCGGCCTCCGGATCAGTTTGTTTGGTACTTACAGCGAGAAAAACCGCGGTGCCTGGAACTGGGTAGAGTCACGGTTCAACGCCTCGCGGTTCACGGTTGACCCAGTGTATGGCGAGCTCTTGGACAAAAACGCCGGCTCGGTTCCGGTGCCCTTCGATCCGAGCACTTTTCAGTTGGATCCCGGTGTGGTCAGCGATTTGGGGTTGGTTCGGTGCGGGTATGACGGCGCCCCGCAAAGTTGTATGGAGGGACACTTACTCAACCCGGCTCCGCGAATTGGCTTCGCCTGGGACCCACGCGGCGATGGCAAGACTTCCATCCGTGGAGGCTACGGCATTTTCTTTGAGCACGGCACGGGGAATGAGGCGAATACTGGTTCCCTCGAAGCGAGCGCCCCTATCGTCCTTAGCATGACCCAGCAACTTCCGATCAGCTATCCGTGCATTGGAAGTGTCGGATACGGGAGTTCCTTCGACCCTTCCAACGTTGCGTGCGTGAGCCCATCAGCCACTTCGAGTTCTGTGCAACCCGCCGCAGGCAGCGTCTTTCCTCTTGATGTCACTTCGATTCCAAGCAAGGCGATTTGGCCCTATGCCCAGCAATGGAGTTTCGGGGTCCAGAGGGAAGTCGGGAGGGGGTCTGTGATCAACCTGGCGTATGTGGGGAGCAGGGGAACACACCTGACCGTCGAGCGCCAGCTTAATCAGCTAAGACCTTTGGCCCCTGGCGATAATCCATTCGGGCCGACCGAACCGCTTACTATCTCGGATTGCACAATACCATCGAACGGCGCGCCGGGCCCGGGGAATTACCCTGGCGACGGCGTCACTCCCTTTCTTTTGATGAACGGTACGCTCGTGACGCCGCAGAGCCCCGCTTATATATATCTACAAGCGGCATGCACCAATCCGAACATTCCGAACGTTAACTCCCTTCCGGGTCGTCCCTATCCAGGACTGGGAAGAGTCCTATCCCTCCAAAATGTGGCGACATCGACGTATCACGCTTTCCAAGGCACCGTGCGGCACAATAGCGGGCCTCTGACCGTCGGTGTGTCCTATTCTTACAGCCACTCGATTGACGATGCATCCGACCGAAGCGACCCGATTCTGGTCGATTCGTATGACTTGCGCCAGAACAAGGCTAGCTCGAGTTTTGACGAGCGTCATCTGCTCAATATCAGTTACGTCTACAGGATTCCACTCACGAATCTCCCACGCCGCTTCAGTGACTGGGCTAACATGAAACCGACGGATAACGACGCCCCTCCGTCGACCTGCTGCTCCACACTTCTAACTACGCTGCTCGAAGGGTGGGAACTGTCGGGAGTAACGCTCTATCAGTCAGGCACCCCATTTACAGTGATTAACGGCGCTGGTAATACGGGGATCTCACTCACCGACAATGCTGGCGTCTCCTCCGGTCTTGGCGTCGCCGCCTCTTATCCGGACCTTATCAAGGGATTGCCGTCGCCATTCAACAACCCTAAGAGTTTTGGGCCACTTATCGGCAACCCGTCACAGTTCGTGGCTCCGCGCGGATTGACCTTCGGGAGTGCAGGGCGGAATTTTCTGAATAATCCGAGCCGCCTCAACTTCGACATCGCGCTACTCAAACATTTCAAAGTGAGAGAGTCAGGGGATCTCGAGTTCCGAGCTGAGGCATTCAACGTTTTCAATCACACTCAGTTTAGGGTCTATGATCTGGACAATCCGGGAAGCACCGGAAACAACGTGATCAGTTGCTATGCTGGCCCGTATTATTCTGCTGGGTTTGCCGGCAACGGGGCCGATTGCGTGACCGGGGCGTCGTTTTTGCACCCACTCGATGCGCATCGTCCGCGAACGATACAGTTTGGTCTCAAGTTGGGCTTCTAGGGAATTCAACTGGCCATGGAAACGTCGATCAAAGATCGGATGAATGATGGCATCATCCCTGAGTCGTTCGTGCGGCGCCTCCGTACGAATTTCGCCAAAAAGCTGGGTATTTTGTTTCTTGCAGCCGTGATCCCGCTGCTTACAGCATGTGGAGGGGGCAGATTAGCTGGCACTCAGCCGATTCCGCTTACCCTCTCTGGCAACTGGCAGTTCACCATGGCACCGCCCGGTGACGGTTCGTTCCTAGGTGGGATAGAGGGTGGATTCATGCTTCAGACGGGCGACTCGGTACAAGGAGGTGCTACTTACTCGGTGTTCTTACCTGGCCTACTTGCCCCCTGTAACACAGGCTCGGCAACTGTCAGCGGATCACTCAGCGGCCAAGCGGTAACTCTCACAGCAGTAGCAGGTACCCAGACTTTTACTCTTAACGGCACGCTAAGCGTCAATGGCACCACGATGGCTGGGACTTACAGTTCGACGGCAGGCACCGCCAGCAATGGGTCTCCTTGTGGAACCGCCCAAACCGGACTGCAATGGAGTGCGTATCTCGTTCCGCCAATCCAGGGCCAGTTTCAAGGAAGTTTCCATAGTGCGGGAGGCGCCGCCGGCCTGAATGAACAAGTTTTCCTAGTATCGGGAGGAATCAACCAGGCTGCAAATACCGGCGGCAGCAGCGAGGCAATCACTGGCACCCTGAACTTTATCAACCAACTGACCAGCGAGAGCGACTACCCGTGCCTCGCATCTGCGCAAGTATACGGACAGATCAGCGGAAATTCTGTTTCTTTGACTATCAATGCTTCTGATGGGATTGAATGGGGACTCATCGGTGAACCGACTGGTTCCTTGGGTAGCACCGGCCTTAATCCCGTTACTTTCGACTCTGTGCATGGAGGATATATTCTGCATGGGACAGGACCTTCTTACTTAGTATCCACGGATGGCTGTCCTGGGAGTCTTGGAAATGTTGACGCAGCTGGAGACGCGGGGGACATTTGCCTGGCATTGAATGGGGCGGGTGCCTGCCAGCAGCCGATTACCCTGACCCCATCCGCTCTAATCTTCGACCCGCAACCGGTGGGTTCACCGCCGACCACCCAGACGATTGTGCTCGCAAACACTTCGGGCGCGACCTTGGGAAATGTGACTTTGAGTTTGGTTAACAGCAGCGGCGCGAATAACTTCACCGAAACGGATGTCTGTGGTCTAAATGGCAGTCCGTCGCAAGGACAATCATTCAATCTAACTCCCGGACAATCCTGTGTAATTTCGATTCTGTTCTCTCCATCAGAAACCTGCGCTGTCGGAACACCACCGGATCAGTGCCCCTCTCCCCTAGATGCAACGCTGAGCGTTGACGTCCCGAACGACGAGATGGTTTTCACCGTGCCCATTTCGGGAACTGCTACGAGCCAGAACTCACTCTCCGTGCCCCAGTTTGAGTTTGGTCCCGCCAGCTTTCCGGATTCTGCTTTCACCACCCATTTGTTCTCTGACTGGAATATGGATTCGGTAAAGGAGCTCGCGCGGTCGCGTTTCACAGGATGCGGAGGATCATGCGGAGATTGACTAATCTTCGAATACTAGGCGGTGAATCTGTTTACCGGCGGGAGCGGGGCGGAACTGGTGGGGTAGTCACTCTGTTTGCCGCGATACTGATGGTAGTGGTGGTGCTCCCCGGCTGCGGCGGAGGTGGCACCGCTGGCGATCCGCCAAAGAACGGAACACTGGCGGGCAACTGGCAGTTCACTATGGCGGCGCAAACCGATGGGGTTCCCGGTGATCCAACCTTCACCGGCGGGATCGAAGGTGGATTTCTGCTACAAAGCAATGGCTCTGTAACGGGACAAATGGTTTACTCGGTCACATCGTCAACTTCAGTCACGGGCGCGTGTAACAGTGGCTCGGCACCGCTAAGCATAACGGTGAGCAGTCAGAACGTGGTTATCACGCAGATTGCCGGCACGCAGACTTACACGTTGACAGGAACTCTAAGTTCCGATGGCTCGACGATGATGGGGACCTATACGTCAACCGCAGGTACAGCTGCCGATGGCTCCGCTTGCGGATACGCAGAAAATGGACTCTCATGGAGCGCTGTGTCCGTGCCGCCCCTTTCCGGATCGATCACCGGAAGTTTCCATAGCGGAGGCACGGGCGACAACTCGGGCCTCCTCAATCAGGATTTCCCGGTAACGGGGTCCCTCTCTCAGGGACCTAATATTGGAGCCAGCAACGCAACCATTACCGGGACGCTGAATTTCCTCGATCCACTTACCGGCTTAAGCGACTACCCGTGCATCCCTGCGGGCACTGTCTCCATGAACGGCCAAATCAGCGGCAACACCGTGATCCTCCAACTTATCGATCTCAATGGATCCAACGACGGCCAGATTGGTATCCCACTCAGCCAAGCAGGGTTGAACGGAAGCGACTTGGAGCCTGTAACCTTTGACCACACAACGAACGGATATATTCTTCATTCGACGGGGCAAGCGTACGTCGTAAATACAAAGTACTGTCCTAACGGTGCGAGCGGTAACTTCGAAGATTTGGGCTTCATCTGTCTCGGCCTGAACAGTAACACCGCTTGCACCGAACCGGTTGCCTTGTCGCCAGCCTTTCTCACGTTTCCGGGTCAGCTTCTAGGGACGCCTGCGACTCAGCAGATACTAACACTGTCAAATAATTCGGGCAGCACGCTTAGCGGGTTGACCTTGAGTTTCAGCGACAACAACACTTACTCTTTCGGCGGCGAGAGCGACTTCAATAATTTGCCTGGCTTCGCGGAGACTGACGCCTGCGGCTCGGGAGGCGGGCCGTCCCAGGGCAATCGCTTCGATCTCGGGGCGGGCCAGTCGTGCTCCATCACGGTCACCTTTTCTCCCCAGGAAGCCTGCCCCTGGCTGCCTTTCGGGAACCCGCCGTCCACTGCTGGCGCCCCGCCAGAATGGTGCCCGTTCGCCGCCCCGGGCTTTCAGGTGCAAGTGAACAGCCCCTCCAGTGCCGACAACGATAAGGCCTTCGTCGCACCCATTACGGGCATTGGATTAAGCGCCATCCAGCCCTCCACTCATGAACTCGATTTCAGCTCGGAGGAGCAGTTTAATCCTCCTGAAGCGAGCCTTCCTCAGACCCTTTCGTTCACAAACATCAGCGGGAATCCCGTCCAGATTCTTGGTAGATCGTCGTGCATAAACCCGCCCAAGGCTCCACTCATCCTTCCTGCGCCGAGGCAGGCAGCTCCGGTCGCAGGCCTCCTCGTCGTCGGCACCCAGCCAGGTGTGAATAACGGGATACTCCCCGTTTTCCCTATGGGCGGGGAGCCACCAACAATCTCCTACAACTGTGACAGCGATACGGGAACATCGCAGGCGAATTTCCAGATTTCTTCGGATACTTGTACCGGAGCGTTACTCGCTCCCCAAGAGGGCTGCAATCTAGAAATCACTTATGCTCCGCAGCCGAACACCAACCTACAGGGCGGCGCGGATTACTTCCTTGAGCTGAACACGCTGCAGTGCTGGCCCGCGGGTACGCTTCCCTCCGCATCCAATCCCTGCGAAATCGACAGCGGACGTTTTCCTGTTGAACTGAGGTCGAACCCTCCCAGTCCGCTGCGGATGTTGCCCAGCGCGGGTTTGGACTTTGGAAGCGTGACGGTGGGCAAGAAGAGTTCCTCACTGACAATTACGCTTCTAAACGATCCGAACCTGGCGAATACTCAGACGGTAACGTTCGTCGGCAAGATTGTGGTGAGTGGCAACTACTCCGAATCCGACGACTGCCCTGCCAGCCTCGATGTCGGCAGCAGTTGCACTTTGACGGTAACCTTTAAGCCTGCGAATACCGGGTTCATTCCGGGCAGTCTGACGATCAACTACTCACCCGAGCCGACTGGCGTTCCCCAATTGGTGCGTCTGCGGGGCACCGGGCAAACGGGTGTTGCCGGAATAGCGACCACTACGACTCTCTCATCTTCTCCGAATCCATCCGGATCCGGACAATCAGTGACTTTTACGGCAATCGTGAGTTCATCGAGTGGAGCTCCGCCGGACGGAGAGGCTGTGACGTTTTCTGACGGCAACGAAACACTGGGAACAGGCAGCCTGAGTGGCGGCACGGCGACGCTCACAACATCGACGTTGGCGGTGGGGACCCAAACGATTACTGCGACCTATGGGGGCGACCAGAACTATGGCAACAGTTCCGCAACCCTCATACAGGTGGTCAACTAGTCACTGCCGGGGTGAGTTAGCGGTCGCGAATTGGTCGCTCAACAACGGAAGTCTTGCAAATTAGAAGTACAAGGAGATTGGCAGTGGCAACTCATCGATGGATTTTCCTTCCTCTGGCGGCGCCCATTATCGCCGTACTGGCCGGGTGTGGGGGAAGCACTGCGAATGTTCAGAATCCCCCCCCACCGCCACCCTCTAACGTGTCCATTGCCTTTCAGCCACAGCCGGGAGGGTCGGTAGCGGTCGGCTTCTCGGAAAGTGTCACTGCAGTTGTAAGCAACGATCCAAACAATTATGGAGTGGATTGGAATTTAACCTGCCAGATTCCGCCCAATTGTGGCTCCCTCACAATCAACGGGAATCCCGCTTCCCACACCGCCAGTGGTGACCCGATTACCTATACAGCGCCGTCGACCCTATCGGCCAACAGCACGGTCGTCGAAATCGTGGCGTTGGCGACTGCGGATCAGACCAAGAATGTCGTTGCTCCTGTTACGATAACCACCTTTAATAGCAACTTCGCAGCTGGGACCTATGTTCTCCAGGCACAAGGCGTTGATTCCAGTCTCAGTCCTTATCAGCTTGCCGCAGCCCTTGTGCTTGATGGTGGTGGGAATATTACGAGTGGGGAGCAAACAGCCAACTATGCGTCGTTCGGTTCATTGTCGGATGCCAACCTGACGGGTAGCTATTTTCTGGGAAGCGATGGAAGGGGCACGATAACCATCAACACGAACGATAGCAACATCGGGGTGGAAACGTTCGCGTTCGTCTATCTCTCAAGTTCCAAAGCTCTTATTTCCCAGATGGACCTGGGAGATGCGGCGACGGGGGCGTCGGCGACCGGCACGATGGATTTGCAGATTGGCACAGCCGCCCCCACAGGTGGCTACGCGTTCGCAGTGGGCGGCACGGATCTGCCCAAGGCGCTGCCATTGGTTTTCGGTGGTGTGTTGAATATAGATGCCCCTAACACGATTTCTGGAAATGGCAGCGTGACTGATGAAATCCTCGGAAAAAAAGTCAACGCCACCGCCATGGGGCTGTCTGGGACACTCACGACGCCAGATCAACTCGGAGTGTTCACATTGAATCTGAGCGCCCCCTTTGGCACCGGCAATAAGTTGATTCCACTACAGTTTACCGGTTACATCGTGGACGCAACCCACCTGGCACTCATTGAGACAGACACCGCCGCGGGCAACTCGTCTCCCTTCGGGTTGACCGCTGGTCCAGCCATTGGTCAGGGGAGCGCGACCGGTACATTCACTAGCAACGCCGCGTTTGCAGGCCCCTATGTCTTCAGTATCCCCGGTACAGACCTCAGCAACGCGAACGTCATTCCTAGCACATTGACTGCGGTTGGGCTGTTCAGCGCCGACGGTGCTGGCAATTTCAGCAACGGATTCATGGATACGTTCCTCGACTTGAATACCTTTCAGGGGTCTCCCGACGGGGGAGCGCAAATCAGCGCGCCCTTCACAGGAACATATTCAGTCGACGCTACCGGCACCGGTCGTGCCACGTCGACGTCTGTTACTTTCAACCCAGAGCCAAAGTCTGGATACATACCGCAGTTCTTTTTCTACCTCACCGGCGATGGAAGTCCTGTCTTGGTGCTCGAGGCGGGAGACAGCCACTACCCATCTGTTGGAGCTGGAATTTCCTATATGCAATCCACTGCGTCCGCCACTTTTAGCGGTCCTTATGGGCTTAGCTTTGCGCAGGAAGAGTTTGGGTTCAGCGAAAATGACGGTACCGCCGCGCTGACGGTGGACCCTAGCGGAACGCCTCAACTGTCCGGCCTTGCAGACGCTAATCTTAGTGGAGGCGCCTCTCAGGACAACGGTTTCTTGGGCACTTTCAACACTCCGGCGTCAAACGCTCCATTTTCTGGAACTATCTATGCCGACCCCAATGCGCCGTTCAACGCCGTCTTTCCGTTAGCCCCGTCCCCACCAACGACGGTGGACTACTTCTATATCGACCAGGGGCACGGCTTTTGGATCGAAACAGACCTGGTCAACCCTACATCACCCTCGGGGCAAGTCTCTATTGGTTACTACGCAGCTCGAACCCCAGTCTGCGACGGCTGCCCGTAGGAAACTGCGTGTTCGGTGGGAGCGAAAATCCCGGTGGAGCGAATTCGAGGTTAGTGCTCGTCTGTCGAATTTTTCTCCTGTGCATCCAACTGGTCTTCCACGTACTGAGCGCCCGCGGACGTCACTATATAGATGTTTCCTCTAGTCCCTCGCGCATTTCGCTTCTTCATGCGTGGCGGATCAGTTTCCATGTTCCTTGCCGTAGCAACGCTTACATTTGAGAGGTGCAGGCCATGCTGTTTGAGATTTGTCTGAATCTGTTTTCCGCTCATCCCTCGATATCCGCGCAGAAGTTGGAGGTGATAGGCGCTCAATAGGGCCAGGTCGGCAATTGTCCCCGGGGACCAGCGAGCGATCAGTACGCAAAAGGGCCCCGCTTCCATATGTCATTGGTGGAATAGTTGGGTCCGTCGCACTAGCGAGTGCGATCGGTTGGTATTTCCTCGGATCACCCGTGGCCCGGATAAACAGAGCACTCGACGCCGGTGAATTGGTGGTTCCTGAGAAATCTTCGGCATATGACCTCTATCGGCACTTCAAGCCTAGCCTTTCCGCTGCTGCGCTGAACGGAATAAAGGAAAAGGCATTACCGAAGCTGAACATCGCTGGCGAAGTCTTCTTGCAGAAAAGGGCCGAAGGATCAAGTTTTAAGGAATCAGAAGTTCGTGTAGTGCACCCCGCTAGAACTGGACAGAGAAGTTAGTTAGGCTTGGGGCCTCCGCCAGGAGGCGAGAATGTCGAGAAAGCCGAGAGTCCAGACTCCAGAAGAGAAGTGGCAGATTGTGTTGGAAGGTTTGAAGAGCGGGAACGTGGCCGAGACGTGCCGCAAGTATGAGATCGCTCCCAATCTCTATTACCGGTGGAAGGACGAAGTGGAAGCGGGAGCCAAGGCTGCGCTGGGGGGGAGAAGCGCAGCCGCACAGCCCGATGCCGAGCAGGAGAAGCGAATCAAACAGCTGGAGCGAGCACTGGGTCGTTCTCATTTGCAGATCGAGATCTTAAAAAACGTGCTGGGCGAGTGAGCTGCGGGCAAGCACATTCGTCAGCACGGGAGTTAGTGGCCCAGGACAACGAAGCCAAGCTGGTGGCCGAGACGCTCGAGATCAGCCGCTCCAGCCTCTACTATCGGCGACAACCGCACGCCAGCCGCGCGGATCGTTCGCGTGACCAGGAAATCGTCCTGGCTTGCGGCGAAAAGCCGGCTTACGGTTATCGCCGTGTGGTCTGGTGGCTGGGGCGGCATCACGGATTGGTGGTCAATGGCAAGCGGGCACTTCGCGTAATGCGAGAGCGTGGGCTGTTAGTGCGGCAGCGCCGCTTTCAAGTCTCGCGCCGAAAAGACTGGGGGAAGGTGGAAGCACCGCATCCGAATCACGTCTGGCAGTCAGACATGACCAAGGTCTGGGCGGGGCCCAGTGTGGGTTGGGCGTATCTGGTTTCGGTGATCGATTGCTGCACGCGCGAGATCGTGGGCTGGGACTTGAGTTTGCGCTGCCGCACCGAAGAAGCTCTGGCGGCGCTCAACCATGCTCTGCTGGAGGCTTTGCCTTTCGGTTCTCGTGGAACGGGTTTGACTTTGACGACCGACAACGGCACCCAGTTCACGTCCGCACGCTATGTTGAAACCCTGAACCGGCTGGGCATCACGCACCGGCGCACGGCTTACAACCATCCCGAGGGCAACAGCTACATCGAGCGCTTCCATCGCAGCTTAAAAGAAGAGGAGGTATGGCTCAACGAGTACCAGACTTTCGATCAGGCTCAGCAGAGCATCGCTCGTTGGATCGAGGAGTACAATCACGACCGTCCGCATCGCGGACTCCGGGGTAGAACGCCGCACGAATCCCGTGCTCAGTTCCTTGCCCAACCCTTACTTCAAACATGGCCCCAGGTGTCTAGTTTGAGGGGGTGCACTACACTTCGGTCTCTCGAAAGTCTGAGCGACGGAAGCAAAGCGAAGATCAGAAACATCATGTCGGCTCTGTTTTCTCACGCAATTCGGTTCGAGATCGCCGACAAGAACCCAATTAAGGCTGTTCGCCAGTCAGCGAAGCGGAGGCATGTTCCAGTAATCTTGGATGCCTTTGAATTGCAACGACTGTTTGATCAATTGGGCGTCCGGGAACGGGCAATGATCATGATCGAAGCCCTGACCGGGATACGCCGGAGTGAACTCATGGGACTGAAATGGAGAGACGTAGACTTCATCTCCAGTCGCATCGAGATTACGAGATCAGTCGTGGACCAAGCAGTGGGGAAGTGCAAAACGGAAGCATCTCAGAAGCCGGTCGTCATCGATGAAAACGTTGTGCGCGCGTTGATCGCATGGCGGCAGGAAAGCATGTACACCGGTCCGGATGATTGGGTATGGGCCTCGCCCCATCGAAAGGGGAAACAGCCGTTGTGGCTATCGACCATCATGCGGTACTACATTCAGCCGGCGGTGGAGCGCGCCGGTATTCGCAAGCTGATTGGCTGGCACACATTCCGACACACGTTTTCAAGTCTCGTTAAGTCCCTTGGCGTGGATGCGAAGGTAGTGCAGGAACTGGTTCGCCACGCATCGTTTGGTACAACCATGAACGGCTACACGCAGGCGTTTGAAGCTTCAAAACGTCAAGCGCAGCAGCAACTTGCAGCTCTAATCATGCGCGAGGAGACCGTGAGTCACGCATGAACGTTGTGGAATGTTGTGGGGAAATTCATACAGACGCACATAAGTATTTGAATTTATGGCGTCCCCGGCGGGATTCGAACCCGCGTTACCGCCGTGAAAGGGCGATGTCCTAGGCCGGGCTAGACGACGGGGACTTTCCGGTGGAATGACAACGACGTGACCGGATTTCTACGTAGAACTTTATATTATCAGCGCGCTTTCCAGACTGTCAAAATATCGCGTCCATAGGCTCTCGCCCACAAAAATGATTAAAATACCCCAATGGCTGATTCGCTGTATCTGAGCCTGTGGTTTCCAACCTTCGAGTTGCCAGAGATTCTCCCGCGCACCGTCAGCGTTTTCCAGCAACTTCCGTTTTCCTCATCGCGCCCCGGAGTCACCTACGTCGCGGTCCATCCTGTCTCCTGGTCTGAGCCCACGGTCCTCGAGCGCCGCTTCGTGCCCGGCCTTCCACCCGACCAAGCCGCCGGTGCTGTCGCCGACTTTCTTCATGAGGACTACGCCTTCGTCTTCGAAGCTTACTGGGACCTCTGGGCACCCGATAGCGCGAAAAAATGGATTCTGCAACCGTTGCTCATCCGCTTCATCGCTCACGGGGCAGAATTCGAAGAGGATGCCGCCTCCGCCGCCGGACACATCCAGGTCGACTTCGGCCTCGACACCCCGTTCCTCCACGAGGAACTCTCTCTAAGCATGGAAGCCGAAAACCGCATTCGCAGCAACGTCCAGCGTCTGGTAGAGTTCACTGCCAACGTAGAAAAAAACGCCGGTGCAACCGCCCGTCTACTTTGGTCCGAATCCGAAGAGAATCTGGCGCAAAAACTGATTGCCAGACTCCAAAGAGTGAACTAAGAGGAGAGTGACCTAAAGGGAAAGGGGCACGAAGTGTCCAAACCTTCGTGCCCCTTAGTGTCCTTGGCGGTAGCTATTTCGTCCTGCCGCCCTCGATCTTCAACGCCTCTCCAGCCGCAGTCTGAGCCGCCGCCAGCCGAGCCGTCAGCACGCGAAACGGCGAACACGAAACGTAATTCAACCCCGTCTTGTGGCAGAACTCAACCGATGATGGCTCACCTCCGTGTTCTCCGCAGATGCCGACCTTCAAATTCGAACGCGTCTTCCGACCGCGCTCCGTAGCCATCTTCACCAACTGCCCGACGCCCTCGCGGTCCAGCACGGCAAACGGATCATGCTTGAGGATTCCCAGCTCGATGTAAGTCGGCAAAATCTTGTTGACGTCATCACGCGAGAAGCCCCAGGTTGTTTGGGTCAGGTCATTCGTCCCGAACGAGAAGAACTGCGCCTCTTTCGCAATCTCATCCGACACCAGAGCCGCGCGAGGCAACTCGATCATCGTGCCGACCATGTACTCCACCGTGGTCTCTTTCTCCGCAAACACCTCGCTGGCCACGCGCTTCACAATTGCTGCCTGATTCGCCATTTCATTCAGCGTCGCCGTCAACGGAATCATCACCTCCGGAAACACCTTCACGCCCTGCTTCGCGACCGCGACAGCCGCCTCGAAAATTGCGCGCGCCTGCATCTCCGTAATCTCGGGGTACGTGATGCCCAACCGGCATCCGCGATGCCCAAGCATCGGGTTGAACTCGTGCAACTGCTCGACCCGCGACAACAGCGACGGCAGAAGCTTCTTCAAGTCGCCGACAGCCTTCGCACCGTAGTCTTTGTATTTCGTGACGAGTTCCTTCTTCTCCTTTGCCCCCATCGTTCCGAGCGTAGCGATGTTCACCATCAACTCTTCGCGGCTCGGGAGAAATTCATGCAAGGGAGGATCGAGCGTCCGAATCGTCACCGGGAAACCATCCATCGCCTTGAATACGCCGATGAAGTCGTTCCGCTGCAGAGGCAGCAACTTTTTCAACGCCACCCGCCGATCCTTCTCATTGTTCGCAAGAATCATCGCCCGCATGTGCGGAATCTTCGCCTCGCCAAAGAACATGTGCTCGGTCCGGCAAAGTCCAATTCCCTCCGCGCCAAACGCCCGCGCCTGGATCGCATCGCGCGGAATGTCCGCATTCGCGCGAACTTTCATAGTCCGGTACGGATCGGCCCATCCCATGAACTTCTGCAACTCCGGATCGTCCGGCGACGGATCAAGCGTATTCAGCTTGCCTTTGATCACCCGCCCGGTCGTTCCATCGAGCGAAAGCCAATCGCCCGCCTTGAACACCTGTCCCTTCACGCGCATCTCGCCGGCCTTTTCGTTGACGTCCACATCTCCCGCGCCAGCCACGCAGCACTTACCCATGCCGCGCGTGACAACTGCAGCGTGGCTCGTCATGCCGCCGCGCGAAGTCAAAATTCCCTTCGCCACTTCCATGCCGTGAATATCTTCGGGTGTTGTCTCTCCGCGCACCAGAATCACCGAAGCTTTGCCGTCCTTGTGCACTGCCGCGACCGCCGCGTCAGCGGTAAACACAATCTGTCCCACCGCCGCGCCCGGCGATGCCGGCAATCCCTTGGCCAGCACTTCGATCTTTTGTCCCTTCTCATCCAGCCGCGGCACGAGGAAGTCATACAGCTGATTTGGTTCAACCCGGAAAATCGCCTCTTCCTTCGTGATCAGCCCTTCATCCACCATCTGCAAAGCCACGCGCACCGCCGCGAGGCCAGTACGCTTTCCGTTGCGCGTTTGCAGCATGTAGAGCTTGCCGTCCTGAATTGTGAACTCGAAATCCTGCATGTCCTTGTAGTGCGTCTCAAGCCGCGTAGTGATCGCGCGCAGCTGCGCATAAACCTCAGGCATTGCTTTTTCGAGCTCGAGTATCGGAACCGGCGTACGCACGCCAGAAACCACATCTTCGCCCTGCGCATTCATCAGATATTCGCCATAAAACTCTTTCGTCCCCGTCGCAGGATTGCGCGTGAATCCCACACCTGTGCCCGATGTATCGCCAAGGTTCCCAAACACCATCGCCTGCACATTGACCGCGGTCCCAAGATCGTCCGAGATGTTATTGATCCGCCGGTAGTGCTTCGCGCGATCGTTCTGCCACGAGCGAAACACCGCGTCCCTCGCCATCGCCAGCTGTTCGTGCGCGTCCTGCGGAAAGTCGCGCTTGGCGTGCTTCTTAACGACCTTCTTGTATTCCTCGATGACTTCCTTCAGAGCCTTGGCATCGAGCTCGGTATCAAGCTTTACCTTCCGCTGCTTCTTCTTGCCGTCGAACACTTCCTCGAACTCCGCCTTTTCGATCTCCAGCACAACGTTGCCGAACATCTGAATCAGCCGCCGGTACGAGTCGTACGCAAATCGCGGATTATTCGCCCGCTTCGACAGCGCCTCAACGCTCCTGTCGTTGAGCCCAAGGTTCAAAATCGTGTCCATCATTCCAGGCATCGAGAACTTCGCGCCCGACCGCACACTCACCAGCAGCGGATTCTCACCCTCGCCCAGTTTCTGTCCCTGCAGCGCCTCAAGTTTCGCCAGCGCCGCGTCCATCTGGCCCTCAACTTCCTTCGACACCGCATTCGTCCGCATATACTCGCGGCACGCCTCGGTCTGAATCGTGAACCCGGGAGGCACGGGCAATCCCGCATTCGACATCTCCGCCAGCCCGGCGCCCTTGCCGCCCAGCACATCTTTCATCTTGCCGTTGCCATCAGCCTTGCCGCCGCCAAACGAGTAAACATATTTCGTCGAAGAAGTCTTGCGTTCCGCAACTTCCGCTTCGGGGAGAGTCGTTGTCGCCATGATGTATTAGTCCTTTCGAAATATGCCGAAGAATACCGGCGAAGTTGTAGCGCCGGCGTCTCGCCGGCGGTTAGGCGGGCGTCCCGCCCGCCCTCGTTACTTGGAGCCTTCCGTCACCATCTCAGAGAAATCAGCAATCGTAGAGAATTCCTTGACCAGCGTGCGCAACAAAGCGAGCCTGTTCGCCCGTACCCGCTCGTCCTCCACCATCACCATCACCTTGTCAAAGAACTTGTCAACCGCCGGCCGCAGCTTCGCAATTTCAAGCAGCGCCTGCTCATAGTTCCGCGAGACACGCAGGTTCTCCACGGAACTCGCAGTCTGCGGAATGAGCCCAGCCAATTCCTTCTCCGACTCCTCCACCAGCGCCGCCGGATCCAGCGTCTCCGCCACCCGACGCTGATTCTCCGCCGCCTGCCGCAAAATATTCTTCATGCGCTTGAACGCCACCGAAATCGACTCAAAATCCGCCGACCCGCGCACCTTGCTCAAGGCCTGAGCCCGAGCCACCGCATCCACCACGTCATTCGAATCCGCTGCCAGCACGGCATTCGCCACGTCATATGCGCGCCCACAAGCGTCTTTCAGATAAAACTCCAGCCGCTCATGGAAGAACGCCTCGACGGACCCGGCATAATCCCCGTTCGCAAACTTCTTCTCCGCCGCCAACCCGCGATACTGCTCCCGCGCGTCCACCATCATCTCCGACAACCGAAGCGGCAACTTGTGCTCGGCAATTGTCTTCACAATCCCATTCGCTTGGCGCCGCAATGCAAACGGATCCTTCGATCCGCTCGGAATCAATCCCAAAGCAAACATGCCCGCGATCGAATCCGCCTTGTCTGCAATCGACAGCACCGCGCCTTCCACCGTCCGCGGCACCTCATCTTCCATCGACTCCGGTTTGTAGTGATCGTAAATAGCATCGGCCACCGCGAACCGCGCCGCCTCCGGCAAATCCTCATCCAATTGTTGCGCCCGCGCATACAGCCCGCCCACAATTCCCTGCAGTTCGGTAAACTCCTTCACCAACTCCGTGGTCAGGTCGGTCTTGGCGAGCAGCGATGCCTTGTGCACAATCCCCGGCCGCACCGCCATCCCGTTCTGCTTGATCGTCTCCGAAAGCCAGCTAGCCAGACGTTGCACGCGCAGCGTCTTCTCGTAATAGCTTCCGAGGTCTTTCTGAAAAGTAACGTTCTTCAGTAATTCCACGCGCTCGCGCAAGCTCTGCTTCTGATCCGTCTGCCAGAAAAATCGCGCATCGTTAAACCGGGCCCGCAGCACCCGCTCGTTCCCGTGCCGGATAATGCCGCTGGCATCGCCGTCCGTATTCAACACCGCCAGAAAATGCGGCAGCAACTTCCCGTCCGCTCCCTCAATCGCAAAATATTTCTGGTGATCCCGCATCACGGTCACCAGCACTTCCTCCGGAAGCGCCAAAAACTCCTTGTCAAAGCTGCCCAAAATGACGGAAGGAAACTCCGTGAGATTCACCACGGTAGCCAGCAGCGGCGCGTCTTCCCGCCACCGAGCCCCAGGCACCGTCCGCGTAGCCGCATCGAGCGCCTTCCGAATCACCGACTCGCGCTCCGGAGCACCCAGCACCTTCGCACCGCGCAGCGCCTCAGCATAGGATCCAGACCGCGAAATCTCCGCGCCCGCCGGCGCCAGCATACGATGTCCTCGCGAGTGCGTCCCCGCCGCGATCCCAAAAACCTCCATCGGCACGACACGATCATCCAGCATCGCCACCACCCACCGCACCGGACGCACGAAAACTTCTCCGCGCTTCCGCCAGTACATATTCTTAGGCCAGTAAAGCGCGGCAATCTCCTTCGGCAACCCTTCCGCCAGAATCTCCGCCGCCGCCCGCCCCTTGCGCGTTACAGTAGCGCCTAAATATTCGCCCTTCGGCGTAGTCACGCGTTCCAGCGCCGAAACATCCACTCCAACTTTTTTCGCGAACGCATGCGCCGCCGGAGTCGGCTGACCATCCTTAAACGCCACCTGTGCCGAAGGCCCCGTAACCTGCTCTGTCACATCCGGCTGCGCCGCCGGAATTCCCGCCGCCATCACCGCCAGCCGCCGAGGCGTATCCAGCCACCGAATCTCCCCCTCCGGCGCCAACCGCTCCCGCTGCAACAGAGCCCCAACGCGCTCGCGCAGTTCTCCCATCGCGCCTGCAATCATGCGCGCCGGAATCTCTTCACATCCAATTTCAAGAATAAAGTCAGCCATTAGCAGATCACTTTATCTTTCCAGAATTACAAACCAATAAATGTGAGCCGGATCACAACAAGGTAGCGATGTAGCAAACCAACTCGAAATCAAATACCAACTCGAAGCCAAAAAGCTATTCTCAGCAACCTCTGCGAAACCTCAGCGAACTCTGCGGTTTAAGATTTTTGCAGGCGTCGGCAAAAAAGCTTACCCAACGGGAACCAGCTTCTCCTTCTTCCCTTTCGCAGGAGCCTTACCCCCGCGCTCCTCTTTCTCCGTCGAAGGATACTGCTGATCCATCCAAGCCTTAGCAATCCCCACCGCCAAAGCCCGCACGCGAGCAATCACCCCAACGCGTTCCGTCACAGAAATTGCCCCACGCGCATCCAGAATGTTGAAATAGTGAGAGCACTTCAGGCAGAGGTCATAAGCCCCCAACAGAGGAAACCGAGCCTTCTCCCGCGCCACTCCATCTTCTGCCGCCTTCTCCCGCCCTAAAGCCGCATACCGATCCAGCAGCCCCTTGCACTCCGTCTCACAAAGCTCAAAATGCTTCCAGGCGCTAGCCACATCAGCCGCCTCAAAGTTGTAGACAGAAAATTCCTGCTCATCCAGTAGCCGCACATCCCCGTACTTCACCTCGCGCCCCGTCTCCGGGTCCCGCGCCCACACAATGTCGTAAATCGAATCCACATCCTGCAAGAACGCGCACAACCGTTCCAGGCCATAAGTCAGCTCCGCCGATATCGGATCCAGATCCACTCCACCGCATTGCTGGAAGTAAGTGAACTGCGTCACCTCCAGCCCGTCGAGCATCACCTGCCACCCGATCCCCCAAGCCCCCAAGGTCGGCGACTCCCAGTTGTCCTCTTCAAACTTGATGTCATGCTGCCGCAGGTCAATCCCGATCGCGCCCAGCGACTCCAAGTAAAGTTCCTGCACATTCTCAGGCGGAGGTTTAAGAATCACCTGCAACTGCATGTGCTTAAAGAGCCGGTTCGGATTCTCGCCATACCGCCCATCCGCCGGCCGCCGCGAGGGCTGCACATAAGCCACCTTATAAGGATTCGGCCCCAGCACCCGCAAAAACGTCTCCGGAGCCATCGTCCCGGCCCCAACCTCAACGTCATAAGGCTGCTGAATCACAGCCCCGCGCTCGGCAAAAAAAGCCTGCAGCTTGAGTATGAGTTCCTGAAAAGTCAGCGATTTTGCTTTTGATGAAGTCATTTCTTATTTTCTTAGATTGTCATCCTGAGCGAAGCGAAGGACCTATGCATTTCGCCGCGATCTTCTGGCCATCAGCCACAAGCACCGCCCCCGATCTCAAGACTCGCGACTCGTAACTCGCAACTATATTTTCTCCAGCATCCCCGCCGTAACCAGCTTCCTCTCAATATGCCGCTCCAAAATCTGCACCAGAAACTTCCGCAAATCCGCGCTCAAGACTTTCGGCCACTCAATCCCGGCAAACTCCGAAGCCCGCGACCGCAGCATCTGGGCCGCAATCTTCCGCGACTCCGGCGTCAGCTCCGACGACGCAATTCTCTTGTCGTCCCCGCAAACCAGCCCATCGGCCAGCGCATGCCAGTAAGCCCGAGTCCCATTCAATTCCCGACCGCAAACCGAGCACTCCGAAAACTCCGGCAAAAACCCCATCAGCCGGGTCATCCACAGCTCGAAGTAGGTAACCGGCATCCACAATCCGGCCCCGCGCAATTCCGCCAAAGTAGCCAGCGTCAGGCGAAATACTGCATCGCTCGCCTCGCGATCCGGCATCAACTGATCGAGCAACTCCGCCACATGCGCCAGCGCCGTAGCCCGCGCATACGTCACTTCGCCCGACATCGGCGACTCAATCACCTCGCACGCATCGAGCCGCACCAACTCCTGCCGTTCGCGCTCGTCATAGACGGCCCGCACGTACGTCATCGGCTCCAGCGCGCCACCAAAGCGGCGTTTCGACTTCTTCGCCGCCCGCGCCACGCCCTTCACCTTCCCCTCCAGGCGAGTAAACAAAGTCACCAGCAGGTCGGACTCGCGCAAGGGATAGGTGCGCAGAACAATCGCTTCCGACTCCTTCAGCGCCATGGCTTAGGGTTAAACGTTGATTGTAATGGATGGCCTGAGCTGTCAGCTATCGGCCGTCAGCTGACAGTTAACCCGCCGGCGACGAGGTGCGAATCAAGCCGCCGCAGACACAAAGGGCGCAAGCCAAAGCCCGCGCCCAAAAACACGTCGGTTTTCCTGACAGCTGAGAGCTGACAGCTGACAGCTATCTTCCAAAATACTTCGCGTTCATCTCCGTAAACGCGTTCCACTTCTCCGGCAGGTCGTCCAGCGCAAATATCGCCGACACCGGGCACACCGGCACGCACGCTCCACAATCAATGCACTCCACCGGATCGATGTAAAGCATTGTCTCGGTCGCGTACTTTTCGGAATCCTTCTTCGGGTGAATGCAATCTACCGGGCAAGCGTCAACGCAAGCGGTGTCCTTCGTTCCAATACAGGGTTCGGCAATTACGTAAGCCATGTTTTCAGTGCTCCTGGAAACCAGTGGAGGGTATCAGAAATCTGTAAAAATTGTAGCAGGAAATTTTTCACCGTGTAAAACGGAATGCCCCTCTCAACGGCACAATTTGTATGATCGCCGTGCCTTTGGGTGGCGCAGCGCTTTCAGCGCTGCGACAACCGCCTTGCGCTGGCTTGTGGCTTTACACTGAGGTTCCACGCTTTGAAGATTGCCCCACTACCGGCTCATTCTTCCAATTGACGCCAACATCGTTTCCCCCTAAGATGGCGGCCACGCTGTCAACGCGCCACCTGATCCTGCAAACATGATCGGTCAAACGATCTCTCACTATCGCGTTCTGGAAAAAATCGGCGGCGGCGGAATGGGTGTCGTCTACAAGGCTGAAGACACCGCCCTCGGCCGCTTCGTAGCTCTCAAATTTCTTCCCGACGAAGCCTCGCAGGACCCGCTCGCCCTGGAGCGCTTCCGCCGTGAGGCTCGCGCCGCCTCCGCCCTCAACCATCCCAACATCTGCACCATCCACGAGATTGGCCAGCACGACGGCCACCTCTTTATTGTGATGGAGTACCTGACCGGCCAGACCATGAAGCACCTGCCCGGTCAGCGCATGGATTTCGACCGCCTCCTCAGCGTCAGCATCGAGGTCGCCGACGCCCTCGACGCGGCCCACACCAAGGGCATCGTTCACCGCGACATCAAGCCCGCTAACATCTTTATTACCGACCGCGGCCACGCCAAAATTCTCGACTTCGGTCTAGCCAAGGTGACGCAGCAAGCGCGCGCCTCCAGCGGCGACTCCATGACCAGCGCCGGCGCCAGCGCCCTCGATCTCACCAGTCCCGGCAGCGCCGTCGGCACCGTCGCCTACATGTCGCCCGAGCAGCTCCGCGGCAAGGACCTCGACGCCCGCACAGATCTCTTCTCCTTTGGCGTCGTCCTCTACGAGATGGCCACCGGCAACGCTCCATTCCGCGGAGAAACATCCGCCGTCGTAACCGAAGCCATCCTCAATCGTGCCCCCGCGCCGCCGTCGCGCCTCAATCCCGACCTTCCACAGAAGCTCGAAGAGATCATCAACAAGGCGCTCGAAAAAGATCGCGAAATGCGCTGCCAGACCGCCGCCGAAATTCGCGCCGACCTGAAACGCCTCCAGCGCTCGCTCGAATCTTCCCGCTCGCATGCAGTGGTAGAGACAGCCGACTCCGGCACCGTACCGGCAACTACGCGAACGTCTGGCAGCTCAGCCGCCACACCAATCGTTCGCGAGTCGCGCAGATTCGGCCTCGCACTCCTCGCCACCTGCGCCGTGATCGCGCTAGGCATCGGCATTGCAGCCGGAAAGTATTTCTTCTCCGAGCCGCCGCCTCCGCCTCCTCTCTATCGTCAGCTCACCTTCCGTCGCGGCAGCATACGCTCCGCCCGCTTCGCTCCTGACGGTCAGACCATCCTCTACAGCGCGGCCTGGCAAGGCAGTCCGATGGACGTCTTCACCGCGCGCCCTGAAGCACCCGAAGCACGCTCCATGGGCCTGAGCCGCACGCAGCTCATGTCCGTCTCCTCGACCTCCGAAATGGCGGTGCTCTTGAACGCCGCCTCCATCGGAACCTGGGTCACGATGGGCACTCTGGCTCGCGCCCCGCTCGTCGGTGGAGCTCCGCGTGAAGTCCTCGAGCAGGTGCAGTGGGCCGATTGGGCTCCCGACGGCAGCGGCCTCGCCATCGTGCGCGACTACAACGGCCAGAATCGCCTCGAATATCCCGTCGGCAAAGTTCTCTACGAGACCGGCGGCTGGATCGGCCATCCGCGCTTCTCGCCCCAGGGCGACAAGATCGCCTTCCTCGATCACCCGGTTCAAGGCGATGATCGCGGCACGCTCGCGGTCGTCGACTTGCAGGGGAAGAAAAAGGTCCTTTCCACCGAGTGGTACACGGTTCAGGGTCTCGCGTGGTCTCCCAAAGGCGATGAGGTCTGGTTCACCGCCAGCAAGACCGGCATCGACCGCACCATGTACGCCACGACGTTGCAAGGCAAGGAGCGCATGCTCCTTCGCTTGCCCGGCGCGCTCATGCTGCTTGATATCGGCAAAGACGGACGACTGCTCATGATGCGCGCCAGCTGGCGCCGCGAACTCATCGGGCTCGCCGGCGATGACCCCAAGCAGCGCGATCTCAGCTGGCTCGACTATTCCTATCCCGCGCAACTCTCGGCCGACGGCAAAACTCTTCTCTTCGACGAAGAAGGCGGAGGCGGCGCGCTCGACTATTCCAAATCCGGCGGTCTTTCCTACGCTGTCTATTCGCGCAAGACGGATGGTTCGCCTGCGGTCTTGCTCGGTCCAGGTGGCGCAGTCTCGCTTTCTCCTGACGGCAAATGGGCCATCGCGCAAACTCAGGACTCGCCTTCCCAACTCCGTTTGCTTCCCACCGGCGCAGGAGAACAGAAAGCGCTCACCAACGACAACATCTCGCACAGCTGGGCGCATTGGTTTCCTGACGGCAAGCGCATCATCTTCACCGGCAACGAACCGGACAAGGGCGTCAAGCTGTACGTCTACGATCTGGCCACAGCCAAGAGCACTCCGATTTCGCAGGAAGGCGTAAACGGCGCGGCATTTCAGATCTCGAATGACGGACAGTGGGTAGCAGCGATCGGCCCCGACGCCAAGGGATATTTGTACCCAATCAGCGGCGGCAATCCAGTGCCAATTCCCGCATTCAAATTGGGAGAGCAACCTATCGTCTGGAGCGACGACAACAGCTCCATCTACGTCTATCAACCGGGAGAACTGCCAGCGAGCGTCTACAAACTGAATGTTCACACGGGCCAGCGAACGCTCTGGAAGCAGCTGATGCCAAGCGACCCGGCCGGAGTAGAAACCATCGGACCAATCATCATGACGCCCGACGCCAAAATGTGCGTCTTCGGCTACCACAGAATGCTCGCCGATTTGTATCTGGTCGAAGGGTTGAAGTAACGCTGGCAATCTCTTATCTCCCGTCGCCCGCGAC
>Ga0335069_10002896_pt1 | contig 26150 bp, 23 predicted proteins | sample Lox_Sample_11_FD_206714 | JGI IMG/M metagenome (GOLD analysis project Ga0335069, IMG submission 206714) | Soil microbial communities from Loxahatchee National Wildlife Refuge, Florida, United States - Lox_Sample_1.1 | ecosystem: Environmental > Terrestrial > Soil > Wetlands | place: USA...
TGAGCGTTTTGGCTTTCGCCCAGTCTCAGGAGTTCCCGACCTACCAGGTAGGCATGAATCAGTATGGCTCTCAGGGCCCCACCTACCCATCCACCTTGCCCAACCCTTGGGTCGTCAGCAACGGCCAAGTCATCACCCCGGCGGGCACACAGGTTTATCTCAGCATCACAACCCGGGCGAAAGCTATTGCTCTGAACCCGAACACTGCCACTCACACCGCCGCCGTCCTTCAGATGGGCGCCCCGCAGTCCGTTACCGTCTTCAACACTCAAACCGGTGCCGTCCTGCAAACCTACAAACCGTTTGGCACTAAAAGCGGCACTTCCACCGGTATCACTTACACTCCCAACGGCCTCTATCTGCTGTTTAGTCAGGATGGCGGCTACGGTCCCGCTTATGTTGCCATCGCCAGCGTCGATCCCGCGACTGGCTTGCTCTCCGACTACGCACAGGTCAGCGTCCCCCTCGACGTCAACGCCGGCGGCTACTTGACCACCGTCACCTGCTTTCCCAACAGCCCTCCGGGAACCACCGGCAGCGTTGAAATCCCTTGCGGCCAGACCGTATCGCTCGAAAGCGATGGCGCGCCCACTTCTTATCCGCTCGGCATCGCTGTCTCGTCCGATGGCAAGACCGCTTACGTCGTGCTCGACAACAATGACACGCTGACCAAGATCGATCTCACGCAGTCCAAGCTGGTCGAGGGTCAGGAGATCCGCGTCGGCAACGTCCCGAACAGCGTTATCATCTCGCCCGATGGCAAGACCGCGTATGTCTCCAACGAAGCCGGACGCATCGCGAAAGCAAAGGACTTTCAGCAATACTCCAACGGCACCCCGGTCGTCGCCGTGAATCCCACGGGCTCAACCGCTACCGGCACCATCTCCATCGTGAACCTTTCTACCTTCACCGTCACCGGCAGTATCACGGTCGGTCTGCACCCGACCGGCATGGCGCTATGGAACCAGTATCTCCTCGTTGCCAACGCCTATAGCGACAGCCTTTCCGTGATCGATACGACCACCAACAAGGTCTCGAAGACTATCAACCTCGCCCTGCCGTTCAAAGTTCCGGGTGAAGCCGTCGCCGGTGCCGGGCCGAACTCTATCGCCGTTGACGCCGCCAACAATATCGCTTACGTTGCCCTCTACGACGCCAATGCTGTCGCCGTCGTCGACCTCAATGCCGGCCAGATCCTCGGCATGATTCCCACCGGCTATGCCCCCAGTTCCGTTGTCCTCGACGTCGCCGATGGCGCGCTCCTCGTCGCCAACGATAAGGGCATCGGCACCACCGGCTTCGGTGTTGCCCCGCCTCCGCAGAATACCTACGAAAACTCCTACGCCAAGTATTACGGCGTAACCGACTTGAACACCCACGAAGACCTCGGAACTGTGAGCATCGTTCCCATTCCCGACAGCTCGACGCTGGCCGCGATGACGGTCCAGGTCTCCCAGAATAATCACTGGGATCTCGAACAGAACATCAAGTCCGCCACCGGAGGCAGTAAGAAGGCCGCTCCCGTCGCCATCCCCGACAAGATCGGCTCTCCTTCGCTCATCAAGCACGTCTTCGTGATCATCCGCGAGAACCGCACCTACGACCAAATCCTCGGCGACGTAACTGGCGGCAATGGCGAAGCCTCTTTGGCTGTCTTCGGTGATGGCGCCGCAGCCGGTGGCACGCCCGTTACCCCCAATGCCCATGCACTCGTCCAGCGCTTCCCGCTCTTGGACAACTTCTACGATCCCAGCCGCCAGTCAGCTGACGGCCACAACTGGATCGTCCAGGCCATGGCGCCTTACTCCGACGACATTCAGTCGCCCGACTGGCTCCGCGACTACCCCTCCAACGGAGGCGACGCGATCGCCTACCAGAAGGCCGGTCACCTGTGGGACGTCGCTGCCAAGGAAGGCGTCTCGTTCAAGAACTACGGCGAATACATCGAGTACAACACCTTCCAGCAGCCGAACGGTTCCACCACCGAGCCGCTCTGGATCGACTTCTACAACGACATTCTGGCCTACGAGTGCGGCGCCGAAAGCCAGCTCTACAACTGGAACACGGTCGCCTCGCACTCCCCACTCCCCAACCTCATCAACAACACGGTCCAGAACTATCCGCAGTTCGACTTGGGCATCCCCGACCAATTCCGCGTCGACATCTGGTCACAGGACTTCGCGAAAGACCTCGCCAGCGGCACGGTTCCCCAGCTCGAGTTTCTCTGGATCAGCTCGGACCACACCGGTGGCCCGCCGACCGCTTCAGCCATGCAGGCCGATAACGACCTGGCCCTCGGCCGCTACATCGACATCATCAGCCATAGCTCCATCTGGTCCTCTTCGGCAATCTTCGTCGAAGAAGACGACGCGCAGAACGGTGTCGATCACGTCGATGGTCACCGCAGTCCTGGCTACGTCATCAGCCCCTACGTCCTTCAGGTGAATTCGCAGGGCGCAGGCGGAATCGTTGAAGACAGCACTTTCTACACGCAGGTCAACATGACCCGCACCATCGAGCAGATTCTTGGCCTCAAACCCATGAACCAGTTCGATCTCGTAGCTTCGCCGATGAGGACGCTCTTCATCGATAACCCTCCACCGGCCAATTTCCAACCCTGGTCGCATGTGGCAAATGCCATCCCGCTGAACACCGGCGTGAGCCAGACTCCAACTCAGAACATCCCAGCCTGCCCTCAGTCTCACACGGTGAAGGCTCATTCGGTCAAAGAGGAAAGCCCCGCCGTCAAAGCTCTCCGTGCTGGCTGGATGAAGAAGAAAGCCGAGGTCTTCGCCGGCAAGCAGCACAAGCCGGACTCCGAGGACATCGACACCGTCAACCACCTCACCTGGTATGAAGCCACCGGGTTTACCCGCCCGTTCCCTGGCGAAAAATCAGTCCGCCCCGCGAGCGAGTTCAATCGCGCCGCGCCGGCAGGAGGCGATGGAGACGACGACTAGAAACGCGCTTTAACCCGAACGGCCCTTCCCCAGCAATCGGAGAAGGGCCGTTTCACATTGACTGCCGGTCGAACTCGGTTTACAGGATGCTCTCAGTCTTCATCCTTACTGCACTACCGTCTGACTCCACTGCGTTCTTACTGCACCACGAACTTCCCTTTGCTCGTTGCTGTTCCGCCGAAGGTTGTGATCACGATCTTTCCTGACTTGGCTTTGGCCGGAACGGTCGCTGTGATCTGCTTATCGGAGATCACGGTAAAGGAGGCACTCACGCCCCCGAAGGTCACGTCGGTGGTCTCGCTCAAACTCTCCCCATTGATCGTAACCAGAGTTCCCGCTGGGCCTCTTGGAGGTGAGAAGTTAAGTAGTTGGGGAATTATCAGGAAGCCTTGCTGGCTTGAGGCAACGCCACCGTTAGCATAATGGACATCGATTAAGGCAGAAATAGCGTATTCCGGAATTTGGACCGTCATGAATGTGTCGCTGATTACATTGAAAGATGCGTTGACCAGGCCGACAACCACGGACGTCGCGCTCGTGAATCCTTGGCCAAGGAGTTGGACCGTATCACCGACACGTGCAGCTTTTAGCACGACGGGCACGACGCTCCAACCGTCCATGGTTTGGTATTGATACAGCACACCATAGCCAGCATTCGGTGTCCCGCCTAGATTCGTAAGACCATAAATGTTGCCGTTGGTATGGAGAATCGGAGTCGAGTAAGGGGTCGCTCCATCCGCCTCCTGGAAATCATGGAGCACCACAAACTCATTTGAGAACAACATAAACAGGGTGCCAAAACCGAAAGCTCCTCCGGACGAGCAAACACCATACATTACCTCGCCTGACGGCAGGAGGCCTGCGGTCGAATTACTACCCTCGGCGCCCTGAAAATCGTGAAGCACGGTCAATTTGCCTTTCAGGGTGCTCCGGTAAATGATGCCCTGGCCATATTTCCCTCCGCCAGAGGTCGTGCCATAGAGGTTTCCGTCGCTATTCAGCAACACCGGGCCGAAGGGCACACTGCCCTCAGTGTTGGGGTTGAACTGGTGGATGATCTTGACTTTGCCTTTGGGCAGGCTTACTTGGAAAATCGTGCCCCGGTTGTATTTGCCCCCATATTGAGATGTTCCGTATAGATTGCCGTCATTGCCGAGGCTTAACGGAGCCTGCGTGTTCGAGGGCGCTGTAGCGATCACCTTGAATCCGGTGCCATCCGGGGCAACCCGGTAAATTTGGCCGGGCGAGGTTCCAACGTCAGTGACGCCGTAGAGATTTCCATCCGGTGCCATGATGGGAGGAACCCAGGGATAGCCGCCGTCGCTGCCGTTGGCGAACGCGTGGAGGTCAGTAATGCCGCCTGCCCCGAACTTGAACGCGGTTCCGGTGCTCGACTGTGAACCTCCCCATACCGTGGAGCCATAGAAGTTACCGTCGAGCCCGAGGGTCAATCCGGATTGGGGCGCACTGCCGTTCGGTCCGTTGAAAAATGCCAGAGGGGCGACTGCGCCCTGAGGAGTGGCCATGAAAACGGACCCATCGTTGGGGTCGGACGTTTGCAGGGTGCCGTAAAGATTTCCATCCGGCCCTTGTGCCAGCATCGCGGGATAATTGGGATTGGCTCCCTCGACATGCCAGTCGAAGTTGTGCAGTTGCGAGTATTGGGCCGACGCGGGCACGGCCACCATGCCTGCCAGGCACAGCAGCAACGCAGGCAGGTACGATTTAAAGTTTTTCATATCAGTCTCCTGGGCTTCACGCATGCGTTCGAAATAGATTGTTCTTCGGACGGTGAGAACAAACGCTGTTCCCGCTGTGGAAACTTCTACCGCCCCACTCACACATGCGCGAGAGAAAGGAAAACTGGCTCAACAAAATGGAGAACTTTCGGCGCAGCTGACCGCCAGGGAAGCCGTACAGCACTCTGGATCGCCTCACAAATTCCTTGACTTAGCCGAAAGTGAATCCAACCATAGAAGCAGCGCACCAAAGCGCGGAAGAGGCCAAGCGGTTCCTCGACAGACCGGGCTACTAGTTCCGAACTGGGACAAAGTTGGCGGGCTTACTTATCCCGAGTTTGACGGAATTTCTTATAGGTCCTTAGAAAACAATAGCCTGGCAGCCACCGTGTAAAATTTTCCCGCTCAAGGGGGGGAGGGGGGGTACCCCCGGGGAAATGGGGACACAACGGCTCTTAAAGAATTTTCTTCCCGAAAGCGGAAAGCGCCAACTCCACCGCCAAGTCAGCCGTCTGGTTGCGCTCGTCAATGACCGGATTCACCTCGACGATCTCCATGCTCAACAGTCGGCCATGATCCGAAATGATCTCCATGGCAAGGTGCGCCTCGCGGTAAGTCGCACCGCCCCAAACGGGCGTGCCAACACCAGGAGCGTCCTCGGGATCGATCCAGTCCATGTCAAGTGAGACATGATAGCCGGCGGTTCCCCGGCCGGCCATGCGCAGCGCCTCTTCCATCACCGCGCGCATGCCGCGCTCGTCGATGTCGCGCATGGTGAAGACTTCGACTCCAGCTTTGCGGATATTTTCTTTTTCGTAGTTGTCCACGTCGCGAATGCCGACGAGCACGCAATTCTCCGGAGCAATCTTCGGAGTGAAGTCAAAAATTTTCCCCAGTTCCATCGGCGGCAAACCCATGATCGAAGCCAGCGGCATTCCATGCACGTTCCCGCTAGGCGAAGATTCGGGAGTGTTCATGTCGGTATGAGCATCGATCCAAAGCAAGCCGACCTTCTGCCCTTGCCGCCGGTAAAACTCCGCAACGCCCGAAACAGTTCCTGCCGCAACCGAATGATCGCCGCCCAGAACAAGCGGAACCTTGCCGGCCTCGAGCGCCTTCAGCACCATGTCCGCGCTCTTCTGGCAAGTCGCAGTAATTTCCTTGAGGTACTTCGCGCTCGCGTCGCCTTCTTTTTTCTGCTCGGGAATCGCCACCGCAATGTTGCCGGCATCTTCGACAACATGGCCAATCGCTTCAAGACGAGCCTCAAGTCCCGCAACGCGAACAGCAGAAGGACCCATATCGACCCCGCGTCGCGATTGTCCAAGGTCAAGAGGAACGCCAATCACACGAATGTGCCGAGGAGTAATGCTGCTGAACGATCTGTTGGGATGAGCCATAGTGTCATTTAACCGCAGCGATCGCTGAGTTCGCGGAGATTGGGATGTCATTCACAATTCTGCGGATTCCGTCTTTGAGCATAGTGCAATGAAAGTTCAAAATCACACCGACTCTGCAATTCATCAAGCGAGGGCAAGACAACAACTGAACATCGTGAACCGTATTCAAGCGTTCAACACCTATCCAACCGATAACCGCAATCCAATTTCACTTCTTTGTACAACGACAGGAAGAGGCTTCTGTCGTTCGACTCGAAATCCTCGCGAGCGCAATTCGAAAGCAAGACAAGCCGCGTAAGCCGACTCAAGCAAACCCGGACCCATCACGCAATGCACATCCATAGCTGCGCCGATGATCTGCTCGGTAATCGCGTTCGAGCTGATCGGCATGCGGAGCCACAGCACTCATGAAAAGTACTCCTCTGCGAACTCAGCGATCTCTGCGGCTAAATCTACGGATATAACCGATACAGCATCCTCGGGAACGGAATCGTCTCCCGCACATGTTCCAGCCCGCAAATCCACGCAACCGCGCGCTCGATTCCCATGCCAAATCCGGAATGCGGAACGCTTCCGTACTTGCGCAGGTCAAGATACCACTTGAAGGCCTCTTCCGGCAGATTGTGCTCCTTGATTCTCTTCACGAGCAGATCGTAAGAAGCCGAGCGTTGCGAGCCGCCAATGATCTCTCCATAACCTTCGGGCGCGAGCACATCGACGCATAAGGCAAGATCGGGACGCGCAGGATCAGGCTCCATGTAGAACGCCTTCACATTCGCCGGATAACGATGCACCATCACAGGCTTGTCATATTGCGAAGAAAGATAAGTTTCGTCAGGAGATCCGAGATCGCCGCCATATTCGAACTTGTTCTCCAGCTTGCCTTGCGCATGAGCTTCTTGCAGCATCTTGACCGCATCGTCATATGCAACGCGAGGAAAAGGCGGTTCGATCTTCTCCAGCTTCGTTACATCGCGGCCGATGGTCTGCAGGTCAGCGCGCCGATGTTCAAGACAGCGCCTCACGATCGCTGTAAGAAAGCCTTCGGCAAGCACCATCAGATCGTCGAGATTGGCGTAAGCCATCTCGGGTTCGACCATCCAAAACTCTGTCAGATGTCGCCGGGTCTTCGACTTCTCCGCGCGAAATGTCGGGCCGAACGAATAGACCTTGCCCAGCGCCATCGCGGTCGCTTCGATGTAAAGCTGCCCGGATTGCGTCAGAAAAGCCTGCTCCTCGAAGTAGTCGACGGGAAAGAGCGTTGTCGTGCCTTCGCAAGCCGCGGGAGTAATGATCGGCGGATCGGTCAGCGTGAAACCGTTGGAATCGAAATAGTCGCGCGCCGCCTTGATGATCTCGGCGCGCACGCGGAGAATCGCCGCTTGCCGCTGCGAACGCACCCAGAGATGCCGGTGCTCCATGAGGAAATCGGTGCCATGCTCTTTGGGCGTGATCGGATAAGGATCGGATTCCGGAACCCGCTGCAAAACCTCCACGTTCGAAACGTCGAGTTCGTACCCGCCAGGCGCGCGCTTATCCGCACGAACCTTGCCTTCAACGATGACGCTCGATTCCTGCGTGAGCCCCTTGATCGCGTCGAAGACTTCCGGAGCAACGGCGTTCTTAGGAACAACTCCCTGTATGATGCCGCTGCCATCACGGAATTGAGGGAAGAGCAGCTTGCCGCTCTCGCGAAGGTTGTAGAGCCATCCTCGGATCGTTACGGATTGGCCTTCATGGGTGCCGATTTGTGCGATGGTGCTGATTGCTGACATAAACCTTTTTCACCGCCGAGACGCCGAGAGCGCCGAGAAATACTTTTTCAATTCTTGTGTTCCAGTATGTTCGCCAAAGCAGCGTTTCGCGCAGCATCAGGGAAATCGTTCACTATTCGTTTCAGACCATCTTTGAGAACCGGAACATGAACATTCATCAAGAGACCAACTTTTTTATGCGCAAGCCGCAAGTACGACAGGAGTTGGGCTTCGTGAATGGGGAGCAATTTCTCAATTGCCTTGATTTCAACAATAATCTCTTCCTCTACGGCAAAGTCCAGTCGATAACCGCAGTCGAGCTTTACTTCTTTGTATGTATCCGGCAACGGTTTTTGTTCTTCAACCCTAAGGCCTCGCTGTTTGAGCTCATAAACCATGCACGACTCATACGCGGATTTAAGCAGTCCCGGACCGAGATGCCGATGAACCTCGATGGCCGCGCCGATGATGCGGCGGGAAATCTGATCGAGCCTGTCTATCTCAAACATTTCTCGGCGCTCTCGGCGTCTCGGCGGTGGTTATGAATCTTCCAGCTTGCGGAACGTCGTATTAAGGTTCTCGCCGGAAGCTTTGGTTTCTTCGCCTTCGATCTCGAGCAGCAGCGGCGGAACTTGCGGCGCTGTGCGCAACAGCTCCATCGTCTCTTTCCAGTCGATCGAGCCATTTCCCGGCCACAGGTGCGAATCTTTGTCTTTGTGGTTGTCGTGTACGTGCGTCGAGCAGATGTGCTTCTTCAAGGTCGAAAACGCTTCGGGAATTCCGCCCATCATGTGCGCGTGCCCGCAGTCGAAGCAGACGCCGATGTCGTCAAAGTGCATGGTGTGGATGAACTCAACGAGCCGATCCGGCGTCGAAAGCTCGTTCGGAATGTTTTCGACCAGAATGCGCACTCCGAGCGGCCTGGCAAACGCCCGCAGGTGCTCGACCGAAGTCATAGCCGCTTCGAACTTTTTCTCGTCGAATGACTCGTTCGGATTCCCGATGTGCTGAACCAGAAACCGGAAAGGAATGTGTTCGGCGATCTCGAGGGCGCGCTTGATCTCGTCCATCGCTTCTACGCGGCCTGCCCGATCGGTAGAGGAGATATTCACCGGAGGCGATCCAGTTCGTCCCCACTCATAGTCCGAATACAAAGGAGCATGCACAGAGTTGAGCGGAATTCCCGTGGACTTGAACCAGTCGGCGATCTCGCGGACGTGCTGCTTGCGGTTGGCATAATCAAAATGCTGGCGGGCTGCGAAGATCTCAATGGCTTGCGCTCCGCCGCGGACCAATTCGTCGAGCAGTCCCGGATGAAGACGTTCCTTCACGTAAACGTATGTGGATACCGCCTTGAGCATCAGTAGCCTACCGCCTTCCCGTTGTTGCGTCCGTCACTCGCGCCCAGCCGTTCGCCCGTCTTTGGATCGATCATGATGCACTCGCCGTCGCCCCAGAAGTGCCTGACGTTCAGCTTATGACCTTTGGATCGCAGAAGATTCATTGTATCGGGAGAGAGACGATCTTCGACGAGAATCTGATCGGGGAGCCACTGATGATGAAATCTTGGCGCGTTGACGGCTTCCTGGATATCGAGCCCGAAATCCACGACGCCCATGAGGACATTGGCGACGGTAGTAATGATGGTTGGGCCTCCGGGCGAGCCAAGAACGAGAAACAGCTTCCCGTCTTTGAGCACAATAGTCGGCGTCATCGCGGACAGCGGACGTTTGTTCGGGCCAACAGCATTGGCCTGTCCCTGAATCAGGCCGTAACTGTTGGGAACTCCCTGCTTGGTGGCGAAGTCATCCATCTCGTCATTCAGCAGGAAGCCGAGGCCTTCAGCGGTAGCTCGGGACCCGAACGAGTCATTGAGAGTCGTCGTGACCGCGACAGCATTGCCCTCGCTATCGACCACAGAATAATGAGTGGTGTTTTCCGGCTCATGCTGTGCCACAGAATGTGAGGCGACGCGCTCCAGATCCTTGAATTGAGGGCGCCTCAGTTCGAGACTTGGGCTGGCGTGATTCACCTCGATCGATTCGCGCCAGGCCTCTGCATATTTCTTGTCGATCAGTTGTGGCACCGGGACTTTGGCGAAGTCGGGATCGCCCATGAAGTCGGTGCGGTCATAGAAAGCCCGCCGAAAGGCTTCGGCGGTGAGGTGAATCGTCTCTGCGGAGCGATTGCCGGTTTTGGCGAGATCGAAGCCCTCGAGGATGTTGAGGATCTCTATGAGCGTCGTGCCGCCCGAAGACGGTGGCGGCGCGCCGATGATCTCGTATCCGCGATAGGTGCCGCGAACCGGCTCGCGCTCTTTAACCTCATAGGCTGCAAGGTCGGCGGCGGTAACAAGCCCTCCGCCCTTTTGGATCGTCGCCGCGAGTTCTCGGGCGAGATCGCCGTGATAGAAATCGTCCGGATCCTTGGCGATGCGTTCGAGTGTGCGGGCGAGCTCCGGCTGCTTCAGGATTTCGCCCGGCTGGTAGAACTTGCCATCGCGCTGAAAGATGCGCCGCGATTCAGGGAAGGCGCCGAGGTGCTCGTCGCTTTGAAGGTCACGCGCATCTTCGTAGGCGAGCGGAAAGCCGTCGCGAGCCAGCTTGATCGCCGGAGCGATAACTTTTGCGAGCGAGAGCTTGCCATACTTCTTCTCGGCGTAGACGAGACCTGCCACCGAGCCGGGAACGCCGATGGCTTTGTAGCCAACGACGCTGAGATCGGCAACGACATTGCCCTGGGCGTTGAGGTACATGTTCTCGGTGGCTGCCGAAGGAGCCTTCTCGCGGAAGTCGACGAAGTGTACATCGCCGCTGGCGGTGCGGAGCAGAAGGAACCCGCCACCGCCAAGATTACCTGCCTGCGGGTGGACGACCGCCAAGGCGAATCCGGTGGCCACGGCAGCGTCTACGGCGTTTCCGCCCGCCCGCATGATTTCGATTCCGGCAAGGGATGCGAGCTCGTGAACACTCGTAACCATGGCATGCTGGGCATGCGTGGGGCGCAGCGGCGCAGCCGCGAGGAGCGTCGAAAACAGAAGCGATGCGATGAAAAGAATCGGCCTGAAGTGTCGGTACATTTGAGGAGTGAACTTAAGAGGCTAGTTTAGCGCGGCGATAGGAGTCAACCGCGACGCGTTTTTCTGGAACGTGCCTTTCGTGTCGACTTCTGTTGCCTCGTTTCCAGTTTTTTCCCCGGCGCCTTCGCAGCTACCAGTTCGTAGGACTGGCGAATCAGGCCTTCAAGTTCCGACGCAGGCAAAAGATCCGAACTCTCCAACTGGATCCACTTGTAGCGGCCCACGTAGGGCGCGGGAGTGACGCCGTCTGTCTCAAGCAGTTCGTGGAAGAGCTCCGGTGAAACCTTCAACGTAACGCGCGGGAATTTGCCATCGGACAGTACGAGGCCGGTGAAAATCTTGCCCCGGACCTTGAAGCAAAGATCGTCGCCCCACGGCATGTCCTCGGTGACATCTGGAAAAGAGAGGCAGAATTTGCGGATGGCATCCACGTCCGGCATCTCAATATGATATCCCTTGAGAACCTACAGGATGCCATGGGCGCACTCGCCAGCGGTGTAACGTTCCTGTAATGAATGGCGAATTAGGATGGAGTGTGGGATTCCTCTTAAAATCGCGCGTTAGGTTAACTATAGTTAATTTCTGGCACTATACATTCATTAATGTGGGGCAAAATTAAAATTCTAGCCCTCGTCATCTTGGGGTCCGCCGCGCTATTGGTTGCGCCCTCAGCATCGGCGCAGGCGCCGGCGAGCGGGATTGCACAGTCACAGACGGAATCTCCGGCGCCTTCTTCGTCCGCACCGGATGAGCCGGCTGGCGCGCCTGAACCACAAGATGCCGGAACCGAGTCGATGCTCCCGCATGTCAAGAGCACTCGCTTCTGGCTCTCCGGGCAGATGAATTTTATCTTCCAGGCCCATCCGGCCTTTACCGCTCCCTATAGCGGCGCGCACAGCCTGAGCCCGGATTACGAAAAAGCCGTCTCGCGTGTGCTGACCCTGTACACGGGGATGCGGTTCGGCAATTCGACCGAGTTGCTGGTCGATATCGAAGAGGCAGGCGGGTCCGCGCTCAGCCAGGGATTCGGCCTGGCCGGAAACACCGACCTCGATATTGTGCGCAATCCGCTGCTGAGCAAGGCGCCATATCTTGGGCGCGGCATCGTTCACCACGTTTTTGCGCTCAGCAAGGATAAAGTCGAAAACGACCGCAACTTCCTTTCTCTTTTTGACGAGTTGCCGCGGCGGCGCCTGGAGATCCGCTTCGGCAAGTTCAGCATGCCCGATTTTTTCGACATTAACTCCGTTGGCAGCGACACGCATCTCCAGTTTCTCAACTGGACAACAGACAACAACGGCGCATGGGACTATGCGGCGGACACGCGCGGCTACACGGTCGGGTTTGTCGCGGACTATGAGGATCGCAACTGGGGGTTTCGCTTTGGCGAGGCTCTCATGCCGAAGGTGGCCAACGGGATCGATCTGGTATGGAAGCCGTGGCAGGCTCACGCGGAAAACTATGAGTATGAATTGCGGCGCGGAGTAATTCCGAAGAAAGCGGGAGTCGTCCGACTGCTCGCATACACCAATTACGCAAATATGGGGATCTACCGCGAGGCGATTGCGCAATTTCAGCAAGGACTGGTGCCCCTCCCCGACATTACCAGTCATCCCTGGCACATCACGCGAAAATATGGTTTCGGCGCGAATGTCGAACAGAACCTGACTTCGAATCTCACGGCGTTTGCGCGCTTTGGCTGGGACAACGGGAAAACCGAGTCGTTCGCCTACACCGAGGTTGATCGGACGTTGGTGGCGGGTTTGGGCGCGCGCGGCGCGTGGTGGCACCGCAAGCAGGATCGCGCGGGAATTGCCATGACGACGAACGGAATCTGCAAGGACCATCAAGAGTACTTACGGCTGGGTGGGCTGGGCTTCTTACTCGGCGACGGGAACTTAAATTACGGACGTGAAAACATTTTCGAGAGTTACTACACCGCGCACATCTGGCGGGGAATTTATGTCGCGCCAGGTGTGCAGCACATCAACGATCCGGGCTATAACCGGGATCGCGGGCCGGTCACCGTTCCGACATTCCGAGTGCACTTGGAGCTCTAATTGGAGCCGTAAATAATCACCGCCCAAAAAGAAAGGATGGCTGGGGCGACGAATTAGTCGCCGCCCCAGCATGTCTGCAGCGTTACGGTTTGTAGATCTTATAGTTGAAGTTGTAGTAGCCGACAAAGGCACCATCAAGGCTGTATAGATGGGCCTGCACGGTGTGGGTGCCCGCCTTCAGGCCGGGGGCGGTGATCGACGAACTAGGCTGAGCATAGCTGCCATCCGCGGGTGTTTCGCCGCTCCACCAGCAGTCGTTGTTGACGAGGGCGCCGTCAACGTAAAAACACAAGGCCACCTCGTTAAAAGTGAACGATTCCCCTCCCGCCTGAACCCATCCATCCATCTGAATCGTGCAGGCGGCTGCGCACTTTATGCTGTGAACGGCATCAACGGCCTGGTCGCCTGAGCCCAGGGTGGTCTCGAGGTCTCCATTGCTGATGTACGTCGCTTTCAGCACCTCGCTTTTAAAGGAGGCAAACTGCGACTGCAGCGAGCCGCCGGTGTGCTTCACGCTGGTTTGTGCGAACAGAGTAAGACTGGCTAACAGCGAAAACGAAAGTGCGAGCAATGACTTTTTCATAAAAGTAATCTCCTTGAACGATAAGTTATGGGTTAGCGTTTCAGGGAAGGACTATTTGAGAAAATCACCTTGCAATCAGAACCCAGCGCGCGTGGGAATCCCATTCCAAGGTCAAAGCGGCAACTAAGAAGGGAAAGAGAGGAAGAAAAACTCGCGTGAACCACCGCGAACTTGAGATACTTTGCCTTGGTTCGAGTTTTTTGTCAATACGAGAACGTCAATTTTCGTCTGAAGATTCTATGAAGAATTTGAATATTCAAGGCCAACTTGTCGGCTAGTTACGCTCGGTGCCGGCATGCAGTTCTTCATCCGTGCGTACGGCCCACGCCATCCGCGGAGTATTGTGCGCAATTCCGTAGCGGCCTTGCGCATCGAGAAGAATGATACCGCCGTGGCCGTTCAGCCGCTGCTTCAGGTAATTCATTGCTTCTTTCGCAACCCACTCCGGCAAGTTCCCGGCGGCTACACGGTCGGCGGCCCACTTGGCCAGCACAAGCTTCATAATCGGTTCGCCCCAGCCCGTGGTGGACGCGGCCGCGCTCGCATTATCGGCATAGCAGCCGCAACCAATCAGTGATGAATCGCCGAGGCGGCCGGGATCTTTGTTGAGCGTGCCTCCGGTAGATGTCGAAGCCGCGATATTGCCGTTGCGGTCGAGCGCGACCGCGCCCACCGTGTCATGGGAAATTTCGGGCGCGAAAAGATCGTTCCCGTGAGTGGACTCTTGGGCCTGGTAGTCGCGCAGGCGCTCGACTTCGCGGGGGATGATCAGGTCTTCGTTGCTGCAGAGCTCGATGCCATGTTCGGCGGCGAAGCGCTCGGCTCCTTCTGCGACGAAGTAGACATGCGTGCTGTTGCTGAGGATTTGGCGGGCGGCGCGTACCGGGTTTCGCAGGTGCTCGACGCAGCCGACGCCACCCCCACGCAGCGTCTCGCCGTCCATGATGAAGGCGTCGAGTTGCACTTTGCCGTCGCGGTTGAGGAAGGATCCGCGTCCGGCGTCAAAGGTCTCGTCGTCCTCCATGACGACAATCGCCTCTTCGACGGCGTCGAGGGCTGAGCCGCCGAGTTCCAGCGCTCGCCATCCGGCGCTTGCGGCGTTGCGCACACCGTTGAGGTGCGCCTCGACCATATCATCGGGAATCGCCCAGGCACCGCCGTGAACGACTAAAGTTGGATTTACAGACAAGTTATTCCCCTTTGTGCCGCATTAGTCTAGCACTTGCATATTGAAAGGCGATTTGCGATTGAGATTCCGAATGAATCAGGACGCGCGGCGAGTCGCCCCGCGACTGCCGGCGAGCCCTACACAAATCACGCGGCGCGTGGGGGAGCTAGTCCATCCATCTCGCGCGTGCGGTGCCACGTGTATTGCACGCGGTGAATGACAGTGATGGTAGACAGTACAGCGATTACCCACAAGACGGGAGCCATCTCGTTAAAGAGAGCGCCGATGATCAGAAGAACCAGCCGTTCGGGTCTCTCCATGAAGCCGACTTTGCAGGTGCCGATGAGCGACTCGGCGCGCGCACGGGCGTAACTGACCATGATGGCGCTGATCATGGCGATGGCGGCCAGCACGACGTAGAAGAAGCGCCCGCCGCGGCCATAGAAGACTTGCAGGCCAAGAAAGAGCGAGGCGTCGCTGTAGCGGTCGACGATGGAGTCGAAGAAGCCGCCGAAGCGCGTGACGCGGTTGGAGGCGCGGGCGACTCGGCCATCGACGAGGTCGAAGAAGCCGCTGCCGATGATGACCAGGCCTGCATAGACAAACATGCGGCGCTGGTTGTCGCTATTGGCGTAGCCGAACAGAAACGCGGCGTAGGTGTTGACCACAAGCCCCATCAGGGTCAGAAAATTCGGGTTGATTCGCGAGAGAGCGAGAAGACGAACGATCGCGTCGAGCAACACACCGCAGGCGCGGCCCACACCACTTGTCCAGGTCATAGAATTCGCTTACGGCTGACGGCTCACCGCTGACCGCAACTTCCGTTTGACTGCGGCCAACGCCGACCGGCCATTTCTACTTACTTCGATCCCGCTCCGGCGTCGAGTTCCGGCATGTCATGGATCGTCGAGAGCTTCAGGATCTCCATCTCCCGGTTGCCGTTGGGAGTCACCACCATGGTGCTGTCGCCTACCTTCTTGTTCAGCAGCGCGCGCCCAATTGGGGAGGTGGTCGAAATCTTCCCCGCTGCCACGTCCGACTCTTCGCTGGTTACGAGCTGATATTCGACTTCTTCGTCCTTACCGGTGTCGTAAACCTTCACCGTCGAACCGAGTCCCACCTTATCCTTGGGAATGTTGTTCATGTTGATCAGGGAGAGGTCGGCGAGGCGCTTGCCCAGTTGGCGGACGCGGGCCTTGAGATACTCCTGGCGCTGCTTCGCCATGTGATACTCGGCGTTTTCACTCAAGTCGCCGAGCGCGACCGCCTTCTTCAGTTCTCTCGGGATGTCGTGAGCCAACTCGTGCTCGAGCGTGTTCAGCTCGTCTTGCAGCTTCTTCTTGATGTGCTCGGTCATGAAAATCGTCGGTAGGTGCCTTGTCATTATACGCCCGAAGTGCGGCCAGCGGATGCGGCGCGAGGGGCCGAAATCCCGCTTAAATCAGAGTAAGGCTTTTAGTAGAAGCAACTTAGAGCGACAAACCGGGCCAGCCCCGGGAGAAACGGATTCAATGGCGCAGATTGGCCCACTCAGGATGCCCCGGGATCGGTGCCCTGGTTTGCTTTAGCCCCGGCCGTCCGCTAGACTCAATCAAGCGCACCTTCCTGGGGAGAAGGCCTTCTATGAATAATGGCCAGGTTTTCCACATCGGCGATAAGGTCGTCTATCCCAATCATGGCGTTGGAATTATCGAGCAGATTAATAGCCGGACCATCGGCGCCACGGTCCAGCGGTTCTATCTGCTGAAAATCCCCGCCAGCAGCCTGAAGGTTGAAATCCCATTGGCCAATGCGGGAAGCGTCGGCATGCGGCCCGTGGTGCGCAACGGCGAGGTGCAGAAGATCGTCGACTACCTGTCGACCGGCGAATGCGTGAACGCCGCCGATTGGAAAGACCGGTTCAAGGAGAACTCCGAGCGCATGCGGACCGGGTCGCTGTCTGACGTGGCGATGGTGCTCAAGAGCCTGCTCATGCTGGCCCAGGAAAAGTCGCTCTCCTTCCGCGAAAAGAAGATGCTTGAGCGGGCCCGGTTCCTGTTGGTCAGCGAGATTGCCATCTGCCGCAATTGCGACGAATCGGCCATTGAAGAAGCGCTGACCAAGGCTCTGACCAAGTGCAATCTGCGCTTGCCCGAAATCACCGAACTAGCCTCCTGAGCGCGGATGCGCTTCCATCCAGGATTGTAGGATCAGGATCGCAGCCATCCGGTCGACCGCTTTGCCGCGCTTTTCAATCGACAGATTCGTTTCGCGGAGCAGGCGGTTGGCCTCGGTTGAGGTCCAGCGCTCGTCCCAAAGGTGAACGGTCAGGCCGAACTGCTTTTCGAGATCGGCGGCAAACTGGCGCATCTTTTCTGACTGCGTACCCTCCGCGCCAGTCAATCGCAGCGGTAAGCCCACCACGATCTCTCCGACCTCGTATTTTGCCAGCACTGCCCCGAGCGCCTCCCAATCCCGGCGCTTGTTCTGCCGCTGGATCGTGTCCAGCCCTTGGGCCGTAATCCCCAGCGGATCGGAAACAGCCACCCCGATTCGTTTGGATCCCACATCCAGGGCCAGAATGCGACGGTGCATAGCCATAAGACGATGATGTCTGGCGGACTGATAGAACGTCAAGGAAGACGATCGCAGATTGTAGATTTCAGATTGCAAGGGTAAAACTCACGCGGGACCACTTTACTTCGTGCAATTCGCGGCGCGCTCAGGCAAAATTGTCTGCCCGGTTCAGAAGTTGAAATGACGCGGCAGGCTTAATGGAAACGGCTGAGACTCCAAAAACGGCTGAGACGCAGCTCGAGCATCACTGGTCGCTGACCCTGCTTGGAATTGCGCTGATCATCCTCTTCGCCTATTTTGGCGAATCGGTGCTGGCTGTCCTTTTCTTTTCGATACTCCTGAGCTTCACGCTTTCACCGCTGGTCCAGGCGTTCGAATATCTCCACATTCCCCGGGCAATGGCAGCCCTCGTCAGCGTCATGCTGCTTCTGGTCGTACTTTATGGGATCACGGTGGCCTCCTATACCGAAGCCGCTGTCTTTGCTGACAACCTTCCCAGATATTCTTCCAAGATCGGAAAAATCCTCCAGCCATTTCGCCAGCAGGCCGAGAAACTCGAGAAGACTGGCGAAGCCGTAGCTTCGCCCGACAAGAACGTGATCCAGGTGCGGCAGGTTTCCAGCTGGAGCGATGTCCTCACGCACGGCGCCGGCACGCTCACCGATACGCTTCTCTCCGCTTCGTTCGTGCCCTTCCTCACCTACTTTCTACTGACCTGGCAGGGCCACGCGCGGTCCGCCACCGTGATGCTGTTCCCTCTGCATCATCGGCATACAGCATTTGTAACCCTGGGGCTGATCGGCAAGATGCTGCAAAGCTTTATCGTGGGGAATTTTCTCATCGGCCTCCTGATTTCCGGCGTTAGCGTGGCCGTCTTTGGCTTGTTGCACGTCCCGTTCTTCTATTTTGTCGGCGTCCTCAGCGGTTTCCTGAGCCTGGTGCCTTATTTGGGCGTCGTACTGGCCATGTTTCCACCCATTCTCGTGGGGTTCGGGCAACTGGAGGCCGGCGACCTTTTGGTGGTGGTCGTTTCCGTGGTAGCCATGCACCTGATCGCTCTCAACGTCCTCTATCCCAAGTTGTTGGGCAGCCGCCTGCGAATCAATCCCCTCGCCGTGACCCTGGCGCTTCTCTTCTGGGGCGCGGTTTGGGGAGCGGTGGGACTTTTACTTGCAATTCCGATTACCGGGGCGTTGAAGATTATCTGCGATCACGTCGAATCCCTGAAGCCCTATGCCGATTGGCTGGGAGAGTAGGGATTGCGGAAATAAGAAGTCAGATTGCAGAAGTTAAAGCCCTGGCTGCACGCCCCGATTTTTCAACTAGTCGGGCGTTACCGTTGGCAGCTTTCTCCGATCGCGATTTTGCTGCATTCTGTCTCTGCATCTAAACTACCCGCTTGCGCTTTCTGATCACATTGTTTCTGGTCGCCGTGTTGGCTGTCGGCGGCTTTATTGCCTGGCAGATGTATCTGCCCGTTGCCCCGCCGGCGCAGACCTTTGTCATGCTGCGGCCCGGATTTTCGACGCGGCACATTGCGGCGGAATTGAAAAAGGCCGGCATCATTCGCAGCGAACTTGCCTTTCGCCTTTGGCATGCTACACATCCCAAACCGACCTTGAAAGCCGGCGAATATCTCTTCGAGCGTCAGGCCACTCTTCCTCAGGTCTACAGCCGAATCGCGCACGGCGACATCTACTTCCACGTCGTGACCGTGCCCGAAGGCTACACCATGTTCGACATTGCCAACGCCATCGAGCAGGCAAAACTGGGGTCGGCGGCTGACTTTCTCCGCATTGCCAGGACCCAGACCCAGCTCGTCTCTGACATTGCGCCCAACGCCAGGTCGCTCGAGGGGTATCTTTTCCCCAACACCTACCAATTCACGCGCACCCAGACTCTGGAAGACATGGCCGCGGCCATGGTCCATCAATTCCGCCAGGTCGCGCAGCAGATCGGATTGGCACCAACCACGGCCGCCGGCTCCGGCCTCGACGTGAACAAGATCGTTACCATGGCGTCCATTGTCGAAAAGGAGACCGCCGCACCCGAGGAACGTGCCCGGGTGGCTAGCGTTTATTACAACCGTTTGTCACGGCGCATGGCTTTAGACGCGGACCCTAGCGTGATCTACGGCGAGCTGCTCCAGGGTACATATACCGGCGCCCTCCATCATGCCGACATGTCGACCGATTCGCCATACAATACCTACCGCTTTCCCGGACTGCCACCTGGCCCCATCGGCAATCCCGGCCGTAGTTCGCTGGAAGCGGCCCTTCATCCCGAAGACACAAAATTGCTTTATTTCGTTAGCGATGGCAATGGCCATCATCGCTTCTCTTCTACCTTGGACGAGCACAACCGCAACGTCGCCGCCTACCGCCGTGCGGTCACCCAACGCTAAAAGGCATCCTCGCTTGCCTTATACTAATCAGATTGCTAATGCCTATTCGTACGTTTATACCCGGAATCGGATTGCAACGTTCTGCTTTGCACCGGTTCTCGCTGGCCCTGTGTCTTGCGGCGTCCACCTTTCCGCTTGGCGGATGCCTCTTCCGCACCCGGCCCATTGAGCGCAAATTCTCGAACGCGCCCCTGAAGACGGCCACGCAGAAGGATCTCATCGACTACGTCAACCAACAGGCCGACAAGGTCCAGTCGATGCAGGCCACGGTAGACATCGACGCCTCGGCCGCCGACGAGAAAAGTGGCAGGATCACCGATTACAAAGAGATTCGCGGCTACATCCTCGCCCGCAAACCGGACATGCTTCGCATGAAGGGCCTGATGCCGGTGGTTCGAAATACCGCCTTCGATATGGTCAGCGATGGGCGCGAGTTCAGGCTCTGGGTTCCCCCGAAAGACAAGTTCTTCATCGGGCCTGCCACCGAGACCACATACCAGCCGGAGAAACGCATGGAAAACATGCGCCCCCAGTACTTTTATGAAGCGCTTCTCCTGCCCAAGATCGGGCCAGAGTGTCCCGCGCCCGACTGCGAGATCGCCGTTCTTGAAAATGGCTACGAAGTCGTGCTCGATTCAAAGAAGCATCGCGTCGAGCAGCCCGATTATGAGTTAGCGGTGATTCGTCAGGGGCCGCAGGGCTGGTACTTGTGGAGGCGGATCCAGTTCAGCCGCACCGACCTGTTGCCCCATCGCCAGAAGATCTACGATCAGCAGGGAAATGTGGCAACCGATGCCACCTACAACAATTACAAGGACTTCGGGGGCTTCTCATACCCGGCGACGGTTGAGATTGAACGCCCGCGCGAGAACTACGACATCACCCTCGCCATCCTTAAGCTGGAGATCAATAAGGCGCTGAGCAACGAACAGTTCGCGCTCGATCAGCCGCCGAATGCGGAAATTGTCCACCTCGGGGCGAAACCAGAGTCGGGGAGCGCCTCAGCCGGACCCGGAGATCCGGGTAAGTAAAATTCAGAAAATCATTTTCAGCAAAAACATGATGAATCGCATGATTGTCGGCAACCTCGCCCACCGGCCCATCCGGTCGATGATCAGCATCGTAGCCGTGGCACTCGAGGTGACCCTTATTCTGCTGATCGTGGGGCTCTCGCTTGGCATGCTGCAGGACCAGCGCAACCGCAACGCCGGGATTGGTGCGGACGTCATCGTACTGCCTCCGGGATCGTCGTTCATCGCGGGTCTGACCACCGCTCCGATGCCCATCAAAATCAAGGATGTGTTGGCCAAACTTCCCCATGTGACGTTGGTCTCTCCCGTCGTAACCCAGGTTAATTCCGCTGGAACACTCGAGATCATCGCTGGCATCGACTTGGCCAGCTATGAAGGATTGTCGGGTGGATTCCGCTACCTCGAAGGCGGACCTTTCCAGGGGCCATACGATGTATTGGTCGACGATCTCTTCGCCAGATCCAAACATGCAAAGGTCGGCGACACGCTCGAAATCCTGAACAACAAATTTCGCATCTGCGGCATCGTCGAGCACGGAAAAGGCGCCCGTAAGTTCGTTCCTTTGACTACCTTACAAGACATGATCGGGGTACAGAACAAGGCCAATATCTTCTATCTGAAGCTGGACGATCCCAACAATGCGGAGAGTGTAGTCAGTGATATCAAGCACCTGCCGGGCATGGAACGCTACGTTGTGAATTCGATGTCGACCTACCTGGCGGCCATGAGTAACACCAGCAATATCCCAATGCTGTCGACGTTCATCGACGTTGTGGTGGGCATTTCTCTCGTCATCGGATTCATCGTTATTTTCCAGGCGATGTATACGGCAGTCATGGAGCGTACGCGCGAGATCGGGATCCTGAAGGCCATGGGCGCCTCGAAGCTCTACATCGTCAATGTGGTGTTACGGGAAACGCTGCTGCTTGCCATCGGCGGCATCATCCTCGGGGTCGTGGTCAGTCTCACCGCGCGGGCAGGACTCAGCCACCGCTTCCCTCTGCTTCAGGTGATTGTTGACGGCGGGTGGATTGTTAAGGCTGCGATCATCGCCGTCATCGGCGCAATTGCCGGCGCCTTGTATCCGGCATTCAAGGCGGCTCAAAAGGATCCGATCGACGCTTTGGCGTACGAGTAAATTTCCCTCCCCGCCTTCGTTCTTTATTCGCTGCCAATCTCCGTGCCCTTCGCGAGCAGGAATTCTCCCGCAAATTTCTCTCGCAAATATCGGGCGAATGCACGATACTGCCGATGAAACTGCCCGTGCTATAATCGCGGCCCGTTACGAAAAGCAGGGAGAGTTTCGCGGTCAGCAGTCTTAATTCCCTGGGTACGTCCGCGAAGTAGCGTGCGTGCCGCAAATAGACAGGAGGAGATATGGCTTTCGACGATCTGACCCTTTGGGGTCGGGATGATGAAACCGATGAATTCGGCGACAACGCCGGTTACGGCGAATCGCTCGAAGAAGATTTTGAGGAAGAGGAAGAAGAGGAAGAAGAACCAGCTATGGCTGAAGAGGAGGACGAGGGCGGCATGCCCGAGCCCGCTTCCGAGCCCGAACCCGCCTCCATGAGCGGTGGGGGAGGAGCGCCTCCGGCCAGAAAACCAGCCGCCAGGAAGCCGGCAGCCAAGAAGGCCGCCAAGAAAAAAGCTCCCAGGAAAGCGGCAAAGAAACCGGTGAAGAAAACTGCCAAAAAGAAGCCGGCCAAGAAAGCGGCAAAGAAAAAAGCTCCCAGGAAGGCGGCAAAAAAGAAAGCCGCGAAGAAGAAGGGGCGTCGCTAGCGATCACCTCAAGACAGTTGGCGCGGAGCAAAATTAGCGGAAGCCGTGAAACGGCTTCCGCTTGGTATTTTCGGCCTGCAGCAGGGCGCGGGTATAGCCTCGCAGCAGCGGTGGGCTTTAGGAGTTAAGGCGCATCTGCAACGATTGCATCGGCTTCGATTTCGAGCAGCATCTCCGGCGCAACCAGAGCACTGACCGCCATCATCGTACTCGCCGGCCGGATATCGCGGAAAAACTCGCCATGCGCTTTACCCACCTTTTGCCAATCCCGAATATTCGTCAGGAAGACGCGCGTTCGCACCACGTCCTCAAGCGAAGCACCGGCGCGAATAAGCGCGCTCTCGATATTCTTGAGCGTCTGCACGGCTTGCGCATAGGCATCGCCTGCAACGATCTTTCCGTCCGCATCGGTCGCGGTCGTCCCCGCCACATGGATGTATGGACCGACGCGCACCGCACGGGAGTAACCCACAATCGGTTCCCACGGCGCTCCACTTGCAACCCTCATTCTCTCCACATTCGTCCTTTCCTGGCTGCAACTCCCAGCTTCGTTCTGCCTAATAGATGAACCCGAAACCAACCCGGACTCCGCAAGCCGAACAAATTGGCAGCCGCGCCCTGAGAGTGCCAGTAATGCCACGCGAAACACCTTGCCCAGCGCGGTGTTTCAGTAAGTGTGTGGCACGATGGTGACTTGTTTCCGCTGCCAAACTACAGTATCTAATCTCAACAACCTTTGGTTCCGATGAATCAAAGCTGACGGGGTGATTTGAAGTCGGGCGGTGATCCATGATTACGGAAACGCATCCGTTGCAGCAGCTGTTTGTCGAACTTGTGGGAAGGCACTACGCGCAGGAGATTGGCATTCGCGATCCGCAGGTAATCGCATATGTCGCCCATCTCCTCGCCGAGTTCTGCGACGCCGAACAACTCCTGAAGATTCGTAGCTCCTCAGGCCGCCCGCTCAACGACGTGGGCGAGATGCTGATCGAATCCGACCCCGTCTACGGGCCCGCTCCCTCGTTCGACCGCGAGCGCCAGGTGCGCAAGCACATCGGCGACTACACTCTGTTCTTTGCCGGCATGTTTCCCGAAAGCATCAATCATCACCGCCTTCGCCGGCAGCGCGTCGAAAATTTCGTCGAGTGGGTAAAAGCAGGCAAGGAGAGCTACTACATCGTCTCCAAGTTCGAGCAATTCGAATATGCCAGAGTCGCTCCGGTTTTCGCCCAGCTATCGCAGAAGTTCGAGGACTGCGTCTACGGACTCAATCTGGTGAAGAACGAACTGGAAGTAATGCAACATCCGATTGCGCGGCGACACGATGAACTGATCATGTAAGTTTGCCGGTTCCGATTCGCTGCATACTGGGCTGCAACGTTGGCCGAAGACTCCCCGGCAAGTTGTCCCCTGATCCTCCAAACACTCTGGTCACTTTCCTACTCAACGCGGTAAGCCAGTCGCAGACCTCCCCAATGTCTGCCTCGGATCCTGATGGGCATAGATAGGTCTTTCATCAGGGCGAATTTCCCTCCCCCCATATCCCGGCGATAGGTTTGAAGAAGGAATTCCTTATTGTTTTGGCCTGCGCGCAGGCCCGTTCGATCGTTGAATATCCTGCGGTTGCGGCAATTGGCCTTGTTCCAGACCGTATCTCTCCCCTGCGGCTTGGAGAAGATGGCATTGTGCGTGGGCAGATAGCCGTTGCGGTCGACAGCGACGCAGAATACTACCCGCGGGTCGAAGCGCAGCAGCGGTTCCTGGACGGCCGGGAGCAGGGCATCGGTGAGTTTTGTAAAGCGGGTCATGAACTGCTGCGGATCGGTGCCGGGAATAGGCACATAGTGTTCGTCGAAGAGGTCATCGAGGGAGATTTGGCCCGAGGCCACGGCTCTTTCAAAGAGCCCCATGATTTTGTTGGCAGCGGCAGACAAGGCTTCGATGAAACGCGTGTCGCTCGTCGTAAAGCCGGCGCCGGCGACCAGGTTCATGATGCTTTCGCCTTCTTCGAGCGCTTGGTTTATGCGCCTGTCCGCATTACGGAGATCTTCGGCGGATCGCTTGACGCCGGCTGAGAATTCGTCGATTTCGTCGAGGACCTTCTGGCAATGGGTCAGGCTGGCGGTGGCGGCGGAGGCAATGTCAGCAACCCTCAATTCGACAGTGGCGGTCGCCGCCTGGAACCTCTCCAGAGCGCCGTTGATGACGCCCACGCCCTGAGTGACGCGGTCAGCAACCTGGACGGTGGAATTGGACGTGTCGATGAGATGTCCAATGTTGCCGGAAAGGTCGCCAACGGTGTCATTGATTGCGGTCGAGGCATTGCCCGCCTGGCCTGCGAGATTCTTGACTTCAGTCGCGACGACGGCAAATCCTCGGCCAGCCTCGCCGGCTCGGGCCGCTTCGATGGTGGCGTTGAGCGCCAGCAGGTTGGTCCGGCTCGCAATCGATTGAATCTCGGTCGACATGCCGCGCACACCATTCAGCGAAGCTTTCAGCCCGCCGAGCCGTTCCCCGATACCGCGTACCGACTCCACCAGTTCGCGAATTTCAGAGAGCGCCGATCCCACCGTGTTCAAGGAATCGGCCGATTGCTGAGCAGCCTGTTGTGTGATCTGGGCGGTCTCGCCGCCCGCGCTGTCGATACGGCCTATATCGCCCCTCAAGCCCTGCGTGAGTTCCCGCACACTCTCGAAGAGCTTCTCCTGGTGCCCGACAAATGCTGCCATATCCTGAACAGTACCGGCGATTTCGGCGACCTGGAGGCTCAGGTTCTCGAGGCTTTGGAGCAGTTTCTCCGCAAAGTCGCCTTGGGCAAGACCATGTTTGGGTTGTGCCGATGCCATGAAGAAATAAACCCCTCTGTTGTCATATCGGAGAGCCGTCGACACGACTGACTAGTCTGACGGACATGTCCTAAAGCCAAGCTGAAGGGTGATTCCGGGTCAAAACCCGCCCGGGGCCGGAGTGATCGCAGAAACGACTACCGATTGCCCGCGTGCTGGAGGCGGCGTCCAACAACTTCAAATTTGCCACCGAGGACGATATTGATGGCTTCCGAGTAGGCGAGATGCTCCTGCTCGAGGATTCGATCGGCGAGAGAGTGCTCGTCGTCGGAATCGAGCACCGGCACACTCTTTTGCACAACGATCGCCCCGTGGTCAAGCTCCTCATCAACGAAGTGAACCGTGCAGCCACTCACCTTGACCCCATAGGCAAACGCCTGCTGCTGCGCCTCCAGTCCCGGGAAAGATGGCAGCAACGACGGATGAATATTGAGAATACGATGCGGGAATTGCTGCACAAACCACGGCGAGAGCAGTCGCATGTAACCGGCGAGACATACGATCTCCACCAGATTTTCTTCGAGTGCCGCCACGACTTCGCGGTCGTGTTGCTCGCGCTCTTTTCCTTTGGAAGGGATGACGAGCGCGTTCAGCCCGCGTTTTCGTGCCGTCTCGATTCCCGGAGCATCGGCTCGATTCGAAATTACGATCGCAATGCGAGCGTCAGGAATTCGCCCCGCGTCAATGCTGTCCGCGATCGCGACGAAGTTCGACCCACGGCCCGAGAGAAGGATTCCAAGATTTTTCATTCAGGAACATTATTCACATTGGCGGGCAAAAATGCAGTG
>Ga0335069_10002897_pt1 | contig 26145 bp, 19 predicted proteins | sample Lox_Sample_11_FD_206714 | JGI IMG/M metagenome (GOLD analysis project Ga0335069, IMG submission 206714) | Soil microbial communities from Loxahatchee National Wildlife Refuge, Florida, United States - Lox_Sample_1.1 | ecosystem: Environmental > Terrestrial > Soil > Wetlands | place: USA...
TGCGGCGTTAACCGTCACTTGTGCCCAGAGCAGCAGCAGCAGCACGCCCAGGGTCCACATGTTCAATCGCTTCAATGTATTCAATGCGATACCAGCTTCTTAGCGCCCGCGAACCGGGTCAAGCCGGGACTGGATTCTGGGAATTGGTTTAAACCTCTCAAATGCCTGCGCTTCAGGCCAACGACTGTGCTCCGGCGTTATGGAGATCGGCGCGGCACAGGTTCATGGCTGCCGGCTCGTCGGCGTCTGCCTCGCCTCCGCTTCCTTGATTTCCTCCCACGAGGGCGCTCGCCAGAAATAGAGCATCCCGGGACTGTTGCCCCAACCGAGGGTATTGTTATCGGGAGAGAAAGCCGTGCCGTTGAATCCGCTGCCTGGACTCTCCAGGGTAAAAACGTCCTGCCAGCTCGCCGTGTCCCAGAGCTTCACCGCTTCATTATCACCACTGCCCACGGCCAGCCGCTTGCCGTCCGCGGAAAAGCTGGCCGAATGGGCGCCTTTGAGAAAGCCTCCCAGGTTGGCCGCCAGTTGCCAGTTGGTAGTGTCCCAAACCCGGGCGTAACCCAGGCTGCTGGCCACCGCAAACCACCTCCCGTCCGGCGAATAACTACCCACATCCGCCTCCAGAATCGGCAGGTTCAGGTCGCGTTGACTGCGGTCGGCGAAATTGCGGAGCGAAGTGTGCCCGTTGAAGCCTAAATCCACACACTCACGGCCATCGGGCGAAGGAATGCTGCCGTTGTACAACAGCGGCGCCTGCCAGGACTGTCGTTCCGTGCGAGTCGTGAGGTCCCATTCATGCACCAGATCGTCGCTCTGGGACCAGGTGAGCAGTCGCTTTCCGCCTGGAAGAAAGGCGCTCACCCACAGCCGTCCGGCGGCGTTGGTCAAAGACTCCAATAAGGCACGCTGTCCCGGCTCCCAGACCTGGAGCAGGCCGTTGGTCCAGTTAACCGCCAGGTAACGGCCATCCGGCGAAAAGCAGGACGAAAACCAATTGCTCTCCACGTTCACCACCAGTGAGCGTTGTTGAAAATCAGCGCCCGACCACTGGCACAACTGGCCTTGCGCATCCAGCGTCAGAACGGACTTGCTGTCCGGGCTGAACCCCCAGGTGAGAGCATTGGTTGCTGGAAGACAGAGCCGGGCCTGGCGAGGGTGGGTGACCGATGCATCCCAGAAGCACACGGTGCCGTCCTTGGCCCCGCTGACCAGCGTCTTCTGGTCGGGCAAAAGGGCCAGCCGCCATACCTCCAGGCGATGGCCGCGCATGACGTCCAGGCAGCGGTGCGCCGCCACGTCCCAAACGCGAATCGTCTGATCGGCGCTGCTGGACGCGAGTCTCTTCCCATCGGGCCAGAACACCAAACCGCCGACCCAGGAGCTGTGCCCCTCCAGGCTTCCAATTTGCTTGCCCGTGGCGACGTCCCAGAGGCGAATGTCCGACTCGGAGAAGCCGGCAGAGGAGGCCAGGATCTTCCCGTCCGGCGAAAATGCGAGGGTGACGACCATCTCCTTCGCCGCCGGAGCCCGCCAGCGTTCCTGGCCGGTGCGCAAGTCAACGACGCAGATGTCCCTTGCTCCGGGGAGGTAGGCCGCGAGGCTCAAGTCGGCTGTGGCGGCGCAGTTGGCCCGCGCCATCCAGCCGGAAGCCGTGGGCGTGGGATAGCTGGCCAACTTCGTCCCTTCCGGGATGCGCCACAAGGCGAGCTGCCCTCCAGAGGTCGAGGTCACCAGGGTCCGCCCATCTTTGGCAAACGCCAATCCCTGGCAGGGCGCATCCAGGGCTAAATCGGCCAGCATCTGTCGCGTCGCGGTGCTCCACAGGTGCAAGGTGCTCGACGGCGGGCCTTGAAGAGAAGGCCTGAAGGTGGTGAAAGCCAGCAGGGGCGCTGTGGGGCAAAAGGCGGCGTGCGCGCCCTCTTCATTCTTCGCCAGGCGGGCCACTTCCTGACGCGCCCGCACATCCCAAACCATCAGGCCGTCCGAGTGAACCGCGCCAATCGCCAGAAACGCGCCGTCCGGGGATACGGCCAGCGATTGAACCTCGGACCCAACCTGGCACAGAGTGAACAGGGCGTCGCTGCGGGTTTGCTGCCAGAGGTAACGCCACTCCCAGCCCCGCAAGTCAGGCTCGCCCGCCTGGGGACGCTGGCGATCCAACAAATCCAGCGCGCGCCCGAGATTATTGCCGGCGAGGGCTTGCCTGGCCACGTTCATGTCCGACGCGTAAGCGCGCCGGCGGGCGGCCAGTTCCGCCGCTTGGGCCTGTTGCCGCAGCTTCGCTTCATTGGCCTGCGCCGCCAGGGCTGCCTGCCGGGCGCGGGTGGCCCGCACGGCTTGCCAAGCGGTCATGAGGACTCCCACCGCCAGAACCAGAATGATGGCCGCGGTGGCGGCAAAGCCGAGCTTGTGCCGCCGGACCGATCTCTGAAACTCATAGAGCTTGCTCGGCGGACGAGCGACCACCGGCTCGTTCTTCAGATGACGTCCGATGTCCATCGCCAGCCCGTTCGCCGTGTCATAGCGCCGCGTCCGGTCCTTCTCCAGGCACTTCATGGCGATCCAGTCCAGGTCGCCCCGCAGCAGCTTCGCCAGGCGGGAGGCTTCCACCGAGCGCCGTTTGGCGGTGGTCGTAAGCTCCTCCCCTTTGAGCGTCGCCAGCTTTGTGCTCGGCCGCAGCGGATCCTTCTCCCGGATGGTCCGGCGCATCGCGTCGAGGCCCTGCGAGGCCAGCTCCTGCGCATCGAAGGGCGTGCGCCCGGTGAGCAGCTCGTAGAGCAGCACGCCCAGGCTGTAAATGTCGCTGCGCGTATCAATGTCCAGCCCGCTCATCTCAGCCTGCTCCGGGCTCATGTACGCCGGCGTGCCGATGAACTGGTGCAACTGTGTGTAAATGGTGGCGTCCGTCAGACGGCCCTCGGTGGCTTTGGCAATGCCAAAGTCAATCACCTTGGGCACCGGCACCCCGTCATGCAGCGTCACCAGGATGTTCGAAGGCTTGATGTCCCGGTGAATGATGCCCTTCTGATGCGCGTGCTGGATCGCGTGGCACACCTGGATGAACAGCGCCAGCCGCTCCTTGGTGGCCAGATGGTTCTGGTCGCAGTAATCGGTGATCTTGATGCCGCGCACCAACTCCATCACAAAGTAAGGACGGCCGGTCTCGGTCGTGCCCGCATCGAGCACCCTGGCGATGTTGGGATGGTCCATCATGGCCAGCGCCTGGCGCTCGGCCTCAAAGCGCGCGACGACCGCCTTGGTGTCCATGCCCAGCTTAATCACCTTCAGCGCCACGCGCCGCCGCACCGGCTCGGTCTGCTCCGCCACATAGACCACACCGCAGCCCCCCTCGCCCACCTTCTCCAGAATCTTGTAGCGGCCGATGCTCGTGCCCACGGCGTCATCCGGAGCGTCGTGCCAATCCACCTTCACGGTCGCCGCGGCCTCCCGGGGCGGCCCTGGGCCTTTGACCTCCGGTAGCGGCTGCTTCGCCCGGGCCAGCCGGGCCGCCAGCCGCTCGCGCAAGGCGGAGTCTCCCGCGCAGGCGCGCTCAAGGAACGCGGGCCGGGCGGCAGGGCTGAGCTGCAAAGCCGCCTGAAAGAGGGCCGTCTCGGAGTGCGTCGCGCTCGTCATATGGGAATATTGCTAGTTATGTAGCACATTAATCGCGGCTTGTCGGGAGAAAGCTGCAGGAGCCGCCAGGTGCCGCCACTGCCAGGGCCAGCGACAGTAGAACAGAGTCCTATGTCTCCGAATTGATCGTTACAGCTCAGGGGCTCAGCGCGACGCGACGGTGCTCTCCCGGGCTTCCGCCGCGTTGATTTCCTCCCAGGAGGGCGCTTGCCAGACGTGCAGAAACCCGTCCTCGCTCTGCGTTCCGAGGGCATTGCCGTCGGGCGAAAAGGCGGTCGAGGTGAATAGCGACCCCGTGCCCTCCAACGTGAGCAACTCCTGCCAACTGTCCGCGTCCCAGAGCTTTATGGCGTCATCCGGGTTGCTGCCGCCGGTAGCCAGCCGCTTGCCATCCGGAGAAAAGGCTACCGAGTCCACGGCATTGAGAAAACCCCGCAGCGTCGCTTCTTCCCGCCAGGTGTCGGTCCGCCACACGCGGGCGAACCCCAGGTGGCTGGCGATGGCCAAGCGGTCGCCCGCAGGCGAAAAGGCGATCCCGCACCCCTCCAGCGCGTCCAAAGGCAGATTAACATCGCGCTGTTCCGGGAGGTTCCGCCCGCAGACGTCCCCGTTCCGGCCCACGCCGATGCTCAGCCGGTCGTCCGGTGACACGCCGAATTCCCAAGTAAAGGGTGGTGCCGGCCAGGACTGGATTTCCTTGTTCGCGTCCAGGTCCCGTTCGGAAACCCGGTTTAGGTCCGAGAGCCAGACGGTCAGACGGGCTCCGTGGGCCAGAAAATCCAGGGGAACCACTCGGCTGTGGGGGGATTCGATGTTCCGCCGCAGCCCGCGGCGCGCGAGGTCCCAAACCGCAGTGCTCCCGTTGGTGCCCGCGACCGCCAGACAGCGAGCATCGGCAGAGAAACAGCTTCCGTGGGCACGGCTCCCCAGGTCCAGCAAGGGCTCGGCGTCCTCGAAATCCGGGCCGCTCCAGCGCATCACCTTGCCCTCCCGATCCAGAGTCACGATCGAGCGGCTGTCGGGCGCAAAGCGCCAATCGGCCACCTTGCCCGGCCAGGTGACGCGCTCACGCCGCGGATGAGCGATGGAGGCGTCCCAGACGCAAACCGCGCCGTCTTTGCTGCCGCTGATGAGGGTGCGGTGGTCGGGCAGCAGCGCCAGCCGCCACACTTCCAGGAGATGGCCGCGGAGCACGTCCGTGCACTTGCGGCTGGGGAGATCCCAGGTGCGAATGGTCTGATCGGCGCTGGCGGAGGCCAACTTCTGGCCGTCGGGCCAGAAGACTAAAGAGCCGACCCAGGACTTGTGCCCTTCCAACCGGCCGACGTCTTTGCCGCTGGTGACGTTCCAGAGCCGGATGTCAGATTCGCCGAACCCGGCGGCCGAGGCCAGGGTTTTGGCATCCGGCGAGAACGCCAGGGCGGTGACGAACTGCTTCGCGGCCTGCGCGCGCCAAAGCTCCTTGCCATTGCGCAGATCAAGGACGCGAAGCTGGCCTGCGGGCGTGCCGTAGGCAGCCAGGCTCAGATCCGCCGTTGCCGCGAAGCCCGTTGCCGGATCAAGGCCCGCTGGCGAGTCACAGGGATAGCTGGCGACGTTTGTCCTGGCCGGCACGCTCCAGACCGTAATGTGTCCCTGGCCGGTGGCCGTCACCAGGCTCCGGCCGTCGGCCGCGAACGCCAAACCTGTGCATCGGCCGTCCAGTGGCAGTTCGGCCACTGTTTGACGCCTGGCCACGCTCCAAAGCTGCAAACTACCTTGCGACTTCCCGGAGACCGCGAGCGCCAACAGAGGCTCGACCGGTGAGAAAGCCACTCGCACTCCGCCTGGCCCAGGCGCAAGGTGCGCCGCTTCCTTTCGCGTCCGGAGATCCCACACCGACACGCCGTCCTTGTGCACGAAGCCGACCGCCAAGTAGGAGCCATCGGCAGAGGCCGCCAGCGATTCCACCTCGCTCTTTTGACAGAGCGTAAACAGGGCGTCGCTGCGGGTCTGCTGCCACAGGTAACGCCATTCCCAGCCACGCAAGTCCCCTTGGCCGGGCTGCGGCACCTGGCGTTGCAGCAAATCCTGCGCGCGGCCCAGGTTGCTGGCGGCGAGCGCCTGCCTGGCGACATTCATATCGGAGGCGTAGGCGCGCTGCCGGGCGGCCAGTTCCTGCGCCTGGGCTTGTTCACGCAGCCTGACTTCGTTGGCCCGGGCGGCGACGGCTTTCTGCTCGCTGGTCTCAGCCCGCTGCCGCGCCGACAGCGCGTCCTGCTTGGCCCGATTGGCCCGCACGGCCTGCCAGGTGCTGGTCAAAACGCCGAGAGTAAGCACCCCCATGACCGCCGCCGTCGCGGCAAAGCCGAGCTTGTGACGCCGGACCGATCTCTGAAACTCATAGAGCTTGCTGGGCGGACGAGCGACCACCGGCTCGTTCTTCAGATGACGACCGATGTCCATCGCCAGCCCGTTAGCCGTGTCATACCGCCGCGTCCGGTCCTTCTCCAGGCACTTCATGGCGATCCAGTCCAAGTCGCCCCGCAGCAGCTTCGCCAGGCGGGAGGCTTCCACCGAGCGCCGTTTGGCGGTGGTCGTAAGCTCCTCCCCTTTGAGCGTCGCCAGCTTTGTGCTCGGCCGCAGCGGATCCTTCTCCCGGATGGTCCGGCGCATCGCATCGAGGCCCTGCGAGGCCAGCTCCTGCGCGTCGAAGGGCGTGCGCCCGGTGAGCAGTTCGTAGAGCAGCACGCCCAGGCTGTAGATGTCGCTGCGCGTGTCTATGTCCAGCCCGCTCATCTCCGCCTGCTCCGGGCTCATGTAAGCCGGCGTGCCGATGAACTGGTGCAACTGCGTGTAAATCGTGGCCTCCGTCAGGCGGCCCTCGGTGGCCTTGGCAATGCCGAAATCAATCACCTTGGGCACCGGCACCCCGTCATGCAGCGTCACCAGGATGTTCGAGGGCTTGATGTCCCGGTGAATGATGCCCTTCTGGTGCGCGTGCTGGATGGCATGACACACCTGGATGAACAGCGCCAGCCGCTCCCTGGTGGCCAGATGGTTCTGGTCGCAGTAGTCCGTGATCTTGATCCCGCGCACCAGTTCCATCACAAAGTACGGACGGCCGGTCTCGGTCGCGCCCGCGTCGAGCACCTTGGCGATATTGGGATGGTCCATCATGGCCAGCGCCTGCCGCTCGGCCTCGAACCGCGCGACGACCGCCTTGGTGTCCATGCCCAGCTTAATCACCTTCAGCGCCACGCGCCGCCGCACCGGCTCGGTCTGCTCCGCTACATAGACCACGCCGCAGCCCCCCTCGCCCACCTTCTCCAGAATCTTGTAGCGGCCAATGCTCGTGCCCACGGCGTCATCCGGAGCGTCGTGCCAATCCACCTTCACGGTCGCCGCAGCCTTCCCCGCCGGCACGGGCGGTCCCTGGAGCGCTGGTAGCGGCTGCTTCGCCCGGGCCAGCCGGGCCGTCAGCCGCTCGCGCAAGGCGGAGTCTCCCGCGCAGGCGCGCTCAAGGAACGCGGGCCGGGCGGCAGGGCTGAGCTGCAAGGCCGCCTGAAACAGCGCCGTCTCGGACTGCGTTGCCGTCGTCATGTGGGGAGCACTCCTGCCTATGTAGCACATTAATGACGACTTGTCTGGAAAATAGCTGCTCCGCTGCATGGTCAATTCATGAAGGGTGATTAGGGGCGCGTTCCACCGCGTCCCTGTTATCTCGGGAAGATGGGGACGCGGTGGAACGCGTCCCTACCACCCTAAGGCGCCATTTGCAGACGGTAAAACCGCTGCGGGTCAGCAGGCGAAGGGTCCGTCGCGGTGAGGGTGCCATCGGTTCCGGTGATGGGGCTGCCCAGGTTTATCCAGGCGCCGAGAGTGAGATTGGTCGTGTACTGCAACTGGTAGGTGGGCCCGGCCACTGCCGTCCACGAAAGATCAACCAGCCCGCCGGCTTTGCTGATGGAGCTTATCGAGGGCGCGCGCACGGCCGTCACGCTCACGTCGTCGAAGGCGAAATAGTAAGGGTCGTTTCGGAAGCCGAACTGCAACAGGGTGCTGGTGCCCGTGGCGGTCACCAGATAACGCATGTTCAACCATCCATCGGTTCCCATGTTGACCTGGTCGAAGAGAGTCGTGGGACCCCAGGCCGCGAGGAACTCGTTGGGGCCGTCGCCGTTGTAGTTGACGACCCAGAAGCTGACCAGATAAAGCTGCCCTGGCGTCGTCGGCAGGGTTTGCGACAGATAATAGAGCGAACCGTAACACCCGACTTGAGCGCCGTAGTTGCCGGAGTGGACGAAGGCGGGATCAGTAATAACGGTTTCGTATCCATCAATGTTACCCGATTGGGTCCAGCCGGTGAAGTCGCCGGTCTCAAAGCCGCCGTTCTGCACCAGTTGTGGCGGGCTGGCCCGTAACGTGACCGCACGACTCAGGACGTAACCATCGGTCAGGTTGGTGAACCACAAAGTAGCCGGATAGCTGCCGAAGGCCAGATTCGTGGCAGCCGGGCTGAGGCTGAGAGTCACGGTGGCGGCCGGACCGCCCGGCGCCAGCGTGCCGCTCGTCCGGGAAGCGTTCAGCCAGGGCGGCGCGGCTCCCAGCGACCAGTTCAGACCGGCCCCTCCGACGTTGGTGAGGGTGAGACTGATCGCGGCAGGAACAAAGGGGCCTCCCGCGGCGCCCGTAAATAGAAAGCCGCCCGCGGGAGTCACGAGCAGAGAGTCCGGCGAATACACAAACGCAATCGGAGCCGAGGCGTTTCCGTTCGCCGAAACTGCCAGCGAATAGACTCCCACCGGGAGATTGGTCGGCAGGGTGAAGTCCGTGCTGACAACATTGGTGCCGGTCATGATGCTGGTGCCGCTCCAGTTGTAGGTGCGCGCATAATAGACGTCGCCGGACGAATCGGCGAGGCGCACGATAGGATAATCGGTGCTCATTTGTGCGTCGTCGCCGTAAGCAGCTCCTTCGGAGATGCCATTGAACAGCCTACCGGTGAGGTGATACGAGCCTCCGGCGTTCGTGGTGAGCGTGTTGATGACCGGCTGGCCGGCGGCAAGCGGCGAGCCGTCCGGCTGATAGACGTAAAGCTGGGGGCCGTCGGACACAAACAGCACGGTTCCGTCCGGCAGGTCCAGCATACGCATCTCGTAGGAGTTGGAGTAGAAGTTGGTGCCTGCCGGTCCGATCACCTGCGTGAATGAGTCTGCCTCGGCGTCGAACTCATAGAAGGTGGTCGGAAAACCGTTGGTGGGAGTCAGAGCGCATAGGATGTGGCCGTTGACCATCATGGCCGCGGGCGCATCGGCCGTCACCAGGCCATCGGGCATGATCGGGCCGGCCTGCCAGGTACCCATGTTCGTGTTGCCGGAAGGACTGTAGAACAGAGTATTGCCGGTTCCCCCCAGGAAGAAGGCGCGTCCGTCCGCCAGCAAGAAGGCCGCCCCCATCTCAAAGCCGCCATAAATCTCGACCGGCGTGGTGGCGTCATTGATCCATTGGTTGAGGGCCGGAATGTAGCGCTCGGAATTCGTGCCGAAGGGGTCTATGGTCAAAATGCTCGCATCCGGTAGCTTGACCCAGCTCGCTTCGTCCTCGTAGAAATCATTGACCAGGGTCGGGCCGGGCACCCACGCGTTCGAACTGACGTCGTAGATCACCGTGCCACCGTAAGTGGCCGGGGTCACCGGGGCGACCAGCACGTTGCCGTTCGGCAGGGTCTCGGAGATCGAATCGTGGAATCGCACCTGCCCGGCGGGCGGCGGCGGAGTGACCGTCCAGGTGTTGGCCAATGGATCGTAAACCTCCGCGGAATTGGTGCCGGTCCCGTATTCCCCGCCGGCGACGAGCACCCGGCCATCCCGCAGCACCTGGGAAGAATAATAAAGCCGCGTGTAGCTCATGGGCGCCAGCGTGGACCAGGTGCCGTTGACGTAGCTGCCGTTCGAGTCGGGTGTCAGGCGATACCACGCATTGCCGATTCCACCGGCCCCGGGCTCGCCGGAGGCGGCCATGACGGTTCCATCGGAAAGCAGCAGCAAGAGGTCAATGTCATCCGGCGCCTGGTTGACCAGCGGAACCCACGTCCCCGCGCCCTGTACCGGACAAGGCGCCAGTGCCATCCAGAGGACACAGCAACAAAAGACCGGCGCCAGGCGGCACACCCGGTCACGACTTTGCGGAATCAGTCGCCTCAAGCATCGTGTTTGCACTTACCATGCTCGACTTTCCCGAGGAGTCAACAGGCTGACCTACGCCTGGCCGGAGTGCGCCGCTTGATAGCGCAGCCAACGTTGACCCTTATATTCGGGTGAGAAGTAAGACGCCGACTGAAAAGGCGAACGGGCCAACAAACGCGAGCAGGCGGCAAGGAGGCGACGAAACCAACCCATACCCGCCTCGCCAGCCTGACCGCGATGGCCTGACCTTCGGTGCTCATACTCCAACCGTTTAGCTCACCGAGGCGGCCCGGAACCTCGCTCCCACTGGACCGAGAGGCGCGGGCCGCCACTCGGTGCAGCGGCCGGTTCAGCGGGCATTCCTGGAAGCCCGAAAGCCGCTTTCACACCAAATACGCTGAAGCAGATTTACAACACGGCGTTCGCCCTCGCTGTCCCGGCAATCAAGACAGACCGGTTAGAGCCATCTCGCACCCTCGAGGTCGAGGAGGTGCCACGCACAGCAGCCAAGCACTCCGGTTAGCGCAGCAAGACCGAGATTGATCAGGCCTCCTGGCCGGTTACCGGAACGCAGTTGCTTCAAGCCGATGACGCCGAGCGCAGAAAGGCCAAGGACGTACCCAAGAAGCAAGGCCGGATCTAGAACCGGCGCGCCCAAGGGCCTGAGCCTTCCCGGCCTTCCGTAATGAATGACCAGCCATATAAGGCTAAGGGCTACAACCCCGTATAACCGGAGCCCAAGCAGGATTGCCCTCGCCCAGGCGCGGCGGTCGTTCAGGAAAACCGCCACCCGCCCCCACACGTTCAACATTGCGTTCATAATTCGCTCGTTGCCATAGTAGATGACACCCAGCCTCTCGCTTTGTTAGCCGTTTTCACCCAACGGCCCGGCTCAGGCAGGCCGCGGCAATGATGTCCAACTGCCAACAGAGACGCAATCGCGGCCTTGCCTGCAGCCGGTTTGTTGGACCATGTCTTCATGCCGATTACTTGTCCTTGTGCTTCTCAATCAACTGCTCTGCCTCGCGGACAAAACCCTCCGGCGTGCTCTTGTGAACGTGCTCGGGGTCCAACAACTGCCTCATGTCCGCGCCCACCCCGTTGGCCTTCTGAAGAACCGAACGCTCAACCGGCGAGAAAAAGCCATTGGTGTAATTGAACGCCTCCACAATAACGCCCTCCTTTGTGCCAATGACTACCGACTTCGGATTGCGGGATGCGTCGCACTCCAAGCTCACCGAATAGGGGATGCCAGCCTCCGTGGTGAAGCCGGAAGAACCCGGCATGGCAACAAAATCTCCCACCAGAGTGCCTGCCTGATAAAACCGGTGAATCCGAATCTGGACGACTCCTGCCTTGGTCTTGGTATGACGCACCAAATTGGTCTGGCCATCCCTGGTGTAGAACTCCTTGGTGGTAATGCTCTCCGCATTCGTCTTGGCGGTGCTGAAAACTTGAATGCCGCCATCCGCGCCGAGAACCGACGCGCACGATAAAAGGAAAATGATAAATGCTCTCATGGTGTGCGATTTGGTCCAACGACAGAACTGAGCGATGCGGGCGGCCCAGCGCGTCCGAATTGGCAACAGGTGTGGCCCGCCCGCATTCGCTCCAGTGACTTGGTTGGGCGCGATGATACTCACCTCTGTTTCGCCAAAAGCGGCTCTAGCCCGACTGCTCCTGAGACATCGGCGCCCCCGAGGCCAAACTGGAAATCCATCTTGGTCCACACGTCTATCGGTTCCGAAAACTCGGAGGTGGTAACGTACTCGGTGGCGTTCAGCACCGCGGCGGTGAAGTCGCAGTTTGCCAGGCACGTCCGGCGAGGAGGGGGTCGCAACCACGGCATTTCGACTTGAGCAATTGCCGACGCCAGGTACGAGCCTCGGAACGAGGCGTGGTTCAGATCCGCGCCCGTGAAATTAATACATGCGAAAATCGAGTTGGAAAAATCGGCACCGCCTGCGGATAGCCCAACGAAGTTCTGGCGCCGGAAATCCAAACGTTTGCCGGCGTAGGGACGATTCGTGCGAGCGTGATTGAAGCCGGCCACATCGCCTTTGCGCAGGAGATCCATTAATATGCCCATGTCCCTCCCGGAAGCAACTGGCTGGGCCGCTAAATACCGATCAAGTGTTCCTGTAGGCTTACCACAACCGACAAGAGCTACCACCGCTATCGAACACAAGATGCGCCTCATAGCCCAACGATACACCTCAGCCGCCCCGCGCCAAGGACGTCCAGCATGGAACAGAGAGGTCATCGCGGGGTCGGCTGCAGGTGTTGGTTGGGCGGGATGAACCTGACCTCACCGTTGGCCGCGAAGCAAATCACTGTTCCCTTCGGCCGCCCTTCCACGTCGCGCGTCAGCACCACCTGTGGCGACTCCGGGAGAGGCCGAAGAACGTAACGCTCGCCAGCTATGGGCTGTAGCGGGCGCCTCAGATAGTTCGTCAGGTCCGCCTCCGCAACCAGCACAGCACCTGTCTGGTGATGGTCTATCACCCACATCTCAGCCGCGCCGTCGAGCTGGCGGAGGTTGTTCACCATTGCGAGAATTCTCGACTGGCGCGGGCTGTGAGGGAAGTTCGCCGCCACAATGGAAACCAGAAGCGCCAAGAGAACTCCCAGGACCAGAATGCTCCCCGCCCTCATTAGGTGAAGCGAGCCTCGCGGTGGCTTGCTCATAGCGCCCAACGTTCGTGCTGAGGCGCGGCGGGCCAGGGACATCCGGCATGAAACAGAGCGCTCATCCCGCCGTCGCCTCCGGCACGCTTGTTAGCCCTTGGTTTCCCGTGTGCATTCGCGCCCTCCTCCGCCAGATGATGGCCAACGGGATCGCCATCAATAGAACCGGGCTGAGAATATCCGCCAGTAAGTTAGTCCACTGGATGGGAGGAGAAGGGATGAAATCAGTCCAGCGATCACCCTCCAATGCGAAAAAGCCGATTGGCAGCGGCAGACCTTCCCAACGGAAGGTGGCCGAAGGCTGAATTTCACAACGCCCAAGCCGGTAGCCAGCGTAGCCTCCGAGTAACACTATCAGGCCTAGAGTGACCCACCATCCCCAGCCCGCGCTCAAACGCCACATGCGTGATGTGGTCGCCGCGAGCAGCCACCCAGCGAGTCCGATGACCGGAAGTGAAATGAGGAAGCTCACCATAGGGCTAATGCCCGCTCTCACTGGCGCCCGGCCAGTGAGCTTCGATATGGAACCAGAGCGCCGTCCGGGCGTCCAGTGCAGGGCGATCGTTATGTCCTATTTCGTCATCGTTGCCCATACGTGAGGGAACGAAATCACAGCCGTTGCGCCGACCGCGACAATCGCCCAGAACCAGCGCTTAAGCGACCTCATGCGAGCTAACAGCGGCTGAGCGTGCCGTTGGCCAATTGCCCTCACTTCGGGTGAGGTGTGGGCGCTAAGCGCGGACTGCGGTTTACAGTTGAGGTCCCGGAAAAGCAACTGCAATTCCCCTTTTAAAAGTCCCACTCCCGCGGCCCTCAGGTCGACGCAGATGGCCTTGTAGGCTTTCAGAACAGCCAAGCCTCGTAACAGGCCAACCGTGGCACTTGGAACTACCAGCACGCCAACCACCATGGTCCAAAATGCAGTGTCACGCGTCATACGCTAGATGCTGGGACATAACGAAAGAGCTCACCTCAAGTCGCGGGGGGCAAGCTCAGCCTGGGGGCGCGGCTGGCCATTAGCAGAGAGCACAGCCGGCGGGACAGCAGCGACTTGAGGTGCAGCGACTGGTTCTCCGCGCGGGTCGAAGCGGCCAGCACAGGTCCGCGAACAAATCACCAAAGCCGCCGGCTGCTGGCGCCGCAGCGCGCCCGAGTTGCGCATCAACGCGCCAAGCGCCGTTATGCGCAACTCGGGCGCGCTGCGGCTCAGGCTAGCCTCAGACGGCGACTTTGGCCAGCTCAAAAATATCATACCCAACTTCAGTACCCACTAGCGCGGGGAACAGTATGTTTGGCCCGAAGTTCCCAGGAGAAGAGGCCATTCCTCGGTATTCCCCAATTGCATAGGGCCATTCTGCACGGGCGCCGCACTATTGTCAACCCTCCGATGTCAGGTATAACCTGCTATAAACCATGCAGTTAGTAGTAGCTTATGGTTCAGAACAGGAGCTTGAAAGCCGCAGAGCGCCGAGCTGGGCTAGAGACCTCCACTAAAGGTTTGCACCATTAGCCCGTATCTCGCAACCCTCAGCCCATGCAACCACCAGTTCCGGCATCCGGCTTGCCCGCCGAGGGGAGTTGAGGGTTGAAGGTTGAGGGTTGAGTTAAGCTGTTTCCAAGGATCGGCGCAACCCACTGAGCATGCGGCTTTGTTTCTCAGCCGCATGATAGAGTTGGTCGTAGCCTGTCTGGTCAAGGAAGCCTTGATTGCGGCCAATGGTAGCTGGCTACACTACTTCGAAAACACTGCCGGTGGCCGAGCTGGAAGTGTCCTGATTTAGGACAGTGACAACCCGGTTGTCAGGCAGATGCCAGCACCGGGACGCCGCCTAGCATGCCCCCAGCCGCACCGTCACCTGTCCGTCACCACACCGTATACTCCCCGTGACCACACCGTATATTCAAATTGAACATACGGTGTGGTCACGGGGAGTATACGGTGTGGTGACGGACAGGTGACGGTCTTCCCTCGTAGTCCCTCCTGAGCCTCGCCCGCCCTGAAGGGCATACCCGCCGCCGCTTTGGCGAGGCGTCCCTACTTGTGCGAATTCGGGCTGGGGCTTGGCGGAGGGGGAGTGAGGCGGGTGATCTCGGCCTGGTAGGCGTCAGCGTCGGCTTTCTTATCGAGTTTCTGCGCGAGGGGCAGGAGCTTCTGATAAATGGCCAGTTTGTCGGGGTAGGCGGGCGCCTCCTCGAGCAGCTTCCGGTACTGGGCATAGGCCTCGGCCGGCTGGCCCTGGGCGAGCAACTTCTCGCCGAGCGTGAGCCGGAGCCGGATGCGTTGTTGCGGGGAGGGGTTTAGTTCCAGCGCCTGCAGGTATTCGTGGACGGCTGAAGAGGGTTTCCCCTGAGCGGCGTAGAGGTCCGCCAGCTTTTCGGTCAGCACGGGGCTTTTCCTCGTGAGGTCAAGCTGCTCCAGGAGTTCGACGACGCTGGCCATAGGCCGGCCCATGACCAGGTTCAGGTTCACCAGGCGCAGGTAGGACCACTCGAGCAACGGGCTATGGCGCACCGCAAGCTGGCGGTGCAACGAGTCGGCGTCCTTCCCGAAAGGGCGGTAGAGCGGGTCGCCTACCACCGTGGTCTGCCACGAGAGGACGGGCTGCGAGGCGTAGGCGGCTTCGCCGAACGTGAAGCCGTAGAAGATGAAGCGGGCGGCAAACACCGCCACGTCGGGCGTGCCGCCGAGGTAAGGCTCATAGACACACCCCATGCTGCACGTGGCGCCTTTGGCGAGAAGCGGGCCGACCCAATGCTGGTCGGGGGTGCGCAGGGACGCGGCACTGGTCGAATGCAAGTGATAGGCGAAGGCGCCGGGCATGAACTCCACCGTCGGCTGCGTGAACGGTCCTGAGACATCGCCGTCGTACCAGCCCATATAGAGGGCGATGTGGTCCATCGGGAAGCCCGGCGGGAAGGTGGCGGGGTTTTCGTCCACCACGGTCTCGAAGCCCAGGTGCCGGCTGATGTCCGCCGCGCCGCGAATCCAATCGTCCCCCATCTTGAACCCGGGGTCTTTGATATTGCGCAGGTCGAAGTAGGCCCGGCCCCAGAGGCCATTGGACTCAGCTTCGAGCGCTTTGTCCACCAGGCCGCGGGCGATTTCGGGCGTGGGGCCGTCGAGCCGCGCCACCAGGAGGATGCCGTTGGTCGGATTCAGCATGGCGACGTTGGTTGTGGTAAAGACGGGGTTGCGCAGCGGGCCGGCCAACATCGGCTTGGGGTCAATCAGCGGCAGGAGCGCCAGTTCGCTGTCCACGGCGGCCTCGTTGTGCCGCAACTCCGGACGAAGCTGCTCTTCCCCTTCCTCCTTGAGCGCTTCGTCGGCCTGGATGCGCAAGGGCACGCCGTAGCAAAGGACGGCGTAGCGTATCTTCGACTCGGAGACGCGCTTTTGTTTTTGCGCCGGGCGGTTGGTGGTGGCTGGAACGGGGAACGAGCCAATGCGCCAGAGCTTGCCGGCTTCGAGCGCCTTCGCGAGGGGCTTTTCCAGCGTGTCGCGGAACTCCGCCCGTGAGATGTCCTGGTTGGTTGAAAGGGAGAGGCCAAAGACCTGGTTCGCCGGCACGTGCCGCCGCTGGGCATAGTACTCGGCCACGCCCTTGGACTCGGGCATGCGCTTATTATAGACGACGACTGCCTGCTCGCCGGGCTCGGCCGCATGCAATCCCACGGCGCAGCAAGCCGCGGTCAGCGCAACCAGGATTTTCTTAATCCGACGTCCTCCGGCCACCTGTGTCCAATCTGCCTGCCCGGAGCGGTGAGGCGCTCCTCAACGCTACTTCTTTTGGGCGGCGGGCGCCGGGGCTGCAGCGCCGCCAGCCGGTGCGCCCGTGGCCGCGCCAGGCTTGATGTTGTACTTGGCCAGGACCGGCATGTAGTCGGGATGCGTGCGCCCGTAGTCGCTGAGCCTATTCAGGATCTCCTTCATCCACGGGAACTCGTCCTTCTGGTAAATGGCGGCCATTTGACTCACTTGCGGGCGGATGACCTTGAGCTCGTTCACGGTGGTCCGCCATTGCCGCAGCAGGTAAATGCTCAAGGTGCCGCTGACGACCAGCATGAGGATGAGGATGGATACGACCAGGTGGCGCAAGGCCTCGAACTCGGCCGGCAGGTCGGTGGTTTCAGTCTGAACGGTTGTCTTGCTTTCGAGATTGTCCATAGAACCTACTTGGCGGCGGGTTTGGTGGCGGAGGAGGCGGCTTTGACCTGCTTGAGCCGCAGGGATTCGAGAATGGGATCAATGGCCTGGTGGGTCTTGCTGTATTCCAGGGTGTCGTTGACCAGCGAGGTCATAACCTGGCGGTTGTTCATGATGAAGTTGGCCTGGGCCTGCAGGGTGTTGCGTTGGCGCGTGTTGGAGACGTAAAGCCAGCACAGAACCACCGACGCCAGCGCCGAGATCGTCAGCAATCCCAGCAGAATCGTGGTCAGTTGATTATTCTTCATAACAATGGAAGCGACTCTAAAGGCTGACTGCCGGTTATCCAAGCCGTTTTTGCAAGTTTTTTCAAGCCAGGGGGCGGGCCGCAACCGGACCGCGAGTCGTCCCCGGCCCGCAGCGGCTCACTGTGGGTTGTTGCTGCGAGCCGGGGACGGCTCGCGGTGCGGCTACGCTGGGCGCGCGCCGTTGTTGGGCACGGTGCGCGGATGCGCCCAGGGACCCCAAGGCCAGTTCATGAAGGGTAGTAGGGACGCGTTCTACCGCGTCCCTGCTATCTCGGGAAGATGGGGACGCGGTGGAATGCGTCCCTGCCACCCTTGATGAATTGGCGCTGCCGGCGCCAAAAGTTCCTTGATTTTGCCTGGAGCCACGGCAAAGTAGGCGTCAACGGCTCGGCCCATCATAGCCGGACCGCTAAGAACCAGAACCAGCTAACCACCGCAGATGACGAGCAACGCATCGCGATACGACAAAGGTGCCGTGTGGCTAAGGAAGAACCCATTGAACTGATCGGCTCGGTAACCCAGGTGCTGCCCGGCACCATGTTCCGGGTGGCCCTGCCCAACGGCCACGAGGTCCTGGCCCATATCTCCGGCAAAATGCGCAAGAACTTTATCCGCATCAGCGTCGGCGACCAGGTGAATGTGCAGATGTCACCTTACGACCTCGGCAAGGCGCGAATTACCTTCCGCCAAGCATGACCTGGCGTTCCGGCCGTTAGGCCGTTCCATTAGCCTCGTAGCGGCGTCTCGGCACAGCGCCGCTGGGAGGTCAGGAGGAAGTTAGCGGCGCTCTGCCGAGACGCCGCTACGCTGGAGTTCATAGCCCAGTGCTGCGGATCGGACAGCCCGCGCTCTGCTGGACATACGGCGCTGCGGCTCTGTCTCGATTCGAGCCAGTCCGCAGGCGACTGCACCGAAATCACACACCGGGCAGGATTGCGCTCCGGAACCAGCCCGCATAACAAGCCATTCTGTGTTGGCTTGTGTTATGCTCGATTAGCGGCGTCGCGTTTGTTGTATGAATGCTAGTCGCAGCCTTTCGAGCCGGTCAGGTTTCACCCTTGTCGAGATGATGATCGTCGTGGCCATTATCGGCCTGCTGGCGTCCATTGCCATCCCGAGCATAGTGCGGGCGCGCGACACCTCACGCCTGAACATCATTTACAGCAACCTGCGGGTGCTGGATGCTGCCAAGGACCAGTGGGCCATGGAGAACAACCAGGCGACCGGCACGCCGGTCCCCGACCTGAGCATCCTTAAGGGCTATATCCGGTTTGACGGCATCCAGAACGTGATCAACGAGACCTATGTGCCGAACGCGGTCGGCACGCCCGCCGAGGCCGACCTGCCAAGCGGGGTCCCATTGGGGCCTTACGGGCCGGGGGGAGTGATCCCCGCGCCGTAGGCCGCACGTTCTATCGCCCCTGCATTACCAGGGGCCTGGTTTATAACGGCAGGCGGCCGCGCAACGCCGCCAGGTATAAAGCCGCGCAACCGGGCGCGCTGTAGAACTCCTTCTCGTCCATTAACCCGCGCACGCCTTTCTCGTACAGCACCAGGCTCACCCCCGGCTCGCCCTGAGGTCTGGGCCCGGTCGCCGGCCTGGCCTGCCCGGCAAAGAAGCAATACATCCGGTTGGTGAAGCGCGCGACGGACGGCGACAGCGTGGCAAGCAGCTCGAACCGCTCCGCTTCGTGGCCTGTTTCCTCGAGCAACTCGCGCCGCGCGGCCTGTTCGGGAGTCTCGCCCGGCTCGACATGCCCGGCGGGGATTTCCAGGGTCTCGGCGCCAGCGGCGGCACGGTACTGGCGCACCAGCAGGATGCGGTTATCGGCGGTGGATGCCACGATGGCCACGAAGTCGCGGGCCTGGATCGTGTAGTGCGGCGCGCCGCCGTCTGCCGCCGGCTCGGCGAACACCTTGAACCAGGGCGTGGCGAAGACGACCGTTCGCTCTTGTTTTGGCGGGTTCATGCGCTGGGGGTCATTCGGAGAACTCGGAGCGGTGCTGCGACACAAAGGCCTCCGCCTGCCGCAGCGAATCAGGCGTGCCAATGTCCAGGAACGGCGCTTGCACGGCGCAGGCCTTGAGCACCACGCCCCGCTCGATGAGCTGGGGAAAGACGTCCTTCTCGAAGCTCAAGGGCGGCGCCCCGTTCAGCTCGCGGACCAGCGAGTCGCGCAGCAGGTAAATGCCGGCGTTGATGACACCTTTGCCGGGCCGTTTCTCGCTGAACCCTTGCAGCTCGCCGCCGTGTCCAATGGCCAGCGTCCCGTAACGCGAGGCGTCAGGCACCTCGCAGCCGACCACCGCGCCCGCGACCCGCGGGTCGTCCAGCGCGGCGGCGACCTTGCCCAGGGCGGCAAAGACCAGCGAGTCGCCGTTGAGCACCAGCCAGGCGGCGGGTGACTCATGGGAGCGCGACACGGCGTAGAGGAAGCCGCCTGCCGTTCCCAGGGGCTGAGTTTCGGCCACACATTCGATGCAGACGCCCGGGACAGGTTGGCTGCGGAAATGGGCTTCGACCACGTTCGCAAGATGGCCCGTGGAGAGGACGGCCTTGCGGATGCCCTGCCGCGCCAGGAAACGCACGACCCATTCCAGGAAAGGCCGCCCCGCCACCGGCACCATCGGTTTGGGCACGCCCGGCAGCAGGTGGGCCACGCGGGTCCCAAAGCCGCCCGCCAGCACGACCGCCACGACCTGGCCGAGTTCCAGGCTCATGCGCTGCCTCAGACGTTCGAGTAGAGCGTGTTCCGCAGGATCGTGTAGCCCTTGATGAGTTCCTCGATGCCGCGGTCGAGGTTCCATTCGGGCTTGAAGCCCGTCGCGGCGACGCGGGCGTTGGAAACGATGTAGTCCCGTTTGTCCGGGTCTTCGCCAATGGGCGCCTCCAGGAAGACGAACTTCGGCAGGTGCTTCCTGATCACCTCGCACAGCTCCAGCTTGGACAGGTTCGCATCGTCCAGCCCCACGTTGTAAGGCCGGCCCTTCATCTGCTCGAACTTGTTCAGCCCATGAACGAACACGCGCACGACGTCGCGCACGTGGATGTAGTTGCGCTTGAAGTGCCCTTCGAAGATCACCACGGCCCGGTCGTTAAAGGCGCGATACACGAAGTCGTTGACGAGGAGGTCCGTGCGCATCCGGGGCGCGACGCCGAAGACCGTTGCCAGGCGGAAGCTGATGCTGTTCTCGCGCTCGAGGATAGCCTGCTCCGCCTCGACCTTGGTGACGCCGTAGAGCGAGATGGGCCGCAGCGGCGAGTCCTCCGTGCAGTGGATGCCCTTCTCGCCGATGCCGTAGCCGCTGTTGGTCACGGGCATGAGGATGCGCTGGGAGGGCGAGGCCAGGCGGCAGAGCATGGCCACGGCCTCGAAGTTCGTGGTGCGGGCGGCGATAGGGTCGCGGTCGCATAAGGGCGCGCCGACCAGCGCCGCCAGCGGGATAATGGCATCGGCCCCGGCCACCAGCTTCTTCATCAGGCCCTCGTCGCGGCAATCGCCCCGCGCGACGTGGAAGCTCCCGTACTGGCAGCAGTCAGCCAGGCTGTTCTGCCGGAACATGAAGTTGTCCACCACGGTGACTTCGTGGCCCAACCCAAGCAAGGTGGGAGTGAGCACCGATCCGATGTAGCCGGCGCCGCCGGTGATGAGAATTTTCATTGCGTAAAGGGCTTATAGGTAACGGGAGTCACAATTCAGTGGCAACCGTTTTTACGATCTCCTCGCCGATAGCCAGCGAGGCGGTGGCGCCCGGGCTGGGGGCGTTCAGGACGTGCAGCGCCAGCCGGCGCTGCAGCAGGCAAAAGTCCTGCACGAGCGTGCCGTCCGGCGACATGGCCTGCGCGCGCACTCCCGCGCCGCCGGGCGAGAGGTCTTCCACGCGGATGTCGGGCACCAGGCGTTGCAGGGATTCGCAGAAGAGCCGCTTGCTGAAGGAGCGGCGCAGCTCCTCCCACCCCATGCGCTTGTGCTTGAGCAGAAAGCGCCACAGGCCGGGGAAGGCCAGGGCGTCCCAGAGGTCGGCGGGTTTGAAGTCGGTTTTGCGGTAGCCTTCACGGGCAAACGCCAGCACGGCGTTCGGGCCGGCTTCAATGCCGCCGTAGATGAGGCGCGTGAAATGGACGCCAAGGAACGGGAACTGCGGGTCGGGCACCGGGTATATGAGACCGCGGACCAGGTGCTGGCTCTCCGGGCGAATCTTGTAGTACTCGCCCCGGAACGGCACGATGCGCACCTCGCGCTTCTCGCCCGCCAGCATGCTGACGCGGTCGCAATGCAGCCCGGCGCAGTTAATCACGAAATCGGCAGCCTGCTCGCCCGCCGCGGTGTTGATGCGCCATTCCCCGTTCTTGAGCGCCAGTCCTCTCACCTCCGCGCGGAGCAGGACCGAGCCGCCCCTGGCCTCGATCTCTCCCCGCATCGCCTCGCAGACCTTGTCGTAGTCCACGATCCCCTCCTGGGGCACCCGCAGGCCGGCGACACCGCCCACGTGGGGTTCGACCTCTCGCATCTGGTCACCGTTAAGGTATTGCAGCCCTTCGAGACCGTTTTTTGTCCCTCGTTCATGCAGATCGCGCAGCCGCGGCACCTCGGACTCGTCGGCGGCCACGACGAGCTTGCCGCAGATTTCGTGGGGTATCTTGTGCTCGCGGCAGAAGGCTACCATCTCCTTCACGCCCGATACCGCGAGGCGCGCCTTCAGCGACCCGGGCTTGTAGTAGAGGCCGGCGTGCAGGACGCCGCTGTTGTGCCCGCTCTGGTGCGCGCAGACCTTGGCTTCTTTTTCCAGGACCGTGATGCGGCTGTCGGGCGAGCGCCGGGACAGCTTGCAGGCCGTCGCCAGGCCGACGATGCCGCCGCCGATGATCGTGACGCGTTTGGAGGACACGTTATGGGTGCTTGGCTATGGGCTATTGGCGATTGGCTATGTGCGCCGCCCTGCTTACCGCGCCGCGAACTTCTTCAGGAAATCCTGGTAGGCCAACTGGATGCCGGCTTCGAGGTCCACCTGCGGACGCCAGCCCAGGGCGAAGAGCCGCGAGCTGTCCAGGAGCTTGCGCGGGGTGCCGTCGGGTTTGGATGTGTCCCACACGATCTTACCCTGGAAGCCGGTGATCTGGCTCACCGTCTCGGTAAGCTGGCGCACCGTGATTTCCCTGCCCGACCCGATGTTGATGAACTGCTCTTCGCTGTATTTTTCCAGGACCAGCAGGCAGGCCCGGGCGAGGTCGTCCGCGTAAAGGAATTCACGAAAGGCGGAGCCAGTCCCCCAGCAGGTGACCGTGGGGGCGTTGGCCGTCTTGGCCTCGTGGAACTTGCGGATGAGGGCGGGCAGGACGTGCGAGTTCTGCAAATCGTAGTTGTCGTTGGGCCCGTAGAGGTTGGTGGGCATGACGCTGACGAAGTCCGAGCCGTACTGGCGGCGGCAGGCCTGGCAGAGCTTGATGCCGGCGATCTTGGCAACGGCATACCATTCGTTGGTGGTTTCGAGCGGGCCGGTCAGCAGGTATTCCTCCTTCATGGGCTGCGGCGCCAGGCGCGGGAAGATGCAGGAGCTGCCGAGGAACAGGAGCTTGCGCACGCCGGCCAGCCGTGCGCCGTGGATGAGGTTGTTCTGGATTTGCAGGTTCTGGTACAGGAAGTCCGCCGGGTAGGTGCTGTTGGCCACGATGCCGCCCACCTTCGCGGCGGCGATGAGGACGTATTCGGGCTTCTCCTTGGCGTAGAACTGTTGCACGGCCGCGCCGTCCAGCAGGTCCAACTCAGCGTGGGAACGGCCAATCAGGCCGGTGAAGCCGCGCGCTTGCAGTTCCCGCCACAGCGCGCTGCCGGCCAGGCCCCGATGGCCCGCCACGTATATCCGAGCATCTCGGGCAATTTCCATGCACCAAGGGATAGCCGAATCCCTCGTGGCAAACAAGGCGGGGTTGGTGGTTCTCCCAACTCCCGCGCAAGAGGCCGGGATGGTGCCTTTGTTTGGCCTGCCCGCGGCATTTGACGGGTCAGTAGAACTGCGCTACCACACTGGCATGAAGATGATGCAGATGGCCAAGCGCATTTTCCTGCTGCTGGTCGTGAATTTCCTCGTGATGATCACCATCACGGTGGTGCTGGGCGTGCTCGGGGTGGGGCGCTATTTCCCGCAGGGCGGGCTGGCGGAGCTGGCCGTGTTCTCACTGGTATGGGGGTTTGCGGGCGCCTTCATTTCGCTGGCGCTGTCGAAGGTCATGGCCAAGTGGATGATGGGCGTGCAGGTGATTCCAGCCAACACCAGCGACCCCGATCTGCGGCGGTTGGTGGAGATGGTGCACGGATTGGCGCGGGGCGCCGGCCTGCCCAGCCTGCCCGAAGTGGGCATCTATCAGTCCGACGAAGTGAACGCCTTTGCCACCGGGCCGACCCGCTCGCGCGCGCTGGTGGCCGTGTCCAGCGGCTTGCTGCAGCGCATGGGCAGCCGCGAGGTCAGCGGCGTGCTCGGCCACGAGGTGACCCATATTGTCAACGGCGACATGGTGACCATGACGCTGATTCAGGGCGTGGTGAACGCCTTCGTGCTGTTCCTGTCGCGGGTGCTGGCCTTCGTGGTCGGGCAGGCGATGCGCTCGCGCGACGACCGTGAGCAGGGTGGGGGAATGCTCGATTTCCTGCTGGTCATCGTCTTCCAGATCGTCTTCTCGATCCTGGGGAGCATGGTCGTGTGCTGGTTCTCCCGGCAGCGCGAGTTCCGGGCCGATGCCGGCGGGGCGCGCCTGACCGGGCGCGAGACGATGATCGGCGCGTTGCAGGCGCTGGCGCGCGTTTACGATCCCCAATTGGCCGCGGCCGAGGGGCGCCGGGCACAGTCCTTTCAATCGCTCAAGATCTCAGGCGCGCCGGGCGGGTTCATGGCGCTGTTCGCCACGCATCCGCCGCTGGAGGAACGCATCGCCCGGCTCGAGCAGGGCGCGTACTGAGGCCGGCGCCGATGGGCTGCAGGGTAGGGACGCCTCGCCGAGGCGTCCGTGTCGTGGCGGCGGCGGACGCCTCGGCGAGGCGTCCCTACCCGTGTAAGATGTTCGGCTTAGTGCGTCAGCCCGGGGGCATTGGCGTCCCGGAACCCAATTTCGTCGCTGGGCGGGGGCTGCCAGCCTCGCTTCCGCTTCAGATCCAGTTGCCGGGTTTGCAGTTCCGTCATCATGCCGTCGGCGCTGGCGTAGCGGGTGAAATCGCCGGGCGGTTGGAACAGGTCCGCGGGCGGCATCTCCAGGTGGACCCGCGACAGAGTGAGCGTGAACGTCTTCCCGCCGAGGGCGCCGGTGATCCGCAGGGGCATTCCCTTCAGATCGCCCGCCCGCCAGGCCTGCAGCGTGGTCTCCGTGCCGTCACTGGTGCTCACCTTCACCTGCGAGGCCTGGCACGCATAACCCGCAACCCGTTCGGATCCGAAACTGCCCGTGGTCACCATGTTGGTGACGCGGACACCGGAGGAGATGGGGGCGTAGCCCTGCAAGGGACCATTGAGCAGGAACCCGCGGCCCTCGGCCACGGTCCACAGGTAGCTGAAGTCCTCCGCGCGCGTGTGCTTATTCGTCGGCACGCCCGGCTCGGCGGCAAAGAAGAGTTCGCCGCCGCGTTCCATCAGCTCGCCGGAAATGATGTCTCGCCGCGTCGCGGATGGAGGCCCTTCGAACACGACATGGGCGCGGAAGCCTTCCACATTGGTGAGCAACGGCGCCATCGGCCCGGAAATGAAGGCGGGCGGCGCGGGCGCTTCGATGCCTCCCACCGAAGCCGCTGGGGCATCTCCCTTGGGTTTCTCCGGGTGTCCGCACCCCGCCACGGCTGCCGTTACCAGCATCGCCGCGACGCCGAGTGCCAGCGTGCCACGCCGTTCCGGCCCAATCACCCGCTGTATCCCAGTTCTCTCGCTTGCCATAGTGCCGCCCAATTTAGCGCATCCCGAACGCCACAGCACGGAGAACCTGAAGGGGGAATGGCACTTACTTGAGCCCACCCTGCCTCTCGTCCTCGTCGTCGTCCTCGTGCTCGTACTCGAAATACGCCAGCAAACCGAGGACGAGCACGAGAACGAGGACGACGACGAGAGTGCCTCCGCCTTCGGCAAGCGCCATTCACCTTAAGCGGCTCAGGATTGCCCAGCTTCGCGCGGCGTTTCGCAAGTATGCCGCAAGGCGCGGCCCGCTTTGGCTCCGGTATGCTCCCCGTTGTTGATCACGACCACGCCGTTGACCAGGACGTAGGGAATGCCGACCGGGTAATGGTGCGGCGACTCGTAGGTCGCCGTATCCAGCACCCGGTCGGGGTCGAACACCACGATATCGGCCCAGTTGCCCTCGCGCAGCTCCCCGCGGTTTTTGAAATGGAAGGTCTCGGCCGGCAGGCTGGTCATCTTGCGGATGGCATCCTCCAACCGCAGGACGTGCAACTCCCGCACGTAGCGGCCCAGCACGCGGGCGTTGTTGCCGTAGCCGCGCGGGTGGGGCACGCCTTCACCGAACTGACGCACGCCGCTGTCGCAGGCAATCATCGTGTTCGGGTGGCGCATGAAGGTCCTCAGGTCCTCTTCGTTCATGCCGTGGAAGACGGCGCTGGCGCCGCCCTTGGCCTGTATGCCCAGCACCAGCTCGATCTGGTCGTCCAGCGAGTCCGAGCCGCGCTTCGCCTTGGCGGCCGCGGCCACGCTCAGCCCGTCCAGGGACGGGTCGGCCGTGCATGAGGCAATCACTGCGTAGGAGTAATCCCCCCGGCCTTTGGCGAGCACGTTCCGCTTCATCTCGGCGGCGATAGCGGCTTTCTGGTCCGGATCGGCCATGCGGCGCTGGAACTGCTCCTTGCCTCCTTCGAGGGCTTTCTCCGGGATCAACTGGCTGAGCCCGGTGCTCGAAGCCGTGTAGGCGTATTGGTCCTGCGTAATGTCCAGCCCTTCAGCCCGGGCCTTCTCGATATACGCCAGCACGCGATCGGCCTGGCCCCAGGCCTTCGGGCCGCTGAGCTTGATGTGCGACACCTCGGCCCGGATGTGAGCTCCCCGGGCCACCGCGAACACCTCATCGAGCGCCTGGTAAATCTGCGCGTCCTCGTAGCGCATGTGGCTGGTGTAGATGCCGTCGTAAGCGGCCGCCACTTTCGCCAGCTCGACAATCTCGTCTGTGTGCGAGAAGACGCCCGGCTGGTAGATCAAGCCGGTCGAGAGCCCCACC